>ORJL010822915.1_pt1 | contig 27045 bp, 33 predicted proteins | sample 1779941 | NCBI WGS metagenome assembly ORJL01 (sample SAMEA104232317, study PRJEB22302) | groundwater metagenome | biome: forest; feature: aquifer; material: groundwater | place: USA | collected 2011-08-07 | depth 5.8 m
AACATACGGATAGTTTTATTGTGTCTGTTTTGACATTTATCTGAAATTTTCAACTAGTTTTAATAGTTATCTGTTATAGCCTTTTCTATGAGCAAACACAGGAAAAATAAGCTAAAACAAAATTATCATGTACTGCCACTGCTGGCATTAGTCTTCGTCCTGTCGTGGCAGTTCTGGGGAAGCGATTCTAGTTTTTTGTATGAACAGCAAAATCAATTTCAATACAGGACGTCAAGCTTTTCAGAAGGTCCAGTAGTCCGCGTTCAATCATTTAATGCGCCGCAATTCAAACCTAATGTAGACACAGGGCCATTCATAGTTCAAATACCGCAGCCAGCAGCGCCTTACATAGGGCCAACAAATTATCCTTCATTGATTGCTTCAGTCATAGACTGGGGTTGGGGACCTGTAAGCGTGGACAATTCTATTGCGCCTGCATGGGTTGATTATTTTCACAACAGGGACTATAATAGGTATTACGGAAATAGACAACAACAAATTGTTAAAAAGAAACCTATGACATACAGAACATACACACAGGACATATTTGCTAATTACAAAACATGTGTAGAAAACGGCAATGTTATAACATGTTCAAGATCTGCTGCAGACCCGTAAAGCCCTTTTTCTCTGCGTGTTTGGACGCCAAAGGCGTCGGTTCGTTCTGGAAAAATTCCTCGGGGAATAAAGAACTAAGGTTTAATAAAATATTATTAAAAAAATCAACCTATTGTTGGTTGTGGACAAACAATATCAAGCGACCATGTTTGATTGTTTACAGTTATTACACAGTTGTTCACAACCAAGCGTTCTGCTATGACATCGCCGTAGGCTCTAACAGTTCCTACAGCTATTATGTTCTCGTCAGACTTGATCGATCCTTTTGCTATTATGTCTGCTCTTGCTTGCAGCTTATATGTTTCGCATGTTGCGTCTGCGTCGCATGAGTTTGCCTTTATTGTCTTTGATTTTGCTTCGCCGGCAAGATTTGAGCTGCTTGATGCTGAAGTCGCCAAGGCTGCTATTGCAATTAGGAATGCTATAATAGCAATAGTTGAAAACCACGCTGAATTTTTGTTTGTTTTAGAATGTCTAGATGCCGATCTAGATTTTATCTTTCTTTTTGCCATTTGAATATATTGTCGGGGGGGGGGTATATATACTTATGACATTAATCCTTTTCTGACTTTTTCGTAGAAGTTTTGCGGGACAAGGGATATGATTTTTGCAGGGTCTGCGCCTTCAATAATAAATACAGAATCTGATGTTACATAGTCGCCGCTATGACCATCAACTATTAGAGCGCAATCACCGCCTTTTATAGTGACCTCTATTTTTTTGCCGGCAGGCAATATCATGGGCTTTATTTTTGAATAGAATGGGTACAAAGGCACCATTGTTATTACAGGCAATGATGGGTCAATAATAGATCCGCCGGCAGATGAGCCGTAGGCAGTAGAGCCTGATGGGGTTGAGAATAATACGCCGTCGCCAACAAAATCAAAAACAGTGCCATCTATTTTTATCTCTAGCTCTAATATTTTAGAAGGGCGTTTTCGCGCAAACGTGATCTCGTTCATAGAAAATGGATATTCGCTGTGAAAAATCCTGTCTATATACTTCTCAATTTTACTTTTCCTAACACGTATGCATTTCAGTCTCATCCTTTCTGTTACTTCATACTTGCCTTCAACAATATTTTTTAAATTCTCCAACAACTGCTTAAAATTTGCAGTGCACAAAAAACCATAACCTTCTATCTTTATAGGCAAAATTGGTATGCTTGTCTGGTGAGACGTCCATAATAGAGTGCCATCTCCACCAATCGTGATGACTAAATCGCCTGAAAATTTCTTAACCGGCGTTCCTCTTTTTTTAAGGCGCAATGCAGTTGAACGGTCAAAATGAACATTTTCCGTGTATTTCTTTAGCTCTCTTTCCAGCTTCTTTGCCATTCTTATGCCTGTGCGATTCTGTTTGGCAACTATGAGTATTTCGACCTGTTTTTTCTTCTGTTTTTGCTTTTCCTTCTTTAGCATAGAATAATTTTCACGGCAAGGCTTTTTAAAGGGTTTAATGGACTCGGGGTCGAATGGATTTCAAATTTATAGTCCTTTGCGCAGCTTATACTATACGATGCTGCGCAAACTCCTTATAGATTTTTACGTTATTATGAAGTATAAGCAACGCAAAAATCTATAATGAGGGAATATGGAAAAAAGAATTTAGTTTAACTGGTTTCTTGCAGTCTGCTCAAAATTATCATCGTTGTAAGCTAATGCATGGCCTATACGCATTCCATAACTACCAACTCCCGTGAATAGGCGCGCCGTATCCCAAAAGCCTTTCAATAGTTGCATAGATAGTGATATACAGAAAGTTTAAATGCTGTTTCCCTATTTATATCTTTCAATACAAACTTAGATTATGAAAAAATTCATAGAAGTTAATGGAGAGAAAATGAATGCGGTTGAATTTACAAGATTTATTAGAACAACGTCTACTCCTAAAATTAATAAAATAATCAAACAAACTCTAGAAAAGCAGCATAAAAATAATCTTAAATTAAAGCGGCTTCAGGAAAGCGATTAATTCTTCTTTTGTTGTTAAGAATTTAGGCGTATTGTAATCATACTTTGGGTTAATTGCAGCGTATACTTTTACCATTTGAACAGATGCCATAGTTTTCCTGTTTAAGGACAATATGTTCTTTACGCCAGCAACAGAAGCTGAAGCAACTATAAGAAAATCATTTTCTATACCAGCATTTTGTCGCTTTGACAAATCTGCAGAGTTATGATACTCTTTAGCTAAATTAACTATTCTTTCCGTTGTTCTGATGCTTCCTTCACGAATTTTATCATGTATAAGACTTAATTTTTCAGAGTTTTGTTTTCTGTCGGTTTTCCTCAAAAATTTAATTGCATCATGTATTTCTTCCTCTATAACATCGCATGATTGGATGAAAATTTTTCCTGATAAATTTTCAAGCAGTTTTTCAATTTCATTGTCCAAAACAGCTTCTATGTAAACAGAAGTGTCTATGAGTATCATAACAATAATTATTGCGGCTGGAATATAAAATGCTGCCATATAGGGCAATTTTTTGCAATATTTTTAGTCATGAGAGGAGTCGCATCTCAAATACTACGGACATGGAGTCCATTTGCATGATAACTGTAAAACTCATTATATTGAACCTGCAGCCTTATTTGAAACATTGATAAATCCGTATGGACTCGGGGGGATTTGAACCCCCAGTCTCCGCCTTGCGAAGGCGACGTCATTTAACGGATAGACGCCGAAGGCGTCGGTTCTTCCGTTAGACCACGAGCCCATAAGACGTATTCTTTTTCGATTAGGATATAAATCTCAAGCTTCTAAATATGCCTAGAAAGGGCTGGTAGATCAACGGAACATAGACGTATTTCAAAATGTACGTCCAAGTGTTAAAGATCGCTTGCATGGCATGCAAGAGGCTGCGAGTTCAAATCTCGTCCAGTCCATACACGACGACCTAATCTCCGTTTACAATGGATTAAAATATAAACTTATATTCAATAGATTGCAAAATAATCTTATGATCCTTATCGACACTTCTGTTTACATAAGCGCCTTGACAGATGCAGAGCTTGAAAAGGCGCTGAAAGAAGCTTCGAAAAAATCAATAATAATGTCGTCTGTTGTTGTCGAAAAAGAAATTAGTCACGCAGCTGATTTTTTAAGAAAAACAGACAGGAAAGAAAATGCAGAAAGACTAAAAGAATTACATAACCTTTGTGCTGGTGGCAAGATAGGTGTAACGCCATTCGTTCTCAAATTATCAGAAGAGTATTCTGATGCAGTAAAGGAAAAGTTTGGAAAAGGCAAATCAGAAGACATGGAAGAAGATTTTAGGATTGTGTCAGCAGCTTCTGCCGCAGCCCTTCTTGCTGTTGCAACATTCAACAGGAAGACAATGGGCAATGAAGAGGTAATTGAAATTTACAAGCGAATAAATGAAAATCGTAAGCTAAAGACACCAAAATTCATCAGAAATAAAGACGAACTAATAAGCTTTCTTTCTAGCCATTAATTTTTTGATTTCCTTGTCAACTTCCTTCTTAGCACTGATTCTTATAAATCTGGCAAATTCTAAAGGCGTCATGCCTATTTTCTTTTTGAAGTCCTCTTCATCCTTGAATGCTGGTTTCATACTATAAGTTTATGTTGGAAGATATAAATAAGCTATTTTATGAGTTTAATAAATATGTAATGTTACTGGTGGATTTTATCATAGGAGCTAACCAACAAATATGTCAGGATTCTTTTGTTGGTTAGCTATAATCAAAGTTCTCAATATAAAGTGCTGATAAAAGAACTGGACTTTTCTCCACCTAAGGTGAAACTATCCCGAGTCCACTTACTTTTTCTTTGCTTTATATGCAGCAATTATTTCATCCACTATTTCTTCTGGCGTTTTATTGGTTGAATCTATTACAATATCAGCTTCCTTTTCCTGATCAAAGGTGTCAAAACCGTATATGCGCTTGAATGTTTCACGCTCTGTTTTCTCCCTGTCTTCCAGTATTTTTTCAGCTTCTTTTGCGCTGATATCTTCCCTGCATGCTATGCGCTCTGCTCTTGTTTTTTTGTCGCACTTAATCCACACTTTCATGTCTGCATAATCAGCCAGTATTTTAATTGCAAGCTTGCTGTCAATAACTATTTTTCCTTTTTTGGCATTTTTCTTCTGCAGTCCATCCAATTTATTGTGAAAACTCTGACTGCCGCCTAAACTGTCCTTTAAAAAATCAGTAGTTCTTTGGCTTAATTTGCTGCTACTTACAGACTTCGCTTTTTTCTTAAAATAATCGCCTGCTGAAAAATGCTTGAGCTTCAATTTTTTTGCAAGAAGTTTGGCGACTATGGAAGAACCAGCTGTAGGCTGGCCGGATATTGCAATTACAACCATAATACATCCCTTTCTGACTGTTTAGACGCTACGCGTCGTTTCCTCTGGAAAGGTCTATATGATCTTCAGAAAGCGAAGCTTTCTGAGAGCTCAGAGAACTCCGTTCTCTGCAGCAACCCCAAAGGTTTGTGAATGCCTGCATTCACATATGTCGGCTCTGGCCAACAAAATGAAGCTCATAAATAACTAACTTCTAAATATTATCATTCATTTAGTTCTTATATATCTAATGCTTAGAGTTTACTTATGAAATTCATTGATCGTCCTGAACTTGGAGAACATGCGACATTTGTGCCAAACAAGAAATTGCCTATATACAACTGGTTCTACTACAAAGAAGGTTTTTCAAGAGACCTTGTATTTCATTTTATCGACAGGTTTTCTCTTTCAAAAAATGATACGGTTCTTGATCCATTTGTCGGAAGCGGCACAACTTTGCTTGCATGCAAGGAAAAAGGGATTAATAGCATAGGATTCGATGCATCAGAGCTTGCTGTGTTTGCAAGCAATGTCAAGGTGGGAAACTATGATCTGGAAAAAATGAAGGAAGAGGCAAAGTTTATTTTTACAAGAAAATTCATAAGACTAGACACAAGCAAAGCCCCTGCAATTGCAAAAAGGGCTTTTAACAAATTTTCTCTTGAAGATATTATTTTTTTTAGGGGCAATATAGCACAGTTACGTGACGACATATGGTCGTCTGTCTCCTCGGAAGACAGAAATTTCTTTCTATTGGGCCTCATAAATGCGGCAATGAAAGTAAGCTATGCATGGAAAGACGGGGGCGTGATTAAATTCAAGAAGCATCCAACACCGCCTTTACGACATTTATACAAGAGAATTATCAAGAATATGGTGAAGAATTTAGAACGATCGAATTTTGAGATGTCAGATGCAAGGGCATTCATTGGCGACGCAAGGCTAATGAAACTGGAAGATGAAAGCGTAGATGCTATAATCACTTCTCCGCCTTATCTAAACAATATTGACTATACAAAAATATACGCAATAGAAGAATGGCTTGCTGGACTGCATGATATGCCTTCTGTAAGAAGCTGGATAGGCTACAACAAAACTGATGTAGTTGAAGCTTATTTTGAAGACATGATAAAATCTATAGAAGAGATGCATAGAATTTTAAAACAAGGCGGCAAAGCAGCCGTTATCGTAGGTAACGCCTACGTTAATGGCGAAATAATAAATTCAGACGAATTGCTTGCAAAAATGGCAGAAGAAATTGGATTTCATGTAGAAGAAATAGATGTTGTTAACAAAAGATTTGCCCTGGAAAAAAGGACACAGAAAAAAGGCATTTTAAGGGAGAGCATTATTGTTATGGAGAAAGTATAAATTCTGTTGATAGAATAAAATAGATGGTAAACATGAATCGTCTAATTTTTCTTGGGTCTGGCGGCGGACGCGGCATGATAAGAACACAGGAAAGAAAGACTGCTGGAATATATGCTGAGCTTGACAACATATGTTTTGCATTTGACCCCGGACCAGGTGCATTGCTCACCGCTATATCATTAAAGCTTCAGCCTGAAAAATGGAATGGCGTACTTGTTTCCCATATGCATATTGATCATTGTACTGATGCAAATGCTATACTTGATTCCATAGCCAGCAATTCTATACAACCTTTTCTGGTAGCAGAAAAACACTGCATAGAACCTAAAAATAATAAGGAAAAAATAAATGATTATTATCCCTGCATAACCATGTACCATCAAAAGTTGGCAAAATTGTACCCAATGGAACCAGGAAAAAGTGTAAAGGTTAGTGGAATGGAAATAATGGCAGTTCGTGCAGATCATTATGATCCTACAATAGGTTTTACAATAAAAACTAAAAATTTGAAGCTTGGATTAACATCCGACAGCGTATATTATAACGGCATGGAGAAATTTTATTCAGGCTGTGATGTCTTGGTTGTAAACACAGCTGTTCCTATGGCTTCTGAAGGGCCAAAACATCACATGAGTGTTAAAGACCTGATAACTTTGCTGAAAAACATGGAACAGAAGCCTAAACTTACTATTATAGACAGGCTAACAGGATTTATGGTACGAGCAAACATATGGAAACAGGTAAAAATAGCACAGGATGCAACAAAATGCAAAATAATCAACAGCGAGGACTCGATGGAAATAGATCTTGATAATCTTAATAAAAATCCAGTAATTATCGGGAAGCAGTTGTATAAGGAAGAAAAGATAAGGTTTGAGTAAGCCCTTTTCTTTTGAAAAAGAAACGCCCTTGGGTTTAAAGAAAACAAAAGGCTAACGCAATAATTATATGTGTTAGGCCAGTTTACTGCCGTTAGGAACTTTTATTTCAGGCTGGGCAAGCACAACTTCATCTCCCATAACAAACCCTGTTGTAAGCACTTCTGAAATGAAATTACCAACTTGCTTTGGTGGGAAATTACAAACGCACAAAACCTGCTTTCCCAGAAGACCTTCTTTTTTGTAAAGTTTAGTAAGCTGAGCGCTGGACTTTTTGACACCCAATTCTCCTAAATCTATCCATAATTTGTAAGCAGGCCTTTTAGCTTCTGGAAAGTCTTCTATATTTACAACAGTTCCTGATCTAATGTCTATGTTTTCGAAATCTTTCCATGTTATTTGACTCATACAGTAGCATTGATTTTTAGCTTTAAAAACATTGGCAAACAAACTAGAAACATGATATCAGCACTAACTAAGCAGAGAACAGTTAGTGTAGTGGTTGGAGTAGTTGTTGTCGCATAATTTGCGACAATACTCCCTGCTTCTTTTCATTTCAGAAATTTTTGGCGGGGACATACGAATATATATAAAATGGAATAATGTGATAATATGCTTCCTAAGAATTGGGACAAGAGTTTTGAAAAGGAAATTTACGAAGAATGGAGAAAAAGTAAGAAATATGCATTTAAGCAGAGCAAAAGCGAAAAAGTTTTCGTTATAGACACTCCTCCGCCCTATGTTAATGCGCCAATCCATATAGGCCACGCTGCAACTTACACGCTAATGGATATGTTTGCGCGATTTCATAGGATGAAAGGATTTTCCGTAGTGTTTCCATTCGGCCTTGACAGAAATGGTCTGCCAATAGAAGTGGCTGCAGAAAAAAAGTTTGGCGTAAACCCTGCAAAAACAAGCAGGGAAAATTTTCTTGCTTACTGCAAGAAAATTTTGGAGGAAATGTCATCAGACAGCGCTGACTCGTTCTTAAAATTAGGCATAAGCTTCAACTCGTGGTCGACAGGCGATAAAATCGGCGACGCATATGAAACAGACAGCATTGAATACAGGACACTGACACAGGCAACTTTTATTGATCTTTGGAACAAAGGAATGATATACGAAGATACACGACTTAACACATACTGCCCTGGATGCAGGACAACAATCGCTGATAACGAAGTTGATTACAAGGAAATGCAGACATTTCTAAGTCATGTCAAATTCAAAATTAAAGAAACAGGCGAAGATGTTGTAATTGCCACAACAAGGCCTGAACTGCTCTGCACTGCAGGCATGGTAATTTACAACCCCGATGACGAACGATATAAAAATCTAGAAGGAAAGACAGCCATTGTTCCTATATACGGAATAGAAGTGCTGATCAAAGCTCATCCGCTAGCAGACCCTGTATTTGGTACAGGATTGGTATTCATGTCAAAATCTGCAGGCGATCAGAATGCTGTACGTTTTTTAAGGGAAATGGGCATAGAAGCTGTTTCCGCAATAAACGAAGAAGGCAAGATGAATATGCGCGCTGGATTCTTAGAGGGCTTGCCTGCCAAAGAAGCAAGGGAAACCATAATAAAAAAACTACAGGAAGAAGGGTTTCTTTCAAAACAGGAACAGATAATGCACAGGACTCCGATATGTGAGCGATCAAAACACGTTATCGAGTATGTTTCAATGCCAGAACTTTATCTTAAACAAACAGAATTTTTGGACGACCTGAGAAAAATGGCAGACAAGATAAATTTTTACCAGCCTTCATCAAAACAGTTCCTTGTAGATTGGATAAATGGGGTGAGTATGGACTGGGCTATATCAAGAAGAAGGTATTATGCAACAGAAATACCGTTGTGGTACTGCAAGTCCTGTGATGCAAGAATTCTTGGCGAGAAAGGAAAGTATGTACAGCCATGGAAAGAGAAGAAGGTATGTGAATGTGGTGGAGAAGCTGAAGGAGAAACACGCGTTCTTGACACATGGTTTGATTCGTCAAACTCTCCTTTGTATATAATGAAATTTAATGGTGAACAGACGACAGAGGGTCGTCAATCTACAAAATTTTATGAAGAAAACAAGCCATGCAGCTTAAGACCTCAAGGAAAAGAAATTGTAAGGACATGGTTTTACTACACGCTTCTGAAAGTTTATCTTCTGACAGGCGAACAGCCGTTCAAAGATGCATGGATTCATTTTCACATAACAGATGAAAAAGGAAAAAAGATGTCGAAATCAGTTGGCAATGTCACTAATCCGCATGAAATACTAGAAAAATATGGGGCAGAACCTTTCAGGCTTTGGTGCGCTGTCGAGGGAAACCTGGCAGAAGGAGACCTTAGATGTTCATTCCAGAGAATAGAAGGAGCAGGAAAGACGATAAACAAGCTTTGGAATGTTGCCAAGTTTGTTGAGATGATAAATGAAAATAAGGAAATAAAAAAACCTAAAAAATTAGCAGCTTCAGATGCATGGATAATCACTGAAATAAATTCACTTATTTCACTTGCGGATGAAAAATATGAAATGTATGATTTTTACAGGCCTGCTGTTGCAATAAAGCATTTTTTATGGGAGACGTTTGCTTCGCATTACATAGAAATGGTAAAGAACAGGGCGTATAACAACAATAAAACTTTTGCCGATGATGAGCAAATGTCGGCTCTATACACACTCAACTATTGTTTGGATGCAATGCTTAAGCTGCTTGCTCCAGTAGTACCATACATAACAGAAACTATTTACAAGCATTTCAGAAACAAAAACATACATGAAGAAAAATTCCCTGAAGTGAAAATGGACACACAAAGTGCGTCGGACCGCTCCAAATCAGCAAATCAGAGCTTTACAAAAGAACAGCTTACTGAACTAAACAGCGCAATTTGGAAAGCCAAGAAAGATAAAGGTCTGTCACTGAAAGCAGAAGTTCAGAAACTAATTATTCCAGAATATTTTAAAAGTATTGAAAAAGATTTGATGGCATGCCATAATGCAAAAGAATTAAGCTATGAGGACAAAATTGAAATAATTTTATAGTTTGCACAACTTTGATATTTTGCAAGCGCTTTCATGACCTGCCATGCAACCATTCTTTGCTTCAAAGCAAGCCAGCACGACGTAATCTCCTTGGTAATTTATTGTTGTGCCATCATAATGAAGTCCTATCACACCAGCATCTTCTCCCCTGCTTTGCGACGTTATATCACCATTGAGAAGTTTAATTGTATTTTCAAACCTTCTGCCATCAAGGCTTGGCCCACAAAATACAACACCAGCAGAACTATCATAACCACATTCAAAACCGGCAAAGTTCTGATTCAGCTTATGGCTGATGCTTGACTCCTGCCTGCCATAATCTGCTTGCCCTGCTAAATTATTTGATGCTTGTTCTGAAGAGAAAAATGCGCCTGAATTCAGGCCCAAAGCGCCTACAGCAAAAATTCCTGCAAGAACAATAATAAGAGAGCCAAATGTGTGTTGTTTTGAAATTACATTTTTACGTTTAGCTGATTGACGCCTTTGACGTTTTCCCATGCTTTTAATTGATTTTATATTGTATAAATAGTTTATTTTCTTGCATACCACACTGCATAGTCTTGAAAACGCCATATAACATCCCGCAGAGAAAAATTAGCTTTTCTCAATATTAACAACTCCGATGTTATTGGATTTGGTTTTGTATGACCCGAATGAATAATATTCAAAGCATCATTTAACTCCAAAGAGCGGAATGAAACCTTGTCTGCGCATATGAAATATCCGCTGTCGGCAAGCAAAGAGCGGATTTTTTTAAGCCACTGAAGTTTTTCTTTTTTATCAAGATGGCTCATTGTGAAGGATGAAACAATAACATCAAACTCTTCCTCGAAATCATGCGTTAAAAAGTCGCCTTCAGCAAACTCTATACGAGAAGAAAATTCATCCAGATTGTCTTTTGCTTTCTCCAGCTGCTTTTTGTCGATGTCAAAGCAAATAACAGAAGCTAATGGAAAGTTTTTAACAATCTCATAAGATGATCTTCCTGCTCCGCAACCTATGTCCAAACATTTTATTGCCTCATTTTTGTCTGTAAGAATTGGAAATACTATATGTTCCTGCATCTCCGTATATTTTGTTATTGTTTCCTCTACCACTTTGTCAAAATTACTGAAAATTGACGTAAGGTGTTTGGACGCGTATGCGTCGTTGGGTGCGTCGGTTCGCTCCATAACTTTAGTAAAAACAGAAGCTTTTTATGCTAATAGCAGAAGAATATCTTATGCGAAGCTTTCGGTAGCGCCTACGGCAAAAAGAAGGACAAATTGACGCTAAATGCGTCGGTCTGTTGTCATTCTGCTTTTATTATAACTTTACTTATGGTGATCATATGACAAACGAAGAACAAAAACAAAATGACGTTAAAGGCGTCGAGATACTCAAAAAGGATGCAGGGAAAATCGTGCTGAAAAAGTTAGTTAAGCAGCTGGCTGCCATTAAAGGCAGGCATACAGAACTTGTTACTGTATATGTTCCTGCAGGTTACAATCTAAATGAGGTAGCAACCCAGCTTAGGAATGAGCAGGGGACTGCTGACAACATAAAATCTAAGGCTGTAAGAAAGAACGTTACAACATCTTTGGAAAAGATTCTCAGACATCTCACTTTGTACAAGAGAACTCCTGAAAACGGCGTTGCTCTTTTCTGCGGAAATGTTTCTGAAACTGACAAAACAGACATGCAGCTTTGGGCAATAGAGCCGCCGGAGGAGATAAAAACAAAACTATACTGGTGCGACCAGAAGTTTGTTACAGAGCCTCTGGAAGACATGATTGTCGACAAGGAAATATACGGAATAATATGCCTGGATAAAAGCGAGGCAACAATCGCTTTATTGATAGGCAAAAGACTTGAAGTTGTTTATAATAAAGAATCTATTGTCCCTGGAAAGTCGCGGGCGGGCGGGCAATCGAGTCAACGATTCTCAAGGATAAGAGAAGGTCTGTTGAATGACTGGCTAAAGAAAATTGGAGAAACTGCTAACAAGATATTCGGGGAGCATAAAGAAGTTATAGGAATTTTGTTGTCTGGAGGAGGACCTGTAAAAGAAATGCTTTACAAGGAAGATTATATGCATGCTGATGTAAAAAAGAAAATTTTAGGGCTTGTAGACACAAGCTATACTGGAGATCAAGGCATAGAAGAGACTATAGTAAGGGGAGAGCACCTGATAAAAGAAGCTGCTGTGATAAAAGAGAAAAAAATTATTCAAAAATTTCTAGAAGACCTGCAAAAGCCGCAAGGCCTTGCAGTCTATGGCATTGAAGAAATCCAGAGGGTTGTAGAGGCTGGCGCGGCTGATACAATCATAATAACAGAAAACAACACTGCAAAATATATCGAATATGAATGTGCATGCGGAAGAAAATTTAAACTTGTAAAAAATGACCAGAAAAAAAACCAAGTGTGCCCAACATGCAGCGCACAAAGAACAATAATTTCAGAAAAGGATGCGGTGGACATCATAGAAGAGTTTGCAGGAAATTACGGCACAAAAGTAATTGTTGTATCTTCGGACACACGCGAAGGAAAGCAGTTTGAATCCTTGGGCGGCATAGGAGCGGCGCTAAGGTACCGAATTTAGATTTTTAGAAATTTTATATAGTACTCATCAGAATTAATCATATGTCAAGACGCAGACGATTGTACTATCTCCAAAATGCCAAACAAAAGAAGGAACCAGATTACGATCAAATGCTTGGAAGAAAAAAGAAAAGCCATGCTGTTTCTGCAGCACTGACGCTTGTAACGCTTGCTGTTTTTGCAATAATAATATTTTTATTGCTTAACCTGTACACGGCAAAATACGCTTTGCCCTAAATTTTAAAAAGCCTTTTTGCATTTTTTGTTGTTATTTCGAGCACTTCTTCTTTTGAAACAAATTGACGGCCAAAGGTCGTCGGTTCGCTTTTTAATTCAGCGATTTTCTCAGCAGCTTTTTCTATATTCCATGGCCTGTTTGTCAAGCCCTGAGAAGCTGGGTCAGGATCCATCCATGGCGCATCTGTTTCAAGAACCATATGCTCCAATGAGGTGTGCTTTGCTATTTTGCTGTATGTCTTGCTTTTGCAGAGAATTGTGTTCATGGACAAAAAATATCCTTTTTCTACACAATATTTTATGCGATCATAAGATGAAAAACAGTGCATCATTACAGGAACAGTTGCATGCTGCAGCAGCTCAAGTGTTTCATCCATGGCAGTGAGCCCTTTCTCGGGGAAAGAAGTTTTACCTGTTTTGCCATTCCTTGAATGAATGACCAGCGGAACATTAATTTCGTTCGCAAGTTTTATGAATTTTAGGAAAACCTCCTTGCTCCTCTCGTGTTCTGCATCATCTGTAATCCAGTTGCGGTCAAGACCTACCTCGCCTATAGCGACAATTTTATGTTTGTTTTCCCTAATTAGGGTCATATACTCTTCTATTTGGTCGTCTGTAAATTTTATTACTTCAGTAGGGTGAAACCCCAAGGCTGCGTAAACAAACTTAGGGTATTTATCAACAAGCTTTAATGTGAATTCTGCATCCTTAGGATGAGCTACGCTTGTGATAACAGCTGTCATTTTTTTGGAAGCTTCTTCTACAATTGATTCGATGTGTGTAGACGCAAGGTGTTTGGACGCGTATGCGTCGTTGGCTGCGTCGTTTCGCTCCATATATTCCAGATGGCAATGGCAGTCTATCATTATAACTGACCAACTTGACATTCGTTATATAATGTAAGTTGGTCACATATAGCAACCCAAATTATAAGATGCCCTCATACTATCTGCGGTTATAGCTCTAAAAGGAAATAAAGAGGGTATTAATTCCTTTTGAGCTATATGTGAAGCAACAAATTTTAGTGGGTTTCTTACAATATCCTTGTCGGCTTTTCTTGCATTTCTAATGTTAACAAATATGTCTGTGTCGCTTTCCTTGTCAAAATCCCCCCTTGCTACAGACCCAAAAAGTATAATGGTTTCTATACCTATTGCCTTGCGCATTAAATAAGACGCATATTCCATTGAGAAGGCTATAATTTCATTCTTTTTCATCATCTTCACAAATAAGCTTTATTATTTTGTTCCAAAAATCTATTACTTCCTTCTCCGCTTTTCTTTTTCCATAACAAATAAGAAGACGCTTTTCTTCTATTTTCCTCATCAAATCCAGTATTTAGTGTTTGTCCGGGAAGTCAAAAGGTATTTTCTCTGACACCTCCGAGGATTTTTTGAATATGCGGTGGTCAAAGTCTGTCGAAGATGTAATAAGATTCTTGCCGATAAGATAAATTGAAAACATTTCTATGCTGGCATGGGATTCATTCTGTGAGATAATCACAAACTGTGTGGCAGAGCTCTTGCTTCTTTGTTTGCTTACAAGAACAGGGTCTATACTTACAGCTCTGTGCTGCGCTCCGCCTAATTCAGGCAGGTTTATGAAAGCAGAGTTCTTTGCATTCTGCAAGCACAAAGAAAAGTCATTCTTAGTGTCTGATGACGTTGACGTAGCTGTGCCCTAGCACAGTTTTTGCTCCTGTCTCTGACATTTTCACAACAACTGTCATTTTTTTCAGCATATAGTTCCCTTTAATTTGACCGTAAATTTTGGCGTCAAATTAAAGTTCTGAGACTTTTTCGACAACAAAATTTTTTACTATTGGAAATTCTGGCAACGCTTCAAGAACAAAAGGCTTTAGCTCAGGCTTCCATAAGTTCTCCATGTCTGACACTGCATCGGCAAGCTTTTTCATGTCAAACTTCATTCCAAATATGGCGAGCTTTTTTTCAACAAGCGCTTTGTTAAAGTTTGAAATTCTCAGAAGAAAGAACAAATCGTACAGGTCGCGGGATTTCTGGCGCGCAAAAAGCGCATGTATTTTTTCTGCTATCATTTCTTCCAGCTTCAGAACGCGCATTGAGAACGGACTTATGTCTATATAATCAGGCACATAATTCTTGACATCAAATCCTGCAAGCGCCTTGTTTTTTGCGTTTACATCTATGCGCAGTGTGTTATATTCTGTAAGAATGCCCTTGAAAGATATTTTAAAAAGCAGCGAATCTTTTGTTTTTCTTACGCTTGTTTTTCCCTCCATCTGGGCGGCTATGCTTTTAACAAGCTTTTCCATGTTAAACTTTTCAATTATGTTAAAATCCAAATCCTCTGAAAACCTCGGCAGCTTGTAATTTTTATACAGTGCCGTGCCGCCCTTGAAAACAAGCTTGTTTGTTTTATTGTAAAGCCTGAAAAGAAGCATATCCTGAAAATAATCCTTTTCAATATGCTCTTTGTTCACTAGTCCCTTCTTTTTCCCTATTTCTGCAAGCATTTTTTTATCCATTTACAATTACCTTCCATTTTGCGTCTTTTTTCCCGCTGTTTTTTGCCAACGGGTCAAGATTGATATATTTTTTGTTTATAAACTTTTCAAGCTTTTTGTAAACGTCCAGCCCGTTTCTCTCTGCAAGAAAGCCTATTCGCTTTACAACACTGCTTTTTTTGATAATTTCCAGAAATTTTACAAGCTCTTTGCCATCTATGCTGTCGAATGCTTCTTCTACCAAAGAAAGCGGCGCAAACCCAATGCTGTCAATAACAGCCTTTTCCGGAACTGCCACGGGCACTGAAAAACCTTCGTATTTCAGCATTGTAAAGCCAAAAAAATAATCAGTGTGCATGTATTTTATCTCTGAAATAAATTTTACTGTTGATGACTGTTTTTCTGTGCAGCAGAAAACATCCTTTGGTATCTGCGTTATAAGGCGATGAAAATAAAGGGCTGAAACGCTTGTTATATAACTTGGCTTCATAATAAACGCGCTTGCGAGAAATGGATCGCTGTGAAGCGTGTAGAAATCACGCCTTATCTTTTGGATTTTTTTCTCTTCAACCATACGCGCAAGAAACTTTTTTGCATATTCCCTGCTTTTTATCACCTGAGAAGCGTCTGCCAGATGAAAAACAGGCATGCCTTTGAACTGCTCTAAAATTTGCGCTTCGTACATACAAATATATGGCCTCTAGGGCTTATAAACTTTTTTATATAGAAAGTGTATAAAAATATACACTTTCCATGATAAAAGGTTTATGCGTATATGCCGCGTAACTAATTTCGCAAAATTAAAATCTAGTATTAGTTAACTATTTTTAAGTAGTAAATTTTATATGTTTACAAATGTAATGGTTACCATGAGGATAGTTACTTTACGTGAACACAATTACAACTGTCCAAAGGCGCTGCAAAAAGCCCTTAGCCTTTATAACGGAATAGCAGATGAACTAGCACGAAAATACAGCATTATAGTTAACCAAATAAACAATCAGGATATTATTTATTTGGTTCACATATAGCTGCCAACTAAGTAATATCCTGAATATTATGTTGGCAAGCTATAATGCCAGCGATCCAAATTATGATGTGAGATATGAACTAATGCAATTTTTCAGCTCACTTGAAAAGGGGAGAGTTTTAGACCCTGAACACAAAAGCTTTCTAGACCTTGGATGCGGCTCAAACAGCGCAACTGAAGGCTATGCACTATCCTAGAACTCCAAAAAGCGAAATTTGGGGGAATTTTGAAAAAACTTTAATGGCAGAATTACATTGTGCGGTAAAGCCTGACGTCATTTTCCTTAGCGAGAGTTTTGAACACCTACAGGCTATGAAAAGATCTTAGCGGCACAAATGCATAATTTCCCAGGAATTCTTTTTTAATTTCTGTTTCTGATATTTTTATAATCTTGAACATTTCTTCTGCAACAGGAATTACCAGAATTCCGCCGACTTTTAACTGTTTGATGAGTTCTTCAGGCATTTTTGAAGCGGCAGCTGTTACAATAATCCTGTCGTATAGGGCTTCTTTTTCGTAGCCTACAGATCCGTCTGAAAGAATTGTTTCTGCATTCTTATAATCTTTGAGATTTTGTTTTCCAAACTCATAGACTTCCTTGTTAACTTCAAGGGTTATTATTTTTCCTTTGTTCCCAATTAATATAGATAATATTGCAGCCTGGTAGCCAGAGCCTGTTCCTATTTCCAGTATTTTTTGTCCCCTGCTGACAGAAAGCGCTTCTGTCATTGCTGCAACTGTCAATGGTTGTGATATTGTGGAATAGCTGCCTATTGGCAGAGGGATATTTTCATAAGCATGTTCTTTATCTTCAGGTCTTACAAAATTCTCTCTTGGTATCTTTTTGAACGCTTCTATAACTGATTTTGATTTCAAAATGCCTGATTCTATTAATTGGTTAATTAGTTTTTCCCTTTTCTCTTTGTTCTGTTCTAACATAAGCTAGTTTATAGCGAGGCAAATAAATAACAAAGGTATAATTTATTTGCCTCTCATCTAGCTAACCAACAATCATGTCTGAATTATTTTGTTGGTTAGCTATAGAAAGTAAATTACTAGAATCCAGCCTGCAAGCTCTTTACTATTATGTCCCTGTAGATATCTGCATTTACAAGAACAGTAGTCTCAACAAATGCTCCCAGCAGCATAACATTCATGGCCACGAAGAATAAAATTATGCTGTATATTGTTATTTTGTATATTTGGTTTTTATTAATCTTACTCTTACTGCTATTATTACTGTCTACAATTCCTTTTGAGAGGGAGCCGCCTGATATTGCAGCCATAATATACGAAAGCATTTCAAGTATCATATGAGGCGCAACAATTGCGATAATTATACCAACATATACAAAGGGGTTTACAGTTGTAACTAATGCCGCATTTCTTGCAGTAACGCCGAAAATCGTGCCCCATACAGATGCATTCCATGTTATCATGAAAATGCCGCCGTCAGCTATGAATAGAGAAATCAAAAATGTTGCAATAAGCACCCACCAGTTGTTGCCAAGAATGTCAAAGAATAAATTTGGACTAAAATCCAAAGTGCCTGCTGCGCCCCTTATGTTGAGCTGTGTTTTAAACAACTGGTTGACCTGAAACTGCGGCAAAATAGTTGCTGCTGCCAGATATACTATGAACATGCCCAAGAACAATCCAAGATAAACACCCACGCCATTCCTGTTGAATTTGTAAAGGCTGCGCCAGGAAAAATGCTTTGAGCCTGAAATTTCTTTATTTTCTATTTCATATAATTTTTGAAGCGTTGGAATTAACAAAATTGATGTTACCCCTACTGCAACTAATGAAGGATCAGCTGGGAAAACAAGTTTTGCAATAACTATTCCAATAAGCGTGTATATCCAACCCAGAAAAAACGCATATACAGGCTTATTTTTTACCCATTCTTTTGGAAACATTCCTTCAAGAACCATTGTACATCCCTTTTCTGAGTGTGTAGACGCGTACGCGTCGTTTCTTCCCTGAAAGGTCTCTACGATCTGCAGAAAGCGAAGCTTTCTGAGACCTAAGAAACTTTTGTTTCTTCAGGAACCCCAAAGAACATGAGTCTTTGTAGAACCTACTCAAGAATATTATTTTGCAAAGGTTTGTATCAACAAAGTCAGTCATTACAAATCTTATCATAAAAGTATTATCTATAAGGCTAGTATATATATTATTTTGGACAAAGGCTGTTCACAATGCATGCTTTGCCATACCCTTGCCTGCATGCATCGTAAGCTTCTTTGCATGTGAATGCCACAGCAAGATCATCATAATATATTTGCACTTCTCCTACTGCAGAGACGCCAGAGGCGTCGGTCTGCTTTTCATCATAATAAACTGCCAAAATGTTGTTGTGAATGTTTTCTGAATAGCTTAAGCCTACTATTTCTGAATATCTGTAAGCGCTCAGTTCAGGCGCGCACATCAGCAAATCATGGTCAGAATCATAACCACAATAGAAATCAAAGTTTAATTTTACTTTTGCTGTGACATGAGCGACAGGCTGAGCAGGATTGTATAATAATATGCCGAAAATTGCCATTATTCCAACTATAGCAATAATTACAGAGCCGTAGTGTTTGTTTGCATGCTTTCTCAAGTATTTGCTTTTCTTTTTCATTAAAGAATAATTGTAGAAGACGGTATTTATACATTAGACGCAGGTCTTAGATGTTCTGCAATAAAACGGCCTGCCTGACCCAACTGGACATCATTATGACCTTCATATATAGGCGTTACTCCAGAATCTCTCCAAAGCCTTTCAATGGGATAATCTTTTGTGTAACCAGAGCCGCCCATCATGCTCATTGCTTGCTGGCAAACTTCAGTAGCCGTCTGTGTTGCATAGGCTTTAATCAGAGATGATTGAATGCGTAAGGCTTTATCTTTCGTTACATCTCCTCTGTCCATTGCTCTTGTAACTGTGAATAAATATCCCAATTCTCGTGACAGTCTGCCTGTAAGATTTGCCATTCCTGTCCTGTAAAGTTCTCTATCGATAAGAAAATCAGTTCCATCTCCTCTTGGTGTTTCTGCTGCGTATTGCATCATTAGCGACAAAGCGTGCCATGCATTGCCCAAAGACTGAGCTGCAATAGTAGGTCTGCTATTGCCTAAAGTTTTTATTGCATTTGCATAGCCATTGTTTTCAAGCGGCGTTCCTAAGCCGAGCAAAGTTCCATCTGACAAACTTACATCATCCATCGTTATAACACATGTTGCAGAGGCAAGAATGCCAGCTTTTCTTTCTTTTTTAGTCACTTTGTAGCCAGTACCGTCATTTGAATTTATATTAGGAACTATGAAAGCAAGAATTTCTCCTTTTTTAGGACTTCCTTTCGTTACATCACGCGCATAAACAACACAATGTGTTGCCCTTTCTGCTTCTGTTATGAAAACTTTCTCGCCATTCAATACCCATCCATTTTGTTCTTTTCTAACTGTTGTTCTTTTCATTTTATTGCTGTAAGAGCTTCCGGTAGATTCTGTTAAGCCGTATGCACCGAACCTTTTGCCGTTTGCTATTAATGGTAAAAATTCTTTTTTCTGCTCATCATTACCGCCCAGCTCAATAGCTTTGCCAAATAGACTTGCAGTTGCTATAGGAACTAAAGATGCGGACAAATCACCGTATGCTGTTGCAAGCGCAACTATAGAAGAACCTGTTATTCCAAGACCCTCTCCAGAATACTTAGTCGGAATGCCGGCTGAAAACAAACCTGTTTTTGCCATGCTATCAACAAGAGCGTCTGGTATTGTGCCTGCAGTTTCCATTTCTTCCGCTTTTGGCAATATTTCTTTTCTTGAAAAATCCAGAACGCCTTCAAATAATGTAAAAAGTTCATCGTCAGCAAGCGCAGACTTAACTACAGGCATTAAGAAACTATCAGCAACATGTTTTTCTTGCATTGCTCTAACAAATACAGTTAATCTTTTTATAGAGATTGTGTTCCGTCGCGGCGCTGACGAAGCAAGCTTACCAATTTTTCTTGGCAGCGCTCTTTTAATAATTTCTCGTCTTTTTCAGAAAGAGGAAAGCTATGCATCTGCTTCATTTCAAGCGTTGTAGGCCAGCCCAGAAGCCACATCTCTGTATCTGAGAACAAACCCATTTCAAGAGCATTGTCCACTCTTATGGGATAAACTTCTTCAAAAACTAATTTTGATAGCTCATCCGTGCTTACTGCATTAACAAGCCCGTAAGGGCTGATCCTTCGTATATAACCTACAAGCCTTCTGGACCTTCTGTTCACTGGCGTAACAAGCACTTGTATTCCAAGTTCTGCGGCTGTTACAGCATCAGCCAGAATATTCCCCGTATATGTTTTTTTGATTTCGTATTCAACACCTTCCTTGCTTCTTCCTACAGTTATGTTACAGTTATGCACGCCGTTGTGAGCGTGCCGGCAAAGATATTCAGTCACACTGCGTGCTTTTTCATCAGCAGGATAAATAGATACTTGCATTCCTTCGGCTGCATACATCTTTAGCAAAGTAAGGTCTGTAAATGGCAACAGTTCTTCAGTAGTTTTGTAGATTTCATCTTTAGGTTTTATACGTCTAGGACGTTTATGTAATTTGCCTTCTTCTAATAATTTACAATAACCAGCAAACACGCCTTCTGACTCGTCCATTAAAAATAAACATTGCTTAGAAATTATTTAAGCTGCAAAAAAATTTATTTTGCTTATCCTATTTTTTGGTCTATTTCTTCCAAGGCAGACGTTACATCTTCTACGTCTGTGCTGACATCAGACACAGCATCTGACGCTTGTTCTGGGTTTTTTATTGTAGAAGCTGATCCTGTGCAGCCTGCAAAGAAAGTCAGACCTACCAACAAAATCATGATTATTGCAATTGTTTTTTTGTCCATAACAAATCCCTTTCTTTCAAAAGAAATGTCTTTGTGAACTCCAAAGAAACTGGAGATCTTGAGAACTTTCTTTCAATATATTGAGAACTTTGATTAACCCCTAATTTGTCAAAGTTCACAATAAGGGCTTTGAACAAAAGGTACATTATTCAAAGCCCTCTATTATTTACGTGCTCCTCATATATATTGCTTTATTATTGAGGTTTTTCTGCTGATTGTGTTATTGGTTCAATGGCTGTTGATTGTGGCACTGGCCGTGCAGAGCAATCCATACATTCAGGGCATTCGTTTGCGTCGCACACGCCATTGTCAAAGCAGCCTATGCATGCAGCTGGTTGGGATTGTGATACAGATTGTGGCCTGAAATTATTCTGCGGTTGGCCATATGGTTGTCCGCCTAAATAAGGTTGACCTCCATATTGTGGCCCTGGTCCGCCGTATTGTTGTGAACCACCATACTGCGGTTCTTCTTCATATCCTTGATCATAATATTGCTGACCTTGATAATTATTATCAAATTCATTATCTCCGCGTTCAAAATTTTTTTCACCTTCTCTGCTAAATTGTTCTCTGTTAAAATCTTGTCCTGATGCGCGGCCTTGCGTATTTATTCCGTGTTCTTCTGCAAATCGCTGGCATTCTTCTCTGTTTTCAGGCCTGCTGCAAAATTCATCACATTCATCGCCTCTGCATCCGCCAGGGCCTTCTGATGGACCGTCTGTTCCATATTTCTTAATCATTTCAGCCATGCTGCCTTCGCAGAATGGAAATATATCTTCTTCTGGATTTCTCATTCCTGAAGCATAATCTTTAATTTTACAAGTCATATCCACAGGCAACTGAACTCCAGGAGGGCCTTGACCATTAGGGAATTTTTCCATTATAGCGTACATTATGCATGAATCGCCCTCAAGTCCTTTCAATGTTACTTTAGGCCCATTATCGCCTTCAGGGTAGAAAGTTATTGGCTTACACACTCTCAAAGCATTTCCAAAGCACGATTCATCTGTACCGCAATCATTTTCAGACCTTTCTTTAACATCGCCTGCTTCTTTGCTTAGCATGAGATAAAGAATGTCTTTCAGCATCACATCTTTAATGTATTTTATATCCTGTTTTACTTCAATCATGTCATTTATCGTTGCACTGTCAACTTTGTCTCTGAGCTTCTCACGTATTTCATCAACCTTTCCAACAGCTGCTTCAAACATATCAGATACACGTTTGAAGCGTTCCTTGTCATCAGAGCCGGTAGATTCATAGTATTTTGCAATGTCCTCTGTTTTCTTTGCAAGCTTATCCAAATCTATCCTCAGGCTTTCCAGTCTGAAAGCAATTGACAATAATTCTGTTGTGTCCGGCACATCAGCGGGCCTTTCCACATAAGCATTTCTTTCATCTCCACGGCCTACGCAGTTTGCAAATGCCATACAACCATTAGGATCTTTTCTAACTATCAATTCTCCGCCATTTTGAGCGCAACGCTGGAATGCTTCTGGAGGCGGATCTTTTGCACAATTGTTGCGTTGATTACACCTAAATATGGGACAACCGGTTCTGTCAAAATCTCTGATTAATTCACTTCCCTCTGCGCTGCAACCATCCTTCATCTTTCTTATTTCGCTTTCTGTAGGCTGTCCACAAGTCTGCTCTTCCTTTTGCGCACATCTCGCAACGTTACAACCATTTTCAAAAGCAATTACTCCTGGTACTTTGAACTCTCCGCATTTATTAAAGACATTATCAATTTCTTCTTTTGTAGGACATTGTTGCTGCTGGCCTGACAATAATGAACCTCTTTTTCCAAAGTCGCAATTAAAAACTTCACAGCCTGCAGGATCCTTTGAGAAACGAGGGTTTCCTCCACCATCCACGCACTTAAGCCTTACGTCTTGCGGCACTTCAGGGCATGTTCTTTGATTTTCACATTTTACTCTGACAAATCCTTTTTCGTCTGTTTCCTGCACACACCCTTGCGGCAATTTTGCATCAGATATTGGACACTGGTCGCATTTGCAAGCGCCGTTTTCACCCTGATAACAGTTAACTGTAGTTTGATCAAAACAAGTTATCTGAGCAGGGCAGGTTGGTTTTGCGTCTATACAATCATTCTGACAAAACCTTTCTTCACCAGGTTCGCAAATACTATTTCCGCATATATAATTCTGTCTTTTTTCTGGTGGCTTTAATTCTGTACAAATATAATTGACACAACCATTATTGTCATATTGAGTTTGCAAGTAAGTTTCAGGTGCGCATTGTGGTGGGGTTGTAGGAGGACATATGTCTGGCTGTGTAGGCAAAGGCGCGCATTCATAAATATCACATCCATTGCTGACAGATGTTTTCAAATAAGTTGTTGTGGCGCATTGAGGAACTGGAGCCAAAGGACAAGTTCTTTCTTGTGATGAAGATACACACTCATAACCAACTAAACATCTTTTGTCATCATATTTTGCGCTTGTTGTTTCTCCTTCTTTGCACTGCGGCTGTGGAGGCGGTGTAGGGCATGTTTCTGGTGTTGTTTGCTGTGGAGGCGCAGCTTCATGACTTGCACAACTTGGTGCGCACGAAGAACAAGCGCCTGCAGAACAAGAATTTGAACATGACGCAACAAATCCATCAGGACATGTTGTTGTTGAAGCAGAACATGTAACACCTGCACAAGGATCTGCCGGCGGAGGTGTTGTTCCTGAAGTATCTTGAGCAAATGAAAAGCCTATTATAAAAAGTGATATGACTGTTAACAAAATTATTCTCTGCGCTGTACGCATAATATCTTCTGTTTAGAAGTGGTATATATAGTTAATTAAGATTACAGTACTTGGAAAACTTGACTTTATTTTTTAAGCATCTACAACCTTCAGAATGTTGATTAGAGCAGTTGTTTCTGGCCCATGTTTCCAGACAGCTCTCAGCATCATGTGAACTAAAATTTAGCTCGGCAAAGGCGTTTTTTCTGCATTGTTGTTGCTTTGTTGGTCAAAAGCCGCCGTATTGACGCTTGAAGGCTTTTTTGTCAAAAATTAGCTTGCCTAAGTTTTCCATCTACTGGATTACGGTATTGAAACTTCGACCGAAGCAATTCCTTCTATTGTTGTAGGTGCACCTATTCCATCTATTTCACCTGAACCACCTGAACCACCTTTAACAACCCCATAATCATATTCTGGTTCTGGCAGATTAATTTCATTTACTTCTGACAGATCAGTCAATGAATTCATTTTGATCTTTGCCTGTGAAATAGTGTAAAGCACATTGTCCATGTATAGAGAACGTTCCACTGCAGGATTGTAGAAGTATGGCATGTATGAAATTGTTGGATCCACTAAACGATCGTCATGCGCTACAGTGCCAGTTAAGGAAATTTTATTTTCTGGCGTGAATGAGAACACATAAGCGCCGCTCCAAGACTGATACTTGAAATCAGTATAATCATTTATTGTTACAGGTATTACCATGACATTTTTTTCTTTGTCAAACAAGAATGATTTGTGCTCGTATGTTATAGGAGTATAAGTTCCTTCTTTTCCTATGATATAGTTGTCAACTTCTTTTGGTGCAGAAACGTCGCTAACGTCGAAAAGCGAGACCTTGACTCCGCTGAAAACAGTTCTTCCCTGAGCATCTTTTGCATCTTGTCCAATGCCTATGATGAAGCGTGTTTGGACGCCAAAGGCGTCAGTTCCTCCTTCATCGTAAGGATGTAAATATTGCGATACGCCCGGTATCTTTAGCTCTCCAAGCACTCTTGGTTGCTGTGGAACAGACAAATCTATTACAAACAATGGGTCTACTTTCACGAATGTAACTAAGTAAAGTCTGTCTCCAATAAATCTTGCTGAAAAGATTCTTTCGCCTTTTGCAAGATCTTCCAGTTTTCCAATTACATTCAGACTTTCATCTAAAACATAAACATTATTTACTGAATTTGAGCGCTGTGCAGGCGGCACTATCACTGGCGGCCCTATTAGTTCTGGTGGTGCAACTGATGGTTCTGTTTTACCAGCAGCATTTTCTTTGGCATTCGGCTCTATTGCACCAGGTTTTGCAACAGCAGTTGTTACACCGTATTCTGCTGCCTGTGCCGTAAGTAATCTAGGTCCGCCTAAGAAATTATTTCCCACAGTAGTTGCTACGCGCAAATTGCCATTATACTCATCCATAGAAAATTGGTTTAACAAATGGCCAGGAAATTCACCGGATGATTCGTATCTTATGCCATCTTTTATTGATATTTTATGAACAATAGTTTTTTGCTGATCTTTTGTAATTTCTGCCTGCACTTCTTGCATTCTTTCCTGAAGCTTGTCGTAAAGCTTTTGCTGCTCTTCTGATGATAATGTCTGCAGATAATTATTGAATTCTTTTTCTTGTGCCTGAAATGCATTTTGTGGATTTGCAGCCACAGTGCCTTGCATTCTTATTCTGTCTGCCACATCTGCAGGAAGCAAAGGCAAAATCACTTTGTCAATTATTGTTATCTGAGTTTCATAATAAGGAACATATTTTTCATATGTCACATAGATATTATCTTTAGAAACGTAGATGACATTAGCGCTTCCAAATAAGAAAACTTTATTGTCAAAACTGCCTTCTGTGTCAAATTTAATCACATTTGTAAAAGTATATGATGATGACGGCACATCAGGGTAATATATTTGTGGAAATTGACGACCATAGCCTTCAGGCGCAAATTTAGGAAGGACTATCGCCTCTTTTCTATAATCATATGATGCGTAAGAATTTATTATTGCATAAACTTTGTTGTCTATCATTCTTGAGTCAAAGTAATCGCCATCTACGGTGAATTCTTTTTTAACTACAGGGTTTGACCTGTCTGAAATGTCATATATCTGTATCTTTACTTTTTGCTCATATCTTGGATAATAATCTGGCGCTCCTACTTTTGTTTCTTTGATTAAAGGCTGCACATAATTTGGGGAAGAAAATACAATCAAATTATCTCCAACAACAAAAATTTCCTGCGGATTTTCAATAGTGGTGTTTGAAAGAATTTGTGCATTTTCTGCCGGATACGCATCAACGATTAATAATCTGTTATTTGAAACAATATAGATGTATTTGCCATCATTTTTTACAAAATCAGCCTCATCCACTCCTTTGACCTGTATATTTGTTTTAGAATAATCAAGAGATGATTGGCTTCCTGCGGACGTCGGTTCACTCTTTGCACTGCCGCCAGCTGAAGGCACCAATTCTTCCTGTGTTCTAACTGCTGATGATCTATACTCATAGTCCTGATAGCTTTCAGCGTTGGTTTGTAGAAAATCCTTGAGTTCTTGCTCAGAAGCAAATGTTTTTAGATTAATATCTTCTGTTGTGCTGGCAGGCTTGTATATTGTAAAGGCTGCTCCGATAACCAACACAACTATTACAAATGCGGTTAGATAAACCTTGGTTAATGATTGCATACTATTCCTTAGTTTATTGCCATATTTAAACGGTGTGTTAATCTTAGGGTAGGAGCCCTTTTTTCTATGTGTGTGACGCCTAAGGGCGTCGATTCGTTCAAGAAAAAATCCCTCGGGGAAACAAAGAAATATTGTGAATAGAGGGCTTTGAATAATATGCATTTCCAACAAAGCC
>ORJL011419655.1_pt1 | contig 27016 bp, 30 predicted proteins | sample 1779941 | NCBI WGS metagenome assembly ORJL01 (sample SAMEA104232317, study PRJEB22302) | groundwater metagenome | biome: forest; feature: aquifer; material: groundwater | place: USA | collected 2011-08-07 | depth 5.8 m
TCCCTTGCCTTCATCTCCCCATTGGCCGCCTATTACGGCGTACGCTGGCATTGTACGTACCCCAACAAGCATAAAATGACCTGTTCTTCACAGGCGCATAGCGGAGTATAACATGACACTGACGTGCTTGGAAGGGTACGCAATCAGCCAAACCTACATTGCAGAGAAGTTGGCTAACTACCTGAACCCCCTGGAGGTTCGCCATGGTAAACCCCGCCGCATCCAGGTCATCCTGGACATATAAGGTGGGCAGGGAAGTCTCTGGGCGGTAGTGGCAGTTGCTGCTCAAGGCGTTACGACTGACTGAGGCTGGCGTATACTGACGGGGCTGGGATGACGGGGAGTTCGAATCCACAGAGGGCCACCAGGGAAACTCGAACCTACTAGGGCAGCTTGACATGTGGCAGAGCCGGTGATGATTTTGCCAAGATTGAACACGGGCCAAACACTGTTCGCCGCGCACAAAGATGGTGGTTTGCGATGAACCACGAGGAAGTAGGACGTTTTTGGAATGCCAACGCCGCTGCCTGGACAAAATTGGCGAGAGCCGGCTATGACGTCTATCGGGACTACCTCAACACCCCAGCCTTCTTCGATATGCTGCCGAATGTATCGGGGCTTGCAGGGTTGGATATCGGGTGTGGGGAAGGACACAACACTAGGCTGCTGGCGAAGCGCGGATCTCATGTAACGGCCATTGACATTGCGGAGGACTTTATTACGTACGCAAGACAAGCAGAGGCACACGAGCCCCTGGGTATCGATTATCGCGTCGGCAGCGCCGTGGCCCTCCCTTTTGCCGATGCTAGCTTTGATTTCGCCACGGGTTTCATGAGTTTTATGGATATTCCAGAAACGGATCGAGTACTCGCTGAAGCCTATCGTGTCCTAAAGCCATGTGGTTTTATGCAGTTCTCCATCACCCATCCATGCTTCGATACTCCGCACCGCCGGAATCTGCGTGACGCAAACGGCCTGACCTTTGCTATAGAGGTTGGCGACTACTTCCGCAACCTCAATGGTGAGGTTAGCGAGTGGCTCTTTTCGGCAGCACCGCTGCATGTGAAGGAAGGATTGCCGAAATTCAGGACGCCCCGGTTCACCCGGACGGTCAGCCAATGGCTAAATCTGCTGATCCATACCGGCTTTCACCTGGAACGAGTTGAAGAGCCACGCCCAAGTGATGAAACGGTCCGCGCCTGTCCCGATTTGCAGGACGCCCAAGTGGTAGCCTATTTCCTTCATATCCGTGTGCGGAAACCAGAGCTAGGCGCAACGTGAGCGGAACGCGTGGCGAGCAAGGCACTGCAGCCGCTGCCCTAGAGGAGAGCGAAAAGGCAGTGGCTGAGTTTTGTTGTTGTCGCATAAGGTCTAAGCCCAGCAATGGAGTTATGAACCCTTGGCCAACAGTTGCCGCAGCCGGGGTACGAGATCAGGCGGCAGAAAGTTCGAGTACTGTCCACAGAGGTCCACCACATCTCGAAGCTAAAAATGGGAAAACGTTAGGCCCTGGGTGAAGCACCCAGGGCCTTTTTTCTAACGGACTCCAGCGCGCCGGGCGATCTCCATGACCATCTCCAGAGTCTGCGCTCCCTGGCGTGGAATCCAGGACTACTGGCAGACGACGGTGGCATTGCCGTCGCGGTCCCACATCGGGGTCGTCGTCGGGTATTTGATCGACGGCAGCGCCACGGTGACCGTGCCGGTCATGCCGACGCGCCGGGGAGTCTTGGACTCCATGGTGACCTCGACTAGGTTCAGGCCGTTCTCCTGCCACTTCTTCGCGATGGTGCCGCCCACGTGGATGATGTCCCCCGCCAAGTGGAACTCGGTGATGCGAAAGGTAGCGGACCTCACGCGCGCGTAGACGCCCATCCAGTCGGACAGAACCCGATCCCACAGCATCAGGCAGGAGTTGTTCTGCAGGAAAATGCGGCTGGCGCCGTTGGCCTGGGCGACGCGGTCGTTGTGATGGTGGCCGGGGTAGTTTCGGGTCGCGCCAACGAACATGATCATGCGCTGCACGGTCAGGTTGAAGTCCACCGCGGGTATCTCGTCGCCCACGTTAACTTGCTCGAAGTAGACCTGCGGCGGTACCGGCCAGCGGGTCGTGGTGTCTACAGGGGGGTAAAACGCTTGCATAGCTTTCTCCTTCAATGCAATGCTTGTCGAAGAGAGGACGCTCCTTGTGGTCGTGCGGGTATCTACCGGGCGGTCTCGCTACCTTCCTTGCGGATGAACGAGTAGCTGCCCTGGGTTGCCTTGGCTACGAGCTGGCCGTTCTGGTTGAAGTAGCTGGTGGTGTAGCCCGTGAAAGCGCCGATGCCGACGCGCGTTTCGCGCGGCGTGACGTGGTGCAGCACGCGACCCATGGTGGCGAGCCTGTCACCTAGGCAGACTGGCTCGAAGAACTCGATCGTCATGTCGGTGAAAAAGTTGGCGTTGGTCGGCGGCATGGGCGGGTTACCTGACGACGGCTGGCGTGCGGCCAGTTGGGATTGGTAGTCCATGTCCACGTCCAAGGGAAAGCGTGTGGGTTGGCCCGGCCGCCAGTTGCCAGAATACGTGGGGACTTCCTTGACCCCGGACCAGGGCATTACCTGGCTGCGATAGCCGGCCATCCTGGCGATTTCCTCGTCCCAGTAGAGCGGATTGCCGATCTCTGCGGGTTCGCAGTAGCGCGAGAGCATGACTTTATCGACGCGCTCGTCGGCTACCATAATGATGCCGCCGGAGAAGTCCTCACCAATGTGTTTGGCGGTGTCTTCCCAGGTTACGTTGGGGTCTCCTCTTTGACTTCGGCGCCGTGCCGGTCTTTCGTTCTCGCCAGGTGTGGTCATCATTCCCTCCATTCGAACTTTGTCCCTTGCCTCAGAGCAAGCGTTTGAGGCGTTGCCACGAATACATCGAGCGTGGCAAATGAAACGTACACTCCGTATGCACGCAATAAGCGCAACGATGATGCGGGCACCGGCTGTATCTGTAGGGCCTCAAAGTACAATGCCGAAGTTCCGCTGTCAAGGGACTGCATTGACTCATAGCAAATGATACTGGGAGGGGTACCGTTGCTTCAGAAATCATGTTACCGGAGGACAATGGCCACGGCCCCACTGAGCTTTGACGAATCCGGCGTATCCTCCATCGAGAACTAGTGCTTCCCCCCAGCGAGATTGGGGGATAGCGAACATGACGCCCTCTCTCCTGCGGTATATGGTTGCTTTGTAAAGGCATCGTCGGTCCAAAGATAGGACATAGGAAGGTTAGGGGAAGGAATTGGCGCGCTAGCAAGGAGGCGGCATGAGAGAGCAAGATGCAATCCAGTTAGTGAAGCAGAACATCTCTGCGTTCAATCAGGGCGATGCACAGGGGCTTGCCGCCACATTGTCAGAGAACGCTATCTATAGAGAAATCGCCACACAGCAAACGACCAGAGGCCGGGAGAACGTGGTCAAGGCTGCTCTCCAGTGGCGAGAGGCATTCCCAGATGTCACAGAGACCATCCAGAACATCGTGGCCAGCGGCAACACCGTCACTGCCGAGATCACGTGGGAAGGGACCCATCGCGGGACATTGGTGACGCCTACAGGTACAATTCCACCCACCGGGCAGAGGATGCAAGTGCAAGTATCCCAGGTCTACACTTTGGAGAACGGCCAGCTCAAACAGACGAACACCTACTTCGATATGATGACTATGCTGCGGCAGCTTCAGACAAAACAGCAGCAAGCCTGGCAGCATGGACAGGCCCAGCCACTCCAAATGCGACTCACCGAAGGCGTCTTAAGCCAGCTCCAATAACCAGCGTCCGCCAACCAGCGGCGTAATACGTCTGTCACGCCATAGTTGTACCTGGTGGTGTAATATGAAGTCGTGACCTCCGTCACCAAGGAGGCTCTATGGCGCCACCCCTCAAACGACTGGACGAGTTCCGCTGGGAGATCTCCCCCACCTATAAGCAGGGCATGCGCGTCCCTGGCATCGTCTTCTCCAGCGAAAAGCTCATCGAGCACATCAAAGAGGACCAGTCCCTGGAGCAAGTGGCCAACGTGGCCACTCTGCCGGGCATAGTCGGCGCTTCCCTGGCCATGCCCGACGTCCACTGGGGCTACGGCTTCGCCGTCGGCGGCGTGGCAGCCACGGATATAGACGCCGGTGGCGTGGTCTCCCCTGGCGGCGTCGGCTTCGACATCAACTGCGGCGTGCGTTTCCTGCGCTCGGATCTCACCGAAGAGGACGTGCGACCTCGCCTCAAGGAGCTGGTGGCTGCCCTGTACGCCAACGTGCCATCAGGCCTGGGCTCCTCCGGCAAGCTTCGTACACAGGACAAGGAGCTTGACCAGGTGATGGTGCAGGGCGCGAAGTGGGCGATAAAGCATGGCTTCGGCGTGCCGCAAGACATTGCAGCCACGGAAGACGGCGGTTGCCTCCCCGGCGCGGAGCCCAGCGCCGTCGGCGGCAAACCCAGGCAGCGCGGCGCGGGTCAATTGGGCACGCTGGGCTCCGGCAACCACTTCCTGGAGGTCCAGGCTGTAGACCAGATCTTCGACGCGCAGGCAGCCGAGGCCATGGGCATTCACCAGGTGGGCCAGATAACCGTCCTCCTGCACTGCGGCTCGCGTGGCTTCGGCCATCAGATATGCGAGGACACCATACGCGTGATGACCACCGCCGTCAGGCGCTATGGCATAGACGTGCCTGACAGGCAGCTCGCCTGCGTGCCAGTCCTATCGCCCGAAGGTGAAACGTACCTCCAGGCCATGCGCTGCGCCGCCAACTACGCCTTCGCCAACCGCCAGTGCATCGCCCACTGGGTGCGCGAGAGTTTCAGCCAGGTTTTCAACCGCTCCTGGGAGGACATGGGCCTCGACCAGGTCTACGACGTGTGCCATAACGTGGCCAAGATAGAGCCTTACGTGGTGGACGGCCGCAGCTTGCGCCTGTGCGTGCATCGGAAGGGCGCCACTCGCGCCTTCCCGCCGGGCCACCCGGAACTGCCTGAACGGTACCAGAAAATCGGCCAGCCCGTGCTGATTCCCGGCGACATGGGCCGCTACTCCTACCTGGCCGTGGGCACCCAGCGGGCCATGGAGATCAGCTTCGGCTCCACGTGCCATGGCGCGGGCCGCGCCGAGAGCCGCACGGCGGCCAAACGCGCGCTACGAGGCCATGACATCCGGCAAGAGCTGGAGGCACGAGGAATCATCGTCATGGCCGGTAGCTGGGCTTCTCTGGCTGAGGAGGCGTCCTCGGCGTATAAGGATGTGTCCGATGTGATAGACGCCGCCCATGGTGCCGACATATCCCGCAAGGTGGCCCGTATGCGGCCCCTGGGCGTGGTAAAGGGTTAGCGTGGGGCTGTACAAGAACCTGTTGCTGTACTTTGTGGCGGGTACCATCATGGGCATCATAGCGCAGTGGATGGGAGCAAACCTGGTGACGACGCTCGCCATCTCGACGCTGGGACCGCCGGTGATACTCTTGGTCGTGGCGGTGCTGCGGTATAACCACTGGGTGTGAGCCGACGTGCCCCCGGAGGTGTTGCATTTGTTTGGTGCCGCCAGCCAGCTTTGCCTGAGCTTGGGATTAGTTTATTTTTTGGGAGAAACAAATCCGAAATCCGCAACGGGGTATGAGCATGCGGGCAAACTGGCAATGATGGCGATGGCTTCCATGGGAATTATGATAGGCCACAGGCGGCGGCATGGGATAGGAGAGGATGGCAGGGTGAGAGATTGTACCTGTATGCCACATTTCGCCTGCAACCAGTGCCGAGACTTCTGACGCGCGTCCTATACAACGCGCCGGAAGGTCACATGCCAGCTACCGTCGCCCGCGTGGCGCGTTTCATGTTCAAATCCCCTGGCTTCCATGACACGATAGAGTGGTATCGGCTCCATGGGGGCCACCAACTCCAGCGTCTCTTCCGGCGACAGCTTCGCCACCGCCTCCATGATCCGCGGATATGGTTCGCGTCCCGCAGCTAGATCAGGTCGAACATCAATCACTGCCATCTCTGCTCCTCTCGCGATAGCATGGCCCACCAGTAGTGGTGATGCTACAAGTGCTGAAGGTGAGGCGCAGTGACTTTTGTCGCAAATGGGTCAGCGATTGGACTCACCAAGCACCGAGGATAGCTCCGTGGTGGATATGACTTCGATGCCGCCGCTTCGACGTGCAATGGCTCCCCGTTCCTCCAGGTACCGCAGAGACCTTGCCGCCACCTCGCGGGTTGTTCCGACCATGGATGCCAGGTCTTGCTGCCCGACATTGAGGGTCCGGCCACCGGAGGCGGCCTCGTAGGTAAGGAGGACCTTGGCGATCCTCCCCATCACATCCAGGTGCGTCAGGTCCGCCACCAGAGCCGCCAAGCCACGTAGGCGACTGGCAAAGATACGGAGCATCCCCTCTGCAACGGCGGGGTGCTCATGCAACAGACGGCGTATCACTGCTATGGGGACCATACCAACCAGGCTTGGCTCCAAAGCCGTCGCCATGGCCGGGTTCGGACCGCCGTCGAAGACCGGAACATCGTTGAAGGTCTGAATGGGGCCGATCACAGCGAGCACCTGCTCTCGTCCCTCCGGCGAGGTGCGGGACACCTTGACCGAGCCCTTTGCAAGAACGTAGAGACCATGACAAGCCTCGCCCTCGTTGAACAGAACGTCTCCACGGGCGGTTCGATATTCTTGCATGGACGACGCGATGCCTTCCAGTTGAGCGTGATCCAACTGGGCAAAGTAAGGCACCTGTCCTAGTACACTTGGCCACACGTGCTCAGGGTTCATTCCACTCCACAGACATTGCCAGGCCGGTTGATGCTTGAAGGGTACCACCAATAGAGGTCTAATAGTAATTCAATAATGTGACAAAAGTCACATCGAGCGCCGCCGCAAGCAGGTACCATGGTATGTAACGAATATCGTTGGAGGACAGCGTTATGCGGAAATTCTTGATCGCCATCGGAGTCGTAGGCACACTGCTTCTTCTCGGGTGCACTTCAAACACAGCAGCGCAGAAAGAAACCAACCCCGACGAGCTGGAGCGGGTAACTCAGACGCTGGTTGCTCCTCCCTTGCTGCCTGCGCACGAGCAGGTTGCGAAAGGCGGGCCCAAGGTTGTCCAAGTGCGCATGGTGATCGAAGAGAAGCTCATACAGGTGGCCCCAGACGGGGCCAAGATATGGGCTTTCACCTTCGATGGGAGCGTTCCCGGGCCCATCGTCGTGGTGCATCAAGACGACTACGTTGAGTTGACACTGGTGAATCCAGCAACGAACACGCTGCAACACAACATAGACTTCCACGCGGCTACGGGAGCCATGGGTGGCGGCGCTTTCACCCATGTGAACCCGGGAGAAGAGGCTGTTCTCAGGTTCAAGGCGACCAAGTCGGGTGTATTTGTTTATCACTGTGCTCCGGGCGGAGAAATGACCCCCTTCCACGTTGTATCCGGGATGAACGGGGCCATAATGGTCCTGCCCAGAGACGGCCTCAAGGATGCGAATGGCAAGCCTGTCCATTACGACAAGGCGTATTACATTGGCGAGCAGGACTTCTACATTCCCAAAGACGAAAACGGCCGGTACAAAACTTATGCGACCCCTATTGAAGGGTATGGCGACATGATTAAGGCCATGAAGACCCTGACCCCTACGCATGTCGTGTTCAATGGTGCCGTGGGCGCCTTGACGGGAGAGAACGCTCTAAAAGCAAAGGTGGGGGACAAGGTGCTGTTCATTCACTCCCAGGCGAACAGGGACGCTCGCCCGCACCTCATTGGCGGGCATGCAGACCCGGGATGGGCAGGCCGCCCCTTTGCCGACAAACCGGCCACAAACCTGGAAACATGGTTCGTTCCGGGTGGCTCCGGCGCGGCTATGCTGTATGAGTTCCGCCAACCCGGCCAGTATACCTACGTCAATCACAACCTGATTGAGGGAATCATTCTTGGCGCGGCGGCCCAGGTAAACGTGGAAGGGAAGTGGGATGATAACCTCATGAAGCAGGTGGAGGCACCCGGCCCTATACACTGATCCCACGACCCGCGGCCACCACCACTTGATGCTCTCGGCGTGGGGGGCGCGTCTTCTTACTCACAGCAAGCCTGGTGACGACAGGGAGGGGGGCTCCTGGGGGAGTCCCCTGACGGCCATTCCCCATCTTCTACAATTGCGTGATTTTGTGTATCATTCATTCCAATATTAGGAGGGAGGTGGTGCATGAAAATAAGCATGATGGTGCCCAATTACGCCCGGTGGTTCCGAGGCGAAGGTATCTGGGCCACCTGTGAAAAGGCCAAGGAGATGGGCCTGGACGGCCTCTGCTTCGTAGACCACATCCTGGTAACTCCGCACCAGTATGTCGGCTACGGGAATGGTTACATGGACGAATGGACAGCCATGTCCTACGTAGCCGCCGTTACCAACGTCCAGGGCTGGAGGCCCATCCTGACCCAGGGCGTTTGGGTAGTGCCATACCGTCCCCCCGTTCAGGCGGCTAAGGTCATCGCTACCGTGGACTCCCTCTCAGGCGGGCGCGTGATTATAGGCGCGGGCAGCGGCTACAACGAGAACGAGTTCCGTTCCTTGGGCCTCGACGTCAAAGAGCGTGGCGACATGACGGACGAGTATTTGGCCTGCATGAAGGAGCTATGGACAAACCCTGTGGCCTCCTTCCACGGCAAGTACACGAATTTTGATGAAATGACCATTTCCGTGCGGCCGGCTCAGCAGCCCCATCCGCCTATCATCTACGGGTCCCACGGGCCTCGGCCATACAGGCGTATCGCCGAACGGTACCAGGGATGGTTCGGCGTTATTGGCCGGGATGCCGAGTCCATGAAACGGTTTGAGAAGGACCAGGCTACGGTAGACGCCTTGTGGAAAGAGCATGGGCGGCAAGGCAAGGCCTTCATGATGTCCATGGCTATGACCCATCTCACCACGGACCGCAGCCAGGCAGGTGGCGTTGTCACCAAGGGTCTGGACAGTCCCAACCTGGGCACTCCACAGGTCGTCACCATGTCCGATGGGCGCACCTACGAACGATTTGCCGAGGGCGCCGAGCGCACATACGCCTCCCGCTACCGGATGACCCACGTGGACGACTATGTGCAGCAGCTCCGCACAATGGCTGACGCGGGTACTGACCTGGCGGTAGTCTGGTTGCCTTCGTACCGGTATGGCAACATGGACAACCAGCAGATGCAGCTACATCAGATGGAGCTCTTTGCCGAGCACGTCCTGCCCAAAATACCCAGGGACAAGAAGAAGTTGCAGTTCGACTACGGCGGCAAGCTCTACTCGCCTATTGCATAGGTCTTGCAGGCTTACCACGCTGTGCTGGCAATCGAAGCCCCCGACTTGAGTCGGGGGCTTCCTCTTTTCCTCTGTCACCCTGGCGGAGCACGTTCCCGTTCATGCTGAGCCAGTCGAAGCATAGTGGTGAGCTTGTCGAACCACGGCCATAGACTCGCCCTTCGACAGTCTCAGGGCGAACGGATTTGTTCCCACCACCGCATACTCTCCGCGTAGGGCCGTAGCTTCTCATCTGTCGCAGGCTTGCGGAAGACAAAGAGGTGCTCGTGCATGATGAGCAAGAAGTTTTTGTTGCGCGACAGGTTCGCCCATAGGCCCTCGGTCTGCGTGTTCCACTGGGCCTTGATGATGTCCTCCTTGAGGATGAAGCCCGCCTCCAGGAAGGCCTGCATGACCCGGAAGGCGATGGTGGTGTAGTGCTTGCTGCGGCGCGTGTCGCCCACCAGGATGGCGCAGTAGTGGTCGGGCTTGAGCACGCGATAACATTCGCCAGCCACCAGGCGCATCTGGGCGACGAAGGCGGCGATGTCCCGCACCTTGGACAGGTCACCGTTGGCGGAACCGTTGTCTCGCGACGTGTACTTGATGATGTTGGCGTAGGGCGGATGCGTGGCAATTAGGTCTATGGTGCCGTCCCGTATCAAGTCCAGATTGCGGGCGTCGCCGTGGTAGAGACGGATGTCCGTTTCAGGCAACGGCTCTTCCAGGGTGCCGGAGAAGTTGAGGTTGTCCATAGCCAGCATGACGGCATCGCGGTTTACGTCCACGCCTATGCCGTTGCGCCCCGTGAGCTTGCACTCCACCAGCGTTGTCCCGCCGCCGGCCATCTGGTCCAGGACGGTGTCCCCAGGCTGGGAGTAGCGCAGGATGATGTTGCGGGCTATCTGTGGCGCCCAGTTGCCACGATAGCTGGCCTTATGTGTAGCCCACTTGCCGCGTTTGGGGAACGACCACAACGTAGTGGTCTCGGTCTTGAACTCTTCGGGCTGTAGCTTCCTGGGCCGCTGGGGGCCACGAAGGCGGATCTCTGATCCCCCAACCAGAACCACCTTTTGCTGGGCCAAAAAACGGAGGTAATCGGCCTCAGTGATCTTCTGCAACGACCAGACCGCCAGAGCGATCTGATCCTACACATCAGTGGCAAAAGATCAAGATCAAACGATCTAATTCCGGGGCTATCTTAGAATGCGGTAGCGCCCACTGCCCAAGAATTGCAGCACATTATTGTCTCGCAGCACCTGAAGCTGCTGGCGGATTTTGGCCTGCACGTTGCGGTTCTCGGGATGGAATGTACTCAAGCGAGACTCGAATCGCTTATAGAAGTCTTGTAACGAGAACTCTCTTGAACTGGTAGCCTTTTGCAACTCTCTCACGCACATCAGCGTCTCCGCGCCCCATCCACCTTTTGCATTTTCCCCTGAGCCAAGAAATGCGAATTGGCTCCACGCGCTCCGCACCTCTTCTGTAGGCAGTGCCTTTGCATCTCTTATGACCTGAACACGCGCATCCGGTGGCAAGGCGCGCAAAAGGATGCTGGAGCCTACCCAACCAGCACGGCGTGCCGTTGGAGGGAGTGGTGGACGCTTTTCAATGACGGCTGGCGTGAAGAAATACCCTGGCACAATGAACAGGTCGGTGACCAGCCAATCCTGCCTAGAGTAGTGCAAGAACGCATAGTGAGGCACGCGCCCATTTTGAATAGCGTTCATCTTGGGTTGATAGGCGGAATTAACATACTTACCGCCAAATCCCTTATGGGAACTTTTTAGCTGGTACCTGGCATAGCACTCCGGACAAAGGTAGTCTGCCACAGGTTCATTGGGACGACGCGGCTCCAGATGGTCGGATGCACATGCTGGGCAGAATAGGTTGGCTGTAGCCCAGTGCTCGGTTATGACCCGCGCCTTCTGCGAAAGGCTTTTGTAGTTAAGGGCGATTGATGGGTCGAGGGTGACGTTCATGGTAATAGTTCGCGTGCCGCCGCCAATATATCACATCTGCCACCCGCCACTATCTCAAGCCGCGGCTGGAAACGAATGCCAGGTTGGCATGCCGCCTCCAGCCTTGCAGGTATTTGTACGGCACATTGTGTACACTCGATATATGCTGTACAATCCAGGTAGGCGATGAATAGAGGTGCCCTATGACTATTGACCGGTTGGATGTGCGGCTTGACCAGGAGCGGCGACGCAAACTCAAGGAACTGGCGGCGGAGCATGACGCTCCAGTCTCGGAGGTGGTGCGCCGCCTCATTGACAAGGCTTACGAGGATACGTTGATAGCCCGGCGCAAGCGCGCGGCCCAGGAGATGGGCCGGTTGGAGATAGAGGACGTTCCCGATTCTGAAACCTTGAATCGCCAACTGGAGGCTGCGCATGAGTCCGGCGTCATTCATTGACGCCAATGTGCCCATCTACGCGGCTGGCCGGGCGCACCCATTGAAGGAGCCTTGTGTGCGGGTCCTTTTGCTGGCGGCGGAGCACCCCGCGTCGTTCGTAACGGACGCCGAAGTCCTGCAGGAGTTGCTCCACCGTTACCTTGCACTGGGACTATGGCCGCAAGGCAAGGAGGCGTTCCAGCGCTTTTGCGACATCATGCAGGAGCGTATAGAGGCTGTCCAGGGCGCAGATGTGCAAGGCGCTTCCGGCCTGGCGGATGCCCATCAGGAGTTGGGTGGCCGCGATTTGCTGCACGCGGCAGTGATGCACCGGCTGGGTGTGCGCCGGATCATCTCCGCCGATAGAGGTTTCGACCGTTTACCCGGCGTGGAAAGATTGGACCCAGCCCAGGAGGCAAGTTGGCGACGCCTGGTAATACCTTCCTGATGATCAATCGCGATTATCTTACCAGCTAGTTCAAACCTGCCCCACCCTCAGCCCTTGCGCGCCTTCAATGCCTGTGCCAATATACCACCTCGGGCATACCATCGCCCGCAGGAGGCAATCCACGTTCGGAACTGTACAGGCCGCCACGCTGATACCCGCCGCGTTCATCGTGGTGGGAGCCACGCTGGTCAAGGGCACTACAGCCTTCGGCTTTGCGCTGGTGGCCACGCCGCTGCTCCTGCTGATGTGGGAGCCGCGACAGGTGGTAGCCATAACGCTGCCGCTGGCCATGATGGTGGACCTGCTCATCGTGTACCAGAACAGGAAGCGACTGGAGCCAAAGCGCATCCTGCCCATGGTAGTGGCCGCCGCCGCAGGAATACCTCTGGGCAACTACGTGCTACTGGTGGCGTCCAAGCACGTGCTGGCGCTGGCCATAGCGGCGGTGGCCATGACGTCGGCGCTACTGCTGCTCCTGGGCTACACCATCGCCCTGCGCCGGGAGCGAGTGGCCGGCGGCATTGCAGGTTTCCTGAGCGGCATCCTGTCCACCAGCACCGCCAACTCCGGCCCGCCTGTTGTGCTGTTCATGGTGAACCAGAACTGGGGCAAAGAGACCATGCGCAGCAGTCTGAGCATGTTCTTTGTGTTCAACGAGGTCATGTCCATAGCATCGCTGGCCGTGTCCGGGGTGCTGAACGAGAAGACGCTGCTGGTAGACGTGGCCCTGTGGCCGGTGGTGCTGGCGGGCTTTGGGGTGGCCAGCTTGCTGGTGAACCGCATACCGCAGGGGCTTTTCAGGCGGATCGCAGCTGTAGTGGTGCTGGCGTCGGGGGCGCTGGCGGTGGCAACGGAGCTGGCGCTGTGATCTTGGGTGCTCGCTCATTTGGTTCGACAAACTCACCATGAGCATGTCGAAGGGAGTGAGCGGTTGACAGTGGCCTGGATGCGCAGGTTACCCTGCCAACTCCCGTAGCACCTGGCGCACCAGGTCTTGCGGCACGTCGCGGCGGACCACGGCGCGGCCCACGTCTTCCAGCAGCACCCATCGCATGGACGTGCCCTCGGCCTTCTTGTCCAGAGCCATGGCAGCCTCCACACGCTCCAGGTCAACGCCTGGGCAGGATACCGGCAGGTCGAAACGCCGGAGCACCGCCTCCTGGCGCTTCAGAACGTCACGGGGTGTGATGCCCATCTCCACGCCGATGCGGGCTGCGCCCATCATGCCCACGGCGACGCCTTCGCCGTGCATGAACTTGCCGTACTCCGTGGCGGCCTCTAGGCCGTGGCCGATGGTGTGGCCGTAGTTGAGGAGCGTGCGGTAGCCAGTGGTCTCGCGCTCGTCTTCGGAGACCACTCGGGCCTTGATGGCCATGCTGCGGCGTATGACGGAGGTAGTCAGCTCCGGCTCCAGGGCCAGGAGCAGGTCAGCCTCCTCCTCAAAGGTCTTGAACAGGCCAGCGTCCAGGATCAGGCCGTGTTTGATGGCCTCGGCCCAACCCTCCATGGTCTCGCGGTGTGGCAGCGTCTCGAGAGCCGATACGTCGGCCACCACCAGGCGTGGCTGGTAGAAAGCGCCCACCAGGTTCTTGGCCTCGGGCAGGTTCACCGCCGTCTTGCCGCCGATGGACGCGTCCATCATGGCTGCCATGCTGGTGGGCACCTGCACAAAGCCCATGCCTCGGTTGTAGGTGGCGGCCACGAAGCCTGTGAGGTCGCCAGTCACGCCGCCGCCCAGGGCCACCAGGGTGTGGCCTCGTTGGGCCTTGCGCTGGACTAGCCAGCCGTACAGTCGCGTGGCCATCTCCAGCGACTTGCTCGGCTCGCCTGCGGGAAAGGTGAAGGTGTGGGTCTCGATGTCCAGTTCCTGAAGGGAGCGCTGGACTGTACGCATGTACTTCCCACTCACATTGGAGTCAGCTATGACGTATACGGGGCCGTTGATCTGCGCCTGGCGCAGAAGCTCACCCAAGCGCCGAATGAGGCCCCAGCCTACAAGAAGTGGACAACTTCCCGAAGAAGCCTCCACCGTGGCAGCCAGTTCAGGCGCGCCCTCGAACGGGGTGGCGATGGCCTGTGCCTTGCCGGACGTCTGTCGCCACGCCCGTACCACCTCCTGGGCCACTGCCTCGACGGACAGACGGTCGGTGTGGACGGTCCAGTGGGCGCGGGCGTAAGCAGACTGGCGCTGGGCCTTCAGGTCGCGTATGCGGGACAGCGGGTCGGTGCCTTCCAGCAGCGGGCGCACCTCCGGCTCCGCCGCCGACTCCTGCTGAGCGCGGAGGCGCTGGTAGATGGTCTCTGGCAGAGCCTCAAGGCACACCAGGAATCCGGATGCATCCATGACCTCCAGGTTGCGAGGGAACGTGACAGCGCCGCCGCCGGTAGCCACCACGCGCCGCTGGCCACGGCACGCCTCCTGAATGGCGTCGTGCTCCAGCTTGCGGAAGGCAGGCTCGCCGTCCTGCTGGAAGATACGGTCGATGGACTTGCCGGCGTTGCGCACCACTGCCTGGTCGGTGTCTACGAACTCCCAGCCCAGGAGCCTGGCCACGGCCTGGCCTACGCGGGACTTGCCCGTGCCGGAGAAGCCGGTGAGGATGATGTTGTTAGCGCTAGCCATATTGGTATTCTACAGCGCGCATCAAGGGGGCTGGTTGCTTCTAAGCAGCAAAAACCATCCACCAGTTCTTACCCCACCCGCACGAAGCAAAAACCTCCAAAGGGACGTTGCCTCAAAAGCCAGGAAGGTGCAGTCCCGACTCGTCGGGATGCCGAGGGACTAAGGGGGTGAGGCATAGCATCGAGAGTGCATGGCCGCGTGCTGCGTTGACGGCTCTGCCCCCTAACAATACACTGGAGGCAGAGGTTTCCAGTGACTCTACCTGCAATGACGCTCCCAACCAAGGCCCAACGGGATCGCACAGCCAGTAAGCGTGCCGTTCGCATCAGCTTGGGGATCTCCCTGGCCTTTTTCCTGATCGAGGCCCTGGGTGGGTGGCTGACCAACAGCCTGGCGCTGCTGGCCGATGCAGGACACCTTCTCACCGACGTGGGGGCTCTGTCTCTGGTCCTGCTGGCCTTCTGGTTCGCCGCCCGGCCTGTCAGCCCCGCGCGCACCTACGGGAATTACCGGGCAGAGGTCTTGGCGGCCCTGGCCAACGGCCTTGCCCTCTGGCTGGTGGCGGCCTACATTCTGTTCGAGGCCTACCGTCGGCTCCTGGCGCCGCCCCAGGTGATTAGCGGCCCCATGACCCTTATCGCCTTGGCGGGATTCCTGGCAAACCTGGTTTCGGCTCTGATCCTTCATAGCTCCGCTCGAGACAACCTCAATGTGAGGGGTGCGTTCCTGCATGTGACCACCGACGCGGTGCAGTCCACAGGCGTCGTGGTTGCCGGCCTCCTGATGCTCTTCTTCGGCTGGTACGTTGCTGACCCTATCGCTAGCGGCATCATCGCCCTGGTTATAGCCTTTAGCGGGGGAAGGATTATCTTCCAGGCCACTCACGTGCTGTTGGAGGGAACGCCCTCCGGGGTGGACAGTATCGCCCTCCAGAAGGCCCTCATTCAGGTGCCTGGGGTTCAGACGGTGCACGACATCCATACTTGGAGTATCACCTCTGGGTACAACGCCATGAGCGCCCACGTGGTGCTGAAGGATGACGTTACCCCGCAGGAGAGCCAGGCTATTTTGGCGCGTCTCCGGAACATGGCTATGACCCAGTACGGCATAGGCCACGTGACCATCCAGATGGAGGGAGGTTCCCTGGAGTGTGAGGAAGACCACGCCCCAGTGCCTACCAGCGCTGGGGACTCCACCAGACAGGGCAAAGGATAATGACAGACAATACCGCCTCGCCTCGCGTCACCGGCCTTTTCGTATTCTTCGCCGCTCTGTTTGTCACCCTGCTGATCGTTTCCAACATCATCGCCGTCAAGGTCATCGCTGTGGGAGGGCGGATCTTGCCCGCGGCCATCGTCCTCTTCCCCATCACCTACATCCTTGGCGACATCCTGACCGAGGTATACGGCTTCCGGTTTGCCCGCCGGGTTATCTGGCTGGGGTTCCTGTGCAACGCCGTTGCGGTGCTGGGCTTTTGGCTTGGCGGAGTGCTTCCAGCAGCGCCGTTTTGGCAGGATCAGGCCGCCTACCAAGCCGTCCTTGGCTCCACGCGCCGCATCCTGGCAGCCTCCTTCTCGGCCTATCTGGTGGGTGAGTTTGCCAACTCCATGATCCTGTCGCGCATGAAGGTTGCCACACGCGGACGCTGGCTCTGGACTCGCACCATCGGCTCCACCATCGTCGGCCAGGGAGCCGACTCCGCTGTATTCATCACCCTGGCCTTTGCGGGCACCCCTGCTGGCGCTGCTCTGGGCGAACTGGTGCTGACCCAGTGGATTGCGAAGGTTCTGTACGAGACGGCGGCGACACCCTTCACCTACGCCGTGGTGGCCTGGGTGAAGCGCCACGAGGGCATTGATACCTACGACCGCCAGGCGTCCTTCAACCCCTTCGCAGTCTTGCGCTAGGCCGCATCCTTACGCAGGCAATGTTGGCCCCAACGCGGTTGGACGTATCTCTGGCCCAGCAGGCGCTGGCGGCTCATCTTCCTCCCGGACCTCGGTGCCAGGAGCCTGCGACCTGACGTTCGACAGGCTGTTGGCCGCTTCCCGCAACTGCCGTAGCCAGTCGCGATGCCCCTTGGCGAATGCCTGGATGGCCCAGTTGACCGCTTGGCTCCTGTTGCGGACAACTCCGCCCCGTATCAATGTATCCAGGGTTTCACGCTCGGCCCTGCCCAGGCGCGTCATCACAGGCACCCGTAGCGAGGAGAAGTAGCCTGTGACTGGGCCGCACCTGACGGCCCATGCTACGGCTAGGCCAGTGAGTCCCTGGAGTTCCCGGGCCAGCGCCTCCCGCTGAGGCCTGCTCTCTTCTCTGTGTGCCTGTATGCGCTCACGCGCCTTCTCCTCGGAGAGCTCCCCCTCTACGGCCAGGCGGCCCATAATGAGTAGCTCGCCGTCGCTTATCGAGGCCTCCACAGGCTCAGGGTAAAGCTCTTTCAAATGCTCATTCAGCCACTGTCGAAGTTCCTGCCGGTTCATTTCCCCCTCCACCATGTATTACATATACGATACCACTATAGTTTGTAATCAGCAAGGCGTCATGATTACAAAGCACAGCTGCTACCCCCGTACAAACCAGCGGGTTGACAGCCTCGCAAGCCCCAACGTAGACTCCGCTTATCCAATGCTGGGGCGAGGAGGAAAACATGATTACAGGCCTGGACCACGTAACAATCATCGTTAAAGACCAGAACGCAGCCATCGAACAGTTCAAGACCATTTTTGGCACGGACAAGGTCCGGCGCACGGAACCAAATCCGGGCCGGGCCTACAGGGCTGTCCACTTCGACTTCGGCTCCAACAACAATATCGAGATCATTACGCCCACAGACCAGCACGGCCCCTGGGCGCGCCGCCTGGCCGCCAACGGCGACGGCGTCTACCTCTACGCCCTGAGGGTCGACAACCTCCGCAAGACCGTGGACGAGTTGCGTGCCAAAGGCGTCCGCCTGGTGGACGACCCGGGGCCGGGCACGGGGCCCATCACCAACCTCGTCTGCATCCACCCCAAGTCAGCCGGCGGTGCAATGATCCTTCTCCAGGAGAAGTAGCCCGCCGCGGTACCGGCGTGATAATCCCGCTCATCCTGAGCGAGTCGAAGGAAATGAGCGGGAAGCTTTGTCCGTTCGTGGTGAGCTTGTCGAGGCACTGTCGTGAGCTAGTCGAACCACGGGCGCGGCCAACAACCCCTCACCCGTGTGCTGTGGTGGCGTAAGGGCGAGGTCTCCTCGCCCTTACGCCTAATTGAAACGATGCCCAGCGTTTCCATGGGGCAAAGCACAGGCAGTTGACAAGCTAGTAGGCACAGGTATCATGTCCCCATTCGATATACGATTTCTGTGCTGGCGGGGATGAGGGCCAGCGCTAAACGGGAGATCCCCTATAGCACGCCGCAAGCGGCTCTTCTTTTACGGATGGATCATTGTTGCAGTTGTAGCTGTGGCGCAGTTCACCGAGAGCGCCGAGGTCTACTCTGTTCTGGCCGTCCTGCTCAAGCCCATAACTACAGAGTTTGGTTGGAATCGGAGCGTCTTCGCTGGCGCTCAGTCCGTCGGCACCCTTTTAGGCGGCTTTATCGGCCCGGTCTTGGGCCCCATCTTTGACCGCTATGGCACGCGATGGATAGTCTTCTTTTCCTTCGTCATCCTGGGCTTGACGATGATCCTCATGGCGTGGATCACTTCGGTGTGGCAGTTCTATGTCCTCCAGATCATCGGACGGCTCCTGGTGTTGGGGGTTATCAGTTTGGCCTTGACCATCGTCATCCCCAAGTGGTTTATAGCCAAGCGGGGCAGGGCCATTGCCCTGAGTGGATTGGGCGGGAGGCTGGGAAACTCGGTCACCCCCCTGTATGTGCAAGCCCTGGTCAGCCTGAAGGGCTGGCGGTTTGCCACGGCCACTACGGGGATCGTCATGTGGGTATTCACACTCCTTCCGGTGGGCCTCTTCTTGCGGCGCCAGCCAGAGGACATGGGCCTTCTCCCAGACGGGGCTACGCCTGAGGATGCGGCTAAAGCCAAAGCTGCGGCCTCGAATGCCCAGAGCTCTCGAAGGCAGAAGCAGGACATCTCCCTCACGTTGCGGCAAGTTGTCCGGGAGCCATCCTTCTATCTTCTAGTCACGTCTATGGCCCTCGGCTCCCTGGTCGGCCCTGCGCAGAACCTGCATATGATCCCCTACTTCACCGACCAAGGACTTTCACCTGGAGTCGCGGTCGTTGTCACCTCAGTCCTGTTTCTTAGCGGCGCGCCGGGCTCCCTCCTCTTCGGAGTGTTGGCGGAGCGGTATAGCATCCGCCTCATCCTAACGGTGGACTATCTGCTGATCACGGTGGGGTTTTTCTTGCTGCTGGCCGTGGACTCCGCCCCAAAGGCATTTGTCTGGGGGGTCTATCTAGGGTTCGTCCAGGGTGGTGGGATGATCCTGAACCAAATCTTGTTTGCAGACTACTACGGCAGGGCCTCTCTGGGGAGCATTCGCGGCGTCATCACGCCGGTCTCCTTGACCGCCAACGCCATAGGTCCCTTGGCGGCGGCCCTCGCCTACGATGCCACCGGTAACTATGTGGCCGTCTGGTTCACCTTTGGGCTCCTCCGGCTGGCCTCTGCCGTTCTGATTGCTTTAGCCCTGCCTCCCGCTGCTACGCAGGCGACGGCTACATAGCTCTTGGATTGAATGGCCCGCGTGAAGCGCAATGAAGGCGCTGACACCTACGACCGCCAGGCCTCCGCTAGCTTTGCAGGTTCCCGTAGAGGCGAGGTCTCCTCGCCCTCCTACTGCGATCCCCGCTCATGATGAGCTTGTCGAACCACTTGAGCGGCAGGCCCCCAACGGGGTTCGCTCGTTCTTGAGCCAGCCATTAGTAGCCGAGCCTGAGCAGGAAGGCTCTGTCGATCTGCCAGTTGGGATACACCTTGACCCATAGCTCCAGGTGGACGGGCCGTTCCAGAAGCGCCTCGATTCCCTGGCGCGCCTGGGTGCCAATCTCCTTTAGCATAGCGCCGCCTCTGCCTATAAGTATCGACTTCTGCGAGTCCTTCTCAACGTATAGGATGGCGCTAATGTAGTCCTTGCCGCCGTGTTCCTTGGACTGCTCCTGGAAGACGTCTATCTCCACGGCCACGGCGTAGGGCACCTCCTGCGCATAGGCGTTAAACACCTGCTCCCGGATTAGCTCGGCAGCCAGGAACCGCTCAGGGCGGTCAGTGACATCGTCGGAAGGAAAGAGGGGCTCGCCTTCCGGCAGGTGGCGGACTATGCGGTCCAGCAGAGTGTCCACGCCGTCAAGCTTCCCTGCGCTGATGGGAACGATCTCCAGGAAGGGGTAGAGGCGCGCATACGCCTCCATCACTGGCAGAATCTCTGGCTTCTTGACCAGGTCTATCTTGTTGATGGCGAGGATAGCCGGCCTGGTTTCACTCCTCAACTCTCCTATGAGCCTGTGTTCGATGTCACCCGGCGGCTTGGGTTCCACCATCATCACTACCAAGTCGGCTTCGTGGATGGCCTCAAGGGTCGCGGATAGCAAGCGCCTATCAAGCTCGTCGTATCTGCGGTAAGGTAGGCCCGGGGTGTCCAGGAACGCCACCTGGTAGTCCTCGCCTGTGAGCACTCCGAGGATCTTGTGCCGGGTAGTCTTCGGCTTGGGGCTGACGGCGGACAGTTTGAAATCTACCAGGATGTTCAGAAGCGTGGACTTGCCGACGTTGGGCCGCCCCGCGATGCACACGGTGCCGCAGCGGAAAGGTGGAGCCTCGGCGACCTCGTTGGGTTGCATGGGACTATGGTAGCAGATGGATAGGGGGACTGGGGACTATGGAGGTCCCGGTCTAGCGACGTTGTGCAAGCAGGCGCTATCAGTGAAAAGGACTAGGTTCTTGGTCCTCTCACCCAGCCGAAGGATCGAACCACGACCTGGAGCAGCGCCCTTGTTTCCACCATGTCATGCTGAGGAGGTGGTTGGACACCTTTGCCGCTGGTACACCAACGCCGACGAAGCATCTAGGGCGTTACGGCCATAACCGCCAGTGCCTTCCTGAACCCTCTGGCCTTCTTGCGATGGGCAGCGCTCGGTCGGCTATTGGTGGTACCTATCGTAGTAATATTCATCTAGTAGTTTGGCCAGAGGTTTTTCGTGGCCGTCGGATGTTAAATCAAGTGGCAATCGACGAAGCCAAGCGATAGCTTCGTTCCTGCCTACACCCTGTTCTTGGACAACCTGGTCCACTAATTCGTTGGCTACGCTGCACCGATGCTCCAAGAACCTATAGTAGTCGCTCCAAGGTGGACGAGGTGAAGCACGTACACGTGGTAAAGGGGGAAATTCGCGGAGGAATTCTTTCCTGACTTCAGCATCCCACATGACACACAGGTTTGTTAACGAAAGTGCCAGCAACTTTGAAATGTTGGTATGACCTATACCTGCGATCTTCGCTTGCCGGAGATGCGAGTAGAGCTTATCTGCCTTTGCAAGAACATCATTACGGGCGTACTCTAGGCGTATGCCAGTTAACGAAGAGGCAGTGTTTTGGGCTTCGGGAGTCCAAACCTCTGCCAGCCTCTTCCAGTCGATGGGGTGCCGGTACGACCGCCAAAGCGCGAGAAACCTGTGGATCGGTTCTACCATTGATTGTTCGAATGGACGGGCAAGGAAGTTTCCATCCAGGTTAGAGCGCGCGCGATAGAACGCATCTTCTGCATCTCTCCGATGGGTCTTCTCATAGTGTTCCACGGTGGCCACAAAATCTCGAAGACTAACCATCGTGATAACCCCTTCCTTCGGCTTCCACGCAGCAGTGCCAGAGGTACGCCCGGTCAGGTTGTGATTACCGAGTAAGAGGCACCATTCTGATGCGGTCCTGCTCAATAACCGAGAAATGTCCTCCCCAATCGGTCCGGGCGCTCAACGTCTCAGCAACCATCTCGGCAAGCTGAGTGGGGTTCGCCCGCAAGACTCTGAGCAGGATGACCCCTCTCGACGCAGCTAATCTTTGGCGAAATGCTAACTCTCCAAAGTCTTTGTCAAAGGTCAAAACTATTCTGTTCTCCATTTGGGCGCGACGCAGCACCTCTCTATCGCTGCTGCCAGGCATGCCCGTTCTTCCCCAAAGCACATCATGGCCTCTCTTTTTCAAGGTCTCCACCACCAGCCGCGGCACGTTCTCATTCGCTAGGAATCGCATCCTCTATGTCTTCAGTGGGTAGACTTTCTCCGCATGAAGGATGGCGCTGGCATAACTCAGACACGCCTGAACATCGTCCCGAGTGAGACCGGGATAGTTCTCGAGGATTTCCGCCTCCGACCATCCTTGGGCTAACAGATCGACGATGAATTCCACAGCCAGCCGAGTGCCCGTTACAACAGGCTTGCCTACCAGCACATCATTATCGACGCTGATCCGGTCTTGCCACGTCATTGTTCCACCCCCCCCGTAAACTGGAGCCATTGCTGTCGGCTACCATTGGCCAAACATCGGTATGTCTGACTTCTTGTACTTACGAGTGTACTTCTGAGAGGAGGGTATCAGCATTTTGCCCGCGTAGTCAACGAAAGGGTTTGCCTCACCTCTGCCGCTGCCATCTCCCGCACCCCTACCATGTCCTCTGTGGCAGCCCCCCTTCCGCCGGACGCAACAAATAAAAGCCGTCCCAGCGTGGGATTTGTTTCTGCCGGAAATCAAGCCAAAATCCAATGATTGGCCTACCTGCTCAATACATCAAACGAATGCAACAAAGCCTGGCTGGCTAGAGGCGTAGGGACGTTCACTCCTGGCTAGGCGTGTGTTCCTCTGCCATCCTCCACTATCCCATACCGCCGCCCGCAGCCTATCATATCCTCATGAACGCCATCGCCATCATTGACAGCATTGCCTGCATGCCAGCTTGCCCGTGTCCCTGTATGTCTGGCTGCAAGGTTCGGCTGGCCTGCCAGCCCGTTACGAAAATCGGATTCGTTTCTTCAAGAAATATTTCTCGCCAGATATGGCCCAGCTTCAAATGCTCAACATAACGTCAGAAACGAATTCCAAAGCTGGTGTTTCTCTACTCAACGCGGTCAAACAAACGCTGTTACCAGGCACATGGTGCCGGCGTGGGTAACCCTCGGAGGTGCGCTGCGCGGTTTAGTCCGCGTCGCACCAAAGGCTCAAAGAACGCTAGGAGCTGAGGCTCGGATCTCTCGGGAAGAGGTGTCGGGACTCCCTCAAGCATGCCATTTGTAACAAAGTCCCCTGCGGGGGAGAGAGACCAAGAGACTAAGGTCGTACCTGAATTCGCTCCAGTAGCCTCTACTCTATCCCCGTCTCTTTCTTGACTTCGCGCACCGCCGCCACTATGTTGCGCAGCTTGTCCACGGCCTCATCCTCCTGGCGAGTCTTCAAGCCGCAGTCGGGGTCAATGAACAGCCGTTCAGGGGGGAATGCCTCCAGCCCTCGCTTGATGCGCTCCTTGATCTCCGCCACAGGCTCAATCACGTGGGTGTGGACATCCACCACGCCCATGGACAGCGCTTTCTTGGTGGGCTTGCGACGGAACATCCCCAGCAGGTCGTAGTTGCTGTTGGCCAGCTCCAGGTCCAGGTTGTCCACCGGCAGGTTCACCAGTTGGTCGTAGACCAACGCAAAGTCGCCGTAGCAGATGTGGGTGAAGGTGTAGGCTTTCAGCCCCTTGGTAACTATACCCAAGGCACGAGACGCCAGATCCATCTCCTCAGGCCGCGTGGATATGGCGGGCTCGTCTATTTGGATGTACCTGGCCCCTGCGCGTTCGAGGTCCAACGCTTCCTCATGGACGGCGCGGGCCAAGTCCAGAATGAACGCCTCCCGTGTGGGGTAGTACTCGTTGAACGACCAGTCGGCAATGGTGTACGGGCCTGTCAGCATCCCCTTGACCGGGCGCTTGGTAAGGCTCTGGGTGTACTTCCACCATTCCACGGTGATGGCGTCGCCACGGCCCACAGGCCCCACGGCAATGGGCTTGCGGTAGTACCGGTTGCCGTAGGAGCGCACCAGGCCGCTGATCTTGAAGCCCTTCATGTTCTCTGCAAAGTATTCCACCATATCGCCGCGGTACATCTCGCCATCCACCAGGATGTCTATGCCCAGCTCCTCCTGCACGCGCACCCAATGCTCCGTGGCTTTCTGCTCTAGCGCCTTTAGCTCCTGGTCGGTGATCTCTTTCCGGGCGTGCTGGTTGCGGGCCTTCATCAGGTAATCGGGCTTTGGGAAGCTGCCCACGGTTGTTGTCAGTAAACCTTTGGTCATCGTAGCTCCTCCTGGGCCTTGCGGGCCCCTTCTACCAGGCGGGCCAGCTTCTCGCGAGCGTTCTGTCGCGGCAGGAAGTCCAGGCCGCAACTGGGACTCAGTTGTAACCTGTCCAGCGGGACGTAGGCGCTCACTTGCTTTACCGCCGCTACTATCTCAGCCACAGGCTCCAGGCGCGTGTTGCGCGCATCCAGTAGGCCCATCGCCAGTTCTTTATCGGCGGGGAACCCCTTCAGCAGGTCGAAGTTCTTGGGCCCCCAGGCGAAGTCCAGTCCAATCACATTGAAAGGCAGGCGGTAGAGGCCCGGCGTCAGGCCCGAGACGTCCTTGAAGTAGGTGCATATCCCTGTCTTGGTGACCAGCCCCGTGGTCACGACCTTGGACGCCTCTTGTAGCAACGGCAGGTCTTCTTTGTACTTCAGGATGGCGGGCTCGTCGAACTGGATCATGGGCGCGCCAGCCTTCTGCAGCGCCAGCGCCTCCTGGTTTAGCACGTGGGCCAGGTCCAGCACCAGCGACTTGACGTCTTTGTAGCAGCCCTGCTGAGAAAGCCTGGCCAGAGTGTACGGCCCCGTAATGACTGCCTTGACCGGCTTGGTGCTGTGAGCCTTGGCAAACTGGTAGTCCTTCACAGTGATGGGGCTGTTCCAGGCCACCTTGTTCTCCGCGATGGGATGGCGGTAGTAGGTGTTGGAATCGAAGTACCGGATAAGGCCGTTGATGCTGAAGCCTTTGATGCCCTGGGCCAGATACGTCTGGCCGTCGTCCCACCGGATCTGGCCGTCGGTCACCAGGTCTATTCCGGCGTTTACCTGCTCTTGGATGACCTCTTGTGTGACCTCGTCCTCCACCTTGTGGAGTTGCTCCAGGGTTATGCGGCCCTGGTCGAACTGGCCGATGGCGTTGCGCAGGCTGGGCGCTTTGGTGCCAGGGCCTATCTTCGGATAGTTACCTACAACAGTAGTGATCAAGCGATGACTCCCGCAATCATAGGATTAGGTCTGGTTTTATAAGCAACTCATTCTACCCGACGTCAGAGGACTCGGCAATGTGCTTGACACATACCGCATGCTGAACTATGATTCTTGACTGGGCCTCGTGTGGTGAGCCCTATCTGTTCAGCGCTTACTAAGCATTCAAGAGAGGAGTGGTCGCGTGCCTAACGTGGTCTTGTCCGAAGGTGAAAACTTCGAGAGCATGCTGCGCCGCTTCAATAAGAAGGTACAGGCAGAGGGCATTCTGTCGGAAATCCGGCGGCGGCAACACTTCGAGTCGCCTAGCGTAAGGCGCAAGAAAAAGGCAGCGGCGAAGCGGCGCAAGAGCGCTCGTCGCCTGTGACCACTTCTTATCATTTCACTCCCCGTTAACAAGCAGGGGTAGACTGTGTCCATTGAGGAGCGTCTCCGCGAAGACCTGAAGGACGCCATGCGTCAGCGTGACGACCTCCGTCGGACCACCATCCGCTTCGTTCTAGCGGCCATTCAAAACGAGCAGATAGCCCGTCAGAAGCCCGTGGACGATGTTGCGGTGCTGGACGTTCTGAGCCGCATGGTGCGCCAGCACCAGGAAAGCATCACCGAGTTCAAAAAGGGGAACCGCCAGGACCTAGTGGACAAGGAAGAGGCGGAACTGGTCATCATACGCCGGTATATGCCCCAGCAGCTTAGCCGTGAAGAGATCGCTGAGCTGGTGCGCCAGGCCATAGCCAAGACGGGAGCCAAGGGACCTTCTGAAATGGGTAAGGTGATGGGCCAAGTCATGCCGCAGGTCCGTGGGAAGGCCGATGGCAATCAGGTGAGCCAGGTAGTGGCGGAACTTCTGGGTGGACACAGCGGCTAGAGTGTCCGCCTCTCCAGCAGCAGAACTCTTTGACGTGGCCCTTCCTCATAGCAATAGCAGAACCGTCCCGTAGGGAATAGAGAGTCAATTTTGCGTTTCGGCATTGTGGTCTTCCCTGGCACGTGGAGCGACGGTGACTGCTACCACGCTGTGAAAGATGTGCTGGGACAGGACGCGGGCTACGTCTGGCACAAGGACACAGACCTCTCCTCCTACGATTGCGTTGTACTTCCCGGTGGCTTCTCATACGGCGACTATCTGCGCACCGGCGCCATCGCTCGATTCTCTCCTGTGATGGCCTCCGTGGCAGCGTTCGCCCAACAAGGCGGGCTGGTCATCGGCATCTGCAACGGCTTCCAGATCCTCTGCGAAGCGGGCTTGCTCCCCGGAGTGCTCATGCGCAACCAGCACCTCCAGTTCCGGTGCCAGTGGACTTACCTGAGAGTGGAAAACGCGGAGACTCCCTTCACCCGGGCGTGCAAGCCTGGGGATGTGCTGCGAGTTCCCATTTCCCACGGCGAGGGCAACTACTACGCCGACGCCGCAACCCTCGCGGCCCTGAACAGGAACCGCCAGGTGGTGTTCCGCTACTGTGACCCCGCGGGAGCCGTCACATCTGAGGCCAACCCCAATGGGGCTGCCGAGAACATCGCGGGGATCGTGAACGAGACGCGGAACGTCTTGGGGATGATGCCCCACCCCGAGAGGTGCTGCGAGCCGCTTCTTGGCGGTGTGGATGGCCGCGTCCTCTTCGACTCTATTGTGGCAGCGGTGAGGTAACCTTGCTGCTGGCCATCCTCCTAGCTCTCATGGCCGCCACTGCGTGGGGAACTTCGGCGATCTTTGCACGGCTGAGCTTACAGCACATGCGCGCCACCACAGGCACCGTGGTCTCCCTAGCTGTGGGAGTGTTCATTGTGGCAGCCATAACCTTTGGGATGTACGGCACCGGAATGTTTGACTACTCCGCCGCTATCATTGGGTGGGCCATTCTAGTCGGGCTACTCAACTATCCTTTGGGGCGACTCTTCAACTTCGCTAGCATGCACCTGGCTGGCGTAGGCAGAGCTGCGCCTATACTGGCGGGAGCGCCGGTAGTAGCTGCGGCGATGGGCGTGGCAGTGGGAGGTGAGACTCTGACACTGCCA
>ORJL010491930.1_pt1 | contig 27000 bp, 30 predicted proteins | sample 1779941 | NCBI WGS metagenome assembly ORJL01 (sample SAMEA104232317, study PRJEB22302) | groundwater metagenome | biome: forest; feature: aquifer; material: groundwater | place: USA | collected 2011-08-07 | depth 5.8 m
CTTCAACAGTTAGGCCACAATAAACTCCTGCATGTTCATTAAAAGTGCCGTCTTTATTCATTAGATATATTTTGTTTTTAACAGGATGGCGTGTTTCCCAATCAAGAAATTGTGCATCACCGCTGCTGCAAAAATACACTACTCCCGAGCCAAATGCAGGATCAACCATTGTATCTGCGCTAAGTTCAATTCGTGCACCTGTTAGTGGCATAATTACTGTTTTGCCGATATGTTTTTTGTAGCGTTCATCATTAGGGTTAACCGACATTCCAACGCAAGAATAATAAAGTTCTGGGCGGGTTGTTGCAAAAACAATTGAGCATCCATCTTCTGTTTTAACTTCTATGTGAACAAGGCGCGTGTCTTTTTCTTTGTCTTTTAGTTCAACTTGTGCGATTGCTGTTTCGCATTGTGGGCACCACAAAACCGGTGCTTCTTTGCGATACACTCTTCCTTTTTTTTGCAGGTCTAAAAAACTCCATTGGCAAATTCTTCTGCAATTAGCATCAATTGTACTATAATTTTTAGTGAAGTCACAGCTCATTCCTATATTTTTCCAGTCTTGAATAAATGCGGGGCGTATTTCTTTTAGTGTTTCTTCGCAAAGTTGTATGAATTCCTGTCTTTGCATTTTAGAGCCTTTGACATTTTTTGTTTTTTCAACAAGTCGCTCTGTTGGAAGCCCATTATCATCTGTTCCAAATGGATAGAACACATTAAAGCCTCGCAGTCTTTTGTATCGCGCGATTATATCCTGCTGAGTGTAGCTAAATGCGTGTCCAATGTGCATTTTGCCAGATACTGTTGGCGGCGGCGTATCTATGCTATATATTTTGCCTTTTGCTTCTGGATTAAATGAATAAATTTTTTCTTTTTCCCAGTATTGAATCCATTTTGCTTCTTCTGTTTTAGGATCATATTTATCTGGCATATCCGTTAATTCAGAAGTGTTTAGTTTAAAAGTTTTGCCCTTTATCGCTCTCTTCTCAAAAAGTCACCAATGTCAAATACATTTTCAACAACTTTTCCTTTGCTCGTAATGTCTGCTGTTATTTTGCCATATCCTAAGCATTCACTAAATTGGTTTTGAACAATCACAAAATCATTTGTTTTAATTCCTTCTCCAAATTTTAGAATGCTTTTCCCGAAAATGTCTTTTCCGCAAATAAACATCCATTCGCCTTTTTTATCAACAATTATCTTTTTATTTGTTGCCTCCGCTATTTTTTGTAGCAAAAAAATTGATGGCTTAAACATTCTGTGCTCAGTTGCCAAAACTATTCCTGCGAGCGATGGTTTTGTTTTAATGCAAGCAATTGTTTTAAGCAATGAATTGTTAACTAAAAAATATGACCTTTCGAACTTAACGAAATCTTTGATGATTTCTTGATTAGTGAATTGTTTTATGAATGGTTTTAGCATTTGATTATTCTCGCAATAAAAAATCCTTCTGTGTTTGTTTTGTGTGGCCAAAATCTTTTGCATTTCTTAATTTCTGGGCTCAATTTTTTGCCAAATACGTTTGTTAGGCCTTCATCACCAATATCAGAATTATCTATTTTAATTTGATCTAGTTTTACTTTAAAATTTTCAAGTAGCCATTGCATATTTAATTCATTTTCTTCAGGTTCAAGGCTGCATGTTGAGTAAACAAGAACGCCGTTTGTTTTTAGCAAATTCATTGCTGCTTTTAATAATTGTTTTTGAATTTCTGCACTTTTTTTTATGCCATCCATATCTCTTTTTTTAAACCAGTAAGAATCTGTCACATAGTTTCCAGCACATGGCGCATCTAAAAGAATTTTATCAAATTTTATTGCAGACTTTTGCAATGCTAAAGCGTCTGTTCGATAAATTATTGTGTTTTCTGCATGCATTCGCTCAACATTGCTTTTTAGTGACTCTAAGCGATGCGGTTTTTGTTCAACTGCAACAACAATTCCTTTATTTTGCATTATTTGTGAAATCTGCGTAGTCTTGCCGCCTGGTGCTGCGCACATATCAAGCACTATATCTTCTGCTTGTGGATTCAAAATTTGTGCAGGCAATTGTGCTGCTGCTTCTTGCAAATAATAATATCCTTGTAAATATTCCGTTATTGCGCCCAAAGAAAATTTTGCTTGTGCCCAGTATCCATCTTTTAAAAATGGAATTTTTGTTAATTCAACTCCAATCAAATTCATTCTTTTGACAAATTTTTCATGAGTTATTTTGAATGTGTTTACTCGCAGGCTTTTTTTCAAATTAATATCGACAATTGTTCCGCCTAATTGTTCGTATCTGTTAAGAAAGAACTGTTTGTTATCCATGCAAACGCTAAATTTTTGGCTGTTTTAAATATAACGGAAAAATCAGCGATACTTTTTAATTTCTTTAGATATACTAACATATTCTTTTCCAAGTTTTGATTCAATTCTGGCATGCAATTCTAAAATTTTGTCTTTGTTTATGCCCATCATTGCTGCTGCCCACTCTATAAATTCTGGTTTTGAAATAATGTCATAAAATCCCATAACTGATTCAAGGCCATATCCTCGTGCAGATTGCGGGAATTCTTTTATAAAACCAGCTTCATCAATTGTTTTGCAATGCCTCACTTTAGTCACGTCTGTACGATATGGTGTTGGCACATCTTTCATTAAATCTTTTTCTTCAAGAATTTTGTCTAATCTTTCATGCAATAGGGTATATTCTGCTAAATGCGACTCTATTGAACCCCCACATTCACGCTGTTTGTTCTCCGCCCAACGAAATTGTGGTGATATCATGAAAATAAAAAAAAGAGATATATTTAAAAACATTTACCTTCTGCAGAATACAAATCACTCACAAACATTTTTAAAACATTCTCTACTAATTGGCGTTTATGTCATTAAAATTTTATAACACATTAACGCGAAAAAAGCAAGTTTTCAAGTCAATTGTTGCAGGAAATGTTGGAATGTATACTTGCGGCCCGACAGTTTACAATTATCCGCATATTGGAAATTATCGCGCGTATATTTGCGCAGATGTTTTGCGCCGTTATCTTGAATTTAAAGGGTTCAAAGTCAATCAAGTAATGAATTTAACTGATGTTGATGATAAAACTATTCGAGATTCTCAAAAAGAAAAAATCAGCCTAAAAGAGTTTACAGAGCGCTACAGCAAAGCTTTTTTTGAAGATTTAAAATCACTAAATATTCTTCCTGCAAACACTTACCCAAAAGCAACCAATCACATTCAAGAAATGGTAGACATCATTGATAAATTAATGCAAAAAGGGTTTGCATACAAAGGAGAAGATGGCTCTATTTATTACAAAGTTAATGCATTCAAAAAATACGGCAAGCTTGCCAACATCAATATTGAATCTCTTGAAGCAGGTGCTAGTGGCAGAGTAAAAAAAGATGAGTATGATAAAGAGCACGTGAGTGATTTTGCGTTATGGAAAAGTTGGGCTCAAGAAGATGGCGATGTATTTTGGGAAACAAAATTGGGAAAAGGGCGGCCTGGCTGGCATATTGAATGCAGCGCTATGAGTATTAAGTATCTTGGTGCGCATTTTGATATTCACGCAGGTGGAATTGACTTGGTTTTTCCTCATCACCAAAATGAAATTGCGCAAAGTGAGCCTGCAACTGGTAAGACTTTTGTTAACTATTGGATCCACAATGAATGGCTTTTGGTAAACGGACAAAAAATGTCGAAGTCTTTGGGCAACTTTTTCACTTTAAGAGACATTTTAGCAAAAAATTATCCTGCGGTGGCAGTGAGGTATTTGCTTTTATCATCACATTATCGCCAGCAACTAAATTTTACTCTTGAAGGTTTGGATGCTGCAAAAAATTCTCTTCAAAGGGTTTGGGATTTTGTTCAAAAGCTAAGCGAGGCAAATTCGCCTGAAAATAATCCTAAAGTTGACAAGCTTATCGCGCAATTAAAAAATAAGTTTGAAAAAGCAATGGATGATGATTTAGAAATGTCTGAAGCGCTTGGCGCACTTTTTGTTTTCATTAAGCACGCAAATGTTTTGCTTCGCTCAAATAAAGTAAGTTCAAGTGATGCTCAAAAAATAAAGTCTGAATTATTTGATTTAGACAAAGTTTTAGGGGTAATAAAAAAAGACGAAGAAAAAATCCCGGATGAAATTCTCGCCCTAGTAAAAGAGCGCGATAACGCAAGGGCAATAAAAAATTTTGCAAGAAGTGATGAAATTCGCAATGAATTGCAAAACAAAGGCTACATTTTAGAAGATTCGATTCAAGGAACAAGAATTAAAAAATCATAATTATTTTTTTAAAAATACTCATTTTTTTCTGCAAACAAACAAGCAATGGTCTTTTTGGAATGGCTCGAGTTTTATTTCATCAATAATTTCAAATTCTTTTTGCAATTGTTGTTTTGTTTCTTCAAATATTTTTTGAGGTTCTTTTGCAAAGTTTATGCTTCTTGCTTTAAGCGCAAGTATCGCGTATCCTTGGTCTTTTAAAAACAGTTTTGAGTTTTTAAGAAATATTTCGGTTTGATTTTTTTGAGCAATATCTTGATACAGCCAATCAACTTTGCTTATCTTACTCAAATAAAGTTCTGGTTTGTTTGCATCTGCAAGTATTGGCGCAATATTTACTCTATCTTCTGCAAGAAATACAAGTTCTCTGCAGGTTGTGGGTGAAATTTCAACTGCAAACACTAACCCTTCATTCCCAATAATATCTGAGACATGTGAAACTGTTGTTCCTGTGCTTGCGCCAAGATAAAGAACTGCATCGCCTTGTTTTAAAAAAATATTTTTAAGGCCTTTGTGCAGTGCTGCGCATAATTTGCTTGATTTTGGTTCCCAAAATCTGTATTCTTCTGCGTCTTCGACCAGTACTTTTTCACCATATACTACTTTTCCTGGTGCTAAATTTTTGGTTAAAAAAATTATTCTTTTATCTCTGTGAATTTCAAATATTTTTTCTTTTCGTGAAGGCATCATTTTGGTTTCACATCTTTTAGTTTTACATCTTTTAGTTTCTCGTCTAATTGTTTTTTTAATTTATCGCCAATAAACTTGCCTTTAAAAAAATCAACTTTAATTGCAATTGATATTTTATCTGCAATCGCGCGCGCAGCTTTTCCTTTGTTTTGCGGTCTTGATTTTTGCACGAGCTCGTGCGCGTGTATTACTCCGAATTTTGGAGTTTTAGCGCCTTGCTTTATGTGTCGAAACAATGCTTTTTCTGCGCCAAGAATTTGTATTGTTGAAGATGTCATTTCTGATAATTTTTTTATTCCTCCCGCAAGGAAAAGCAATTTTGATGTAATTACTGCACCTGCAATTTCAACAGTGTTTGGACAAATTTGTTTTAATGTTGTTTCTATATATCCTTGCAGTTCTTTTTCTTGTTTAAAAGATCCAATTAATGTATTTGCAAAGGAATTGAGCGCTTGAATGTCTTTTTTGCTGAGTTGTCCTCCCATTGTTTCTTTTTTTTGTATTTCAAAAAGTAGTTCTTCTCTGTTTTTATTAATTATTTTTTGTGCAAATTCTTCGTTATCTTTTATTGCGTGTGAAATTTCTGGCGCGTATAACACAAACCATTCTCGCAATTTTTCGCATAAAGTGTTATTTGTTTTCTGTATTGTTTCCAAAGAATTTGCTGCATGAATTGCTAATATGTCTTGCTGCACAAAATTGCGTATTGCTTCTTTTGTTGCTTTGAGATTTATCTCGCGAAGTCTTTGTAGTTGTGAATCCATGTGTGTATTTAATGAGTGTTGCTTAAAAACATAGCTGATTTTTTACAAATTTTGCGCCAGATTTATAAAATAGACTTGTTAAATAATCCAAATGCCAATCCTTAAAGAAATAAAAGATATTTTTGATACTTTTCCACAGTATCCTTATGCGGACCGCTCTTTAATTGATAGGATTAGAATAGCGCAAAATCCATCAACTAACCAGTATTGTATCACGTCATATCCTGGCGGTTGTGGAAGTGCGTATGAAGGATTTGTTGTCGAATTTGTTGGTGTCAAGGAACTTTTTGAGGACAAACCATTAACTCAAGTACATATTAGCAGAGATTATGGCCCATCATTATTTTTGAGTGTTAAGAACGCTGTGCCAAAGGATGGTGGCACAGAATTGAATGGAAAATTTGTTTCTACTCCAAAAGATTCTTCTATGATTACAAATGTTAATCCAAATTTTTATCTTTTCGAAAGATTGTGTGCAGAAATAAGGCAATTGCAGCCAGATTTACAAAAATTATTAGCAGAATATGTTCCTCTAAGTGGAAATATTAAACATTTTGTGTATGATTTTTCTGGCGGTTCAACAAGAGTAAATTATGAAAAAAAAGCAGACATAACTACATTTAGCAAAATAATGCTTCTATCAGACGCAGCAAGAAAAGGGTTCGGAATACTAATTAGAAATGTTGAAGAAACGCCTTTTAAAAAAGAAGCGCCAAAAATTTACAAAGAATGTCTCCTAATAGGTCTAGAAAGCGCAAAAGAAGATCCGACAAGTGATATCATCAGCCAGCTAGGTGCAGAAAAAATTAGTTCATTTTTAGTTCTCGAAGAAAAAATAAAAAGATTATATCAATAGCAAACAAATAAAATCATTTTCTCGTAAGCAACCTAATAAATTTTGGGTTAATTTTTGCAAGCATTGTTTGTTTTGTTGGAGCAATTGTTGATAGATATTTTGTTATGTTGTGTTGTCTTAATTCATAATATGTCCATATTGCAATTGTTCCTGCAAGCACACAGTAAAGAATCATTAAAAGTAGATCTGGCCAAAATGCGGTTATTGTTGTGTTAAGAACAATTGTTTTTCGAAGAAGGCTGCTTGCAACAACAAAGGGATTTAGTTTTGCAATTGAGCCAAGCCACAAAGACATGCTCTCAATGGGTAGTATCGCATCTGAAAAAAACAAGAATCCTGTTGCGAGAAATGTTGAAAATAATATTGCTGCTTCTTCAGTGTTAAAAATATATCCAATAAACATTCCAACAAACGTGAAAAATACTATTGCTAAAAAGCAAATAAATATGGTAATAAACAAAGATGATAATAATTGTGATGAAAATAATATTGTTGCAACAAAAAGTATGACAAATAATTGTATTGACAAAATTAGTGCAGATGTTGCAAATGTTGAGAGCACAAATACATATTCTTTTGTTGATGTCATAAAATTTCTAAAATATGTTGGCGCATTTCTTTCAAGCAAAACAAGTATTGGCGTTAAAAGCATCGCAGTATACATTATAACAAGTATAATTAGTGTCGGGAATAAATAATTAAGATAAGTTTTTTCTGCAACTATTGGTTTTATGCTAGTTGAAATTGGCTGCACTATTGAACTTGCATCTTTTACCTGGATGCTATCCATTGCTTTTTCCATTTCATTCATTGATTTTTGCAACTCCAGTATGTTAATTAGTGCTTTGTCGAGGAGTGTTTTTATCACATTTAATTCGTCAATTGTTAGTTGTCTTGTTGTTGCTGCAACATCTATTTTGTTTTTTGTAAACCCTATGTTTTGCAAAATTGCAGTAATTGAAGAGTCAAATTCTGTTGATTGCTGCCCTAAAATATTTTTTGTTGTTGCCATTCGCTCTTTTAATACGCCAATGTCATTTACTGTTGTTGCCAAATATTTGTGCACGCTTTCTTTCACATCATTTGATGCTGTGCTTGCTTTTATCAAATCATTTATGGCGCCAATATACTGCAGTGATTGCTGCAGTGCTGACTCTCCAAGTGATACTGAATTTTCAACCCAATGCTGAACTCTGTTCTTTTCAGATGTGAGATTACTTGCACCAATTTGTGCAGGATCAAGCTGCAAATCTAATTCTTCAAGTCTTGATGCAATGTCATAAATGTGTCTGCTTGCTTCGTCATTTTGTGAAGTTAGGCTATTGATTGCTTGTTTTCTTTTTTGTATTTGTCCTTTTGCAAAGTCAAGCGCACGTATTAATTCTCCAGTCATATTTGCGCTTAATTCTTTTGTGCGAAGTGATATTTGTTCTGACATTACGCTAGTTATTGTTCCAACTAAATTAAGTTTTGAATAGTCTAAATAATACGTTATTTCATTTGAATTATTTTGCCCAAGTTTGAAATCTGCTGAAAAAGTAACGCAAGCATGTATGTCTCCTTCTTTTAGTGCATCAACACATTTTTCTTCTGTTAAATATTGTTTTGTTTTAAATTGTTTTTCATTTAATTTTTCAACAAAAGAATTTGAAAGTGAATTGTATGCAGCAGAATATGTTCCTATTTTAACAGTATACAAATTGGTGTTATCAAACGCAATTCCTGCAAAAAATATTAAAAGCAGCGGTCCAAGAATGGTAATTAATGTTGATGCTTTTGTTCTGGTAAGTATTTTTGCGTTTTTTTTAACTATGATAAATACTGTTGTTATTAGCGCAAATATTTCTTCTTTATTTATATATTTTTTTATGTTCATCTTAAAGTTTATTTTTCAATTTAATTGTTTTTTAGCTTCGTGGCAATGATCCAAAAATATCTTTTAATGTTGGCTTGCTCACATTTATTGACACCATTTTGTCGCCGCATTTTTGTATTATTTGAGGAAGTTTTGCTAACAAATATTCTGGCGCAGGTGTTGTTATTATTAGTTGATTTTTTCTAAAAGAACTGCTAGTGATTTTTGTTTTATTTGATTTTACAAGCCTAATTATTTTTGCATAATCTTGATGTGTGGTCTCTATTGTTATTTGATATTTTTGAGAATATATTCCTCTTAATTCTTCTGGTGTTCCTGTTTCTGTTATTTTTTTGTCACGAAGTACTGCAATTTTTGTGCAAATGTGTTCTAAGTCTTCAAGCACGTGTGATGCAATAACTATTGTTGTTCCTCGTGCGTGTATGTGCCCAACTAGCTCCCAGATTGTTTCTGCTGCTATTTGGTCTAAATCTGCTGTTGGCTCGTCTAAAATCAAAATTTTGGGATTATGCACAATTGAACAGGCAATATCTAGTCTTTTTTGCAATGTTCTTGGTAGCATTTGTGCCTGCAAATTTTTGGTTTGATTTAATCCAGTAAACAAAAGAACAGAATTTGCGCGCTCAATAATTTCAAGCCCGCGTAAGCCATAAAGTGCTGCAAAATGTTCTATATTTTCAGCAACCGTGAGCTTGCCATAAAATGAAGGAGTTTGTGTTGAAAAGCCTATAATTTTTTTTATTGATTCTGGGTGCTTAATTATTGAAATAGGCTGCTGGTCTTTTAATGTTAAAATAACATCTCCCGAATCAGGTTCCAAAAATCCAACAAGAACATGCAGCAATGTTGACTTCCCACATCCGCTTTCACCAATTATTCCAAGTATTTCTCCAGCAGGTACAAGTAAATCTGTACTGTCAAGAACAATATTTGAGTTAAACGCTTTTGTTATCCCCTCCATTTTAATGAAACCTACTTGCGCAGTTATTGACGCTGTTTTTTGTATGTACTGTGCAACAATATCTTGCGGCCATCCTGCACCAACAAGTATTTTTAGAAGCTCTTTTTGCGGCTCTCCTTGCTCTATTTTTTTCTCTATATGTTTTTCTAACACTTGAGGAGATACCATATTAGATTTTCAATACTATATTTATAAAAGCTAATGCTACCACTCAAGAATAGTTATTAATTTTTACAAGTATTATGCACAAAGTTTTTATATCACGCCAAAAAGAAAATAAATATGTTTTGTGAACTTTGCGCAAAAAATGCAGGAACATTACAAGCAATTGTGGAAGGTTCTTCTATTATTGTTTGCAAATCTTGCGCTAAATTTGGCAAAGTAATTGGTGAAATAACACCCACAAACAAAGATAAAAATATCAAAATCAATTCTTCAAACGCAAAATACATAAAACAAATTGAATTACCTTCAGAAGAAATTGTTCGAGATTATTCTCTAAAAATAAGAGCTGCACGCGAAAAGTTATGCAAAACTCACAAAGAATTTGCAAAATTAATAAGTGAAAAAATTTCAATGATTCACAAGCTTGAAACAGGCAGTTTTGAGCCGCCAATTGAACTGGCAAAAAAGCTTGAGCGCATACTAAAAATTAAGCTCACGGAAATTATTGAAGAGGTTCCCACAAATGCTCAAGAGAAAAAAAATAGTGAAGGATTTACTATTGGCGATTTTATTAAAATAAAAAAATAACATGCTTGAAAAAATAATTAATGATGTTTCAAAATTTTTATCTGTTTCTTTACTTTCTGCATCTTTGGCGATTTCTGGATGCGCAACATATTTGCCGATGAATCAAAATACTAAAAGAAAAGGAGAAATAATTCCTCAATCTTTGCAAAACAAAATGCAAGTTTTAAAATATGACTCGCTTGAACGCACTTTAAAAGATTCTTGTGACGACTATTCTGAATTCAAAAATTCTCTTTTATCTTGCGGAAATGTCGTGGCAGAATTTGAAAGCATCGAATCAAAAATTTGCAGCAAAAAAAATACTTGGGTCATTATGTACCCTATTTTAGGTGGCGAAGATTTATTGCTTGTTGGCCACATTGCAAGAAACATTTTTGCGCGCCAAGGTATAAACAGCGCAATTTTAATCAGAAAAGGTTTATTGCTTCCAGAAGACGGCCCATATCGCCCTCTTAAATCAGATGGTTCAAATATAAAAAGTTTTGAAGAATACAATTATGATGCAACAAGAGACACATTAAGAATTCTTGATTATCTAAAAACTGCAGGAATGAAAGAATTCGGTCTGTTAGGCTTTAGTCTTGGAGGAATGCAAGCAGCAGGAACTGCGCCATTTGTTCCTGAATCAAAAATTAATATTTTTGTAATGTCTGGTGCTGATGTTGGCGAAATAGTAATGAATTCGCAAGAATATCCTGTTATGCAGTATAAAAAGCATTTAATTGATAAATACGGCAATGCTCAAGAAGCAAGAATTGCTTTATCCAAAATCGAAACTGATTTATTAAAAACTGCCAAATACATTGATACATCTGTTTGTCGAATGGTAATTACAACAAAAGACACTGTTGTTCCTTCACGCTGTCAATGGCTTTTGCATGACTTACTTGGCAAGCCTGCTGCTTTAGTTGTGCCAAGCAATCATTACACAGTTGCACTGCATTATTTTGAACTTAAAAGGTTTATTGTTAAAGAATTAAATAATGCTTTTGAATTTAACAAAACAGATTAAACAAACCAAAATATTAATAAAATGCTTATTTTTACCTCCTTTTATGGGAAATATTGAAATTAAAAAAGAAAAAGACTTCTCAATAGCTTCACTTATCTGCGGCCTCTTAATGTGGGTTCCTGTTTTTAACTCAGTTTTAGGCCCGATGGCAATCATTTTTGGAGTTTTGAGCATCAGAAGAATTAAGCAAGAGCCTTCACGTTATTGTGGACAAGGAATGGCAATAACAGGCATTGTTCTTGGTTCAGTATCAACAATTTTTCTTATAGTTACTTTATATATAAAGATTTTTAAACCAGAACTTCTCATTGAATAATACACCTGCACATTAATAAATTGCCAACAAGCAAATTGCACAAACATCAATAATAACAAATTAACAAAAAGGTCTAAAAATGTATGAATTAATAATGTTATCATCTGGAATTTTACTTTGTTTTATGTTTATTTTTTTGCTTTTAACAAATTCTATGATTGTTTTTTCTTGGTTTGTTAAAAAAAACAATATTCAATTTGAGCCAAAAGTAAGTATTGTAATTCCTGCATATAATGAAGAAAAAAATATTAAAGACTGCTTAAATAGCATTTTTAATTCAAATTATCCAAAAGAAAAACTCGAAATTATTGTTGTTGATGATGGCTCAACTGATAAAACAGCAATTAAAGCAAAAAAATTTAGCGCAATTAAAATAATACATGGCAATCACTGCGGAAAATCAGAAGCGCTAAATCTAGGTTTTAAGCATGCATCAAGTGAGTTTATCATAAGCCTCGATGCAGACACTGTTCTTGAAAAAGATTGCATTAAAAATATCGTAATGCCTATGGCAAACAAATCTGTTGGCGCAATTTCTGGTGCAACAAAAGTTAAAAATAAGCATTCTATTCTTGGCGCTTTTCAAAATATTGAATATTTTTATAATAATATTGTCAGGCATAGTTTTTCTGTTTTGTTTGGCCACACTATTTGGTTTCATGGAGCTATTGCTTGTTACAGGAAATCTGCGCTAAAAAAAGCAGGATATCTAAAAACAGACACTCTCGCTGAAGATTTAGACATCTCAATGGCAATGTATCGCAAAGGTTATTCAACTTTAAGCATAAATAGTGCCTGCGCTCACACCATTGCGCCTCAAAATTTAGGCAATTTTATAAAACAAAGAAGCAGATGGTCTGCAGGTGTTTTGCAGGCGCTAAATAAACACAAAGATTTACTGCATCCAAAATCATCTCCTGCACTTTTATTTACTTTTGTAAATCAAATGTGGTGGTCTTTATTTGCTTTTATTTCTTTTCCCATGTTTTTGCTTCAAATTATTTACTGGCTGCCTTCAAATTCAGCAGACTTTATGAGTTTTGGGCTTTATTTTTTAAGGTGGTTTAGTCTTCTTGGGCCATTTTATGTGGTCTATAACCTGCCTCAATGGGGTTTTTCAATTTACAACTTTTTTGGCGTGATGTCAGGCTTGCTCACCGCGTTATTTATGATAATCGCATTGGGGATATTTAAAGAAAAAGTTTTATTTAAAAATGCCTTGGTCTTGTTTTTTTATTTTCCTTACACAATTTTATTAAATGCGAGTGTTATTTTGAGTGTTTTTAGGTATAAGTTTTATAAACAATCATTTTTTATTAGGTGATTATATGCTTTTTTTGAATTTAATAAAGACATACAACGAAATTGGGCAGGAATTTGTTAGTGTGTATCTTAATGCAAATAGGCCGATTTTAGATGGTATTCATTTTATTTTTGATAGTCTATTTTTAGTATTTTTATACATTGCAATATTTATCTCACTAATTTTTATTATCATGAGCATTGTTTCTGTTTTTTCACGCAAAAAAGAAAAAGAATATTCTTTTGATGAGCCCAATGCACCTTTTGTAACAATACAAATCCCAACATATAATGAGCTTGCTGCAATAAATTGTGCAAAACAATGCCTCAAACTAGATTATCCAAAAGACAAATATGAAATAATAATTGGTGATGACAGCAATAATTCTGCTGTTTCAAAACAAATTGATGATTTTGCAGCGCTTAACAAATCAATAGTTAAAATCACAAGAAGAGGAAACAATGCAGGGTTCAAACCAGGCAATCTTAATTATATGCTTCAATCATCAAAAGGAGAAATTATAACAATACTTGATTCTGATTTTCTTCCAGATGCTGGCTTTTTAAAATCACTTGTTGCGCCATTTCAAAAAGACAAAAATATAGGTGGCGTTCAGGCAAGATGGAAATTTGTGAATCAAAATCAAAACTTAATTACTATTCTTGGTTCAGTAATTGGTCTTGCATTTCATCACATTTATCTTCCGTTTATGAAAAAAACAGGTAAAGTTTCGTTTTTATGCGGCTCTGCTGAAGCTGTGCGAAAAGATTTAATCACGAAATTAGGCGGCTGGCAGGATGGTTCCTTAACTGAGGATATCGAGTTTTCATTGCGCTTATTAAATAATGGCTTTGATATTGTTTATCTTGAAGATGCTGAATGTGGTTGCGAAGTTCCCCATATTGCAAAAGATTTGTATCGACAACAAATGCGTTGGGCTTTTGGTGTTGTTTCAGCATTTATGCAGCACACTTTAGGTATTTTGTTGAGCACGAATCTAAATTTAAAGAAAAAAATAAGCATTCATTTTCAAGGAATGGGCTATTTTTTCTCAACTTTGCTCTTTTTTATGTTTATAACAGGAACAATTAGTTTTTTTTCAAACCCGCCTGCACCAATTAATATTGCTCAATTTTTGCAGGATACAGGCATAAATATTTTATTCACCTCAGGCATCATGATTTCGTCTGTTGTTGCAGTTATAAAAACAAGAAATAGCAAGCTTCTTTTGAAGACTTTTTTAACTTCATTCACTTATGGCCTTATTGTTACTTATTACGTTAATGTTGGTATTTACAAGGCGCTGGTTGGCAAAAAAATGATGTGGTTTATGTTAAGCAAAAATGGAAACAAAATTGTCAATGCATAATTTTCGGTTTTTTCGTTAATTCTTCACTTAATGCGAGCAAGTTTTTTAAAGGCTATTTGAGATATTTATTTTAATGAATGAAAAAAAAATTTCGTCAGGCAATGATGTGATTGATTACTTGCTTGATGGCGGTTATGAAACTGACGCGATTACAACAATATACGGCCCTGCAGGTGTTGGTAAAACTAATCTTTCTTTAATTGCAGCAGTTAATATAGCGCGAAATGGCAAAAAAGTTATTTTTATTGATACTGAAGGCGGTTTTTCAATTGAGCGTTTAAAGCAAGTTGCACATGATTACAAACGCGTTCTTGAAAAAATTTTGTTTTTAACTCCAACAAATTTTGCGCAGCAATGTAAAGATTTTGAAAAATTAAAAAGTTTGGTTAATAACAAAATAGGCTTAATAGTTGTTGACACTATCTCTATGCTTTACCGCCTTGAAAGAGGTGCAGGAGATAAAATGCAAGATTTTAACCGCGAGCTAGGGCTTCAGGTCGCATATTTAACAGAAATTACAAGAAAAAAAAATATTCCTGTACTTATCACAAATCAGGTTTACACTAGTTTTGATACTGGCAAAATTTCAATGGTTGGTGGAGATATTTTAAAATACAGCAGCAAAGTGCTAATCGAAATTCAGGCAGCAAACAACGGCCTGCGAAAAGCAATACTTCGAAAGCACAGGTCCATTGCAGGCGAGAAAGAAGTGATGTTTAAAATTGTTGAAAAAGGAATTGAAAAAATTAATTAAAAACCTAAAGAAAAAAGTATTTAAAAAAAATTATTCTTCAGCAAACTCATCAAGTGTGAATGTTGGTTCTGCATCTTGCGCAATTATTTTTCTGCTTTTAAGATAGTCTCTTGCGAGTATGTAAAAGAACAATCCCAATGATTTTTTTCCTTTGTTGTTGCATGGCACGACTAAATCTATTTCGTTTGACTGGTTGTTTGTGTCGCATAATGCAATAACTGGAATTCCTATTTGCATTGCATCTTTTATTGCATTTCTATCAGGCCATGAGTCAGTTACAAGAATAAGTTTTACTTCCATGTAACTATCAAGCTGAGGATTTGTTAATATTCCAGGAGGATATCTTCCTGCAAATATTTTGCACCCTGTATGCCTGCCAAATGCTTTTACTGCTTTCCAGCCATTTTCTCGTCTGCTAACAATTAGTATGTCTTGTGGTTCATACTGCGAGACTAAATTTGCAGCAAGTCTTATTCTTGCATCAATTTTTTGAAGATTAAGAACTGATAGTCCATCAGGTCTTGTTTTGTAAATAAATGATTCCATATATTTTGTTCTAAATTTTGTGCCTATATGAATTCCTGATTTTAAGTAAATATCTTGCGGTACTAAAAATTGTGTTTCATTTGCCATCTTATTGTCTCCGCTGTTTTTTTTATAACCTCAAACAGCTTTTGTTTGCACCATAGCCGATACAAACTGTTGGTTATACTACATATCAACTACACGTAATTTATAAAGCTTATGTCAATTCGCAAAAAACTCGCAAATCACCCCATATTTTGGCCCTTCTTTCCCAAGTTTGCTCTCAACAAGGCAAAAAGAGTTTACTTGAATTTGAATAGGTTTTATTTTAATGCTTTCAACTGCTTTGTGAAACCCAATTTTATCTTTTACGAATTTGATTCTTGCAATTGTTATGTGCGGCACAAAGTTTTGCTCCATTTTAAAAAGCAGTGCGAGTGATTTGTCAATTTGGTTTTGTAATTCATTGATTTGTTCGCTGAACTGCAAGCCAATCCAAAATACACGTGCATTTTTTTCATCAGGGAAAAAACCTGTGCCTGAAAGAGTCAAAATGAAATTTTGGAATTTTATTATATGTAGTTTTTGCTCAATTTGTTTTAAAACAGCAGGGCCCACTTCTCCTAAAAATTTAAGTGTCAGATGGCTTTCTTTCACAAAAGTCAGCTCACCTTTGCCTACAAATTTTTTTTGAATTTCTGCAATGTATTCTTGCACTTCTTTTGGCAGTTTAATTGCTATGAAAAGTCTCATCAAAATAAATATCATAATTAAACTATTTATTATTTGTGCAAATCAAACGTCAACAGCACATATTGCCTGTGTGCGAAACACTAAAATATCAATTAAAAGAATAATACGAGAAAAAAAATATAGAAATAAAAAAAATTAAAAAAAACAGGATTTATTGTCCTTCTGTTTCTTCGCCGAAATCTTCGCTATCTTCTGCTTCTTCTGCAGGTTGCTCTTCAGTTGATTCTTCAGAGCCTTCTGCTGGCGATTCTTCACTTGAATTTTCTTCAGTTGATTCTTCAGAGCCTTCTGCTGGCGCTGATCCTTTTCCTACAACTTCAGCAAATCCTACTTTTCTTAGGACTTTTGTAACTTTGATTCTGACTTCTTGGCCTTCTTTTACGCCAGGAACAAATAATACAAATCCATTTTTCTTTGCTATGCCGTCGCCTTTTTCGCCGACTGCTTCTATTTTAACGTCTAATTCTTCGCCAACCTTTACTGGTGCGAAACTTCTTCTTGGGCTATCAAAGCCACTACTGCCGCCTTCTCGTCTGTACATATTTAATTCACCTTTGATGTTATTTTATTTTGCGTTCTTCACGCATTTTGCACAACACTAGCTGTGCAACACTTCAAATTTAACGCGGTTAGTATTTAAATGTATGTCTATATTTTAAATAATGATTAAACTAATTTTTCAAGACTTATTTTGTAGCCGGGAATTCTAAATTCAGTTGTGTTTAGTATAATGTGGCTCTCTTTTTCTTGTTGAGTTGGAAATAATTTTTTTATTGCATCTTCTGCATCAATTCCAACTGAAACTTTTGCAGTTCTTGAATATAATGGTTCAATTTTGCATTCATATTCTATAACATATATTCTTTCTGTCATTTTTTCTCCGCCCACTTAAAAGCAAATAATATCACAAAATTAAGATTTATAAGTTCTGTGAACCTAACATCCATATTAATTTAAACAAATTTAATAAAAAAAAATTAAATATCTTTAACTCCGCCTTCTTCAACCATAAATACCGCTTCTGATTCTGGCATATTTGGGCTGTCAACCATTTTTGCAACTCTGCTGCCTTTTTTTCCACGGCGCAAATATAAGCGATACGTGCTATTATGCGCAACTATGTGGCCGCCTATTGCTTCTGTTGGGTCACCAAAAAAAGTGTCTGGTTTTGCCATCACTTGATTTGTAACGTAAATCGCAATATTATGCTGGTCTGCTAGCTTCATTAAAGCGTGCATGTGTTTGTTTATTTTTTGTTGTCTATCTGCAAGTGTGCCTCTGCCGATAAACTCTGCTCTAAAATGTGCAGTCAATGAATCAATTATGATTAGTTTTACATTAAGGCCTTGTTTTTTTATTAAATCCTCAATTCTTTCAACTAAAAGCATTTGATGGTCACTATTAAATGCTCTTGCAATTTTTATATTTTTGAGCACTTCTTGAGGGTCTAATTTTAGTGCGTTTGACATTTGCACTATTCTCTCAGGTCTAAATGTGCCCTCCGTATCTATAAATACAGTAATCCCTCCTGCTCCTCCTTGATCTATTGGCATTTGGGTTCTAACTGAAAGAACGTGTGCAATCTGGCTTTTTCCAGAGCCGTATTGGCCATACGCTTCAGTTATTGCGCCAGTTTCAAACCCTCCTCCCATTAATTTGTCAAGTTCTTTGCTTCCTGTTGTTATTTTGACTATTCTTTCTCGTTTTTTGAGCAATTCATCTCCTCCTTCAAAATTCATTTCAAGGTTTGCTCTTGCAATAGCAATAATTTTCTTTGCTGTTGGTTCTGATAATTCTGTTGCTCCAACTATTTCTCCTGGTGTTGCAACAGCAATGCTCATTAAATCTGTATAGCCTGCTGCATTAAGTTTTTCAAGTGATGCAGGCCCCACTCCTGGAAGCTCTTGTATTGATTGTATTTTTTTTGGTTGCTTTTGCTCTAATTCTGGCTGTTCTAATTCTTGTTCCATTGTTTCATCCTCTTTGGGTTGTTCTTTGTTTTTTGCCATTGTATTATTGTTTCAGGCAATTGTTTTTAATTCTTTTGATTAAAAAAAAATTAAAAAAATCACATCACAATTGCATCCTGACCTCCTTCTTGTTCATGCGATTCATGCAATTCAAATTTTGTATTAATTACCAAATATTTGTATGCCTCATCAAGCATAGCAGATAGTTTTGGCAAATCATTTACTCTAACAGAAGCAGTGCTATTTTGCCATGCTCCATTTTTTTTGTAGCTTCTTCCAACACTAATTGTTCTATACTCTAATTGTTTGCCGTCTTTTAGCACAGAATTTTTCCACACTGTTATGCTTATTGTTCCTGCCTGAAATTTTTTTTCTGGTCTGTTTTGTGTTGGCAGTGCAGGCTGTACTTGTTGGCCTAAATTTTTGTTTTGTTGTATTTCTTGGTTTGGTTGCATATTACACCTCTTGCTTTTCGCGTTTTGTTTCAATCACCCTTTGGGGGAGGCATAATAAGTATAGAACAAATATTGTTTAAATAGCTCACGAGCACACCTGTCCAGTGTCCAGTGAAAGTTTTTATCACCCTTTCTTGATAAAATATATAAATAAGAACTTGCTGAAATAGCACATTGGAGGTGAAATTAATGAAAAAGATGTTTTTTTTGGTCGGTTTAATCATGGGTGTTTTGATGTTAGGCTCTTTTGCACATGCTCAAGAAGCAGCAGTTGCAACTCCTGATCCTAATGCAGTGCCTGCGTTTACACCGCCAAGCAAAGAAGCAAAAAGTCTTCCTAAGCCAGAATCAAAAAGCTTAGTGCGAGTAGTGGGGCAAGCGCGCATGTTCGCTCCCGGGCAACAAAAAAAGGTTGCTTTGGAACAAACAGCAAAAGAATTCGCGCCAGGTCAAACAAAAACAGCAATTGGACTTGCAAGACAATTCGCATACAAGCCACTAGAAGCTGCTGCAAGAAAAAAGAAGATTTTTGAGGAAATATCAATGAAATCAAAGCCGCAAAAACCAGTTAAAGGCTATGAAAAAACTTTCAGAGGTACTCCTTACAAGCCTACAAAATTTAGCAGCAGGTAATTAAAACATTTATTTTTTTTATTTTTTTATTAAATTAAAACAAGCCTTTTCAAAAATTTTAGTCAGATTTAAAAGCTGAATTATTCTACTTCATTTTATGAAGAAAATACTCACGGTATTATTGTTATTGAGCTTATTATTATACGGTTGTCGCGAAAAAACCAATGTTATTATTATTCCAAGGCAATCTTCTGAAATGGTTTCACTTAACATAATCTCGCCTCAAAATGGAGAAATAGTTAATTCAAGCAGCATAAAAATTGCTTTTGAACTCAAAAATTCAGATATTAAAAAAGATGCCTCAATTCATTTTGTTATCGATAATGGGCCAAGAATGATTCACAAATCAACAGAGCCATTTTTTATTTCGAGTTTATCTGAAGGAAGGCATGTTGTTCGTGCATTTGCATCAAAAATGTTAGGGGAAAGCATAAAAGACCCGAAAGCATTTTCAATGGTTCAATTTTATGTTAAAAATAACAACACCAACTTGTTAAACACAAATCTACCTATGCTAACCTATAACGAGCCTGTGGGTTTCTTTAAAAAAGATGATTCCAACAGAATTTTATTGGATTTTTTAGTTCACAATGTTTTGCTATCAAAAAATGGGTATAAAGTTATTTACACAATAGATGGTGTGTCACGCACGTTTACATCTGCTTCACCAATTTATATTACTAACTTGTCAGCAGGAAATCACATTATTAGTTTAGAGCTTGTTGATAAAGCAGGAAATCTTGCAGAAGGCAATTTTGTCAAAACGCAGAGAGAAATTGTGGTTTTGGAAGATAAAAACAATTAATAATACCTTATTATTTTAGAAAGTCTTTTATTGAAATCTGTTTTATTCAGTTTTATGTCTTTGCGTGATTTAGTTTCACATTGGTTCGAAAATAGAAAATTGGCGCATTATGAAGAGCTTGAGAAAATTATTGGCTCTTTAGTTGAAAATTATAAACAAAAGCTTGTCCTTTTAAATAATTTTTCTCAGAACAAGATTACTAAATATAATTTTGCGCTTGAACTTTTGGATTTATTAAAAGTTGATTCATCACTTGAAGCATTGGGAGAAACACTGGCTAAAAAGGAAAAAACCGCGCAGGAACAGCAAATTATTGTTGAACTGCAAAGATTAAGGCAAATTTTAGACGAACAAAATAAAATTGTAAGGCAGGAAATAAATTTTCAAAATATTGCTGACAAAGTGAAACAAGAAGGGGATTTGCTGGCTTTAGAACAAAAAGAAGTTCAACAAATTGAAGCAAATATTTTTGGGCAAAGAATTTCTGAAAGTGAACTTAATACTCGTTTAAAAAAATTGGAAGAATATGGACTAAATATTGACAATAACAAAGAATTTGCTGTTTTGCTTGCAAGTAATTGGGATTTTACACATGAGTTGATTAAAAAATTCCCACAAAATAGTTTAATGATTTTTCAATATGGACTGTTGGGGATTATTAAAACAGGTTTGGTTACATCAAGAGAAGATTTAGCCTTGCTTGTAAGCCTTGCAGAAAAAACCCGGCGAGATGATGTCTTTGACTTATTCGAATTTGTTTTGCCAAAATTATTTGCTAAAGGCATAATTAAATCCAAAGAAGATTTAGCATTGATTGTCGAACTTGCAGGAAAAGCAAAGCAAGAAGATGTTTATATTTTATTCAAATATGGCATATTATTAACTGCAAAAGTAGATTTAATTAAATCAAGAGAAGATTTAATATTTGTTTTTTTATTGCTAGTGAAGCTTATAAAAAGAACAAGCTTTGAAGAGAATCAAGAAATATTAATGCAGGGTTTACCCTTTGTTTTAGGAATAGACGTGGTTAAATCAAAAGAAGGTTTAGCCTTGCTTGTTGAGCAAACAGAAAAAGCAAAACCAAAATACATTAGCCTCATATTTAGATTCTGCTTGCCTTTTTTCGGTTATTTAATAAAATCGAGAAGTGATTTAGTTTATGTTTTCAATTTTTCAGTGCATTTGTCAGATAAATTATATGGCCAAGATGTTAAAGCAGTATTTTACTCTGATTATTTTGTAAATATTAAGAGTACAATTAAAAACATTGATGATTTAAAGAAAATTAATGATATTCTTCCCGAATTGCTGACAAGAAGTCATCGCCTGTATAAAAAACAAGCATCTGAAGGTGATGAAGAGTTTTTTGATTCAAAATCTTCAATTGTAAGGAGAGAGTTTGAAAAGACGGGTTCAAGGACAATTTTACTCGGCGGCAAACTTGTTGGCAAAGCAATTATTAGAATAGTTAGCGAGCCTGCTTTTTTTGCTTGGAAAAGTGCGTTTGAGGCAAAAAAAGAATGGAAAAACGCAGGTTTTGATTATATTCCTGTTGAGCCCATATTAACAAAAAAAGAAGATTTAAGGGCATATAAAACAAAAGACGGGAATTATTATAGGGTTTACACTAAAGTGCTTGGACTTCCATTTAGCAGATTTGTTAACACTAACCAAGAATCATCTAATGAACTTATTGATGCTAAAAATAGAATAATACAGGTTCTTAATGCCTTGAACATTCAACACGGCCATTTACATGATAATAATTTTTGTGTGGGAGTAGAAGACGAAAAAGTAAGAGTGTATGTTATAGATTTTGATCAGGCTTCAAGCAAATAATTAAATTATTGTCCCTTTAATCTTTCTAATTCTTCTCTTGGATCTGCTGGGCTTACATCATTTGCCAAAAACTCAAGCTTGTCAAAAAAAGTGTTTTTCTTTACTCTGCCTGACATTTTAAACTGTTCTCCTAAAAGCGCAGTTTTTATGTCTTCAAAAAGTTCTGGAGTTTGCTTAAATTTCATGAAATCTTCTTTTGTTCTATTCAACAATTTTTCTGCCTGCGCTCTAAAAAATACACATTTTATTGTGTCTGTGCCGTCATCTAAATACACGTTCATTACATACGCAACATCTGGCGTGACCGAACTATGTTCGCTACACACCCACAAATCATTTTCTTGTTTAATTCGTTTATTGCAAGTTGGGCAGGATTCAAAAAATGTGGGATTAAACACCTGAACAACTGTGCCCATTATTTCTGCTGCTTCATCTTGTTTTAGTTCTTTTAATGTTTTTCTTGCAGCTTTTTGCGTTTTTACTTCCCCGATTGTTTCTCCTGCAGGGTTTATTATTATTTTACTTTGCTCATTTAAATGTACTTCTGCTTGGCCTCTGTTTTCCCGCACAATTCCTGATGTAATACGCACTATTGTGCCGTTTGTTAAATGTGATAATTGGTCTGTTTGAGTGTTCCAGCAAACTATTGGAATTGTTCCTGTTTCATCTCCTGCAATAAATCTTCCAACTTTTCCAATTGATTGGTCTGAGCGTATAAATTCGCGTATTTCATAAACTGCCTGCACTTTTGCAAGAAATTCTACATTTCTCATTTCAGGATACAAATCTTTTACTTTGCCTGTATTTTCAATTAATTTTATTCCAAGTTCATTAGAAATAATGTGTGCTGCTCCTTCTTTTGATATTAATCCTGCTAACTGTTGAAGTTTTGCTTGTATTTTTTGCTGTACTTGTTCTTCTGTTAAGCCCGTTTGTTTTATTATTTTAGAAATCATTTCAGGATATGGAATTTTTATCATGTTGTTGTGCTGCGAACTAGGGGTTTATATATTTTTATGTTGTCAAGAACTACTTACAAAAACAATATAGCGTGGAATTAAACTCAACACACACAAAAAGCAAGTAGTTCTTGAGCACACTCAAAAATCTTTGCGCACATCAGAAAAGCTAAAACAAAGATTTTTGATGTTGTACAGAATTCATTATTTTTGTTCAACATTTTTAGTTGGTATGAATAAAACAAACCTCAAAGGCAGTTGTTCTAGTGTTTCAAATGCAAAACTATCTGGTGTTAATTGCACGTAAGAAAATTTTATTGCCTCTACACTGCCAACAATTCCTTTTATGCATGCTTCTTTTTCTTTTTGCTCTGTTTGTTCTTTGCAATTAATAACTTTTCTTGCTAATTCTTTTATTTGTTTTAATTCAGAAAATCCATATTTGAAGGGGATTGTAAATGAAGGCTTAAATGAATACATTCCAGTAACTAATTTTGATGATTCTATTTCTTCTTTTGTTGGTTTTAAGTCTAGTATTATCGGTTTCAAAGCAATTCCAGACAATTCTTTTGCGTCTTTTACAAATAGTTCATAATTATTTTCTGGTACTTTTTTTTCTATTTGTAAATTAAGATATTCATTTAGTTGACTATTAAAATAAATTGCATAATTTTGCAAAAAATCTATCTCAAAACATTTTTTGTCAGGATTTAGCGGAGAATTCCAGTATACGTATGTTTGGTCTTCACCTGCAACCCCGCATTCTAAACTATTCAAAAGCCCTGCAGATCGATAAAACTGTTTTATTGATTTTTCTGCTGCAATTTTTGCTGATTCTTCGATGTAGAACTGCAATTTTTGCACTTCAGACTCTGTTGCTGCCAATTCAATTGCCCTTTGACCAATTATTCGCAAGGGGTCTATTTGTTTTTCTATGTTTGTCACAATCAAAAGCAGCCCAACTAATGCCCCTAATGTTATCAAAACTAATGAAATGCTAAAAATTATTGCTTTTTTTGAATTAATCATTTTTCTCATTTGAAATATTCTGCTGAACTGCACAATACAACATGAACCAATTCTGCTTTATTTTTTAATGGTAAGTCTAAAATAGTATAAACTGGTTCAATTTTTTCTGATTTTCTCTCGCCAGAAAATAAAGCATGATATTTGTAACCATATTTACCCCACCCGCACATATTTTCTTTTGATATTTCACCTATTGAATAAATTCTTAACCACGCGGCATTTAAGTCTTTTTTCGCAGGATATGCTATTTGAATTGCAGCATCTATTGTTTTTTGAAATTCTTTTTCTTTAGCTAAATCTTCATTGCTAATTATTTCTGCAGGAGTTATTATTTTTCCTTCAATTTGTATTGGTGTTTGCAACGTTCTTATCAAAAATGTAGTCAAACTTGCTGATGCCTGTGAAGTTTCAAGTGGTTTTTCAACTGGTGATGCTGCAAAGGATAAAATAACAAAAAAAAGAACAACTATTGCAACAAAAACTAAATATGCCCAAAAATCTACCATATACGACGCCATAAATCCTTGTTTATTCATTAATTTCATTTTTGCTGCAATACCTGTATTGTTAATTTATCTTGTTTAAATTTTTCATTTTCATAAGTAAAAGTGGCATACGCTTGTTTTGCTTCTTGCACATCTGATTTGAATATTCCGCTAAGCAATGGCGCTAAATCTTCAAACAGCCTTTTGTTAACATAATTTGGCGTTTTTCTGCTATCTATACTTATTTTAGCAGAAATGTGGCGCACCCCTTCTCCGAAATTAAATTCTTCAGCTAATTTTGTATCCGCATTTGGCAATTTAGCAGAGTCTAACACTGCAAAAATAGTTTGTTGTGTTGATTTATCTTGATGCATCAATGCATTTGAACTAGTTAATCTTTGCAGCATTATTTGCGATTCCAAAGGTGTAATATCTACTCGCAAATTCAAATATTTTGAAACCATAAATCCCATTGAGATTATCAAAATTGTCAAAAACATTATTCGCAACACCCATATTGGAAAATTTAATAGTTCTATTCCTTTTTTGTTTTGGTTTAAATTCATTTTTTCACTCATTGTATTTTGCAATTCCGCTTGCAATTGCAGGCGCTAGTTTTGCGTAATTTTCAATAAACGAATTTTTAGCGCCAATATTTCCTACTTCTAAATATACTGCGAATTTTTTATCAAGTAATATTTGTTTTGGATCTTCTTCATCAAGTTGGTTTAGATCTGTTGGAATTATTGCAGTTCCTGTTGTTTCAAGCACAAAATTATCAGATATTGAATTCAAGATTTCACAAGCAAGCTTGTAGCTTTCAAGATAATTTTGTGAATTAAAATTAACATATGCTTTTATATTATTATTTTCAGGATTTTCTTTATTTGCGTGTAGGCTAATAATTGTGCCTGCATTTTGAACAAAGTTCTTTCTTTCTTCAATTGTTTTTGATTCTTCTGTAGGGCTAGTTAACGTATTTCTTGTAGTTTCAGAATTAATATTTAAAACTCTTAATGCCGACTGCAGGCTTGCAGCAAGATTTGCCATGAGCATTGATTCTTGTTTTTGTTCTATTTTAAATCCTGTATCTCCTAATTCTGTTTCTTTATTATATCCATGTCCCGGATCTATTGCCAAATTTTGTACATTGGTTTTTATTTCAGGGCAATTTATTTTATTAAAATTAAATGCTTGTTGAGAGGCTTCCCTATTTTCTTTAACCTCAATTTTATTATTCTGTTTTGTTATACGCAATGATTTTGGCTTTTGTATTTCAATTTCTTGAATTTCTTTGGCAGCCACAGGATACTTGTCATTTCCTGCCTCAACATGAGTTTTTTTGAATTTAAAGTCCAGTTTTGAAAGTGTTGTTTGCGCAGGATTGTAAAGATACAATAAATTTCCGCCCATTCCCTGAATTTGATCAATTAATACTGCTAAATCTCTCGAATAATATTTTTTCAAAAATAATTGGTCATTATCTACACTAGTTATTTTTCCAAAAATCAAAAATATTGCGGCAACAACAAGCAATATCTCGCTTAGCACAAACAATGCTTCAGTTGTTGCTTGGCTTTTTTTGTTTATGCCAAAAAAACCAGGCCCACTAAACTTTTGTCTTGATTTAATCTTTAAATCAGAAAAGTTTAGTTCTGCTTGAGCTTTATTTTTTAATTTGCTTAGTGCAATCTTCATACCTCTTTTCCATATCTGAATCATAATTAGCAATCAGTACTGCTGTTCCTCGATCTGCTTTATTTTTTTCTAAATACATTTTTTTTGTGCCAAAATTTTCATCAATCCACCAATCATCGCATTGGCCAAAAATAAATAAAAATGTTGTTTCTGTATTTTGCAATAAACTATGAAGTGACCGCCCTCCTGCCATATTTTTTTGAACACTTGTTGGCAAGTAGCTTGAAGAATAAAGCGGCATAACAATCCATTCGCTATTTATGGCAGCACATTGCAGTGGTTCTAAATTTTTAAACACTTCTTGGGTTTTATAAAGACAAATGCAGCTTTTTTCTTTTGGGCAGTCAGGCCGTATTGGTCTTGTTATTTGTTGATTTCCGCAATTAGTTATTGGAAGTTCATGCGCAAAATCATTAAATCCAACAATTGCATAATCTGGTGCGACAAACAAGTTTTGCCCATCTTGAGTTGCAGCGCATTGGTCTTGTGATGAAGTTAACTCATTTATTTTGAATGCGAGTGTTTGAAATGCAACCTCTGTTGCACGCTCTTCACCTCCGCCAGTAAATATTCCACTAAGCCTTGCAAAAAACCAAACAGTGCCAGCAATCAAAATTACTGCTAAGATTAATCCTCCTAGCTGAACAGGCCCTATGTCAATTACTGCTTTTTTATTAGTCATGTGAATTTGTAACAACAAATCTGCTGTTCTGGACATTTTAGTGTTAAAAATACTGTGCCTTTGGTTTTTATGCAATCTTCTTTTGAAGTAACACAAATTCCTCTTTTTGATTCACATTCAAATAATCCTTTTTCTGCAGTTTTTGATTGTGAAATATAAAATGAAATCAGAACTGCTGCAGTAATTAATACTATTGCTGCAATTACTACAACATTTATTGTCAACTCTGCCCCTTTTTTATTC
>ORJL010389168.1_pt1 | contig 26984 bp, 31 predicted proteins | sample 1779941 | NCBI WGS metagenome assembly ORJL01 (sample SAMEA104232317, study PRJEB22302) | groundwater metagenome | biome: forest; feature: aquifer; material: groundwater | place: USA | collected 2011-08-07 | depth 5.8 m
ATCAAACGTTTCGACCTCATCCTCAACGCGCTGGCCAAGACCACGTGCGGCGCGCTCCAGTGCGTGGTTGTGGGCGACGGCATGGAGGGCGACCGGCTGAAGAAGCTGGCGGAGGAGCTGGGCATCCAGGAGCGGGTGCGCTTTCTGGGCCAGGTGAACGACCGGGAGCTGGCCGACCTCTACGCCAACTGCCTCGGCGTCATCTATCCCCCCTATCTGGAGGACTACGGCTACGTCACCGTGGAAGCCTTTCTCGCCCGCAAGCCGGTCATCACCACCAGCGACGCCGGCGGCGTCCTGGAGTTCGTGGCCGACGGCGTGAACGGCTACGTGGCGGAACCAACGCCGGATGCTCTGGCCGACGCTATCGAGCGCCTGTGGCGGCAGCGCAGCGACGCGCCCCGCCTGGGGGACGAGGGTTATGAGCGGGTGAAAGACATATCGTGGGACAACGTCATCGGCGCGCTCACCCACACCCTATGATGCCGACCGAGCAGGAGCTTCTTGTGCATGAGCACGTGAAGACGGCGATGATCTACACTCCAAGAGAAGTGGGAAGCACGGGCGAAGGCATGACAGCCGAAAACTCGGGGCGGGCGATGTATGGCTGAGCCGCTGCCGGCGAAGATGGCCCAGGTGGCTCGTGCGGTCGCAGCGGGCCGCTATCACTACACGTATCATGGAGCGCAGCAACGCATCGCGCGTGGGATATACGGGCATGATGTGGAGACGGCGCTGGCCAATGGCGAGATTATCGAGGATTACCCCCATCACCGTTACGGCCCTGCGTGTCTGATACTAGGCGCCGCGCTTCGCTGGAGACCCGCTGCACGTCATGTGCTCGCTGCGGGAGATCGTTGACATCATCCCCGTCTACCGTCCGGACCCGGACGAATGGGAGGCGGACTGGGAGACTAGGAGGAGGTCGCAATGACCGGAGAAACAGCAGCCCATTGCTCAGTATGCGGCGCGCGGGTGCGGGCGGAGAGCATCACCTACACCCAGGAGGTAGGCGGGCAGGTCTTTATCGTGAAGGAGGTGCCCGCCGTGGTGTGCCCACAGTGTGGTGAGCAATACCTCGCACCGATACCGTGGACGCCATCCAAGAGCTTGTCGAGCATGGCGGCTTGGACAAGGTGTTCGAGATCACACATGTGCCGGTCTATCAATTCCCGCACGTTGCCGCAGGCCGATGAGCGAGGCCATCGAAAGCGAGAAATACGACCACACCAGGATGCGGGGATAGACTTGAGCGCCTTCGGTGACAGCCGCCGACGCCATCGAACGCCTGTGGCAGCAGCGCAGCGACACGCCTCGCCTGGGAGACGAGGGTTACCAGCGGGTGAAGGACATATCGTGGGAGAACGTCTTCGGCGCTCTCACAAGCACGCTATGATATCGGCCGTCCAGGAGCTTCTGGGCATGGCCACGTGAAGACGGCGATGATCTACATAAGGACCCGCAGTTGGTGCAGCGAGAGTTGCGGCGCCTGGCCCAAGATGGGGTGAACCCGGAAGTCGGAAGACTTGTAACAAGACAGCGATCAACTGTGATATAGTATGCATGTACCCCCCGTATCGCCTCGGCGGTACGGCGCGAGGCCCCCGATTCTTCGGGGGCCTCTGCTTTTTAGGTGAGGGAAAGAGAAAAACGAACGTATACGTCGACGGTTTCAACTTTTATTGAAGCGGGAAACACGGGCGAAGGCATGACAGCCGAAAACTCGGGGCGGGCGATGCATGGCTGAGCCGCTGCCGGCGAAGATGGCCCAGGTGGCTAGTGCGGTCGCAGCGGGCCGCTATCGCTACACGTATCATGGAGCGCAGCAGCGCATCGCGCGTGGGATACACGGGCATGATGTGGAGACGGCGCTAGCCAATGGCGAGATTATCGAGGATTATCCCCATCACCGTTATGGCCCTGCGTGTCTGATACTCGGCGTCCGCGCTTCGCTGGAGACCCGCTGCACGTCATGTGCTCGCTGCGGGAGATCGTTGACATCATCACCGTCTACCGTCCGGACCCGGACGAATGGGAGGCGGACTGGGAGACTAGGAGGAGGTCGCAATGACCGGAGAAACAGCAGCCCATTGCTCAGTATGCGGTGCGCGGGTGCGGGCGGAGAGCATCACCTACACCCAGGAGGTAGGCGGGCAGGTCTTTATCGTGAGGGAGGTGCCCGCCGTGGTGTGCCCGCAGTGTGGCGAGCAATACCTCGCACCGAATACCGTGGACGCCATCCAGGAGCTCGTCGAGCATGGCGGCTTGGACAAGGTGTTCGAGATCACCCATGTGCCGGTCTATCGATTCCCGCACGTTGCCGCAGGTCGATGAGCGAGGCCATCGAAAGCGAGAAATACAACCACACCGGGATGCGGGGATAGACTTGAGCATCTTCGGCGATGCCTTGGTGGCTGCGGTCACCAAAGCGGGGACTACTCCACTAATCTTTTCAGACTATAACTTTTCATTTTTCGCTCAGGCTTCTCAGTCGCAATGAGGCTGTTGGCACACCGTATGCAGCCGGATGTATTTGCACGCATGTCCTCAACCGCGGCCCGGTCGGCGTTCGGAGCGCTCACTCACACCCGATGCCGTCCCTGTCTCTATCCAGCCGGTGCGGGTCGGGCGGCAGCACCCGGATCGCCCGGTACCCCATGCGCCGGATGTCGACGCAATCCATGTCCGGCGAATTGAGCTGGATGCAGATATCCGGATATGAGGGATCGCAGCCGGAACCGACAACCGGCAGCCCACCGGACTCCGTAGCCCCCTGCTTGTCCGCAGCTTGTTCCGTGTTCCCGTCGCAAGTCTGGGGGCTCCAAAGACCACGCCCTCCGGCCCTGGCCTCCTGTTGCGCTGCCTTGAAGTCGGCCTGGTACTGGTACGGCCGCTCGAAGGTGTATTCGTGGGCGTAGCCGTCTCGGACCATGACTAGGTTAAAGAAGGTGCCGTCCTGCAGCCAGACGTAAACGAGCAGGCGTCGGTACTTGTCCCGGGTGTCCTGAGTGGGGTCCTGCTCGATGCGGACTCGTTTTCCCGATAGGAGTTCCTCAGCCCTTTCGCTGGCCTCCCGACCGAAGCACTGCACGGTCTTGCGCGGGTCCTTGGTCTCTGGAGTGTCAATGCCAATGAGCCGCAGGGTCTCGTCACGGCCATCTTTCAAGATGTGAATGGTGTCACCGTCCACCACGCGGATAACTGGATACAACGTCTCTTCTGGCGACGCAGGCTGCTTTAACGGAAGGACAGTCGGCGGAGGTTGGGGCTGTCGAGGGGCGACTACCCTATCCACGGACGGAGTGAGCGATGCCGTAGGCGTGGCCGCGACCGTGGGGGAGCATCCGGCCAATACGATGAGGAGCATTATTAACAATCGGTTCATGGAGTCTACCTCAGTGCCGCGCGGTATCCCGCGGCCTGCGCGCCAGCCGTTGTCGCAAAGCATTGAACCCGTGAGTTTTGGGTACGGATGTATGATCCTCCGCCTGGCACGTGGTAGATCATGCTGTCCGGGTTGGCCTTCACTGGATACCCAGATGGACAGTTACCACCGGAGATTGGCACCCAGGCCCGTTGAGGCTGCACCGGAGTAGCCGTTGGGCGTACCACCGTCACAGTTGCCGGGGCACCGGTAGCGGTCGGACGAACGGCAGTGGGCGTCGGAGGCTCAGGGGTCGCTGTGAGCGTAATAGTGGGCGTCATGGCCGGCACTGGTGTATCGGTGCTCGGAAGTGCCCTTGATGGGGTAGCGGGTTGCGCGCTGGTACAAGCCGCGAGGAAGAAAACAAGCACGAAAGCTGAACATAGAGACACATTTCTCATAAAAAGCCCCCCGGTGGCGGGACACGAGCCTTGTTTGCCCTCGCCGCAGCAAAATGATGAATATATTCTGTAGACTATGACTCTACACGTCCGTAGTGTTCTGGTCAATGAGACCGGAAAGTCGGACGTATGTCAGGGCCAGGGAATTGCTTGCTACTCGTCTCCGAGAGTTGCGCCTAGAGCGGCGGCTCTCACAGGAGGAGTTAGCGGACCATGCAGGCTGTCACCGGACATACATCGGCATGCTGGAACGTAAACTGAGCAACCCAAGTCTCTCAGTCCTGGGAGCAATTGCTGACGCGTTAGGGGTGGACATTCCTACGCTGCTGCAGTGAACGCTCGCCCAAAGCAAAGGGAGTCTCGTTTAACATAGGGACACTCCCTGGCAGTGTTTTCGACACGGTAACTGGAGTGACGGTTTCACATATGGTGAGTGAAAGTATTCTCCGCTCATCTCTTACAGAGCCTGGATGGCCTGAGCCTGTCGAAGGAGAGCGCTCATGGTTCGACAAGCTCACCACGAGCGATGAATCTGAAACTAATACACTCCCTCAACACACGGCAACTGGACAAGCTGCGCTCAGTCGGGTAGTGTTTAAGAGCCATGCAGCCACACCGTTTAGCGGGATAACCCCTCTGCCTAAAGAGCCGCTGCTTCCGGTGGAATCGGCCGCGCTGCGAGGGCTGCTGGGGCTGGTTATCGTCTCGCTCTACCTGCAACTGCTCGCCCTCATCGGGTCCTTCACCCTGCCCTTCCTGCTTCCTCCGCTCATTGCCGCGGCGGTTCTCCTGTGGTTGGAACATGACAAGATCAGGGCCTTTCTTCGTTCCTCCCTCCCCCAATCGCTGGCAGTTGCGGCGTTCTTCCTGGCCATGACCTTCGTGTACCTCCCGCCCGCCCAGTTCGTCCTGGGGGGCTGGGACCCCGGCGTCTACTTCACCTCCGCGGCCGGCCTAGCCCGCACAGGCGCGTTCACGACGCAGGACCCTATCCTCTCCCGGCTTCGTCCCGAAGCCGCCGCTGCCTTCACAACGGAGCCGCCGGGCCTGCATCCCACGCTGCAACCTGGATTTTATGTCAACCAGGACTCCGGCGCGGTAACCTCGCAGTTCCCATTGCTGCTCACCACCTGGACAGCCTTCGGCATTGCCCTGGCCGGCATACGGGGTGGCCTGGCGATGCCCTTTCTCATCAACCTGATGGCCCTGTTATACTTTTACCTCCTAGCGCGCCGCCTGATGGGAGGTGGAGGAGGCATCACGGCTGCGGCGCTGCTTGCCTTCAACGCCGTGCAGGTGTGGCACGGCAAGATGAGCTTCTCGGAGGAACTCCTTCAGGTCTTTCTCTTTGGCGGCCTCTGGAGCGGGGTACTCTGGCAGTCGACCCACAGCCGCATGGCTGCCGTCGCGGCCGGCCTTGCCCTGGGTTTGTTGCCCCTGGTCAAGACGGAAGGCCTGGTGGTTGCATTTGTTGCCTTGTCTCTGTTCTGCCTCGTTCCAGCCCTTCGCCTCACGCCGCACAAACGGCTGTTGGCGCTCGGTTTTTTCCCGGGCGCGCTGACAGCGGGAGTCGTCTGGGCGACCGTGGCGCAACCGCTGGCGCTCGATCAGGGCAGAAGTTCCTGGGCGCTCCTCCTCTTCGGATTGGCCCTGGTCGTCGTCGCCGCTCGTTTCCGTGCGTTCAAGGAGGTGATAGCCCGACTCTTCGGCGAGCGCGCCGTCCAGCTCCCGGAACGTCTGGGCGTCCGACATGGCGCGTTCGCGCTGGCCGCCGTGGGGGCGCTGGCCGCGGCCGGATTCGCTTACGTTGAGACCCAGCAGACGACGGAGCCATCCTTCCTGGTCTCCCTCTGGCAGGGCATGTTCCTGTCGCCGCTGGACGGCGTCCTGGCTGGCCTTTGCGTGCTCGCCCTGGTTATGAGACAGCGTTCCGCCCTATCGTTCTTCTCGCAGCCTGCAATGGCGGCGCTTCTGCTCACAAGCATCCTTTACCTGGCGATTTTCTGGGTGTACCAGCGCGGACAGGACGACGTACCGCTCTTCATGTGGTCGACTCGCCGCTTGTTGCCGACCATCATCCCGCTGCTCATGCTCATGGAAGCCTGGGCGCTCATGCAGCTCATCGATTTCTTGCCCGTGAAGGGATGGAGGCCTGTGGTGGTTGCAGTCGTGGCGCTGGTTGCGGTCCGCTGGCCCGACGCTGCGCCGGTCTTCGCCGCCCGTGAATACGAGGGATCCCTGGCGGCCATCAGCGCGGTGGCGGCGCGGACTGAGCCGGAGTCGGTCCTCCTGCTGGACGGCGACGACACCGGCGTGCGCTTTGCGGCCCCGTTGCGGTTCCTTGAGGGCCGTCTCACCTACCTGCTCCAGACCAACTGGAGCATCCAGGACAGCGACCTCCTTCCGCGCGGCATCGACGACCTGGTTACCGAGGCAAGAGCGCAGGGGCGGAGCGTTTACTATCTGTCGTCCCAACCAAGGAGCGCCAGCAGATATCTTGTGCCGTACCAGCCGGAGCTGGTGAACCGTGTGGCCGTCTCACTGCCGGAACTGGAACGCACGTCTCTTCGGCGACCCCAGGAGATGCTCGACTTCAACGCAGAGATACACATCTTCAAAATTGGGGATAGGGCATCCGATTTGCCGACCGGACTTCCGCTCCGCATAGACCTGGGTGACGAGACTTTCCCCGGTTACAGTTATCTGCGCTCGGGTTTTTACATGAGCCAACAGACACAGGAAGGAGTGCGTTATCGCTGGACAGCCAGCGCCGCGGTGGTCACGATTCCGCCCGGGACACGGTCCCGAGTCCTCTCCTTGCGGGCCGCGTCCGGGAGGCCGGCGGGGCTGGCTCCCCTGGACGTCACCATTTCGTGCGGCAGCCGCGCGTTCAAGTCCCTCACCGTTGGCAGTGAGTTCAGTGCGTATTCGTTCCCCATTCCCGCCGAGTGCCGGAGGGGGAGCGCCGCTATTACCCTGAGCACGGACCCGTGGTCTTTCTCGGAGATGGACATTGCTGCGGACAACCGGGTTTTCGGGGTAATGCTCGACTGGATCGAGTTCAAGTAGAGGGGGCTGCAAGACCGCTGCTCAAACGAGCCATGACCAAACGCATCCTCCTTGTGAACATTGGCTACCGCCCTTTTGTGGGCGGCGCGCAAACGTATGTCCAGCAGCTTGCCGAAAGTCTGGCGCAGGACGGAAATCATGTCACCGTCTTTACCACGAATGCAGGCGAGGTGGAGGCCATCTGGGACGCACACAGGCGCACCCTCCCTCCCGGCGAAGAGCGCATCAACGGCGTCACCGTGCGGCGTTTTCCGCTGCGTTACCTGCCTCCCTCGCCGTGGGGGTATTTTCTGATGCGCCGGCTCACGACCCTCGTGTCGCAATTTCCCGCCACCCCACATGCGCTCCTCTGGCAGCTTGCGGCGCGCACTCCCTGGGTGGACGGATTGGAGCCGGCGCTCCGGCAGTGCAGGGGAGGGTACGACCTCGTCCACGGGTTCACCATCCCCTTCGAATCGATGCTGAAACCGGCTGCTTCATATGCGCGCGACGCCAATATCCCCTTCTTGTTGACGCCTTTCCTCCACGTTGGCGAGGAAGCTGATCCTGCCGTGGTTCAGGGGTACGCTATGCCCCATCAGCTTGGTTTGCTGAAGGAGGCCGGAGCGGTGATCGCCCTGTCTGAGATTGAGAGAGACTTTCTGATACGAAAGGGGATACAGAGGGATCGGGTTGTCGCCATCCCCGGCGGGATTCCCTTTGAACAGGACGAAGCACTGGCAGACAGTGCGCCTATCCACCCTCCTCTGGTCTTATTTCTCGGCGCCGTCACCAATGACAAGGGAGCCGTGCACGTGGTGGAGGCGGTGCGCCGGCTCTGGGCCGAAGGCGCGAAGGTGGATGTGGCGCTCGCCGGCACAGTAACGGCGCAGTTTGACGCGTACTACCACAGACTTCCAACAGGGGACATGGCGCGCGTGCAGGTACTGGGCAATATCTCAGAACAGCAGAAGCACACGCTCCTCCAGCAGAGCGCTCTTCTGGCAATGCCCTCCCGCGTCGACTCCTTTGGCCTGGTGTATCTGGAGGCGTGGCGCTACAGGAAGCCCGTCATCGGCGCCAGAGCGGGCGGCGTGCCTGCGGTGATAGACGATGGAGTGAACGGCCTGCTCGTGCCCTTCGGTGACGTTGACGCGCTCAAGACATCCATCGCCCGCCTCATCGCGGATGCTCCCCTCGCGCAGCGGCTGGGGCGAGCCGGCCACCAAAAGCTGCGAGAAAAGTACACCTGGAGTACGGTATACCAGGAGATTGCCGCACTCTACGAGCGAGTGTTGACCCGATGAGAATCCTTCAGGTCATTCATCAGTTCCTCCCCGAATACACCGGCGGGACCGAGCAGTACACCGCAGACCTTGCCCGCCGCTTGCGCGAGCGCGGCCATGAGGTTGCCGTCTTCACCGGCGGGAGCGACGCGGGTGAACGTCAGTGGGAAGGCATCCCTATAACCGTGGTCCTGGGCGGCCTGCGCGGTCCTCGGGGACAGTTGTCGCTTTTCAGCAGCGCCTTTGGGCATCGCGGTATCGAAGGGGCGTTTGCATCGCTTCTGCAGGCCTTGCGCCCCGATGTGGTTCACTTCCAACATCTCCTCGGCCTTTCCTCGCGGCTGCCGCGCCTTGCCAGGAAGTTTGGCGCGGCCACCTGCTTCACGCTTCACGACTACTGGTTCATGTGCCCAAAGTCTCAGCTCATTGATCATACCGGTGCGCCCTGCTCAGGCCCGGTGCTGGGGATCAACTGCGGTTGGTGCGCCGCGGAGCGTCTGGGCAAACCGCAGCTTCTGTGGGGAGCCCCGCTGGCTGCCCCCCTGTTCATGCTGAGGCAGCAACGCGTGAAAAGGGCGTTCTCCGAGGTTGACGCACTCCTCGCGCCATCCCAATTTGTTGCCGATTTCGCTGTCCGCGCGGGCCTGCCGCGAGATAAAATAGAACGAGTTGATTTTGGCATTCCGTCTCTTGCAGGCCAATCGCCTGCGCCCGTCCAGCGAGCGCCCGGCGCTCCACTGCGAGCACTCTTCCTCGGCGCCGTCTCTTGGAGCAAAGGAGCGCATGTGCTGGTGCAAGCCGGACAATGGCTCAATGCCGCTGAGGTCCAGGTGGATATTTTTGGAGACCTCGCGTCTTACCCTGACTACAGTAATGAACTGGATGAACTGATGGAAAAGTCCAGCACCCCACCCATCCACCTGAGGGGACAGGCCTCCCGAGAGGAGGTCGCTCAGGCGCTCGCTTCCAGCGATGTGCTGGTGGCGCCGTCCTTGTGGTATGAGAATGCCCCCCTCGTGATAGGCGAAGCTTTTTCAATGGGACTGCCGGTCATCGCCTCCAATATCGGCGCGCTTGCGGAGAAGGTGCGGCATGGCGTGGACGGGCTTCTGTTTCCTGCGGGCGACGCAAAGGCCCTTGCCGCCACCCTGACCAAACTCGCGCGGGACCCTGTCCTGCTTCAAACCTTGAGAGCGGGTATCCAAAACACGGCGACCCGAGAACAGCACATTGACCGCATGCTAGAAGTGTACAAATCATTGATTGCAAAACAATCGCATGAGGAACAGGTATCGCCATGACCCAGCGTTCGCCGCAGACTTACTCCGGCCTGGATTTCGGCCCCTGGGAGCTGGGGAAGGTGACCGTGGTGATTCCCGCCTTTAACGAGGAGGCCGCCATCGGACACGATCTGGAGGCCATCTTCGAGGCGATGGACAAATCGGACTTTGATTATGAGGTCATCGTGGTTGACGATGGATCGACAGACCTGACTGCCGAGATAGTGGCGCAGTTTCCGAGGGCCCGCCTGATCAAACACCCACGGAACATGGGCGTGGGAGCGGCGCGCAAGACCGGCATCCGTCTGGCCGAGGGCGACATTATCATCACCACCGACGGCGACGGGACCTACCCAAACCACGAGATGCCTGCGCTCCTGGAACGGCTGCGGGACAATGATCTGGTCATCGGAGCCAGGACCAAAGAGGCAGGCACCATGCCCTGGCTGCGGACTCCCGCAAAGACCTTCATCCGGTGGCTGGCGTCCTACCTTACGGGCGTCAACATCCCTGACCTGAACTCCGGCCTCCGCTGCTTCAGTAAGGAAACTGCCCAGCAGTTTTTCCCTCTGCTCCCATCGGGCCATTCCTGGGAAAGCACCTCAACCCTTGCCTTCCTCACCGCCGGCTACCGGGTGGAGTTTGTGCCGGTGGACTACTACCCCAGACTTGGAGGCCGATCTTCCTTCCATCCCATCAAGGATACCGTGACCTATCTCAGGCTCATCTTCCGCACGGTGATGTATTTCGACCCGTTAAAGTTCTTTGGCCCTCTCTGCCTTGCGCTCTTCCTCATCGGAGGGCTCAAGCTGGCGAGGGACATCGTGGTCTTCAATTTCCACATCCCCGGCTCGACCATCGTCATCCTGTTGACGGCTGTTCAGGTCGGTGTCCTTGGGCTCATTGCGGACCTCATCGTCAAGCGCAGCCCACCAAGAACTCCCTAACGTTTCCTGGCTGAACATCTCAAAGGCGTCAGGCCCCGGAACATCCACCGTGGCCGGCTCTGGCTCGTTGCTGGCGAGAAACCGGAGCAGCACGAAGTGCGAGACAAGCACGAGAAGCAACGCCTCGGAGAGCGTCAGGCCCGCAATCGCTATGGTAGCATCCCGAAAGAATCCTTCAGGGTACATCTTCAACAGGTAATCTCGGGATGGGTCCAGCATCCAGAGATCGTTGGAGAAGCTCACAATATGAAACACGAGGAAGAGCCGGTCAAAATCCATCAGCGAACCAAGACCCGCGAGCGCCATGAGGCCCAGGGTGAAAAGTCCGCCCTGAAACACGACTTCTTGCCAGTCCTGGACTGCCGCCTTCCTCCGAACCAGCAGGCCAACGACGAGATAAAGCACAACGTACGCGCCGGTTGTTTCTTGCACCCGTGCCGCAAGACGCAACAGCCCCTTCACGTCTGCCATGTGCTGGATTTCACGCTCGTTGTAGAGGGTGAAGGGCTCGCCATTTCTGGAGGCGGCCACGTCGAGACGCTCAATGTCGTTGTTGAAGTAATCTCTGGTCTGGCGCGCGACAGATAGGAGCTCCTGTTGAGTGATGCCGGTTACGGCGGGAATATCGTAGGTTGAAAAACCGTACTCATAGAGCCAGGAGCTGTCAGTGACCGCACGCAGGTTTGTAATGACGAGAAATACGGGAAGGCATAGCACGAAAAGAACGCCGGCTACCCACCCTGCCCACGGCAGTGCGTGACGCAACGCCGTCCCCGCTTCTCGTTCCTCAACTTGCGACTGCATATCTGTAGCCTTATAATAACATCCTAAAGGGGGATAACATGCCTCTTACTGTGGTCGGTCTAGGCCCGGGCCCCGCGGAACTCCTGACCCAAGAAGCATACCAACTTCTGACTTCAGCACGACGCATCGTTTCCCTTCCCCTGCATTATTCAGCGTTTCCTCTCTTCCTGAGAGATCTTCCAGTAGATCTCCTGCCGGGCAGTGACCTGGCGTCTGGCGATCCGCGCCCAACACGCGATGCCCTGCTCACACAGCTCCTCGGCCTGGCCCAGGCACAGGATGATGTGATCCTTGCCGTTCCGGGCAACCCCATGGTGGACGATCCCCTCACGCTCGTGCTCGTCACAGAATGTGCGCAACGAGAGGCGCCTCTGCGCATCGTGGCAGGCATCAGTCTTAGCGATTGGGCAATCGAAACACTTCGTCTCCATCCCACCTTCAGGCACGGCCTGTCGCAAAAGGAAGCTGTTCACCTATCTGATGCAGGCGCGTCCGTCTCCGATCCGTCGCTCAATGTCCTGCTCCGACTCACTGCAGATGGGACGAACATCGCTGGTCTGCAACAGAGCCTGCTGACTCTTTACCCCGGCGACCACAGCGTTGCGCTGCTTTCGCCCACCGCGGCTGCCGGTCACCTGCAGCTCCGCTCGTTCAACCTGGAGCAGCTTGTCGCTGAAATCGCTCCAGACACCTTGGGTTATCTCTACCTCCCGCGGCTCACCCTCACGCAGAACCTCGCAACATTTCAGGGCCTCGCAAACATCGTTGCTAAGCTGCGCGCGCCGGACGGCTGTCCCTGGGACCGAGAACAGACCCATGAAAGCCTCAAGCGCTACTTGCTGGAAGAGACGTACGAAGCGCTTGACGCCCTGGACAAAGGCGACCTTACCGCATTGCGAGAAGAGCTCGGCGACATTCTCCTGAACATTCTGCTCCACTGCCAGATTGCCGGAGAAGCAGGGGACTTTGATGCTCGTGATATGCTGCGCCACATTGCGGAAAAGTTGGTGCGACGCCATCCCCACGTCTTTGGCGATCTTAAGCTCTCGAATGCCCAGGAAGTCATGGATAATTGGGAGGTGTTAAAGAGCAAAGAACGCGTGCCAGAGAGGTCCATGCTAGACGGCCTTCCCGTATCACTCCCGGCCCTGGCCTACACGCGCTCGCTTCAGGAGCGTCTGAGTTCACTAAGAATCGATGGGCTGGGGCCGCCGAACGAAACGGGGAGGGCCACTGAGGACATCGATGGCCTCGGCGAGACATTGTTCGCCCTGGCATACGGAGCGGCGGCCTCTGGCATCGATCCAGAGGAGGCGCTGAGACATGCAAACTCCAGGTTCAGGCAGAGAATCACCGCGCTTGAGGACAAGGCCCGCAGCAAGGGCGCCAGTCTGCCGGAAATGGGAGGTGCAGAGAGTCTCGAATTGTGGCAAAGTATCCTAGACGCACAACGGGCATAATTACTACACGTAAGGAGGAGAGCACATGGCCTGGTTACGATTGACATTGGCTACACCCCTTCCAGGACAGGGACCTGAGCTGAAGCGAGTGTTGGGCAATCTGGAAAACGCCGTGGCATCACTGCCTGGCTATGTGATGGGGGGCGTCTTCACGTCGGCGCAGAATTCCGGTGAGATGGGTCGTTTCTCCATCTGGCGCACCAGTGAGGACGCTGACCATGCCGCATCAGTGCAAGAGGTCATAGCTTTGCGGTCGCAGATTAACGGTCTGGTGCTACCCGGTCACTTTGAGCACCTCCACGAGATTTCAGGAGCCTCCCACAACATTCCCTGATAACGAACGGGACACGTAACAACAGGGTTGAGCCGTGCTCAACCCTGTTGTTTGCTTCTGCCATAATTACGTCGTTGCGCTACGCGCGCGGAACTGGTCGTATGGTCGGGGTGGCCAGACTACGAGCGCGTGGAAGAGGGCCAGCGGGGGAACTCTACGGAGACCCTAAGACTCACTTCAGCAAGGAGCACTCGTATGCTGGCGGAGAGCCGGAATATGAAAGTGAGCGGAATTGTCTAGCAGGGCCAGACCTGCTCGACGGCAAGTAACTCGACGAGAGCCGCGGCGTAAATAGCACTCATCACCATTAAGTAGGCAACACGGGAGGGTCAGGTTGGACGTAACCTGCTTGCGCCAACAAGTTTAGTCAATTATCATCGAAACACGAAGCCCTGCGGTACAATCGAAACGAGAGCCTGAGCCGAGGACATTGATGACGCAACCAAAGCCCCCAATCGAATGGAATGTCTTAGTAGCGCGGTTGACAGTTTTTCCAGAAAGCCTAACTGACAATTCCCACGCTGATTGGTGGAAAGTCGTCACTGGCAGCGAACCTGAGAATGAACAAAGGCGACCCAGGGAAGGTATAGCTGAGTATACGGGCACAGCAAGAATCGGCGATTCGCGTGATGTAAGTCTCATTTTGGGCACCAGGCTGGATCGGACTGATTGGGTGATTCGGGCATTGGATAGGGTGGATGCTACCACTGGAGCACCGGAGCTACTTGGAGCGGTTTCGACGGTGTTGCCTGAATTTACCAGTCTGCTCACGCCTTGGCTGACAACCAAATCGCCGCCCGCTCTTCGAGTTGCTCTAGGCGTTCAACTCACTGCAATAGTCGATACGCCAGAGCGAGGATACGAACTTCTTCTGCCCTATTTGCCGCTTAAAGTTGAACCGACCGGAATATCGGATTTACTCTTCAGAATAAACCGACCCCGTCGCAGTAAATCTCTTGAAGATGACACCATGATAAATCGCCTCTCAACATGGTCGGTCGGGAAGTTTTCAACCTTCGTCGTTCCAATCTCAGGAGGAGGAACACCTAGGCCAGGATCATCGGTATTTGGTTGCAGGCTTGAGTTAGACATCAGCACCGAGCAGGGCAGAACCACGCCGCTGCCAACTGCCGAGATATCTGGGTTACTGAACGAGCTAGCGACCCTCTCACTTGAAATTGCTGAAGAAGGTGACAAGCCATGAACAGGTTACCTGATGTTTCGGGAACCGAGCAAAAGGGTCTGCGTGGAACTGAGCGTTCCTGGATTACTTGGGCCCAAAAACCCCCGGGCGAGGTCGATTATCCCCTTATAACAGAAATTTGGAATCCTGCTGCGGACACGTCAACCGTGTTAGGGCAGCCCCAGAGGTTCTTGGCTGTGTTCATTACACTGTCAAGTAGCACCCAAGACCGTTGTGCTGCATTCGTCACTCCAGACAAAGAAGACAGCAGTACGGACTTGAGTGACGAATCCAATATTGAAGCCTGTGATCTTCATCTGGTTGGCGGACCGGGTCGTGGCCAAGTAGCTAACCCCCTAGAACGGACCAAAAAGCATCTGGAGGACATGGGCAGCACCGACGAGCATTTGCTTCCAGACTCGGGAAAGCTCCCATCCCAAAGGGCATTAACAAACGCCATTGATTTCATTCGGCTTGCTGAGGTTTACGGGGTGCCCGATGCTTATCATGTGGCCGCTCTTCCTGATGGGGGCATTCACATGGTGTGGCGCAATCAGAGTCGTGACATCGACTTCGATCTTGAGTTCACCCCAAACGGGGGGAGTGTTTACTTACTGATCGAGGGAAAAATCCCGGACCGAAAAATAACCGAGCAACTGGCTAGCAACGAATTTGACCCTCTTTACGAACTCCTTAAGAGCCTGGCATAAATGCAGGATGAACCATTGGGGGGTGTCGATCCCGTTCAAGCAAGCGACTCATTATATCGACGACTCGCGCGTGGTGACATCAAAGCAGATGGCAAGGTCGACACATCTGCATTTCCAAGAAGTCAGTCAGACCTGTCTCTATACCTAGAACGTCTAACTTCGGCCTATGAGGTGTCTCATAGTGGAGAGCGCGGTAAAAGAGGTGTCGGTATCTTTTCCGCCAAAATCCCGATTGGTTTTGGTATCAAAGTCGTGCGCAAACAGGTTGAAGGAATCGCTGGCCACGCTCATCACGAGTTTGACAGGGAGATTTCTCGTCCTGAACGCCAGCATATTGCGGATAACACGGAAGTGGTCCCTAGCTATGACCCTCGAACGATGACTGATTACGATGATCCACGGCCACAAGATCTAATTGATAAGTATGGTCTGACTAATAGGCAAGTCGAGTGAATAATCACTTTGCTGGCATCAAACGTCCCCTCCGCAATAAAGGGGCTTTACTTGTGTTCATTACTTGGTCGGGGTGGTCGGACTCGAGCCGGCGACCTCTTCGTGTTGGACGCAAGGGTAATGGTGCCGTGACAACGCTGTATCGGTTGTAAAGTACCCGCCTGAGAGAGGCAGTTACATTATGAAGAAGCTAACGACCATACTTCGACGGACCTGGATGACCTGGTTTGTGAATTCAGCTTACATGGAAGAGGGGATGGACCCAGTCGAGGAGAAAGAAGAGTCTTCTTCGGATCGGCTCAAGTGGGGAATACTAATACTATCTGCTGGTGTCGTCTTCTCAGTAGCTGGATACTTCTTAGCACCTGCAGGTGGACGGTATTATGTCTTTTGGGGCGCGATTGTGGTTGGTGCGTTATATATCCTATTTGGCCGTCCTTCTACCAGGTGATCTCTTCAACGCACTCATGGCTGACCTAAATGGATGGGTCTACTTTATCCATTCGACCGAAGAAGTAGCTGGAAAGAAAGAATGGTCGGGGTGGCCAGACTCGAACTGGCGACCTCTTCGTCAAGATGTTGACGAGCTGGACCACCGAGCGTGAGGCACATGAAGTCATGCACCTTCTTCGGAAAGGGGGAGTAGCTGCCGGCGTGGTGCAGGACATGGAAGACCACTTTCATTGTGACGAGCAGTATGCCGCCCGTGAGTTCTTAATTGCCCTCGATGAGCTGGAACTGGGCAACATTGTCACGGAAGGGATTCCGATGGTGCTCTCTGAAACGCCTGCCTCCGTCCGTAAGCCTGCTCCGCTCATGGGTCAGCACACGGAAGAGATTTGCACCACCCTCTTGGGAATGACCAAAGAAGAAGTCAAAGAGCTCCAGGATGCAGGCGTCCTGGCATAGGAGGATAGTCCAATGTCCTACGAGAATATTCTGGTCGACATTGTTGAAGGCGGAGTGGGTATCATTACCCTCAACCGGCCAGGCGTGTTGAACACGCTCTGCGCTGAGCTCCACATTGAGTTAGATGATGCCCTTACAAAGTTTGAGGAGGACGATGCCATAAAGGCTGTCATAGTCACAGGAGCAGGCACCAAAGCCTGCTCCGCCGGACACGTTATTCATGAGATGCAGCGCCATCGCCAGGCAGGTACCACACCGCCTCCATCACCGTGGCCCGACAGTGGTGGCATCTAGCTAACTACAGTGAACCGACCATTGGTGCCATAAACGGTCTGGTATATAGCGCAGCCGCGGTCTTAGCCAGCTGCTTGGACATACGCATCGGCTGTGCGCGCAGTGCGTTCCGTTTCATCGGAGCCTACCGCAATACCGTCAATTCGACATGGAACCTGCCCACTATTGTGGGTATCGGACGCGGAAAGGAGCTGCCGATGACAGCACGAGCAGTCCAGGCGGACGAGGCTGAGCATATCGGCCTGCTTAACCGGGTTGTTTCGAGCGATACCCTGCTCAACGAGGCCATCGAGATGGGACGAGTCATCGCCCAGAACAACCCCATCATGGTCCGGGGCATCAAACAGCTTTTGAACGAGAACGTCGGCAATGAATGACGTGCGATGTAGGATGCGGAGCGCACCGCTCTTCGCACGACACTGAAGTCGGACACAAGCTTAGAGGAAGGTTTTGGCGACTTCCTGGCGAAAAGCCCGAATAGTTCTGTTAGCTAGTCTAGCTGCGTCCCGATTCAGCAAAAGACGGGCGACATAGGGGACAAGGATCATGTCATGAGCATGGGCAGATGCGGTTGTGGAGGAAAAAGGAGTACGAAAAAGATGCGCGCGGTTCGCTACTGGCTGATTTCGCGTTCGTTCTCGGGTGGCCAAAGTGCTGTCGATATTAGGTCCCAAAAAATCTCCGCGATCTGCGAAGGCGTCAATGACCCGTCGGGTGAATACCATTGAAATGTCCAATTTAGCATTCCCAATAGAGCTAGCGAGACGGTAGGTACAGACACCGAGCGAAACTGCCCTGCGGCCACGCCGTCCTCAATAATCAAACGAAACATGTCAAGATAACGATGTCGTTCGTCTCGTTGCCTGACCATTAGAGAATCGGGCAGCGAGCGGATTTCCTGCAACATAACCGAGCAATAGGCGAGATTTTCGCACAAGGTAATGGTGTGATGATAGATTGCCCTTCTGAGCTTCTCCACTGGATCGAGGTCACTTGAGACAATCTCTTGCAGCCCCGGCGCAAAGCTGCCTATAGAGCCATTCAGAATCTTATCCAGAATTTCTTCCTTACTCTTGAAGTAATGGTAGAGACCGGCCTTGGGAAGGCCACACCGCTCAGCGATTTCTTGCATAGACGCGCCGTGGTATCCACGATTGCGGATGATGATGGCCGCTTCCGTTAATATTTGCTGTTCCCTGATTCTTGTGGTCATCAATACTCCTGCAAATGGTGTGAGGATCCGCTTCAGGGCTCGAACTGGTCGACCGGTCAGTCAGACTAATATTATCTTAGCCCATTTGGCGTAGTAGTAAAGAGCAATTTCGAATCCCATCAGTGTCGCCAATAACTATTCGACGTCAAGCCTCCTCAGTTCTCTTCATCCCAGCGCATCAGAAGGATAAGTTAAACCGGTCCAGAAAAACGGCTGGCGGCCAGATGGCCAGCCAACGTTAAGAATTTCTTGGAGGGAGAAGACAAAGGCACCTCCTCTTCCGCCTCCATCCCTCGGCCGCCTCGTGTCCCAGTAATCTCGTCCTCCTGCCGCCCAGAATCGAATTTCTACACATGACAAATTCGCCGCCTACCCGGGCGCCCACTTCGGCAGAGCCGAAAGCTTTGACAGCATTCGGTCGTGATAGGGTTCTTTCCGAACGGTCGATACTGTGGCATCATGGATCGATACGAGCATTCATACAACCGTTCGGAAAGGGAAGCCTGAGACAACAATTTTATGCGGCTCCAGTGCTCATAGTTCACACCTCTGCCTTAACAGCGGTCCGTAATGTACCGCATGGTCGTAAGAGCCCAGTGGGTAACGGAGAATCGACTACAACGCATGCTGGTCGGGTACTTTAGTGCTAAGCGATGCTTGAGCCATAGCAGTGGAAGGCGGGCATCACGCCTACCAAAAGCAACGAAGATGCTGTCAAGCATAGGACGCCACGCGTAGTGGAGATGCCCAACAAGTTCCATCCGGAGGAGAATAATCATGGGTTTCGAGCTGGACTTCGCCAAGGGGCTCGAAGGATTTCAGGAGGGAGTGCGCCAATTTTTCGAGGAGAATATCCCGAAAGACGCGCCCTTCGCGGCTCCCAATGAGCCGTACACCCGGGAGGAGTATCTCTGGCGGCGCTCGCTCGCCCGCAAGCTCGGGGAGCGCGGGTGGTTGTTCCCTACCTATCCCAAGGAGTACGGCGGTGGCGGACTCTCGGTGGACCAGGCCTTCGTCATCGCCGTGGAGGCCACGAGGAACGGGCTGATTTTCGCGCGGATGTGCGTCATTCCCATGCACAATTCCGGCGCCACGGTAAGCGCCCCGTGTCTCTTGCTGTGGGCGACAGAAGAACAGAAACGTCAATTCCTGGTCCCGATGCTTACTGGCCAAACGGTTACCTGGCAGCTGCTGACCGAGCCCCAGGGCGGCTCTGATATCGCCAGTACCACCACGCGGGCGATTCGTCATGGGGACGAATATGTAGTCAACGGCCAGAAGACTTTCGTTGGTGGGCCCTATGACGTCAATTACTTTTGGACGCTCGTAAACACCGACCCTGCTGCCCCCAGACATCAAAACTTGAGCTACCTCATGATCCCTGCCAACTTGCCGGGAGTAACTATCCACCCGCTCGACTTGTGCACCACGGATGAGACCAGGCAGAACAACTCCGTCTTCTTCGATAACGTTCAGGTTCCCGCGGTCTGTCGCATCGGGGGCGAGAACGAAGGTTGGAAGGTGGCGACTACCCACCTGGAGTACGAGCACGGTGGGGCCGGTAATCCTGTCGCGGAAAGCGAGGCGCTCAATCAATTCTTTGATTTCTGTAAAACCACAGAGTACAGGGGCGCTCCTCTGAGTCGTAACCCTGGAGTTCGGGATATCCTGGCCGACATCAGAGTGGAGGCCCAGATAAATCGGCTGCTCCAACTGCGAACCTTCTGGAAAGCATACTCGAAGGAACCTTTAAGTTATGAAGGTTCTCAAGCAACCTACTACCGACGTATGTCTAACTTGAGGAACGCCGGGCGAATACAGGAAAGCCTCGGGTATCCCGCAGTTATCGCGGATTCCTCGTGGACGCCCGGCAATGGAGAAGTCGAGCTCTCTGTACGCTATGGTTTCGGAGGATTGCACGGCGGCGGCACTCATGACGTTGACCGAGTGGTTATCGCCCGGCGAATGGGGCTTGGGCGCACCGTGCAGGAAGCAGCGGGTGAGATCGTCTCTTAGCCGCTAAGTGCCGCGGTACAAGGGGCGGGTTCCTGACGGCCCGCCCCTTGTGGTGAAGCCACATCTTGCAGCTATAGGAAACTAGACCGACCAGGAACCGATGAGTATAGACCTTTCACTAAGTAAGGGCCAGGAGATGTTGGACGCCTCGCCGGACGCGGGGACTATAAATTCCCGCGGTTTAGGTTCGGGTCCATTACCGACCATGAAAGACGGGCTGACGCTTTTCTAAGAACGACAGGACGGACTCGCGCCGGTCCTCGGTTTCCATCACAAGATTGTTATACACCGTCTCATTGTCGACGGCCTCATGCAAGTCCTCTGAATGCACCGATTTGTAGAGAATACGTTTGGTCAAACGAACCGCAATGGGCGGGTTAGCAATGATCGCATCAGCATAGGCACGTGCCTCTGACATCAGCTGGTCATGGGCTACAACTTTGTTCACCAACCCTCGATGGAATGCCCATTGGGCGTCGTAAAGATTCCCTGTTAGCGCCATTTCAGCGGCAATCCCAGGACCCACGAGCTGTGGCAGCATTGCTGAAGTGCCGGTGTCTGGCATCACCGAGCGCTTGATAAAAATGCTTGCAAAGCGTGCTTGGTCGGAGGCGACCCGAATATCGCAAGACAAAGCAAGAGCAAGTCCAGCTCCGACAGCAACACCATTGACGGCTGCTATAACGGGTTGCGGCGTTGCGCGGACATGGGCCGAGAGGTAAACAATCGTTCGCTGATTTAGAGTTTGCCTTATGTTTGTCACCGGATCGACCTGAGGTGTCTCATTGGACTGGTACCTACCCGACTGGTCAGCTCCGGAGCAAAAACCACGCCCCTCTCCGGTAAGAATGATAACGCCAATGGTGTCATCTTCCCCGAGTTCATCTAGAGCCGCATGTATTTCGTCCACAAGTTGATTATTGAGCGCGTTAAGCCGCTCAGGCCGATTGAATGTGATGTAGCCAATTTTGCTGTCCCGTTTAAGTCGCAAGACTTCGTATTGCATCGAGGAGCTTCTCCCTACATTCTGACGGCGATTGGTGCAGCGCTTGAAGTTAGAGCGTCCCCAATGGCCTTTGGATACCAACGATGGTCAACGCGCCCATGCTTGTTTCAGGCTTCCCGTCCCATCGCCGAGGACCATAAGGAACGCGAGTTTCAATCACATGTTGTTCGTGTTGCTCACCTCCTTAAACTCAGCTTTCCTTGCTTTTACCGAACGTACGGTATAATATGCCGCGAAAAATCCTGTTGTCAATTACGCAGCATAAATTAGAGACCTAAGGAACGTTCCAATTCATACGTCAACCTTTAGCTCTACCAAGGAGGTCCATGTGGCTGAGACATACGTGACAGATGAGATGCGGGCGCAGATCGGGAAAGAGCGAGATAAGCGGGTGTCTTTCCCCGTAGACAAATCGATGATACGCCAGTTTGCCATTGCAGTCCGATGGCCAGAGCCGCCCGAGCGGCTCTATTGGGACGAAGAGTACGCAACGAAGACCCGTTTTGGCGGCATCATCGCGCCTCCTTACTTCAACCCCTTTGCGTATCACATCGACGAAGAACGCATGAAGGGGCCATCGCACGAGGGGCAGTTCTCTGGCGCGCCGGGAACCAGCATGATGAACGGCGGCACAGAGGTCGAGTACTACGAGCCAATCCGGCCTGGCGATGTCATTACCTCGGTAAGCAAAATCGTTGAATACAATGAGCGAAAGGGCCGTTGGGGGCTCATGCTGTTCATCGTCAGCGAGACCCGCTGGACGAACCAGCGCGGTGAGCTAGTTTGCATCACTCTCAGCACCAGCATTCGCTATTAGTCGGCTTAAAAGGGGGATAGAGACATGCACCACAAAGAACCGCTCTACTTTGAAGATGTGGAGGTCGGCGACGCCGTCCCTTCGTTTACGCGAAAGACGGGATTCATAGAGTGGGGACGTTTCGCGGGTGCCAATGATGAACACATCATCATCCACGAGGATGACGAAGAAGCCCGGCGCGTCGGGCTGCCGAGCGCGATCGGCATGGGAAACTTGCGCATGACATACGTGAACAACATGCTGAGCGACTGGATCGGCGAGCACGGCTGGATCAAGAAGGTCAGCCTTCAGTACCGCGGCATGAGCCTTAAGAATGACCTGGTCGTCACCAAGGCCCCGGTCATCAAGAAATACCAGCAGGATGGGGAGTTCTTGATCGATCTAGCGGTCGCGATCGAGAACCAGAAAGGCGATGTCACGGCGCCGGGATCTGCGACTGTCTCCCTCCCGAGCCGCGGCAGACCCCATCAGTAAGTAAACTCGTCAGTATCCCTGCCTCCACTTCCCCTCTTTATTACAGTCTTCAGTCGGGCTGCGAAAGACAGAGGGCAGCATTTAGAGCCATTCCTTGGGAATCTATAAATATTTTTCTTTATCCCGCTTGACTTATAATGTTGAATTACGTTAGTATCCCTTACCGAACGGTCGGCAGGGCCCTAAAAGCGGCGGGGGCTGAATAGTACCCGAACAAGTTACGGATCGAGAGGAGTAATACTCATGGATTTCGAGTTGGATTTCGCCAAAGGACTGGAAGAATTCCAGCAGGAGGTGCGCCAGCTTTTCGAGGAGAACATCCCGAAGAACGGGCCGCGGGCTACTGCGAACCAGCCATACACCAGGGATGAGTACCTCTGGCGGCGCGAGCTCGGACGCAAGCTGGGCGAGCGGGGCTGGCTGTTCCCCACCTACCCCAAGGAGTACGGCGGCGGTGGTCTTAGCGTGGACCACGCGTTCGTGATTGCGGGAGAGGCGCACCGGCAGGGTCTGATGTTCCACAGGATGTGCATTAGCACGGTCCACAACTCTGGCGCGACAGTGAGTGCTCCCTGCCTTGTGATATGGGCCAATGAGGAGCAGAAACAAGAGTTCCTGGTACCGATGCTCACCGGTCAAGCGGTGACGTGGCAGCTACTGACAGAACCGCAGGGCGGCTCCGATATCGCAAGCACCATCACCCGCGCGGTACGCGACGGCGATGAGTACGTAATCAACGGCCAGAAGACCTTCGTCGGCGGGCCGTATGACGTCGACTACTTCTGGACGTTGGTGAACACTGACCCGAGTGCGCCGAGGCATCAGAACCTGAGCTATCTGATGATCCCAGCCAACCTGCCCGGCATCACCATCCATCCCCTGGACCTCTGCACCGCGGATGAGACCCGGCAGAACAACTCGGTATTTTTCGATAACGTGCGCGTACCGACAATCTGCCTCATCGGCGGCGAAAACGAGGGGTGGAAGGTGGCCGCTACCCACATGGAGTACGAGCACGGCGGCGCGGGCAACCCCGTCGAAGTGAGCCCCGCCCTCGACGAGTTCTTTGAGTACTGCAGAACCACGGAGTACAGAGGCAAGCCGCTGAGTCATGACCCGGAAATTCGGGATATTCTGGCCGACATCAGGGTCGAAGCGCAGGTGAGCCGGCTGCTCCAACTGCGGAACTTCTGGAATGCGTACGCTAGAGAGCCGATGAGCTACGAAGGCTCGCAGGCCTACTACCAGCGGCGCATGGCAACCTTACGGAACGCCCGTCGGATACAGGAAATTCTCGGCTATCCGGCCGTCATCTCAGATTCGTCATGGACGCCGGGCGATGGGGAGATCGAGCTGCTTGTGCGCCATGGATTTGGCGGACTACATGGTGGCGGTACCCATGACACGGATCGGGTGATCGTCGCTCGAAGGATGGGCCTAGGCCGCTCCGTCCAGGAAGAAGCAGGCCAGATCGTCTCGTCATAGGACCTCTAGGAACACAAGGGAGAACTGAAAGATGGACCTTTCGTTGACGGAAAGTCAGAAGATGCTGAAGGCCTCTGCGGCCGACTTCGTAAAGAACGAGTTTCCGCAGCGGACTATCACCGAGTTCAGCAAAAAGAACATTGGATTTGCTCCCGAGCAATGGACAAGCGCGGCAAAGCTGGGCTGGCTCGGGATGGTGATACCTCTGGCGTATGGCGGCGGCGGGGCGAGCTTAACCGATGCCGCCGTGGTCTTCGAGGAGTTGGGACGCGGCCCGGTCCCCGGCCCGTTCTTCTCATCAGGTGTGTTGTCCGCGCTCACGGTCCTGGAGGGCGGGACCGAGGCCCAGAAGCGGGAGCTGCTCCCCGCCATTGCCCAGGGGGAACAGATCGCAACCCTCTCCATCACCGATGCCAACCCGTTCTTCGGCTCGGACGCAATCACTGCCGAAGCCGTGGAACGAAACGGCGAATACCTGCTGCAGGGGACTCGGCCCTTCGTCCACGACGCGATGGCCGCGAATTTGTTCATCTGCGCCTTCCGCACCGGCGACTCTAATGACCCGGAGCAGAATATCAGTCTCTTCCTCGTCGACCCGGAAACCCCCGGCGTCTCCGTTCGCCCGCTGCAAGGATTCGTCGGACCCATCGGCGAAGTCACGTTCGACAACGTTCGCGTGCCGAAATCGAAAGTCCTCGGAGAGCTGAACGCCGGCTGGCCGGCGCTAGACCGGGCGATGGACAAAGCGATCCCGGTTCTTTGCGCGTACCAGGTGGGCGGCTGCCAGGAAGTGTTTGATTTTACCTCCGAGTACACCCGTACGCGGGTGGTCTTCGCCCAGCCCATCGGTCGCTTCCAGCGGGTGCAGGACCACGTCATCGACCTGTCGATCCACATGGACGGCGCCCGTTGGGCGACCTATGAAGCCCTGTGGAAGTTGGACTCCGGCCGGGATGCGCGGGCGAGCGTACATCTTGCAAAGGCAGTGGCCAGCGAGGGCTACTACGAGGCGTGCAACTCTTCCTTTGAGGTGCATGCGGGCATCGGGACCGACCGAAATCACCCGCTCGTCCCCCACGGCATGATGTCCCGGATGCTTTATCAGTACCTCGGGAACCCCCGCTACCACAAGCGCATCATGCTCGATGCCGAGGACATGTAATTGCGTGCGGGTAACTCCGACATGTTTCTAACGCCTAAAAAGGAAGACGGTTGAAAGCAAGGAGGTGCTAAGCGGAACAAAAGCGAGCGCACCGGCGTGTCAATTGTAGCTTCAGGAGAGCGAACATCCCCCACGACTGAAAGAAGATAAGCATGAATATGAGATCATCTACGCCCCGCCTCATAGCCCTGTGGGTCATAGCAGGAGCACTCACATTCGTCCTCAGCTGTAGTTCCGTATCACCACCTGCTCCAGGGCAACAGACTCCGGGCGACAACCTCTCCCAGGGAACAGCCCAGCCCAAGTACGGGGGCGTACTGCCCCTGGCCCAAGCTGTAGGAGACCCACCTAGCTTCGACGCCCACCAGGAGGCTACCCTTGACGTCGTGGGCCCGACTTCGCCAACGTATGACCGGCTGCTCCAGTACGACATCCAGGACGAAACCAAGGTGGTCCCCGACCTAGCGGAACGCTGGGAGTGGAGCGCCGATGGCAAGGCGCTCACCTTCTTTCTTCACAAGGGGGTCAAGTTCCACAACGGCAACCCCCTTTACCGCCGAGGACGTGAAGTTCACCTTGGACCGCCTGCGGGTTCCCCCCAAAGGCGTCAGCAGCCTCCGCCAGTCTCTCTTTGATCCCGTCCAAGACGTCATCGTGGTGGATCCCGCCACCGTGAAGGTGACCGTGAAGCGCCCCTATCCGGCTCTACTCTTCGTCCTGGCCGGCGGGTTCATGCAAATCTACGACAAGGAGTTCGTGGAGGAGAAGGGCCAGGACATCATGAAGAAGGAAGTCATGGGTACCGGCCCCTTCAAGTTCACAGAGTACATCCGAGGCGTCAGCATCGAGGTGGTCAAGAATCCGGACTACTGGAAACAGGGCAAGCCCTATCTGGACGGCATAAAGTACTACGTCATTCCCGATGAAGGGACCAGGGTGGCGGCCTTGCGGGCTGGCCAGATCTTGATATGTGGTGGGTGTGGCGCCCAAAACGTGGACAAGGTGGTCCAGGAGATGGGAGGGAAGGTGCAGCTCCAGACAAAAGGCGGCGGTGGCATCCCCCATCTTACCCTAAATACCGCTAAGCCCCCCTTCGATAACGTGAAGGTGCGCCAGGCCATCAACTACGCCATCAACCGCACCGACTTGTCAAAAATAACGCTCTCCAATGTGAGAGGGACCTTCCCCGACCCCTGGGGGCTGCCCCCGGAGGAGTTGGCCAAGATGCCGGGCTACAACACCGACCAAGCAGCTAACGTGGCCAAGGCCAAACAGCTCCTGGCGGAGGCTGGCTTCCCCGATGGCTTCGCCACCTCAATAGAGACTAGGCAAGGTAAAAGTTACGAAGACGTAGGCATTTTTGTCCAAGATGCCCTGAAAAGCATCGGCGTCACCGTAAAGCTCAATCTCCTGGAGACGTCGGCCTACTTTGACGTCAGCGCCAAGGGGCCCTTTAACATGCTCTATACGTCGCCCGCCACTACCTTTAAGGACCCTGACGCCTACTACGCGGAGCTCTGGATCTGCGATTCCGTCCGCAACTATGCGCGGTATTGCGATGCGGAACTGGATGCCCTCTATCTCAAGCAGTCTTCCACTCTAGACGTGGCGGAGCGGAAGCGGCTTGTGAACGAGCTGGAGCGGAAAATGCTCACCGTCAGCTACAAGGTGATGGTCGGCCAGAATGTGGGCAGGGACCTGATTTGGAACTCGGTGCAGAACTACTATGCTCACGGAGTCACCCATAACAACAAGAAGATGACCGAGGTATGGCTGGATAAGTAGCCATCCAAATTCGGTCGTGTGTGCGGATAAGTAACTTATAGGAGGTGAACCATGCCGAAACAGTCCCCGATTCCAGATGAGTTGGACAAACCCTTCTACGACGCGTGTAATGAGGGGCGGTTGGTAGTCCAATATTGTGGAATTTGCCGTAGGTTCCAGTTCCCGCCGCTGCCAGCGTGTTCCAGTTGTGGTCAGGCGGCCGCTCTGGGGTGGCGGCAGGTGAGTGGCCGCGGCCGGATACAGAGCCGTGTGGTGGTACACGACACCCCCGTCTTATCGCTGGTTCCCGAGCAACCCTTCAACGTCGCGTTGATTGCGCTCGAAGAGGAGCCCTCCGTCGTCATGTTATCCCACCTCCCCGGGACTCCCGTGGACGAGGTCCCGATTGGGGCCACTGTAGAGGTGATATTCGAGACGACTCCCGCGACAGGCCAAAAGGTCCCTGAGTGGCGGGGGGGGGGCGGTACCCACCCCGGCCCCCCGCCACGCCAGA
>ORJL011470889.1_pt1 | contig 26965 bp, 34 predicted proteins | sample 1779941 | NCBI WGS metagenome assembly ORJL01 (sample SAMEA104232317, study PRJEB22302) | groundwater metagenome | biome: forest; feature: aquifer; material: groundwater | place: USA | collected 2011-08-07 | depth 5.8 m
AGATCGTATGATGAGGGGCATATCCATATGCTGATGTTCGCCGACATGCTTGCCGACGGAATAGTAAAACAGTTCCCGGATAAGTTTCAGCAATAAAATCACTGCCGATACATTGATCACGCAGACTGCAATCTTCAACAAAAGGTCAAAGGATTTGAGGGCTCCCATCGCAAGCGGATCTGTCGTTGACTCAGCCAATTTTCCCAGTAAAGTAATACAGGGTTGGATAGATGTATCTGTCCCCATGCCGTCCCCGCACGGACCTTGAATAAAATCAAGCCCGCGCAGCCGGGTGGAATGTGCTTGATTTTTGATCTTCGCGGGTGTATAAAAAGCGATGATTTTATCAACAGCAAACTATTCAAGGGGGGGATATGGACAAAATTTTTAAGGGAATGATGGTTTTAGTTTTGGCGGCATCGGTTGCCGGATGCGAGAACATGGGCGGGAATACCAAAAAAGGCGCCGGGTTGGGAGCTTTGGCCGGAGCCGCGGCGGGTGGCATTATCGGGCATCAAGGAGGGCATGGATGGGAAGGCGCTCTTATTGGTGGAGCCAGCGGAGCTGTTCTGGGCGGAGTCATCGGCAATGAATCGGACAAGCGCCAGCAGGAACTGAACAAAGAGCATATTACCATTATAGAAATTGCCGAGATGGGGCAAAAAGGCATACCGGATGAGGTTATTATCAGTGAAATTGACCGGACACATTCAGAATATACGCTCACTTCCGAAACAATTACCTATTTAAAAGATAATAAGATCTCTGATAAAGTGATCAATCGTATGATGACAACGACGAGATAGGGCGCGAAGGATCAACGGCTGGAGTTGCCGGCGTTGTTGCAAGAGAAGGGGACAGGTCCCAGGACCTGTCCCCTTTTTTCTTCCCCAGGGCACCTCACCCTGCCCCGGGATGTTGAGGCCTACTATACCTTGGTATAATTGACTTTTTTATCCCATACCCAATAATAGCGTAAGGTAGTATATGTTTGACTCACTTGACCATCACTTGCACCAAACATTGTCTATTCCTGGAAAGAATGTCATGCCTTTGGAAAAAAGGAAGATTTATATTGTAGATGACGATGAATCGGTCTGCCGCGCGTTCAAGGTCCTCCTTATGACTTTTGAGTTTGAAGTAAAAACATTCAATTCCGCGAAAAGTTTCTTTGACGCCGTGCCCAATGATGAGCCCGGGTGTTTGGTCCTTGACATCCATATGCCGGGATTAGACGGCTGGGCCATGCAGAGAGAAAACCTTGATTCCGGATCGAAACGCCCGGTTATTTTCATTTCTGCCGAGAAACAGGATAACGCCGCCGACCGTGCCTTGAAAGTGGGGGCGGTGGGTTTTCTGCAAAAACCGGTCAATGGGCAGACATTGGTTGATTTGATCAATGTTGCGTCAGGAAATACGCATGACATGATCCAATAGTGGGGCGCGGAAGCGCGCGGTGGCCTTTCGCGATGAGCCATTGCCGCGCCGGATAAATCCATTGCGGCGTATTTTTTTTTGGATTACAATACTGGCATAAACTGATAAAGATGAACGAACGGATAAGAACGAAAAAATAATGATCAAACAAAAACGAACCCGGCGGATTTTAAAGAAGAAACCTGCCCGCTTGCGCATCAGGGAACAAAAAGAGGCGCAGGAAACGCTATTGGAGCAAACAAGCCATCATAATCTGGAAGAGAGGGTTCGCCAGCAAACGGATGAGCTTAAAGTCAGGAACGGGCTGTTAAGGCAAGGGGCTGACAGGGAAAAGATCGCGGAAGAGCAGATACATATCCGGACCAAAGCGATGGAAGCCACCTCAGACGGCATTTTTATTATCGATGCCAAGAAGTCCGGTTTCCCTATTATCTATGCGAATCCGGCTTTTCAGAGCCTTACCGGTTATGCGAAAAGTGAGGTCATCGGGAAAAATTATTTCTTGTTTTATGGATTTGATGCCGACTCGCGTGTCGTTGAAGAGATAAAGAAAACCATGCGTCACGGGAAGTCTTTTCACGGAGAGATGTTAAATTTCAGAAAGAACGGTCAAAAGTTCTGGAGTTCACTGCGCATCGCCCCGGTCCGCGACTCAAAGGGCATTACCACCCATTATGTGGGCATTCAAACCGACATCACCTTGATGAAGCAGAGGGAGTTGGAGATCGAAGAGCAGCGAGAGGAGCTTTTGCATGTCACCAGGGTTGGAAAGCTCGCGGAATTTGTCTCGTCTTTGGCGCATGAGATCAGCCAGCCCCTGACGGCCATTTTGTCTTATACCCAAGCGGCGCAACGCATGTTCGCGGGCAGGGAACCTGAACTGCAGGAGATCTTGCAGTATATTGTTAAAGATAATCAGCGGGCTACCGAGGTGATACGGCGGTTACGGTCACTGTTAAAAAAGAACAAGCCAACATTTGAACCCCTTGATATTAATACTCTTATTGAAGATACGGTCGCGCTTATTATGACCGATGTCACGGTAAGAAATAAAATTTTGAAATTGGATCTGGATAGTAATCTTCCGCTGATCCGTGGCGACCGGATACAGCTGCAACAGGTGCTCTTGAACCTTCTGAGTAACAGTTTGGAAGCGATGGAGGCCAGCAGTGATTCTCGGGAAATGTTGATCAGGACATCGCGCAAGGATGCCGACATGCTCATGGTCGAGGTCAAGGATACCGGATGCGGCATTCCCGCGCAGAACATCGCCAAGCTCTTTCGTCACTTTTTTACCAGCAAGCCGGATGGTTTGGGCATGGGGTTGTCCATCAGCCAGTCTATTGTGGAAGAACATGGCGGGCGATTGAGCGCGGAGAATAATTCTAACCGGGGCGCGACCTTTTATTTCACCGTTCCGGTCGGTATAAAGGATGGCGCGTGAACAATCATCAGCCGATCATTTATGTTGTTGATGATGATGTCTCGGTGGGCAGGGCCTTGTCAAAACTATTAAAATCGCACGGATTTAAGGTTGAGACGTTCACGCGGTCCGCCAGTTTTCTGGATTTTAAGCATCCCAAGGTGCCATCGTGTGTGCTGCTTGATATTCGTCTGCCGGACATCAACGGACTTGCCCTTCAGGAAAAAATGCTGCAGCGGGGGCTCAGTATCCCTATTATTTTTATTACCGGGCATGGAGATGTTCCCAAGAGCGTGCAGGCGATCAAGGCCGGAGCCATAGATTTTTTTATAAAGCCATTTTCTACGACGAGACTCCTTGATGCCGTTACGCTTGCGATTGTGGAAAGCAAGACCAGAAATAAAGCACAAGCCGAAACAGCGAAGATCTGGCGCAATATCAGGACACTGTCACCGCGAGAACTTGAAGTCTTCCGCCTGGTGGTCAACGGGATGTTGAGCAAGCAAATCGCCTTAAAGCGGGGAACTGCCCTTCAGACGATCAAAGTTCACCGTAGCCGGGTCATGCAGAAGATGCAAGCAAAGACCGTGACCGAGCTCATCCAGTTCGCCCAAAAAGCGGGCCTCACCCCCCCAGCATTAATTAATCCTCAGTTACTTCAAAGAGACTCTTCGACCCTGTCGCTTCGTTCTTGCGTTTAGAGCGGTTCAACGCTCCGTGAAATGGCGAGCGAGCCCAAAGGGCGAGCCGAACCGCAAAAACGGTCCGCATACCGACAAAAATCGGGATTATACCTCGGTACAATTGATTCATTTCGGGTTCCTTCCTAGAATACCATCAATCAAGCGGAGAAATCCAAACTTATGGAGCGCGCAAAATGTCTTTAGATAAAAAATTTATGAGGAGAACAGCGATGAAAAATTTATCAGGTTTGGCCGGATTGCTTTTTTTAGGTGTAACTCTTACTGGATGCAGCGAGGCTTTTTGGGGCGGCGCGGGTGCCGGAGCATTAGGCGCGGGAGCCGGATATGAAATTCAGGCCGAGCGGCAAATGAAACAGTTAAATGAAGACCTGAAGAATGGCAAGATCAATCAGAATGAATACGATATTCGCAAAGACCAGATCCAAAAGGGTTCGTTGTTAAAATAAAAAGGTCAATATGCAAATTCAGCAAAAAAAGAGAGTAATTTTTTGGGAAAGAGAAGAAGATGAAACCGCCCAGGCTGCAAGGGAATATGACAAGAGATATTTCCCGCGCTGGGAGGCAAATAAGCGTGTTGAGTATCACGAAGAGCAGGGTGCCGCTTTTCGGGCTTATACCAAGGATTTAAGCCCGGACGGGGCATCCATTTTTGTTCTCGGTGATCCTCCCGCGCGGCATCATGTGAAGCTAAGGATCCATCTTGATGATAAGGAACATTTTGAAGCCCGGGGCCGCCTTGTTTGGAGCAAACCAGGGACAACGCATAAATTGTTTGGAATCGCCTTTGGAGATCTCGGCCAAAGGACACAAGAATTAATTATGCGTCACGCTTTTGAGCCAAGGAAAGACCTTCTCCTCCAAGAGATCCCTTCGTCCGCATCAAGTGCCACCTTTTCGGCAGCAGCAAGCGCCGACGAGGTGGCAACTCGAAGGGTTTTCGCGTGACACGGGATAGGGCAGCCGGCCACCATTATTTATCAAAAGGATAGAGATATGAAAAACAGAAGGATCGCCGTCATTGATAAAGACAAAAAATTCCTTGGACAGATCGAGGAAGTTCTAGCCGCCAGCGGTTATGTCCCGGTCGTGGTTAATGATGCCCGTTTGGCCGTGGATATCACTGTCCGGAGCAAGCCGGATGTCATATTGCTGGAACTGAAAATGCCGCGCAAGAACGGGTTTGAACTCGCCGATGAAATGAACCGCGCGTTTGAAACGCAAAGCATTCCGATCATCGCGATGTCCGGACTTTTCCGGAAGGAATCATTTCCGCTCATGAATTTGTGCATGGACCTATGCGGCATAAAAAGATATCTCAGGAAACCGTTCCATCCGCGCGAGGTCATTTCGGTGATCGAGGATGCGATCGGAGAACGATAAGAACTATACCAGAAAGAGGGGGTGGTTTATGGAAAGGGTAAAGGAAGATCTTTTACGGATTTTGAACCAGGCGCTTGAGCTGGAGCACACGGCAAGGATCCGATATTCGACGCGCGCTGAAATGATCACATCGACCTTGGCCAGGATCGAGAGGACGCATAAAGTCAAAGCGACAAAAGGAATTACCGGGATCAATCTAAGGGATGAGAAGGAAGCCATTATTTTTTATAAGCTGATACGTAATAAAGTCGGGGATTACAGGAAAAAACTGCAGTATGAGTTCGAGCGGCTTGAATTGGAGATCCACAACGTCATTAATGATGAACAAAAGCATTTGGAACGGCTATCGTTTTTTGTCGAGCAATTGGAAGAAAGGGTCGAGAAGAAAGGACGGTACGGATATCCCGGAGCAGCAGAAAGATCATATATCACAAAATAAAGGAGGATACTATGTTAAATTGGGCAGTCACATTTTTTATTATCGCCATTGTCGCGGCAGTGTTGGGATTCACGAATATCGCGGGTTCAGCTATTGATATCGCCAAAATTCTGTTTGTCGTCTTTTTGATCCTGGCGGCTCTTTCCCTGGTTTTTGGCAGGAGAGGGGCGGTATAATTTTTTTCTTCGGTCTGGCTGTCACGCGACCGTTCCTGGCCTGAGGTCAAAGGCAGGCGGGAGAAGCTGAAGATTGTCATTATTATTAAGGAGGAACTATGATCAAGAAATTAGTCAATACGTTGCATGTTTTGATCTGCGCTGTCTTGATTCTTCAGTTGGCAGGTTGCGGGACCATTATGTATCCGGAGCGCAAAGGGCAAAAAAGCGGGAAGATCGACGCAGGGGTTGCTATTTTAGACGGGATCGGGCTGTTGTTTTTCTTGATCCCCGGCATCATCGCCTTTGCGGTTGATTTTAATAATGGAACGATCTATCTGCCCGGGACTTCCAGAAGTTCTCTGGACCTAAAGAACATAAAACAAGTCAAATTCGATCCCAAGCAGAACAGTCTGGTGGGTATTGAAGGGATCCTCAAGGAACAGACCGGTTACGCAGTTAAGCTGGATCAGCCTGACATGAGAATCGTTAAATTAGCATCAACCGACGATATGATTGTGCAGTTCGCGCAAGTCTTGCCAGAAATGCGGGATAATCGTATTGTCTTTGCCTATTAAAAGGCCGCCTCGCCAAATTTTCAGAAAATTTGGCGAGGCGAGCCTCGTTCATTTCCTTCCAAGCTAAAAGGAAATGAGAAAAAATGAACGGGAGAAGTTCAATGACTACCGAAACCTTATTATTGTTGATAGTGCTGCTTTTGGTCGTCGGGGCCTTACCGTCATGGCCTTACAGTAAGTCATGGGGATATGCGCCCACGGGTGTTTTGACGCTTTTATTGGTAGTTTTTCTTGTTTGGGCTATTGCCGGAGGCCGGCCGCTTTTCAGGAGTTCCGGGCAGGGTATCCAAGCGACGGTCGAAGAGGCGGGGCAAGATCTTAAAGCGGCGGGCCGTGATGTGGCGGATTCCGTCAGGGATGCTGTTCAATAGATGGATCGTCGGGGGCAGGCAACAGGGAAGAGGCCGTCCGATGGCAGATAGCCAAAGAGCTGGCCGTTGTTGCTTCTTATGGGAAGAAAAGGACAAAGAGATGAAAAATAAAATCATGGTTATTGTATGTTTGTTATTGTTTGCTATGCCTGTTCTGGGTTTTGCTGAAGAAAAAAAAGAGCCTGATCCCAGCGTATCGGCGTATGAGCATGCTAATGAAAACGCGAGATTTAAACGTAATCAAAATTTGTTTAACAAAAAAGCGTATAAAAAAATGAGAGCTGAAAAGCGAGCTCAAAAGGAGGCAGCGAAAGCGGAAGCAAAAAAGAAGGCGGAAGAGGCCCAGGATAAAGGTGAAGGGCAAGTCAAACTGAAGTTCTAACGAACAGCGATGTTTTTTCATCCTGGAGAGGGATCTTGCAGGTCAAAAAAAGAAAGGAACGTGTCCCATGAATGCAAATTATCTTAAAGTAGTCGTTGCGGTTACGGCCGCGGTGTTTTTCGGAAGCGTGTCGGTGCGGGCTGCTGATATGGCGGTGAGCCAGGTGTCAGGAGAAATCACGTGGGTCGATGTTAAGCTCGGGAAGTTGCAGCTGCAAAGTGACGCATTCCCAAACAATGGAGACATAACAGAGTACAGGATCAGTCAGAATGAGACCCGAGTAACTAACCCAACGGATAAGAAATTTCTTACCATCGAGGATCTACAGCCCGGTCAACATGTCACAATTGACGTGATCAACGGCAAGGAAGAGAAGATCGTCCAAAAGATCACGGCTGACCCCAGACCTGCTTCGGAGTTTCAAGAAGCCTATGGCGAGATCGAGTCCATCAATGTTCCGGCTGGAACATTTACCCTGGCGGGAAGACAAAGGGCCGGTGAGATGGGGAAGGACCTTTCCTATTTCGTTTTTGAACCCCAGGACATCATTGTCATGCAAAGCCCGAGCCGGCAGCCTGTTCAATTAGAACTCAAGCCGCGTGATCTGGTAAAAGTTGAATTCGTGGTCAGAGATCGAAAACAGCGGGCACAGTCCATTACGCTGTATTCACCGAAAACGACGAGTACGATCACAACGACGACCACAACCACTACGCAATAAGAGTAAAAAAGGCGAGGCTCCTCCGCCTTGCAATGGCCGGGCGGAGGAGCAGTTGCGCTTGATAAGGGATAACTGAGATATGGAAAATAAAACAGGACAATATCCAGAGATAAAAAAGAACGCAGACGTGTTCACTGCCGCGGAAAACAATTTTGGGACGCAATCGCAATCGACGGATGAATATCCGGATTGCTGGAGCGATCTGTGGCAGCGCATGAAGGCCCAGGGCGCGCGATTTCTCAAGATAAATTCCAAAAAGGAGATCATATGAGCGGGATATTGGGCCTCATAGTTCTGGTCTTGGATATTGTTGCCATCATCGATGTCCTGCAGAGCTTAACGGATACAGGCAAGAAAATATTGTGGATTCTCTTGATAGTCCTTTTACCGGTTATCGGCATGATACTCTATTTTCTAATTGGCAAGAAACAATGAGCTGTATAGAGATTATTTTATTATTAAGGAAGACAAAAGTGAATGAATGCGCAAAATATGTGGCCAGCTATCGTCAATAATAAAAAAGCTCGTTGGTTTCCGCACAAGCTGCGTATTATTCCTGTTTGTTGCTGTGGGGTTGGGTTGCGCGAGCGCTTCTAAAACGACCCTGGAAGCGACGCCGCGCGAATTTACATTTCCAAAAGATTTTTTGTGGGGAGCGGCCACATCTTCTCACCAGGTCGAAGGGAACAATTTCAATAATGATTGGTGGGAGTGGGAGCAGACCCGGCTTCCCCAGGCGCGTTCCGGCCAGGCTTGTGATCAGTGGAATCGTTTTGAAGAAGATTTTAAGCTCGCCCAAACCTTAGGACACACCGCCCACCGTTTTTCCCTCGAATGGAGCCGCATTGAGCCTCAAGAAGGTCAATTTGACAGCTCAGCCATCGAACACTATGCGCAGGTCGTCCGTTCGCTTAGATCTAAAGGGATAGAACCTGTTGTGACGCTGCATCACTTTACCCTTCCTTTATGGTTGGCGCGCCAGGGGGGCTGGTATTCCGGGAAGACCCCGCAGCTTTTCGCCCGATATGTCGAGAAAGTGACCGAGATTTTAGGCAGTGATGTCTATTATTGGATGACGTTAAACGAGCCCGTCGTGTATACGTATAAAAGTTATATGATCGGCGAGTGGCCGCCGGGGGTCAAATCACATGAAGAATCGTTTAAAGTCTTTGAAAATTTGCTCTTGGGGCATGTCCTGGCGTATGAAAAGATCAAAGAGGCTTATGCCCGAAAAGGCTGGAAGGAGCCCATGGTCGGGATCGCTCAAAGCGTGCTCATATTCAGGGCTTGCTCGGACTATTCATTAAGGGACCGGGTCGCGGCGCGCTTTCGGCATTGGATGTTCAACCATTTATTTGTCCAGGGCCTGGTCCGGGGGAAGGTCTATTGTATCGGGCTTTTTAATATCCACTTGCCCAAAGCAAGGACTTTAGATTTTATTGGCTTGAATTATTACACGCGGGACTTTGTCCGTCATCACGGTTTTGGATTCCCCGGGATCCTGGGGAAGGCGTGCACGGCAACAGCCGAACAGAACCGCCATACGGGGAAAGACAATTTTCTTTCATGGGAAATTTATCCGAAAGGCTTGAACACGTTTCTTAAAGATTTTTCACGGTACAAACTGCCTCTTTTAGTTTCAGAGAACGGGATCGGCACTGACAATGATGCTGAACGTTCGGAATTTATTATTGAGCATCTCAAAGCGATGGCCCTCGCGATGGACAAGGGCGCCCCGGTGATCGGATACCTTTATTGGTCATTGCTGGATAATTATGAGTGGGCGGAAGGGTTTGTCCCGCGGTTTGGATTGATCGAAGTGAATTATGCGACACAGGAAAGAACGGTCCGGGAATCGGCAAGAAAATTCGAGGAGATCGTCCGCTCCAGAAAATTGAGCTTTTAAGAAGGGAGAAGAAATGAAAAAGAGCCTATGGACATGCGTTTTCTTTCTCATGAGCTTTTATGGGATTATTGTGTTCTCCGTATGTGCCCAGGAAAGAGGGGTTGAGATGAATAATTCGAATGACTGGGAAGAGATCGTGGGCAAGGTGGAGAAGCTGGACCTTGACACCTCAATGCTGGTCGTAAAAGTTTATTCGGACGGAGAACAGACATCGTACCAGGATGTCAAGATCTCCGTTACAAAGGAAGCGAAGATCGCCAAGGACGGCCAAGAGTTCGCTTTGAAGGACCTTAGGGCGGGAGATGAGATTTCGGTCAGATATATTGTAACGGCGACCGGGCAGAATGCGGCTTATTATCTTTGGGTAAAGTAAGCTGGAGCCGAGGCGACCAAGAATTGACATGAGCGCGCACAAAGAGGTCATCCGGTTTTTCATCGCAGGGATCCTGGTCGTTGCGGTAGATCTTGGCGTTTATTATCTTTTATTTCATTTTTTGTCTTTTGGTATAGCCAAAGGGATCTCTTTTACGTGCGCGGGTATCACCGGGTATTTGTTTAATAAGTATTGGACATTTCAACACAACCAGCCATCGTGCGCCGAAGTTGGCCGGTACGTGCTAATTAACCTTTTGGCCTTGGGGGTCAATGTTCTGACGAATCAAAGCGTTCTTAACGTGCGCCCCGGCGCTGTTTATTTAGCCTTAGGTATCGCCACGGCACTAACCAGTTTATTGACCTTCATTGGTTTTAAATGGTGGGTTTTTCGAAGTTCATTAAGTTGTGGTCAATAATGGAGAAGGACCAATCATGAAGATCTTGATGATGACAAATACCTACGCGCCCATGGTCGGGGGGATCGAAGAATCGATCCGTTCCTTTACAGCTGCGTTTGAGAGAGCAGGCCATGAAGTCGTGATCGTCGCTCCGGAATGCGAGGGTTCACCGCCCGATGAAGTGGGCGTGATCCGTTTGCGGGCCATCCAGAATTTTAACCATTCGGATTTTTCGATCGCCCTGCCGATGTCGAGCCTCTTGTCAGAACTTATGAAGACTTTTTTGCCGGATATTATCCATTGCCACCATCCTTTCTGGATGGGAGATATCGCTTTGCGCCTGAGCAGTCAATTCCGTATTCCGCTGGTGTTCACTTATCATACGATGTTCGAGCAGCACATGCATTATCTGCCGGTCCAAAATGAAGGGACCAAGAATTTTATCGTCGAACTTTTTACCGGTTACGCGAACCTGGTCAACCAGGTGATCGTCCCCAGCGAAAGTGTCCGCGCCATACTTCTGGAGCGGGGCGTCAAGACACCGATGGAAGTGATCCCAACGGGTGTTGATTTGCAGAAGTTCTCGAAAGGGGATGGCAGCGCTATTCGTGCCCGCCTGGGTATTCCAGCCAATGCCGTTGTCATCGGTTATGTCGGCCGGCTGGCTTTAGAAAAGAACCTGGAATTCTTAAGCCGCAGCGTCGCGGCGTATTTAAAAAAAGAGCCGAAAACGCATTTCCTGGTAGGCGGCGACGGGCCGCTTAAGGACCAGATCAAGAAAATATTTGACGGGCAGGGAGCCGGAAAACGACTGCATTTGGCCGGCGTGCTCAAAGGGCAAGGCCTGGTCGACTGTTATCACGCGATGAATATTTTCGCTTTTGCTTCTTTAAGCGAGACGCAGGGGATCGTTCTGGTGGAAGCAATGGCCGCCGGCGTTCCGGTTGTGGCTGTTGATGCTCCCGGCGTGCGTGAAGTTGTTAAAGATGGTTATAACGGAAGGCTGGTTTTCGGAGAAAGTCAAAGCAACTTTCTGGAAGCGCTCGCGTGGTGTTTTAAACAACCCCCCAATGAATTTGAACGGATGAAGAAAAACGCCCAAGCGGCGACCAAAGAATTCGCGGTCGATCTTTGCGCTAACCGGATGCTTAAGACCTATCAGGAGGTCAGGGTCAAAGAATATACCTCGCCCGACCATAAAAACAGTGCTTGGTATTCTCTCGTGGATCGCCTGAAAAGTGAATGGGACATGTTTAAGAACATGATGCACGCCGGCGGCGCGGCCATGGCGGACACGGTAAGTCCCGATAAACCTAAGAAAAAGCAACCCAAGGGTTTGTTCCTCAAGCTGCCCCGATTGCTGTCTTTGAGTGAATGGTCCGCGAGGCTTTTGCGTCTTCCCCGGGTAGAAGGGGCCGAGACAGAACCAGGGCTTGTGCTTATACAGATCGACGGTTTTTCTCAACCACAGCTTAACAAAGCCTTTGCGAAGAAGAAAATGCCTTTTCTTAAAGGCCTTTGTCAAAAGAAATATTACCGGCTTTATCCTCATTACCCCGGGTTACCATCGAGCACCCCGTCCGTTCAGGGGGAATTATTTTACGGTATTAAACAAATTGTCCCGGCCTTCGCGTTCCGCGACAGGGAAAGCGGCAAACTTTTTCGCATGTATGACAGCGAGGCGGCGATCGAGATCGAACGACGGCTGGCAGGACAAGGACAGGGGCTTTTGGAGGGAGGGAGTTCGTATTCGAATATTTATTCGGGCGGGGCCCAAGAATCGCATTTTTGTGCCGCTTCCCTGGGATGGAGCAAGATCTGGAAAGAGGTCAACCCCTTAAGTTTCTTTATTTTAGCGTTAACTCATCTGCCATCTTTTGTGCGGATGTTTGTTTTGACCACATGGGAGGTCTGTTTGGGGGTCATTGATTTTGGAAAGGGCATTTTTCATGGAGAGAATTTCAAGAAAGAGCTGAAGTTTATTTATCTTCGCGCCCTGATCTGTGTCCTTCTGCGGGAGCTGGTGACGCTGGGAGCGAAAATTGATATCGTGCGCGGGTTGCCTATCATTCATTTGAACCTCCTGGGTTACGACGAACTCGCCCATAACCGCGGTCCATCCTCGTCATCGGCCCATTGGTCGCTGCAAGGCATTGACCGCGCCATTGAAAAAATTTACCGCAAGGCCGCGCATTCTCCCCATCGCCGTTACGATGTCTGGATCTACTCGGACCATGGGCAGGAGGACACTGTTTCCTACGCGGTGGAATACAACCGGAGCGTTCAAGAGGCTGTGGCCGAGGTCTTTAAAGAGTTTGACGCGACGGCTGATTTTTTCCATCCTCTGGACAAAAATGGAGAACAGCTGCAGCGCGCCCGTTTTCTGGGGCTTTCCTTTACGGAAAGGATCTTTAGTCAGTCAAATTTTGTTCAAGACATTTTTCTGGAGAAGAAACTCATTGTCACGGCCATTGGCCCGACAGGAAATATTTATTTGCCGCGAGAGATGAGCAGGGAAGAGAAACACCGGTTCGCGCGGGACCTGGTTGCCAAGGCCAAGATCCCCGTTGTGATGTTGCCGGAAGAACAGGGCCAAGTCCGTGTTTGGACGGAAGAAGGGGAATTTACTCTGCCGCAAGATGCCGCGAGGATCTTGGGAGAGGGCCATCCTTTTTTAACGCAAGTGACCGAGGATCTGGTTCGCATATGTCATCATCCCAATGCGGGAGACCTGACTTTTATGGGATTCAAGCCCGGGGCTAAACCTATGACCTTCCCCGTAGAGAATGGCTCTCACGCCGGACCCGGCCCGGAGGAAACGCATGGTTTTGCTTTGCTTCCCGACGGCATTATTCCGAGGCGAAGAGGGCAAACGTATGTAATGCCAATGGATCTGCGTTTCGCGGCCTTGCGATTTTTAAGGCGCCCGATGCCGCAGCCGCCCAAAAGACATTTTGAAGTTGTCGCTCCTGAGAATATCGAAGTTGCCCCTGTCCCCGTTGCGGGACAAGTGTAATGACAACATAATTCATCCCCGGGAATACGACATTATACCTTGGTACAATTGATTTCATCCTCTCCTCTGCCCACAATACTATTATTGAGCTACACCCTACTGGTCTTTACCACTTTTCATTTTCGTGCTGAAGACTGGATGCGGTGGGACATGAAATTGGGTAACGTAAACAAGAACCGGGTCTATTAATGGAAGGTCACCCTGAGCTCATGCTTCACGGTGAGTTCGCTGATATTTTTTATCGGCGAGATCTTGCTGCCGGTGGACCTCATCATTCCCTGGAGAGAGAATGAGAAAAATGACGGAGAGGATAATGTCAAAACACCATCATCAGAGTAAGGCAGAGCAAGTCTACAACAAGGCACACGGCGTTGCGCCGTTTCATTATGAGAAGATGCCTTACCTGGCAGGCAAGTCAATGAAGGGGCAAGACAGCCAGAGAAAGATGGTCGTGGACGATAATTTTATGCAGCTTCGGGCTTATCAGCTTTATCCCAGAAAAGAAGGATCACCATTTGATAATTGACTGGAAGCAGGGCGAGGTCTGAGCGGCGCTGGTCCGACCGCTTCCAGATTTATTTTTTAATTTTGTCCATTTTGAAAATGGAGGGGGTTGTATTTTTTAAAGGAAAGTTAATCAATAGCAAAGGAGAGCAAAATGCAAAACACTTACACCAAAGATAGGGATGCAGATAATGTGTCCAAGGGAAGGATGCCTGATCTGAACACTACTTTAAAGCAGGGGGAAGAGCAGATCAGGAACACTATTTCCGACGTGGAGAAGAAGATCACGCAAGGAAAAGAGCAGATCCAGACTGTTATAGCTGATGTTGACAAGAAGCTTCATGAAAATCCATGGCCGATCGTTTCGGGAGTTGCCGTCGGTTGTATCCTTTTGGGATTTATTATGGGGCTCAACAAGAAATAGGAGCAAGAGATCCTGCTTGCAATTGGCTGAGGTTTCCTGTTCTCTTGCCGAAGGCAGGCCTGTTTGGCGCGGGGATGGCATGATGGTCCTGTCATTCCCGCTCAGGCGGGGACATATTAAGAAATATATTCTATCGGGGGGAAAATGATCTATCCGGAAGATAAAAATTCAAGCATCGATCTGGCGATCCGGTCCCTGGAGAGGGCGCACCAGCTTAAAAAAGAAGAATTTAAGAGCAGGAAGGTGTATCAGAATTTCTTTTCCGGCAGTTCTTTTCTTTCTCAGCCCGAGAATTCTCTGTCTATGCCTGTTTCGCAGATCCAGAACGTTATTAAAGAATCGGAAGAAGTGTTAAGGTTCTTTTCCGAGAAAATGCAGCAAGAAATTAAGCAGAATCCATGGACCTTCCTGGGAAAGGTGGCCTTGGGAAGTTTTGGGTTTGGATTAATAGCCGCCCGGCGCCTGACTTCAAGAACGAAAGTCGAAAAATGAGGAAGATTTTAATGACGAGCTTATTCCTTTTTGTGTCTAATCTGATAAGAGGTTTCAATCCTTATCGAAAGGCATCCGTCGATCTGACAAAATTAAAGATATCAATATGGTACTTGCGAAGCATCAAAACGGCGCGTTTATTGTTTTTCAGTTTTTGGGGAGCCGGGTTGTGTCTGATCTTCCTGCTGGCCGGCCTTGTCCTTTTTCATCTGGCCATTGCGCTTTACGCCCCGTGGGAACCCCAGGTCAAGATGATCGTTACTTTCGCGGCCGCGGCCATCTATATTCTGGGTGGGGTGGGTCTTTTTTCTTATATTTTCGCTGAGGACAAATGGTTAAAGATATTTCATGCTCAGGGCTTAATGGACGAATTCACCGATTTTCCCGAACCGGAGATAAAACGGGGAGAAAGGGAAGTTCCATCTCAAAATTAAGAATACAGCGATATTTGAGCGCGATCAGCACGCGTCCATTAAGGGAGCGGTAGTTTTAAAATGACTTATACACCAAAGATCCTGGCGTTTGCCGGCAGTACGCGCTCGGGTTCCTTTAATAAGAAGCTTGTGAAGATCGCGGCCGCGGCGGCCCAAGCGGCCGGAGCGGAGGTGACTTATATCGCTCTCCGGGATTTTCCAATGCCACTCTACGACGGCGATCTTGAAATAAAAAAAGGTATCCCTCGTAACGCGCGAAAATTCAAGAAAATCCTGCTCTCGCATCAGGGACTCCTTATTTCTTCTCCCGAATACAACAGTTCCATTTCCGGTGTCTTGAAGAACGCCATTGATTGGGCTTCCCGCGCGCTTCCGGGCGAAGCGCCGCTAGCCTGCTTTACCAATAAACTGGCCGGCCTCATGAGCGCGTCACCGGGCGCCTTGGGCGGGTTAAGGGGGCTCGTTCATCTTCGTTCTATTCTAGGGAACATTCAGGTCCTGGTCCTGCCGGAGCAAATCGCGGTACCGAAAGCGCAGGAAGCTTTCAGGGCGGATGGTTCGCTCAAAGACGCCAAACAACAGGCCGCGGTCAAAAATATCGGCTCTCAATTAGCCCGGATGTTGATCAAACTGGGCAGTTAAGGATTTTTAAAAGCAATTTTTCGATCGAAAAAACCATGAGGGCTAAGGGGGAATGTTCATGAAACCAAACATTGGCATTAAAGAAAAAGACAGAGAAAAAGTGGTTGAAATATTAAACGTTTTGCTCGCGGACGAATTTGTTCTTTATACCAAGACGCTTAATTACCATTGGAACATCACGGGAACAAGTTTCGCGGAATTGCACAAGTTCCTTGAAGCGCAATATGAAGAAATGTCGGGAATCATCGATTCCGTCGCTGAAAGGACCAAGAAGATCGGAGGCAATGCTCTGGGGACGCTGAAAGAGTTTTCGCAGCAGACCCGGCTTAAAGAGTTCCCCGGGCAGGTACTGGAAGCCCTGAAAATGATCAAGGGACTCCTTTCGGACCATGAGGCGCTTATCGTTCATTTAAGAAAAGACCTTGAGCTGTGTGATGAAAAATACAATGACAAAGGGACATGCGATTTTCTGACAGGGTTGATGGAGCAGCATGAAAAGATGGCGTGGATGTTGCGGTCTTACACCCCATAAAAGGAGAGAACAGGAGCAACGCCCGATCAAATTCAGGGTTATACCTCGGTACAATTGATTATATTTTGTCCTCCCCCTAGAATACCATCATGAAGTTATTCTCCGTTCGGTTTTTTAATAATAACATTAGGCTAAAACTATGATGATCAAACCAAAGATTGAGAACGCGCTTAACCGGCAAGTCAATGTGGAATTAAGCGCTTTTTATTCATATTTAGCCATGTCCGCGTATTTCGCTTTTAATTATATGCCGGGTTCGTCCCACTGGTTCAAAGTTCAGGCGAACGAGGAATTCGATCACGCCATGAAATTAAACGAGTATATCATTACCAGAGGCGGAAAAGTTGTTTTGACGGCCATTGAGGCTCCGAAAACAGAATGGGATTCTTGTTTGTCCGTTCTGGAAGAGGCCTATGCGCAGGAGTTAAAGGTCAGCGCCCTGATCAATGAAATTATGGATCTGGCGAAAAGCGAACATGATCATGCCACCGAGATCATGTTGCAGTGGTTTGTTACGGAACAGGTTGAGGAGGAGGACACGGCCGACAGTAATGTTGAGAGGTTAAAGTTGATCAGGAATGCTACTGACGAGATGGCGATCTTTGATCGCGAACTCGGACAGCGTAAATAAAAATCGTGTCAATTATGTCAATTATAAGGAGAAAAAATGTCCAATAAACGAAATTATCATGGCAAAGCCGAAAAGATCCTCAAACAAAGCGCACCGCAAAGCGCCAGTTCTTTGCAAGAAGCGATGCCGTATCAGCCAAATCGATCTGTGAAGTCGGCCGGTATTGAGAAAAATGTGGCCGTGGATGATAGTTCTATGCAGCTTCGGGCTTATCAGATCTATCGTGAAAAAGGGGGATCCGCCCTGGACAACTGGCTGGAAGCAGAGCGCATTTTAAAGAATAACGACCAGGCTGCCCGAACCACCTTAAGCGAGCAAAGCAGCTCCGGATGGGTGAAGCTCCAGCTGATCCTTGTGGCCCTGTTTTTAACGACCTCACTTTTGGGTTGCAACATGCTTAGAGGCGCGGGGCAGGATGTGGAGAACGCGGGGGGAAGCATCCAAAGAACTGTAGATCGTAATGATTAAGGAGATGACGGTGAGAATTTGGCCACAAAAACTTAAATCTTGGCTTAAAAACGGCGCTTATTTAAGCGTCACTATACTTTTCATTTCGGTGGGGTTGGGTTGCGCGGGTACTCGCAAGACAACGACAACAGAAACAACTGTAACCCATTCCGATGGATCGGTGGTTTATGTGGAAGAACAAAATAAAGGGGCCGTGGGAACCAGTGAGACGACCACCACCACGACGGAGACCGAGCCCAAACGCCCCGGAGTTGTAAGTTCTACTTTTCACGCGATCGGGTATGTTATAGCCTTGCCGTTCATTATTATCGGCGGTCTTTTTCGAATGATCTTTGGTGGTTAAGTATCTGGAAAATTTAGTTTAACTCTCAGGAAGGAGGGCATTATGTTAAATTGGGCAGCTACATTCTTTATTATCGCAATTGTCGCCGCGGTGCTGGGATTCACGAATATCGCGGGTTCCGCCATTGACATCGCCAAGATCTTGTTTGTCGTCTTTTTGATTCTAGCGGCTGTTTCTTTGATTTTTGGAAGAACGCGGACTGTGTAAATATTTTATAACGAGCAGAGAACTTAAAGGAGGTTTAAAATGAAACGCAAGCATTCGATTGTTTTGGCGATCGCGGCATTAACTGTTTTCTTTTACAGCCCAACTACGGGGTTTGCCATGATCCTGGGTACGTCAGAGGATTTCGCGGTCCTGGGCAGCTCAACAGTGAGCAATACCGGCTCGAGTACCGTCACCGGAGATCTGGGCCTTTCCCCGGGTCCATCGGTCGTTGGTTTCGCGATACCGCCGGCCAACACGGTCGTGGAAGGTCCGGGGTCAACAGGCTTGATCAATGGCCCGGGGCTCGTGAGCGGAACGATCCATATCGCTGATGGGGTCGCGTTGCAGGCGCAGAATGATGCCACGATAGCGTGGACCGGTCTTAAGAATATGCCGGCCACTAGCAACTTGAGTGGTCAGGTTCTGGGCACCGACATCACCTCGCTCACTTCGGGCGTCTATCATTTCGACTCCTCAGCCCAGTTGACGGGAGCGCTCACTCTGGATGCTGAGGGTCTTGACAACGCGTTCTGGGTTTTCCAGACCGGAGAGACGCTTACAACGGCCTCTGCTTCATCGGTAGCGTTGATCAATCCGGGCCTGAATAACGGCGTATTTTGGCAGATCGGCAGTTCCGCGACTCTCGGCACAACGACTTCGTTCCTGGGAAATATTCTCGCGAGTGAGAGCGTGACCATGACTACCAACGCGGACATTCTCTGCGGCCGGGCCTTTGCGCTCAATGGCGCAGTGACCATGGATACCAACGACATCTCTGCTATCTGCGATGAGAGCACTAGCACCGGCAATAGCCTCAGCGGTGGCCTTGAGTTCAATGAAAATGGTGAAGTTGTGCCTGGCCCCCTCGTTTCCACAGCGGTTCCGGAACCCGCCACTCTGGCACTTTTAGGATTGGGGTTACTGGGGTTAAGGGTCAAGAAGAACAAAATTGCGGCTTGATTAGCGAGAGGCCGATAGCAGTTGGTGATCGGCCTCTTTCTGAAGCAGAGTCCGCCATAGATAGATTACGAGCATAAACGAAACTTTATCTCCGTTCGACTAAAATCTTGCGCGTTTGGGCCACTAAGGTTCTGACAGAATTCCTCGAAGCATCAGCAACCGTGAACTTCGTCATTTATCAAGGGAGCAAATCGATGTTCCCAAATTAGATTTTGTGGAGGGAGCGAGGGTGCGCGTATGTTAGTAAAAAAAACAGTCTCGAAAAAAAGGAATTACTGGAAGCTTTTAAAAGAATTGCTGACCGACAAAATAAGACTGTTTTTTATCAAATTAAGGCAGCCGGTGGAATGGTCAAAAAAGTTAAACATCAGCGGTTCCTGGCTTAAGGAAGGTAACGCAACAACAGCGCAAAAGGAAGATAACGTAGTAACGGCGCAAGAAGAAGCGCAGAAGATCATCGATGATCTGGCCCGGGCGGACGACGATGGTTTTGCCGGCGCGCAAAAGTTACCGTCACTGGCCGTGGATGATGAAAGGTCAAAACATCACCTCTCCGACGCCCTGGTTTCATTGCATTTGTATATCAAGAATATTGAAGAACGCGACGGTCTGCTCTTTGACCGGAACCCCGCTTTTAGCATGATCATTGATTCTAACGGCCGGATCGAGAATGTCAACAAAGCGGCGCTCTTAAGCCTTAATTATGCAAAGACCGAGGTCATCGGCCGGCCCATCGTCAGCTTGATCATTGAGAGACAGAAAGCGGCGATCTCGGATAAGGTCAGTAAGAATTTCATGACCGGGGAGTTCCCCGAATTTGAGGCGAGCATGTATGCCAAAGGCGGGTCCGTAAAAACGGTCTTATTCTCGTCGTCACAGCTTTTATTCCAGGCAGAAGGAAAACCGTTGAGCATCCTTCTGGCCGGAGTGGACATAACCGCTCGTAAAAAAGCCGAAGAAGTCCTCAAGAAGCTGGAAGAAGTTTCGAGGCTCGAAGGGCAGAAGCTGGAAGATGTCCTGAACATCGACCAGAGCATCAGTTCCATCCTTGACTTAAACCAGCTCGTTGATTTTGTTATTCAAAAAGCGACCGAGATGCTGGGCGCCCAACGGTGTTCATTGATGCTTCTGGACAAGGAAACACAGGAGCTTTTGATCAAAGGCGCGAAGGGTTTGGATGAAAAAATCATTCTGGAGACGAGGATAAAAGTCGGAGATTCGATCGCGGGTTTAGTGGCCCGGGACTTTAAGCCGCTTTTGGTGAGGGATATTGAAACGGACGATATCATCGCGAGAAAGAACCGGCCATTTTATAAAAGCCGGTCGTTTTTAAGCGTCCCCATAGAATTGCATGATGAGATCGTCGGTGTCGTCAATATCACTGATAAGGGGCCGCGGGGTGACGGCGTTTTCACGGAAACGGACCTGAAGATCCTGAACATGATCGTCCATCAGGCGGCCATCGCCATTGAAAATGCCAATCATTGCAGAGAGCTGGAGTATCTTTCCACGACCGATTCTCTGACGGGGGTCAATAATCACCGTCATTTTGTGCTGACGCTCAAGTCGGAAGTCGAACGTTCCCGGCGGTATGCCAACCCGGCCTGCCTTTTGATGTTCGATGTCGATGATTTCAAGGCCTACAACGATTCCTACGGGCATCTGGAGGGCGACCAGGTCCTCAAAGAGATCAGCCGGGTTGTTAAAATCAACCTGCGCACGGTTGATGTCCTTTGCCGTTATGCCGGTGACGAATTTGCGGTCATCCTTCCCGAAACCAGCATTGTGCAGGCCGAGGCCATTGCCGAGAAGATCAAGAGGGCCATCGCCCAGACAGAGTTCAAAAGGGCGGTCACCCTGAGCATGGGCATCGCGGCCTATCATCAAAACAATGATGGGCATGATTTGATCCTCAAAACAGATCAGGCTCTCTATCAGGCAAAAAAAGAAGGCAAGGACAAGATATGTTGCCTTGCGTAAGACAGACAAATAGAAGCTTTATGTAATTTGTGAAAAAGGGGGGGCTAGGTCTTGGGACCTGTCCCTTTTTTTTTCGTCAATTCCATCGTCAGCGACACCGTTTTTGGTCGTCAAGGCAATGAACAAGTTGAATAGAAAAGAGGCGGCAGCGGTCAAAAAATAAACGCATTTTTAAAAGGAGGGAACTATGAACAAGGCATTATTGATCACGGTTTTTTTGACCGGCGCGGTTTTAGCGGTCAGCAGCTGTTCGCAGCAGCCCAAGGCGGCAAATTCCAGCCAGGCGATCGAGCAGTCCAAGGCCATGAGCACGACCCAAGAGCAGGCCAAATACCTCGTCAGCCAGGCCAACGCTTTCGTCAACAGCAATAATTTTGACGAAGCGATCCAGACGGCCAAATATATCCTGGCCAACCTCGACGCGGATTCCGCTGAAGCTAAAAGCATCATTGAAAAAGCCGCCGCGGAATTGAAGAACGTGGCCATGCAAAAGACGGAAGAAATGAAGAAGTCCCTGGGCAATTTGGGGAAATAAAGGATAAAAGGGTTAAAGGATTAGAGGATGAGGGATTAAATGGGGCAGGTCTTAGGACCTGCCCTTTTTTTAGGGCCGCCTTATCTGGAATAAAATGTTGCCGTTGTCGATGCGCCATTTTATACTTATGAGGCCATGAAGATCCTCCATGTGTGCCCGTTATATTATCCTTCCGTTGGCGGGAATCAATGCCACAACCAGTTGATGTCGGAAAAGCTGAGTCAGCTGGGAAACGAGGTGCATGTTTTCACGTCCCGGGCCGTTCACCCGAAGTATTTTCGAATTCCCGATCCCGGTATCAATGGCCTGCCGCTGGAGGAAATGATCAACAGCGTTCATGTCCACCGGTTCAGGGTCAATTACCGGTTCATGGACCTTGTCTTGCAAAGAGGGATCAAGGTGCGGGGGGTTTACCGGTCGTTCCGGGCATTGACTGGCACCACTTTCGAGCTTTGGGAGCATGGGCCGGTTGTTCTGGGGATGTTGGCCGCCATTCTCCGGCTTAAGCCGGAGGTGATCCTGGCGACGAATAATTATTCTTTTACGACGTATCTTTGTTATTTAGCGAAAAAGTTTTTCAAGGTCCCTTTGGTGTTGATGCCGATCACGCACCCCGCGGACCCCTGGACCAACCACCCTTGCCTGAAGAAGATGTATGACGCCGCGGACCTGTTGATCGCCTGTACTGCTTTTGAGAAAAAATATCTGTTGAATGCGGGACAGGGTGAAAACAGGATCGAAGTGCTGCCCCTGGGGATCGACCCGGACATTTTTTGTGGTTCCGATGGAGAAAAAGCCAGGCGCAAATACAACTTTAAAGGCGGCCCTGTCGTCGCCTATTTCGGCCGCAAGGTCCCGCACAAAGGCATTGAAACTTTGATCGACTGCATGGGGCTTGTCTGGCGGGAGTGCCCCGAGGCCCAGCTTTTACTGGCGGGACAGGTGGATGACCATTTTGTTCTCCGGATGCGGGAACATATTGATCAATATTCAGCGGCCGAGAAGCAGCGGATCATTGATGTTGATAATTTTGATGAGGAAGAAAAAGGAGGCCTCTACGAAGCGGCCGATGTTGTGGCCATGCCTTCCGATGTGGATTGTTTCGGGATCATTTACCTGGAGGCGTGGGCCGTGGGGAAACCCGTCATTGCCTGTAAAGACACGCCCCAGGAGACGATCATCAGGGATGGTATTGACGGGTTGCTGGTGGAATACCAGAACAAGGAACAGCTGGCGGGCGCGATCCTGAAACTTTTTAAAGATGCGGGCCTGAGGAAACAGATGGGGCGCGAAGGAAGACGGGCCCTTGAGACCAAATATCACGTGGATGTTTACGGGGCCAATTTGCAGGAGGCGTATCGGAAATTATTGGAAAGGTTAAAGCGATGAAGATCATCAAGAAAGCGGTGCGGGCGGTCCTGGTGGCCATCGACCGGGACATGGAATACCGGATGGTGGATCAGTACCATTTTGATCAGTTAAAACGGCAACCTCCGGAATTGATCTGGCAGGCGGTCGCTCCTTGCCCTGAAGCCAGGCTCGACGCGGGGCGGGGCCAGATCGGGCACGAACTTTTTGTGTTCGGCGGGTTCCGGCAGGACAACAGTGTCGTCAAGTTCGTTGATGTCTTTGACTTTAAGAAGGAAAAATGGACCCAGCGCGTCGCCCTGCCCGAAGACATGGCGCAAACGCATTTGGGTGTGGACAGCGACGGTAAGCGTTACATTTATCTCGTTTCCGGCCAGCTGGGAGGCGCGTGCCGGCCGCCGACGCGCGACTGTTTTGTCTTTGACGCGACAACCCGTTCTTTTAGCAAGCTGCCGCCTTTGCCCAAAGCGCGTTACGCGCCGGCGGTGATGTTGTGGCGCGGCCGGCTGCATTCGGTGGCTGGTGCTGAAGAGGACCGTAACGCCCCCGGCACCGACCACTGGAGCATCGCGGTTGAGAATGGAAAAGCGACAGAAAGGGAATGGCGGCCGGAACCGCCTATTCCGCACGGCGGCCACCACCGGGCCAGCGTTGTCATTCACGATGCTTTGTATGTTTTCGGCGGACAGGAAGGGGATTACATCGCCATTCCCGGTGACCCGGACTTTCGTTGCACCGCGACGTTGACGACTGAAGTACGTTTTCCCGACGTCTACCGGCTTAAGGCCGGGGCCAGGGCGTGGGAGCGCGTGGCGGACATGCCCATTTTATCTTCTCACACGGAATCTTCGGTGCTTAAATCCGACAACGTCGTTTATATCCTCGGGGGAGATTACGAACGGCAGGCCAAAAAAGATATGATCACCATCAACGACCAGATCCAGGCCTACGACGTCAAGAATGATTTCTGGAAGATCGTGGGCCGGCTTCCCTATCATGTCAAGGCGATGGTTTCCGGTTATTACAACGGGCACATCTATCTTGCTTGTGGCCAGCGGGGAAAAGGCCCCGACGACCCGAGTCCCCGGGCCAAGTTCGAACGCGGGACCTGGAAAGCGAAGTTTTCGATTTAGGTGATGGGTGATAGTTGGAAGTTCAGAGTTGGTAAAAAGGGGACAGGTTCGAGAACCTGTCCCCTTTTGTTTAGGAATCCCGGAATTTGGCGAGGCGCGAAAAGGGCCCCGGAGTCGGCGTGCGGTGGTGAGGCTCGTGCGACCCGCCCCGCGGTTGCGCCAGCAGGGAAAAGACAAATATCGCCGAGAACGCGGAAATGACCGTGCCTAATACGATCTGTCCGCCGAAACGCTGGGTGGGCGGGAACGATGAGAAGAAAAATATCGCGAAACCGCTCGCCACGATGAACATCGAGGTCATGACCGGCTCCCACATGCGTTCACGCACCTTGTGCCACAGCACGGCACCGTCGGTCTCGTGTTTAAAGAAACGGCGCGAGGCGTTGACCATGTGCAGCATGGCGTCGATCCCCATCGAGATCGCGATATTGGCCGCCGGCGCCGCGATCGTGTCCATCGGCAAGCCCAGCGCGCCGACAACTCCCAGGATGCATAACGGGATCACGCCGATGGCAAAGCTCATCGCCAGCGCCGTCTTTATTTTAAGCGACGCGATAAAGGCGATGATCAGGAAAACAAATAACAATTGCCCCAGGCCGTAGATCAGGCTCACTGCCACGTGGCGCGAGAGGTTTCCCTGCAGGGCGTAGACCCCGCCGGTCAAATAAGGGTCGAAGCCTTTCTTTTCGATGAGGCCTTTGATATCGGCAACGACCTCCAGGCGATGTTTCGCGCGGCCTTCCTCATTCATGCGGAAAAATAAGAGCGTCGATTTTTGATCGTCCGTGATGAATCCTCTGGCGATCCCGTCGTATTGCGGCGAAGACATCCATTTCAGGAGCGTCGCGTTGGAGAAAAGAAAGCTCCAGGACGATTGGCGCCGCGCTTCCTCCACCAATAAAGGCATGGACAAGAGCGTCCCCACGTCCGGATATGTTTCGAGCTGGTCCTGCAGGCTTAAAAGCCGTTGGATATTAATTTTGGAGCTCAAGGGTTCATCGGTCCTGGATTTGACCACGATCACCAGCGGATTGCTGCCGCCGCGCGCGTCGATGTGTTTTAGCCCCCTGGTGATCTCGCTTTTAGGGGAAAAGAACGAGAGCAGGCTGGGGTCGAGGTTGAGCGTTTTTAGAAAGGGGAACGTAAAAACGGCCAGGCCGATGATGGCGCCAACGATGATCCATCGGCAGGGTTCGAACAGATGGAAAAGGTTCTTGTAGAAATTCCGGACGAACCGGTCCGTTTTTTCCTGGGAAAGTTTTTTGAGGCTTAAAAAAGCGGGATAAACGCCGTAGGCCGCGGCAAAGGCGATGAGCGTGCCGATGGCGCCGGCGGCGCCGAGTTCGCGGATCGGCCTGGCCTGCACGTAGAGTAAAGACAAAAAACCCAGCAGGGTCGTTGCCATCGACCAGAAAGAGGCGGGGAAGGTGATCCGCATCGCTTCCTGCGCGGCGGCGCGGTTGTCTTCAATGTCGAGGATATGTTTCCAGTTAAAGGTCAGAAAGACCATGTGTGAAAGCGTCATGACGAAAATGATGGTGGTCAAATTCGCCGTCAAGATCCCGATCTTGACGTTCAAGAGGTTCATGCCCATCAGGGTCAGCGCGGCGGCGTTAAAGCAGGTGATGACCATTCCCAGGAAGATCTGCCAGGAATGAAAGACAAAGATCACGACCAGTCCGAAGATCAAAAATGCCAGCATCGTGAAGGTGCGCAGGTCCTCGTTGAGGTGGCGGCGGATCAGTTCCGTGATGTAGGGCAGGCCGGAGATCTTGATGGCGAGGTCCTTTGATTCAAAGACCGCTTTGAGGTTTTCGATCCTTGGGATGAGCGCGGAAAGATCTTCGGCGGGGATCGAAGGTTTTAAGGTAACGAACATGTTCGACGACGCGTCTTTGCCGGGGATGAGCAGCCTGCGCCACAAGGGGGACCCCGCGGCGTCTGTGACGCTGCGCGGCCCGCGCACGATGCTTTTGACGTCCTCGACCTCCGTGAAATTCAATAAAAGCTCGCCGAATTCTTTGACTGTGGTCTGGTATTGGGGGTTGGAGATATCTCCGGAGAAGTTGATCAGGAGCTGGCTGTCGTTGCGCGGAAAGAGCCGGGAGATCCGGACATCGTCTTTATAGCTGGGGTCATTGCTGGCAAAGAAAGCGTCATAGCCTACGTGGGGTTTCAGGTCCACGAACTTCACCAAAAACCACACCTGCGCCACGGTGAGGATCAGGAACAGGAAGGCCTCTTTGCTGAAAAAGCGGTTCTTTCCCATACCTTAATTATATATGGTAAAGGGAGCAAGGGGCACAGGAATTTGATAATAGTCAACCGGGGGAAAATGTGGTAGGTTAGACAAAAAAGGAGGTTTTTTATGCCCAATTTAAAGCCCTTATCCAAAGAATATTCTCTCCTGCGCCGCAAGGATAGAAGAAACGCTTCTTCCGGGCCGGTAAAGGAACATTTGACAATGCCCGCAGCGCCGGCTGTAGCGAGATTCCGCAAACTCGTTGACGACATTTCGCGTCTTTACGTTGACGCCCGCCGGGCGCAGGTCCAATTCGCCTGGCAAACGGGACGGCGCATCGTCGAAGAAGAGCAGAACGGGGCCATGCGCGCCCAATACGGCAAGCAACTGATCCCGAAGCTTTCCAAGGAGTTGACCAAGAAATACGGCCCCGGATTTTCCGAGAATGTTTTGCTGAGAATGCGGCAGTTTTTTCTGCTGAACCGGATTCCACCGACATCGGTGGAATTGGACTGGTCCGATTACGTGGAACTTTTGCCGGTCAAGGATGAAAAGACGCGCAAACGCCTTGAACAGCGCATCCTCAAAGAAGACCTCAACACGGTCGAGATCAGACAAGTCGTGCGCGAGGTCCGCGACCTGCCAAAGCCCACCAAGATTTCTTATGCCAAACTTATTCCCCGCAAGGGTGAGTTGTACACTTACCGCCTGATCGAGCTTGAACCCGTGCACAAAGACGCCGGTACCGTTGGGGAAAATCTGCGCGTCGATCTGGGGTTCAAGGG
>ORJL010778116.1_pt1 | contig 26963 bp, 29 predicted proteins | sample 1779941 | NCBI WGS metagenome assembly ORJL01 (sample SAMEA104232317, study PRJEB22302) | groundwater metagenome | biome: forest; feature: aquifer; material: groundwater | place: USA | collected 2011-08-07 | depth 5.8 m
GCGGCACGCCCACGGCTTATGACCGCCTTATCGGGACCCGGTTCGGATTCAAGGCCGTAGAAATGGTCGTAGCGAAGAAATTCGGGGAAATGGTGAGCTTGCGCGACAACAAAATGCGCTCGGTCAAGATCGAAGAGGCCGTGCGCCAGCACAAGAGCATTGATGACGATCTCTACGCCATCGCCAAGACGTTTTCCGGCTAGCAATTAAAAAGGATACTATGAAAGAAGATATCGAACGTATTTTTCGCGAATCCATCCGCGTCAAAGAAGAGACCCTTAAGGCCAACAGTGACAAGATCATCCAGGCTGTTGAGTCCATCCGGGGATTACTTAGCCGTAACGGCAAGATTCTTTTTTTCGGCAACGGAGGTTCGGCCGCGGACAGCCAGCACATCGCTGCGGAATTCATCGGACGTTTTAAAAAAGAGCGCCGGTCGTTGCCGGCCATCGCGTTGACGACGGACAGCTCGATCCTGACGGCGTTGGGCAATGATTACGGGTTCGATGTGATTTTCGCCCGGCAGATCGAAGGGTTGGGCAACCGCGGTGATATGGCTTTTGGCATCTCAACAAGCGGCAATTCCAGGAACGTCATCGAAGGGATCAATCAAGCGAAGAAAATGGGGTTACAGACCATTTCTCTGACCGGGTGCGGCGGCGGCAAGCTGGCGCCGCTTACGGATATCAGCATCATCGTTCCTTCAACGGAGACGGCCAGGATCCAGGAGTCGCATCTGTGCATCGCGCACACGATCTGCGAACTGGTGGAAGAAAAGATCTAGGCGCGGCGTGGACACACAAAAGAAAATTGTCGGGTTAAGAACGTTACGGCGCGACCTCGTGCGGTTGAAGCGCCAGGGGCGGACGATCGCGTTTACCAATGGTTGCTTTGACATCTTGCATTTCGGGCACGTGCAGTATTTAGAAAAGGCTAAAGGGCGGGACCGTGTCCTGGTTATTGGCCTTAACAGCGACCGGTCGGTGCGCAAGATCAAAGGGCCACAGCGGCCGGTCGTGACGCAAAACGCGCGGGCGGCCGTATTGGCGGCGCTGGCTTGCGTTGATTACGTGACGATATTCAACGAAGAAACTCCCCAAAAACTTATTGCCGTGCTTAAACCCGACGTCCTTATCAAGGGAGCTGACTGGAAGGGCAAAGAGGTCGCTGGCAGTGATGTGGTCAGCAAATATGGCGGCAGAGTGGAATATGCCCGTTATGTGCCCAATTGTTCGTCTACGAATATCATTGAAGCGGTTCTTCGAAAGTGTCAATGCGCCGCATGAAGGATGAAGAAATTTATCGCGTGATGGACGCGAATTTCAACCGTGCCAAAGAAGGGTTACGGGTTTGCGAAGATATTTGCCGGTTCGTGTATGACCAGCGGCAATGGACCGCGGGGTTCAAGGCGGTCCGCCATCAATTGACCGGCGCGGCTGTTGGGTTGGGTATTTCGAGGCTGGTGGCATCGCGCGACATTGAAGGCGATGTAGGGAAAAAGACGCTCAGCAGCGAGCTTGTCCGCCGGAAAGTTGACGACATTTTTTACGCCAACGCGCAGCGGGTGAAAGAATCGATCCGCGTCCTGGAAGAATTCGCCAAATTAAAAGATCGACGCATCGCTGAGGATTTTAAGAGATCGCGTTACCGCATGTATGCTCTTGAAAAGAGAATCACTGCATAAAGCTGGGTTGTATTTGGTCTTGGACCGTCAGGTCAATGATGACGGTCGGCTGCTTGAAATAGCCCGGGAATCCATTCGCCACGGAGTGGATATTATCCAGTTGCGGGATAAGCTCGGGAAGGCGCGGGACACCTTGAGATGTTTTAAGGGGATCCTGCGCGAGGTCAATGGCCGCGTGCCGGTCATTATGAACGATCGCGTTGACCTGGCGATCGCGGCTGGTGCCGACGGGGTCCATCTTGGTCAAGATGATATCCCGGTCAAGGACGCGCGGCGGATGCTGGGGCCAAAGATCATGATCGGTGTATCCTGCCAGAGTTATGAACACGCCCGGCAGGCTCAGAACGAGGGGGCCGATTACATCGGATTCGGCTCGGTCTTTAAAACGCTCACGAAGCCCGAACGCAACCCAATGAACCTGGATTTACTGAAAAAAGTTGTTCGCGAGGTCTCCATCCCGGTTTTTGCCATTGGGGGGATCGCTCCGGAGAATATCGCGGTTTTGCGAGGTATTGGAGTCAAACATTTTGCCGTTTGCCGAGCGATCTGTATGGCGAAAAATATCGAAAAAGCGATTATTGGACTAAAGACCAAAGACTAATGACCAAAGATTTTTATTTAAATTTAATAAAGCAAATAGTGAATCTGGCTTTTTGTCTTTGGTCTGTGGTCTTTAGTCTAAAATGCGAGGGTAATTCAATGGTAGAATGTAAGCTTCCCAAGCTTGACACGCGGGTTCGATTCCCGTCCCTCGCTCCATTACTTGTCATTGCCCTGATGCTTTCCGGTTGCGCGACGGCTGGAAAGAAGGATTATATCAGCGGATTCCCGGAAAAGGGCCGGCCGGGCGTATATCATAAGGTCAAAAAAGGCGAAACGCTCTGGAGCATCGCCAAGGCCTATGACGTATCGATAAAGGAAGTCATTGATGCCAACCGTATCCCCAATGTCGCCCGGGTTGAAGAAAACCAGCTGGTTTTTATCCCCGGCGTCCATGCGAGTAAAGAGATCGCCTTTAGCAAGGACGCCAAGGAAAACGGTTTTGCCTGGCCGATCCGCGGCAAGTTGGTAGGGTACTTTCACGAGCGTAAGGGAGGGTACTTTAACAAGGGGATCGATATTCAGGCCAGAGAAGGGGAACCTGTCCGGGCGGCCCGGCGCGGGCAGGTGGTCTTCGCGGATTACCTCACGGGGTATGGATATACGGTCATTGTAAGCCACGCGGACGAGTTTTTTTCCGTCTACGCGCGTAACGGCAAACTTCTGGTCGGATTGAACGATTCCGTGCACCAGGGCCAGGAGCTCGCGCGCGCCGGGCAGGGGGGCACCCCATCGCACGTGCATTTTGAGATCAGGAAGCGGTCATTGGAAGACAATCCTCTTTATTACTTGCCATAAGAGGGCAACGCATATAAAATGACCTCTTTGGTCGTAGGATTTACGCCTTAGAGGGAACAAGATCCGGCTTGCTATTCGTATGAGCGCACAACAAAATTTCTTTGGCCGTACGGCCGTTATGGAATTGTTGAAAAAAAGGGTCCTCGACCTTAAAGAGGGATACCGGCAGAACGTCGCCCTCTTCGGGAACCGTTATATCGGCAAGACCACCATTCTCCGGAATTTTCTCGCCAACATCGATGAAGAGATCACTGTTGTGTACGTCGATGTGGAAAACAAGGATTTTCGTTTTTTCCTCGATCAATTCGCCGGCAGTCTGTTGCATAACTATTCCCGTCGGCGCAACTTGCCGCTCCATGAGGACGTCGCGCTTCTCTTAGAAAGCGTCCAGGAGAGCATTCCTCATACCGTTTCGGTCATCCGCAAGATCTATAAGGATTATCATGCCAAGAAATTAAGCACGTCGTTCCAGGGGCTTTTAGCTCTGCCCGAGATATTTACGAATGAAACCGGACGGGTTTGCGTTCTGGTCCTGGATGAGTTCCATTGCCTGGAAGAGGTCACCGTGCCCAATGCCTTCATGCATTTGGGAAAGAAGATCATGACGCAAAAGAAATGTCTGTACGTGGTGACAAGTTCCCGGCCGCAACTGGCCCAAAAGATCCTTTCCGAAAAATTATCTTTGCTGTTCGGCAATTTTGAGATGGTCAGCGTGGACCCGTTTGACCCGCAAACAAGCCGGCAATTTATCGATGAGACTTTACAGGGCATTCTGATCAAGGAACCCTTGCGTGACTTTTTGGTCGATTTTACCGGAGGGTATCCGCTTTATTTGCAGCTGGTCTGCAAGGAGTTGGTGAATTTAAGCGTCTTGCACGAGCAGGATGAGATATTCATCCCCGCGTTGACCCAGGCGGTAGACAACACCATTTTTAACCGTTGGGGGCTTATCAGCCGGCATTTTGAATTGATGGTCCAGGAACTGGCCGCCGGGAAAGGCAACCAGATCATCCCCGCGCTTTTGATGTGTCTTGCCAACGATAAGCACAAGGCGGATGACCTTTGCGCCGCGCTGGGGTTCAAGAAAAATCAGGTTACCGGGAAAATAAACCGTCTTAAAGAGGAAGGGGTCATTTTTAAGAACGGTAATTTCTATTATTTTCGCGACAAACTTTTTAAATACTGGATCAAGTATATATTTCAACCGCGCTTAAAAGATGTCGGGCGAGACCCGCTGCTGCACCGGGAGCAATTTCGTCGGGAGTTCCAGGCCTGCGTTGAGAATTTCAATATTACCTCCCGCAAGAACCTGCCGTTACGCATCATGGAATTGTTGTATTGTTTTGACAATGAGGCCTTTGACCTTAACGGCCGCCGGTACAAACTGCCGCTCTTTAGAGAGATCGTCCCCTGGAGGGTCAGTAACGCGCAGGGACAATCTTTGGATGTGATCAAGGCGTTGACCAACGAGGACGTGTGGTTGATCGCGGTCAAGGGTGAGAACGTCAGCGAGGCGGAGGTCAGCGCGCTGTTGGAAGATTCCCGCAAGAACGCGCCAAAGCCGCAACGGCATCTGATCATATCGCTTAAGACCCTTGATGAAAATACGCGCCTGAAGGCGCTGCAGGAGCGATGCTGGATATGGAATGAGGACGAGATCAACACCCTGCTGACCCTTTTTAATAAACCTTACATTTCGCGATGAAGATCGGTGTCGTTTCGGATACACATTCTTTGCTGATTCCTCCGGAAGTGATCAATGGCTTGAACAAAACGGATATGATCATCCACGCGGGGGATTTTTGCGCAAAACAGGATGTGGAAACGTTCCGCCGGCTTAAGGATTTTAAAGGGGTTTCCGGGAACATGGACGGCACGGAAGTGCGCAAGCTTTTGCCGCGCCGTGAGATCCTCACGATCGATGGCGTGACGATCGGCATATTCCATGGGGAGGGGTCCCGGGAGAAGATATTAGACGCGGTCCGCAACGCTTTTAAGGACCAGAAGCTCGATGTGATCGTTTTCGGCCATTCGCACCAGCCGTTTAACCAGATGGTCGACGGCACGCTGTATTTTAATCCGGGAAGTCCCAATGATATGGTCTCGGCTCCTTATTGTTCGTATGGTATCCTGGAGATCCAGTCCGGCAAAGTGACGGGCAAGATCGTCAAGTTGAAAGGATGATGATGGAAAGGCTCTGGGCTCCCTGGCGGGTCACTTATATCACGCAAATTGTCAAGAAGAGCAAAGGGTGCGTGTTCTGCAGTATTTTCAAACAGAAGAAAGACTCCCAAAACTATATTCTGCAGCGCACGGCCCACGCGTATTCGGTCCTGAATATTTATCCCTACAATAACGGCCACATGCTGATCGTGACCAATCGCCACGTCGATGACCTGGATAAGCTGACGCGCGAAGAGCGGGAAGACCTGCTCGATCTTTTACGGGCGACCAAATCTTTGGTCCAGCGCTCACTGAAGCCCAAAGGGTATAATATCGGGATCAATCTGGGCCGCGTGGCCGGGGCGGGGTTCCCGGGGCATTTGCATATCCATCTTGTCCCTCGCTGGAAAGGCGATGTCAATTTTATGCCGGTGACCGCTCATACGAAAGTTTTATCCCAGTCCCTTAGGGCCTTATATAAGGAATTAAATCGTGCGCACAAGAGAAGACTTTGAAGCGTTGGAAGAGCAGATCCTCGCCCCGTACGCGATGAAGAGCAAGGATACCGACGGGAGGATGCATGACGAGCCGCAACATGACGTGCGCACCTGTTATCAGCGCGACCGCGACCGCATCGTCCACTGCGAGGCGTTCCGCAAGCTCGAATATAAAACGCAGGTATTCGTCATTTTTGAAGGCGATTATTACCGTACGCGTTTGACCCACACCATCGAGGTCGCCCAGATCGCCCGCACGATCGGCCGGGCGCTGCAGCTTAATGAAGACCTGATCGAAGCGATCGCCCTGGCGCACGACCTGGGCCATCCGCCCTTTGGCCACGCCGGAGAAGGGGCGCTTAACGAGATCATGAAATCCGCCAAGGTGCCGGGGTTCAACCATAATGTGCGCAGCTTTGAGATCGTCACGAAGTACGAAAAACGTTATCCCGATTTTGACGGGCTGAACCTTACGCAAGAGGTTTTGGTCGGCATCCTCAAACACCGCACCATCTATGACAAGCCCGGCATCGCTGGAGAATACGCCAACAAGGGGCAGACCCTCGAGGCGCTGGGCGTTGACATCGCGGATTCTCTGGCCTATTTGTCCCATGATATTGACGACGGGATCACCTCCGGGTGCATCGGCGAAGATGACCTGGCGGACAGCCTGCTTTGGAAAAAAGCTTATCAGCGGGTTGACCCCAGCCTGAAATCCAAAGATGCGCAGATGTTCAAATACCAGATTGTCAAGGCCTTGATCGATATTCAGATGAAGGACCTGTTAGAGGCTTCAACGCAGCGGTTAGAGCAGCTTGATTTTAAGTCTTCTCACGCGGTCAAGGAATATAATCTTAAAAATTCGAAGAACCCGATCATTGATTTCAGTGCCTCTCTTAAGGAAGAACGTGATTATTTGCAGACGCTGTTGAACAAGGAGCTTTATCACCATTACCGGGTGGTGCGCATGACGGACAAGGCCAACCGGATCATCCATGACCTCTTTGAGGTGTATAAGGAAAATCCGACGCAGTTGCCCTATTCGGTGTACCAGAGAGACAAACATTACAGTGATACCGAGAAATATGAGATCATCGGCAACTATATCGCTTCGATGACAGACAGGTTCGCGCTCGATGAACACAAAAAACTTTTCGACCCTTACCAAAAAGTATAGGCAGATACTTTCAGCCGTCCACATGATCTATAGGCTGGTCAATTCCACCTATAACGTGGAGGAACTGTCGCTGCGGCTGACGCGTCTTTTGTGTCAGTTCATCAAGGCGAGCTCCGCGAACATCTATTTGCTGGACCATTCCTGCAAGAAGATAGCTTTAGTCGCGGTCTTTGACAATAAGATCAATATTTTGCTTAAAAAAAAGAAGGACATCCAGCAGCTCTCGGAGAAAGAAAAACGGGTCGCCCGGGGCTACGCGGTCTTCGAGAAGCACATGATCGGGCTGCCGCTTGTCGCTGACGAGAACATTGGGGCGGTCATTGTCCGTCGGGAAAAGAACGAGCCGTCCTTTAGCGAGTTCGACAAGGAGATGCTCGCCGTCGTGGCGGAACAGTCGGTGACCGCCATCAAGAATATTCAGCTTTACCAGGACCAGCAGAAGATCATCCTGGGGAGCATACGATTTATCGGTGAATTGCTCAAGCGTCAGGGGCACGCGCCGGTCACGGCGCACACGCCGGTTTATTTCAAGATCGTCAAATCATTGGCGGAACAGCTTGCCGTCAGCCAGGAAGAGATCGATAATTTGTATTATGCCAGTGTGTTGCGTGACGCGGGGGCCATTGATGTCCCTTATAATATTTTGGCCAAGACAAGCCAGTTGACGCCGGAGGAGTTTAAGGTCATCCGTGAGCATCCGGCTCAAAGTGTTGAGTTGATCCGGCCGGTGGATTTTTTGCGCCCGGTTTTGCCGATCGTTCTGTACCGTCGGGAGCATTATAACGGGACGGGATATCCGTCGGGCCTAAAGCGGGAGCAGATCCCCATTGGGGCCAGGATCATGGCGGTCGCGGACGCGTTCGAGGCGATGACACGGGAACGTCCTTATAAAAATCGGCTATCTGTGGATGAGGCGATCAAAGAATTAAAAATGAACAGCGGCACGCAATTCGATCCCCGGGTCGTTGACGCCTTTATCCGGTGCACTGGTCAGAAAAAGTTCAAAAATTGCTTGAGTTCGGCGAGAGGATAAACGTATAATGGAACGCACGATGAGCACAGAACACACACAGATCGAACTTTTCCCTTTTTTGACCGGCCGCGCCCATAGCCGGGTCTCCAGACCGCGCTACCTGTTAAAAGACTTGACACTTTCAGTAGAAAACATTATTGTCTTGTGTATTGTTTTCGTCATGGCGGTAGTCCTGTTTTTCTCTTTTGGGGTTGAGCGGGGAAAGCAGATCGTCAAGGGTGCCTTGGCGGAACCCCCGGCAACCGTGACGGTCGTAGCCGCTCCTGAGGAAACGCCGGCTAAGGTCACCGAGCGTTCCCAACCCGCTTTGATCGGTGTTGTCCCCCAGCAGGGCCAGCAGAAAAAAACGCCAGCGGCCGCGAATAGCGCTCCTTCCCTTGAGAAGAAAGAAAAGGGCGCGTTTACGATCCAGATCGCTTCTTTCAAAGAAAAAAAGCAAGCCCAGATGGAGGCGAAACGCCTGAAGGGGAAAGGTTATGAAACATTCGTCTTTCCGAAGGGCAAACATTCTATTGTGTGCGTCGGAAAGTTCTCGATCAGGGACGAAGCCGCGGAATTCTCGAATAAATTAAAAAATAAATATAGTGATTGCCTGGTAAGGAGATTATAGACATGTCGTTACATCCTTCATTGAAGATCGATTCCGCATCAACGCAGCAGCGCACGGTATTGACGCGCATTGAACGCATCAAGGACCTTATGAAAAAGGGTCTTTGGAATGAAACGCATTCCGTGACGGCGTTACCGAAAACGAAGATCATCAAGATCAAGACGGCCAAAACGAAGAAGAAAGAAGAAGGCGCCGAAGGTGCAGAAGGTGCCGCCGCTGCGGGTGCCGCTCCAGCCGCAGGTGCCGCCGCCCCGGCCGCGAAAACTGCCGCAAAACCGGCAGCAAAACCAGCAGCAAAAAAGGCCTAACATCGAATGCCGCGTCTTTGGCGTTTCCTTAAAAAAGCGAAACGAATTTTCGTGGTTCTTGCCGTCGCCTCCCTGGTCCCTGTTTCTGCGTTTGCCGCACAGGAGTCCTTTCCTTTTTTAGCCACTGCCGTTAATGAACGCGTCAATGTCCGTGCCGGACAAAGCCAGAATTTCGAGAAACTCTGTCAGCTGGAAAAAGGCGAAGAGATCGTGGTTGTCAGCAAGGATTTCAGCTGGTATAAGGTCCAGCTCCCTCCAAGCACGCCGGTTTACGTCAGCGACAAATATGTGCGTCCGCTCAGCAATGCGGAAGGAGAGATATCCGGCGATCGCGTGAACGTGCGTTCTTTGCCCAAGGTCGAATCAAGTATTTTGGGACAGGTGGAAAAAGGGTCACGCGTACGCGTTATCGAGAGGATCCCGGGCTGGTACAAGATCGTACCGCCGGCTCAGGCCTTTGGTTGGGTTGCCGAAGGGCTGGTGGCCTTTAAATCAAAAGACATTGCGGCGTATCGTCCCAGGGAGCGCAAAGAACCCCTGGCCAGGGGCGCTAATGAGATAAGTGAGGTCCTGGCCGCGGCCGTTCCGACGCCAGTGGTTCCCCATTCCAAAAAAATTTCTCTGACCGGTGTCCTGCGTTCATTGCCGTCACGAAAGGATAACATTGAGGTGTCCTATGAACTGCTCATCCGCAACAAGCCCGCTTATTTTATTCAAGGTCCTCGTGCCATGCTTGACGATTTTGCCCGTTACACGGTCACGGTCGAAGGGAGTTTGAACGCTGATCTTGAAAAACAGTTCCCCAAGCCCGCCCTGACGGTTACCAGGATCCAATTATTTTTATAAGACATTTCGTTTCGAGGATACAGAGAGAGGGTGTTCTTTCGTGATACTTGAGATCATTTCTACCGCAGTCATACTTTTTCTTGCGGTCGTGCTGCATGAATACGCCCACGGGTGGGTCGCGTATAAACTGGGCGATCCGACGGCAAAGCTCGCCGGACGTTTGACGCTTAACCCTATTATGCACGTTGATCCGGTCGGGACCATTTTCCTGCCCGGGGTATTGATCGCGTTACGTTGGGCGGGGATGAATACCTTTTTGTTCGGCTGGGCCAAACCGATCCCGGTCAATTTCACGCGGCTGCGTAATCCCAGAACGGATATGATGTGGGTGGGGATGGCCGGCCCGGCCATCAATATCCTTCTGGCGACCGCCGTCAGTCAATTGGTCCGATTCCCGATATCTTTCGAGGTCTATAAATTCGTTGAAGCGGCGGTATTTATCAATTTATTGCTGGCAACTTTCAATATGATCCCCATCCCGCCGCTGGATGGTTCGCGGCTGGTCATGGGTTTGCTGCCCAGGGAATTGGCGGTTCCTTACAGCCGTTTGGAACGCTATGGCATACTTATTGTCATCTTTTTGGTTTATGTGGGGGTTGTGGATATTGTCGTGATCCCTATTGTTGAATGGATGGGAAGATTATTGGGGATACAGTTCTCATGAAATCGATCAGTGTTCCGTTAAAAGAGAACGCTTATAAGATTGTGATTGGGCGGGGGATTATGCCCCAGCTCGGCTCGCGACTTAAATCACTAAGAATTGGCGCCGACGCGGCTGTGATCACGAGCCCCATTATCCGCCGCTATCACGGCGGCGCTTTGGCCGCGGGGTTTAAAAAAGAGGGGTTTTCCGTCAAATTCTTTGAGGTCCCGGAAGGTGAACAAAGCAAATCCGCCAAAGTGGCGTTTCCGCTGATGGAACGGATCGCCCGCTATGATTCCATGAAGGGTCTTTTCATTGTCGCCTTTGGAGGCGGTGTCATCGGTGACCTGGCAGGGTATGTGGCGGCCTCTTACAAAAGAGGCGTCCCGTATGTCCAGGTGCCGACGACGTTTTTGGCGCAGATCGATTCGGCGATCGGCGGCAAGGTGGCCATTGACCTGCCCATCGGCAAGAACCTGATCGGCGCTTTTCATCAACCCAGGATCGTCTGGAGCGATGTGTCGGTTCTATCAACGCTGGATAAACGCCAGATGCGTAACGGCCTGGCGGAAGCGGTCAAGTATGGCGTGATCGCGGACAAGAAATTATTCGTTTACATCGCCGGGCATTACCGGCAGCTTTTAGATCTGCGGCCGGCGGCGTTAGAAGAGGTTGTTGTGCGCTGCAGCCGCATCAAGGCGGGTGTTGTCACCGCGGATGAAAAAGAGACCAAAGGGATCCGCACCATATTGAATTTTGGACACACGGTCGGCCACGCGGTCGAAGCTGCCGGTGGGTATGACCGTTATCATCACGGCGAAGCGGTGGCCCTGGGGATGCGGGTAGCCGCGGAAATTTCACGCCAAAAAGGAATGTTAGCGAACGCGCAGAACGAAAAATTGAACGGGCTTCTTTCGGATATCGGGTTACCGGAAAAGATCAAAGGCGTTACGCTGGCGAATATCCTGCGGATCATGCAACATGATAAAAAGTTTGCGAAGGGCAAGAACCGTTTTGTGTTGGCGCAGGGAATCGGCAGGGTCAAAGTCGTTGCCGGTGTTTCTTCATCTGTCATTCAAAAAGCGATCCGGACCTGCATGTAAGGATCAGCGTCCCTGGTCCCGGACGCTCAGGATCGTTAATTCATCCCCATCACGCAGTTCAACCATGTCCAGGGTCATTTTATTTATCCTCCGGGCACCGATGTAATCCCCGACCTCGTAGACCTCACCATTGATCAGGGCGACCATTTTGCCCTGGTTCATCATAATGCCGTTAAGGGTAAGGTTGTTTTTCTGGGGGGGAGTGTATTTTATCTCTGGGGCAACGCTTATCGCGGGAACAGGCGCTGGCGATCTTGTTTTAATGGCAGGCAAATATTGCGTGGGTTGCTGTGAATATTGGAACAATTGCGGTTGCATGATAAATAAAGTCCAAGCCACCAATCCTAAAACCAGGATCTCCGCGGCGACGATCAGGTACCAGCGTTTCGCTGAGGTACGTTTGGCTTGAGGCGGCGGGGTTGCCACGGGTCCGGAAGACGGCGCCTGCGTAAAGCTTTGGGATGGTTGCGCCGCGGGGGGCTGCCAGGTTTTTTGTCCCGTCGCGATCCGGTCATCCGTGACGGTTGCCGGTCTCTCCTTGAAATTGTTGAGGTTGGTCTGTGTTTTTTTTAAGGCCTCATTGATGATGCTCATACCAAAACAACCTCCTCCACGGATTTTTGCACAATGGTATCGTTGATGATGTGCGTTCCAGCGGCAAACCCGGCTAAAAGCGCGCGGTCGCAAAGGATATTGATCATCCGCGGCGTTCCTTTGGATTTTTCATAGATCAGGTCAATGGCGCTGTCGGTAAAGTGGACCTGTTGCGACCCGGAGGAATTGTCCGGCGCTTGGGCGATACTGAGACGATGGTGGATATAGTCCCGCGCTTCTTGCTTGCTTAAGGGCATGATGTGGTAACGCACCGTCACTCTTTGATTGAGCTGTCGCAAAGAAGGCAGTTTGAGTTTTTCGATCAATTCCGGCTGGCCGATCAGGACGATCTGCAGGAGTTTCTCCTTTTCGGTCTCCAGGTTGGACAACAGGCGTATTTGTTCGAGCTGGCGTACGCTTAAGTTCTGGGCTTCATCGATGATGATGACCACGTTATGGCCGTGGCTGGTCTCGCGCAGGAGAAAGCTGTTGAGCGCGTTGACCAGGGCGAATTTATTCTTGAGATCGCCTTCGATCCCAAGGTCATTAAGGATGATCTGCAAGAGCTGGACCGCGGAGAAATTGGGGTTGAGGATAAGGGCGGTTTTGACGTTTTTATCGAGTTTGTTTAAGAGCATACGGCACAGCGTCGTTTTTCCGGTACCGATCTCACCCGTAATGACGATGATACCTTTGCGCTGCTGGATGCCGTAGAACAAATGGGAGAAGGCTTCAATGTGATGCGCACTGGAAAAGAAGAAATCGGGGTCGGAGGTGACGTTAAAAGGGCTTTCGCGGAGGTGATAGAATTCTTTATACATTTGCCTGGATTATAGCATGTTGCCGGTATTTGGTAAATATTTACCTGCTTGATTCGGGGACTTGATTTTCAAGGAAAATATGGCATACTTTCAGCAACGCTGCAGTTATAAACACTTCCGGGAACCCGGGGTTTATACGCGTAGTTCTGCAGGATATCAGCATATTTTGCAAAATTATCGTTAAACTGAAAAGTTCCCAATGATCGATTCTATTCACAAAAAACAGTCGTCTATACTTTACAAGGCTCTTTGCGGCTTTGTCGCGCTGACGTTCTTGACCAGCGTGGTTCTGCCGCCCAGTTACGCCCAGTCGGTACTGAATCTTCCCGTTCCCGGCACAATGGTGCCACCCAGCTCCGGATTTACCCCGGCGTTAATGACCGGCATCACCATCCATCCCGACAATCCCTTGCGGTTTGACTTTATCATGGACCGTGGCCAAAGTGACCTTTCCGATGAGCTGTTGAAAGAAGAATACACGAAGATGATCAAGTATTTCATGGCCTCTTTGACGGTGCCTGAAGACCAGCTGTGGGTCAACCTTTCGCCGTACGAGAAGGACCGCATGGTCGCCGAAGGCCTGGGGCAAACGGAGATGGGCCGGGACATGCTGGCACAGGACTATCTCTTGAAACAACTCACCGCGTCTTTGATGTATCCCGAAAAAGAACTTGGCAAAAAATTCTGGGATCGCATTTACAAAAAGGCCAAAGAACAATTCGGCACGACCGATATCCCGGTCAATACGTTCAATAAGGTGTGGATCGTCCCGGACGAAGCCCTGGTCTACGAACAAGGGTCGAGCGCCTTTGTGATCAAAAGCCGGTTGAAGGTGATGCTTGAAGAAGACTACATGGCGGTTAGTCATCAGTCTTCAGACTTCAGTCATCAGAAAGAAAATCAAAATCTGACGACTGATGACAGACGACTGACGACTCAAATCATCCGCGAAATCATCATTCCGGCTATTGAAGCCGAGATTAACGAAGGCAGGAATTTCGCCAACCTGCGCCAGATCTACAACGCCTTGATCCTGGCAACGTGGTATAAACAGCGCCTTAAAGACAGCTTGCTGGGCAAGGTATATGTCGACCAGAACAAGACCAAAGGGATCGATACAGAGGATAAACAGGTCAACCAGAAGATTTACGACCAATATATCGAGTCTTTCAAGAAAGGCGTGTACAACTTTATTAAGGAAGACGTTGACTCGGCAACGCAAGAGGTCATCCCGCGCAAATATTTTTCCGGCGGGATGGCATGGAAACTGCCGGGAGGATTAAAAACATTAGGGGCATTTGCCTTGGGCACATTGTTGAGCTTCGGGTCGCCTGATGTCGGTAATGCGTCGGCGCTGGCAGCCGCGGCAGTGGCCGGGGACAGAGACGGCGTAACGACCGAGTTCGTTGATAACGGGCAAGAGGGAAATATCGGGACCGCGATCACGGTCAGAAAAGGTGTCGTCCAGCCGTTATTGCTCGCGCAGACCTCGCAAGCCCCGGGCGGCGAAACTTCCTCCTCGCCGGTGGTGAAGGATAATTTTCAAGTCTCCCCGCAATCACCAAGGAGTATCGGATTTATCATCGGTTTTAATGGCTTGGGAGATGATGATGTGGCGAGCTTACCTGAAATTGCCAGAATGTGGAAAGAAATATTTAATGTTAAATTTGAGTTTGTAGATGCTGGGAGTGAGGAGGTGCAGGAACATATGACCCAGCTAATGGATGAAGCAGGCCACTCCTTCATGGACCCTGAAGATTCTGAAAATGACGATTATTTTAGATTAAAAATTACAGAGGAATTTGGAAAAAAATTTGATGTTGTCTATGATGACGCAGACCCTGGCCTATTTGAGACCGTCGCTCAAATTGGGAATTTATATGGTTTTATCATAAATGATCAGGATACCCATCCCGATACCTTAGAATTGATCAAGCAATTGGCGCATATAACTGATCTTACTGATGAAAATGATCTCAGTATTTTTAAGCGCATTCTTAGTGCAATACATTCAGCTGATGATTCACTGGATATGGATCAAGAAACCCTTGAAGGTTATTCATATTTTTATGGGGGATTCCCAGGTGGCCTTAAAGGTATCATCGCCAATCATAAAAAATATTTTTCTCCCCTAGCTTCTTCGGTATATAGGATTTTTGGTAAATTTGTGTTTTCCTCAGTCGATGACCTGACGATTGTTTACGGCTCAAAAGATGCTGCTATCGAAGCTGGCAGGGCTGCGCTTGGACAGTACGTCCGGGACAATGAAAGTTTTGATAGCCAAAGATGGAATGAGTTCTATGTGGAGGCGGAGGGCGACGAGGTCGAATATCTTTTAAGCCAAAATTTTGTTCTGACACAAGAGAAACTCAGTGTCGTTATCAGCAATTTTCAGCATGCTTATCAGTTGTCGCAGCCGGTCCTGGACGACATTAAAAAACGCATATCAAATTCAGACAACAAGCTGGATTCTATCTTGGAAAGCAAAAGATTCTTAGACATTTTGAAAACTTCCGGTCGGTCATCGTTTAACGAATTGTTTGGCATAATATTGCCGAAATCCAGAGATGGTGAATTATCACTCATTCGAAGAACTTTTGTTCGAATTCCATTGGGAGAGAGATTCCTTGCTGCTTACAAAAATTTTGGATTAGCTTTAAAGGGCAAAAATTTGCCCATTATTTTTACACAGTTGGACAAAATATGGGAGTTGGCCGAGCGGGATGAAGACCGCTTTTTGCACTTTTTGAAACAATTTACGATCTTAGGTAACAAATTTGATAATCGGGCAGGAACGATTATTCAGGGAATTGTAGAAGGTATACAGGATAAGATTTTTTCAAAAGATTTGACGGACGTAGAATTGTTGAGCGCGGTTAATTTTATTAATATCTTTGAAAATTTTTCCTCTGAACTTTACCAGGCGTACCATTCCAATTCAGATAAAGAAAAATTTGTTGAAGTCGTCAATGGTGCAAAAAAGAGGATTATCGCTGACCAGTTTGACAAAGAAGACATCAGGGGGCTCAAGAAATTTTCAGGCAGTGACGACGTCTATAAACAATATAATTTTATTGCCGGAATTATTTTATCCGCTATTCCGCAGCGGGACACCTCATTTTTGAGAAAATTTGAAGCTATAGAATTATTGCGAAGCGAATTTGAACGAGAAGAGGATCTGCGCCAGCACATACCCCCCGGTCTTAGAAATTATTCTCAGACAAAGAGGCTTAATTATTTTGAAAAAATAAAGCAGGGTAAGGTCGATTTTCAGAAGGATATCGAGCGATGGATTCACAGATTGACGGTTAAGGAAGAAACCAAGGAAGAAAAGAAGACAATCGTTCCCCAAGCGGTTCTTGAGAAAGCCATGCTCAGCTATGGTCGGGGAGATCTATCGCAGGAAGAATTGAAACAAACATTGGAAGAATATGTCAGAAGCAGTGAGAGCGTGCAGGATCAGTTGAAGCAGTTGAAATATGAAGTAAATCCATATACGAAGTATTCAAAATTGAGCTCTATCATAGAATATTTGCTTAAAGATGAGCTTGCTGCGGTTAGCGAGCGGGTGCAAAGATTTCAGGCTGATTCACGATCCTCAACGGGGGAAGCTAGTCGCGCCAGCAGCAAAGCGATTTTAAAACAGATTCAAAAAAATCCGAATATCCCGGACATGGGTATAGATAATATTTTGCGTCGATATGACACAGAAACCTTGGTGGAAATTGTTAAAAATCTGGAAGCAATGCCACAAGATCATCCATTGACAAAGCGAATAGAAGCGGCAATATCACGCCTTATGGCTCAAAGCGGTGAAGTTGTTGAAAATATTAAGCATGTTCGTCCCGTGAATTTGGAAGGGATTTGGAGCGATGAAATAGGCCTGTTGAACCTTGAGCTGGATGATTATCAGCTTAACAATATTTCAGGTGGGGAAGTTGTATTTTCCATTGTTAAAGGTAAACCTTACAGGATTTGGGGGATCAACTGCGGTGTTTGTGTCGCTAAAGACCAAACGCTGTGGGACGATCCTTTTTTCTTTTTGGCCAGTATACGAGGGAAAGGCGGGCGCATAGAAGGATTCATTCATTTATATGATTACGAATTAACAGATGGCAGAAAAATTCTACTGGTCCCCGGTATCAACCCTACTTCTGAATATCTGTCGATAGTTAATGAAAATCAATTATTGGACCAGATAATCGATTTTTTGGGTAAGGTAGGTGAGGCCGGTGATTATGATGCGGTCTATCTGCCTGTAGATCCGTTTATAAGTTCCAATAAGCATGTTATGCGCCGGGCCTTGAAAAAGAAAGAATTCACGCCCACGACATTGGCAGGATTGACGAATAATGAAGACCAAGAGCTGGATTGGAACAATGGAAATTATAAAGTATCTGAAGTTTATGTAATCTATGAAAAAACACTTAGCCGAGGTTCCCCGTCTTCGCAAGTTCCGCGCGATGAAAGCGCCTCCTCGCCGGTGGAAATGGAGGAGGCTATGACAGCGTTCGAGGCGGGGGATTATGACGCGGCGCTGCGGCATCTGGATCAGCTTGCCGTTATGCAAACACAGCCGGGGGTTATTGAACAATTGCGGGCAGTCAAAGAAGGAATAGGGCGTGTCAAGACATCGAGCCGGCGGGTGTTGTCGCAGAAAGAAGGCGTCCCCGCGGATGTATTGAGCAAGATCGGATTTAAGGAAGCGCGGCTGGCCAGGCTGCAGAAAATGATGGCGGAGAGCGCCGGTATGGAAACTACCCGGGGCCTCTTAAAGATGTCTATTTTGAAAGTGGACGCGGTGATCCGGGACATAGCCAGGGAAACGCCCAGGGCCGTGCTTTATTTAAAGAGCAAGGAACTGTTGGCGAAGAACCGTTCCCGCGTATTGGACCGTTTGCAGGAGCTGAAGACCGCGTTTGAAGAAGTTGTGGCCGTTGAGCCGCCTGAGGCGATCCTTGATCTGCCCACACCTGTTGAGATAAGTCTGGATGAAGGTACAATACAACCTCCCACGAGCATTAACACGTTATTTGCGGCTAAAGAGAATTTCTGGAAAAGCCGCAATCTTGAGGAGGCCGGGGGCGCTTTAAGGAATTTAAGAAATATTTATATGAAGTTGACCGATCTGTCCCTGGAAGGCCTTTTGAGGGACATTGAAATGAAAAGCCCGACCATGTTTTATGGCTATTTTGATAAAGGGAAAATGCTGGTTTACACCAACGCGCAAACGAGGGGGGATATTGCATATCAGAGCGGGGATGCTAATCCGGCGATCATAAAACTGGCGCACAAGATCAGTCTTATTGACAGCGAACACTCACAGGAAACTTTAGTGGCATTCCTGAGGGGGTTGGCTGGCGTCGAAACCCAGGTCAAACCTCCGGTCCAAAGCCAGCCGGCGGGCAACTTTTTGGAGGTTCCGCCGGATGTGACAACATGGGAGGAATTGATCGATTTTTGGGAATTCGCCCGGAAAAAACTGCTGGATCTGGGAAAAATGAACATTCTGGGCTCGTGGTTCAGTGCCCGTGGTGGTCAGCAGAAATTGGCTGATTATAAAAGGGATCCGGCGAGATTCCTTCCCAATATCTCGGAGGAAGACGCGAAAGCGTGGGGAGAGTTGGTGGAAATTGACGGGAGTGAAATATGGGCGGCGATCCAGAGGATCCAGGAGATCGAAAAGGTCAAAAAGCGTGAAGCGAGATATCGCCCTCAAGACGAAGAAGAAGTTCCCTCCGCGGTGCCGCCGGAAACTGACGTTCCTCTAACAGCGACATCTGAGCAAAGCGGCACAAAAGATGCTTTATGGGATAAGATCGTTGGAAAAGTAAAAGAAGAAGCGCTTAAGACGCGTGAACAAAAAATTTTACCCCGCAAGGCGGAAGATGTTCCCTTTTTGCGATCGATCCCGAGGGAAATCAAAGATCTTGGATCGTTCGGGCGTTTCGTCAAAGAGCGCATGGAAGAACTTGATAAAAGCCGGGCGCTGGTGGCCGCCGAGATCGGTGTCAGCAGAACGATGCTCGAACAATTCTATTTTAAAGGGATCCACCTTGTATCCAAGTCCAAGAAGGAATCCAACGTGAAGCACCTGCGAAATACTATGCGGCGTTTGGCTCATTCATTACGGGTCGAGGAAGGCGCGTTCTTGCAAAAGCTTCAAGAGCTTGACATCAAAGAGAAGGCCCAGAGTGCGGTAAAAGCCGTGGAGCCGGTCCCGGTAAAGCGCGTCTTGGAAGAACAACCCGCTGAAATTGCGGTCGTTACGCCGGAGCCGGTTGTTGCCGTTCCTGAACCTGCGAACGAACCTGTTTCGGAAGAGATCATACAAGATCTGTTTGACCTTGCTAAGGAAGAGTCCAGCTTGGAAGGAGGAACGCAGATCGAGGAGATCCTTCGCGAACTTTTGGAAAATGATCCCCGGATATCGAAAGGCCAGATCGATCTTGCTTTGGAGCGGGTTATGGTCAGGTTGCGAAATCCTCAAAAGGTTTTTGTACCTGCCGAGGCAACGGCAATAAATTTGGCAACGGACACCCCCGCACCAGTAGCTTTGCAAGCAGAAAAAACTGCCCGTAGGCCACCCGCAGGTCCAAGCGAAAGCGATGTGCTGTCCGAGAAAATCAGTAAATTAAATGAAAAAGATGCGGCCATTGTCAGAAAATTTGTCAAGGGCATGAAAGATTTGGGATTTGCCGAAGATATGATTTTCAGGGCAAATCGTCATGACGTTAACAAACAGTATAATCGGTTGTCCCAGGCAAGGCATAGAGAGCTTTTTGATGTTTATGGTGAGGTCATGAGGCTTCTTAGAGAGCCGGTGATCATTGAATTGAAGAATGGAGCAAAAAGTTCATCGCCCGTGGCCGAGCCGCCCGGCGGTATTGATCTGAACCCCGCGCTTCTCGACCTGCAGATCAAGCGCGACGGTAACGGCGTGCCGCTCCCGTTGCCGCAGCAGCCCATCGAAACGATGCATATTGACGGCTTTCTGCCGGTCATTATCAATATTACACCCATTTCCAACCTGCCGCTTGTTTTGGGGCTGGACTTACCGCCGCAAGAAGAGAAGCCGGTGCAGTTGACATACCAAGAGTTGAGCCTTGTTGTGATTCCCGGTAAAAAGCGGTTTTGTACACGCGAGCAGGAAGAAATTTTTGCGTGATCCGTTTCTCTGCGCCCTTTACCCTAATGTCCGATTGCAGCCACGAATGCACAGCTTGACACATAACTGATGCTCTCCTTGACATCCCTGTACCCATAATATATGGTTTATATGAGGATAAAAGTTAATCAAAGGAGAGTGGTAATATGATAATGTCCAAGATCAAATCCGATTTAAAGTCCATCGCGGAGCATATTTCTCCAAACGCATCTTACGCGGACGCCATGTATGAACTTTATGTCCGTATGAAGATCGTTCAGGGGAAACAAGCCGCGGATGAAGGGCGGGTGGTCTCCCACGACGAAGTTAAAAAAAAGATTTTCTAAATGACCAGGATTGTCTGGACCGATCCTGCCATCCGGGATCTCAGCAATATCCATTCCTACATCAGCCGTGATTCCAGCGTTTATGCGGACGCGCTTGTTTTGGAGATCTTTCATTTCGTTGATCAATTAGAACAGTTCCCTCAATCGGGAAGAGTTGTCCCTGAACTCAGGGAGGAGAATACCGGGGAAATCCTTGTTGGAAATTACCGGGTTATTTATGATATCGCACAGTCAAAAGTGAGAATTCTGACTGTTTTGCATGGTGCTCGTTTATTCCCGAATCCCAAATTAAGAGCCCACCGCAAGAAAGGTGGCAGGTAGTGTTGCAACCCGGAAAAAAATAATTGTCACCGGGAGCGATTATGCTATAATGCCCCCAATGAATATTCCCACGGATGCCGGTGAGATGGAAACTGCAGAAAAAAGGCGGTACCGACGTATTGAGTTACGCCAACCTATCCAGTTCCAATCCCAAAGTTCCCCGTTAGGGGGAGGTTCCTTATCGTGTGATCTCAGCGAAGGTGGAGTACGCGTGGATATGTTCGATTTTCTGCCCTTGGGGACCGAATTGACCCTTCAGGTCCGTTTGGCGCCGGAAAAAATCGTTGAATATGTCGGTCGCGTGGTCTGGGCGAGAAAATATCCGTTCGCGGACCGTTATCAGGTCGGGGTAGAATTTTCAGAGGACAAGTCGTTTTTGGCAGCAAAACGGCAACTTCATGGTTTTCTTGAAGTTCAGTAAATCTTGTTGTTGGTCTAATTTAATTCTAAAAGGAGTTTAGGAAGTTATGGCAGATGAAAAAGAAGTATTGGAGATCGGTAAAAATTGCGCCGGATGCAAAAAGCCCATGAAAAAGGCCAAGCGGTATTATCGTAACGGCGCTTATTATTGCAACAAGAATTGTTTCAAGAAGAAGCTTGCGGGCGAAGGGTCTGAAGCCGAAGCGAAGGCATAAAAGAGATGATCCCAGCGGAGTATGCAGGAAACGAGAGAAGAAAGGGCCAAAGAGCGCTGGCCCATATCCCGGTCAGGATCGCGCGTGAAGACGGAGATATCGTCACCGCGACGCTCAATGTCAGCCGTTCGGGCGCGTATTGCCAGGTCAATAAACGCGTCGAGCTGATGACCAAGCTCAAGATCCAGATCCTTCTTCCGCCGCGAAAAAATCAAAAACGTTCCAAGACCATCCACTGCCATGGTGTTGTGGTGCGTTGCGAGCCGTCTGCTGAAAATGGGCGCTTTGACGTCGCGATATTTTTCAACGAGATCGCGCAACGCGACGCGGAATCCATTAATGATTATGTCGGTTCCTGTCTTGAACATGGCCATGCGTGAAAGGGGTATTTAACGATTATGGAGAACATCACGGTCAGCCTCACGCCTTTACAGGCAATTCTTTCCCTGGCTTTACAGATATGGCTTATCGCTTTTCCCATTATCCTGATCCGCAAGGTCAATTATTTGACGGACATCATCGAGGAACAATTTGACCCGAACAAAGAATCATCATAAAGGATGCGCAGCGGTTCTTCCCAGAGGATCATTCCTGTTCTGTATGAAGATGAGTCTTTTATAGTCTTTGACAAGCCGGCCGGCGTTTTGGTCATTCCGGCGCCCGGAGAAAAGAAACAGACGCTGGTGGATATCGTCAATCGCCAGCGCGCTCCCGCGCAAGGATGGAAGTTGCACCCTTGCCATCGCCTTGACCGGGAAACCTCAGGGGCGATCATTTTTGCCAAGGGCAAGGGGCAGCAGCAGGCGATGATGGCGCTTTTCCACCGGCAAGCGGTGCGCAAGCAATACATCGCCTTTGTCCATGGAAAGCTTCGCCAGCGCCAGGGGGAATTGCGCAGCGCGATCCGTGATCTCGATCAGATAAAATTCCGGCGTGGCGCGAGCGCGAAGCCGAGCGTGACCCGTTACCGGGTCATTGAAGAAAGAGGGTCATTTAGCGTTGTTGAGGTAACTCCGGTCACCGGACGGACGAACCAGATCCGCATACAGTTCGCCGAAATAGGTCATCCGCTGCTAGGAGAACGCAAATACGCGCGCGGCAAAGATCATCAGTTGCGGTTCCGGCGGGTCGCGCTGCACGCGCAGACATTGGAATGGGAGCACCCGGTCAGCCATAAAAAAATAAACATTACCGCCAAGTTACACCCAGACATGGAGGAGTTCATTGCAAGAAACCGAAATTAAGGGGAGATCCCTCAACGAGTTAGCGCAGTTGTGTCACAGTATCGCCGTCGAAAAAGGTTTCTGGGAGAAAGAACGCAATATCGGGGAAGCGTTGATGCTCATTGTCACCGAACTCGCCGAGGCCATGGAAGCGCACCGCATCAAGGATGACGCGAACTTCAAGGAAGAGATCGCGGACAGCTTCATCCGGCTTTTGGATTTGTGCGGCGGGCTGGGTATTGATATTGAAGATGAGATTTACAAAAAGTCGACCAAGAACAAGAACCGGCCGTATAAGCACGGAAAAATTTGTTGATCCGCCCGACATCTTTAGGGCTATTTATTAGAAAAGGGCGAATCAACCCCTGCGCTTTATTTTTCCTTTACGAAGCAAAGAAAAATAGCAGGGGTGGCAGGCGATAAATGTTATGAAATTAAGAAATTTATTTTTGCTATTAGTTGGAATTGTTCTCGCCGGCTGCGCCAGCGTGACCATCCCCAATTACATCCGCGACGAGCATCCTTACCGCAAAACATTTTACGCTTCTTTTGACACGGTGCTGGATACCACGGTCCATGCTTTGGAAGATTTTGGCTGGAAGGTCGCCAAGACGACGGAACCATCCGTCTTTGAGCGCAACAAAGACACGGACAAGCCCGGCGTCAAACAGATCCTCCTTTTTACGGATGTCCGCCAGACGGCGTTCATCTTCGGGACGCGTTACGCGCGCATGAACATTTACGTGCAGTCCGGCGCGGACAATTCCACGGAAGTCGAGCTGCGTTATTTGACAGTCACTTCCGCGTCCTTGAAAAATTTCCAGAACTACCGCAATGACCGTTACGCCGAGAAATTCTTTGCCCGTATTGAATCCCTGTTAAAGTAGCTCGGTTGCCTGCCTGCCGGCAGGCAGGCACCAAAGCTCTCCCGTGTATGGATAAATTCGTCCTCCAGAGTAAATTCAAGCCGGTCACGGAACAAATGGAGGCGGTCGATAAGCTCGTCCGTGGCATTGAAAAAGGCGAGCCGTCCCAGGTCCTTCTGGGCGTCACGGGAAGCGGCAAGACGTTCACGCTGGCCAACGTCATCGAGCGCATCAACCGTCCCACGCTGGTCATCTCCCACAACAAAACCCTGGCCGCCCAGTTGTACAGCGAGTTCAAGGAATTTTTCCCCAACAACGCGGTCGAATATTTCGTCAGTTATTACGATTATTACCAGCCTGAAGCCTATGTTCCCCAGACGGACGTTTATATCGAAAAAGACGCGTCGATCAATGACCGCCTGGACCGTTTGCGGTTGTCGTCGACCACGTCTTTGATGTCCCGCCGGGATGTCTTGATCGTCGCCAGCGTTTCGTGCATTTATAACCTCGGTTCGCCCCAGGATTATAAAGAATTCTTGTTGTATTTAGAAGAAGGCCAGGACATGGACCGCGACGCGGCATTACGCAAGCTCGTGGACATCCAGTATGAGCGTAACGACAGCGATCTCGGCCGCGGAAAGATCCGGGTGCGCGGCGACACGCTGGAAGTTTATCCCGCGTACAAAGAAGAGGCGCTACGCATCCAGTTTTTTGGCGATACGATCGAGAGGATCGCGGCCATCGACCCGGTTTCGGGCAATGAAATCCAGCGTCTGAATAAAGTGGCCGTTTATCCGGCAAAACATTTTATCACCTCGTCCGACAACATCGACCGGGCGTACGTTGCGATCGAAGAAGAATTGGAGCAGCGCCTGAAAGAACTTAAAAGCGCGGGAAAATATACCCAGGCCGAGCGGCTTGCCTCACGGACGAAATATGACCTGGAAATGCTTAGGGAAGTCGGGTATTGCCACGGCATCGAGAATTATTCCTGCGCCTTGTCCGGCCGGCCGCCGGGAAGCCGTCCGTTCTGTCTCATTGATTATTTTCCGGAAGATTTTCTCACGCTCATCGATGAGTCGCATGTCACCATCCCGCAATTAAACGGCATGTACGCGGGCGACAAGGCCCGCAAAGAGACTTTGGTCGAATACGGGTTTCGTTTGCCGTCGTGTCTCGATAACCGTCCGCTGAAGTTCAATGAATTCAGCGAGCTGATCAAACAGCGCGTTTACGTTTCGGCGACACCGGGGCCGTTTGAGAAAAAAGAAAGCCGCGCCAGGGTCATCGAACAGATCATCCGGCCCACGGGGATCGTTGACCCGCCCATCGAGGTCCGGCCGACCACGGGCCAGGTCGATGACTTGATGGAGGAGATCAAAAAGCGGGCGAAAAAAAATGAGCGCGTGCTGGTGACGACCTTGACCAAACGCATGTCGGAAGACCTCACGCAATATTTGGAAGAGCACGGCCTGAAGGTCAAGTACGTCCACTCGGACATCGAGACGATCGACCGCATGCAGATCCTTAAAGATCTGCGTTTGAAGAAATTCGATTGTTTGGTGGGCGTTAACCTCTTGCGCGAAGGGCTGGACCTGCCCGAGGTTTCGCTGGTCGCTATCCTTGACGCGGACAAGGAAGGTTTCTTGCGCTCGCAGACCTCGCTGATCCAGGTTTCCGGCCGGGCCGCGCGCAACATCAACGGCCTGGTCATCATGTACGCGGACCGTGTCAGCGCGGCGATGAAGGCAACGATTTCTGAATGCGACCGCCGCCGCAAGATCCAGACGGCATTTAACAAAACGCACGGCATCACGCCGCAGACGATCCAAAAAGCGATCCGCGCCGGCATTGAAGAATTGGCCCGCGATGACGCCCACGAGCTGGTTTTTGCCGTTGCGGGACAAAATGAAGAGGAGTATACTCTAACCAACCATATTTCGCAGATGGAGCGCGAAATGGAATTGGCGGCGCGCAACTTGCAATTCGAACGCGCGGCCCTGATCCGGGACAAGATCAAAGAGATGAAAGACATTAAAACGGGAAAACTGAAATGATCCTGGCCGTAGACATAGGAAATACGACGATCGCTTGTGGCATCTGCGCGGGTAAGAAGGTCCTGGCTGTGCATCGCATGGATACTGTTAGCGACAAGGCGCGTTTGGCCAGGGAGCTGGAAAAATTGTGCGGCCGCATTTCCCGTAAATATCCGTCATTGCGGGAGGCCGTTATCTGCAGCGTTGTTCCGGGCGCGTTGGCCGTCGCGGAAAAAACCATCCGGCGTAAAATGGGCATTAAGCCCCTGGTGATCGGGCGTGATGTCAAAGTCCCGCTGAAAAATAATTACAAGAATCCCCGTCAGGTGGGGCAGGACCGGCTGGTGGGCGCGTACGCGGCCAAATGCCTTTACAAAGCGCCGTGTCTCATTATCGACTTCGGGACCGCCATCACCTTCGACATTGTTTCCGGCCGCGGGGAATATGAGGGAGGCATCATTATTCCGGGCTTACGTTTGTCCGCGGAATCGTTGTTCCAAAAGACCGCCTTGCTGCCCCGCATTGACACCATCCGCGCGCCGCGCTCTTTAATAGGGAAGGACACCACGGAAAGTATCTTGAGCGGCTTGTTCGACGGTTATGGCGCGATGTGCGCGGGGCTTATCGACCGGATCTCCGCGGCGATGTCGCGCCGGCCCAGGGTCATCATCACCGGAGGGCACACCAGCCTCATGCGAAAATTCATCCGCACCAAAATCACCGCAATTGATAAAGAGCTCGTCTTTAAAGGCATTGTTTTGGCTTATCAGAAGGTTACCCCGGCTCGCAAGATATAGCAAAATTTTCTTCGCCTTTTTAATCACACGATGGGCGAAGATAATTTTGCTATGCTCGCCGGGGTTGTCCACCTTCTCTGGATGGCGGACAAATTTTTCTTGACAAAAATACAGATTTTGTTAAATTAGCACTCTACTGATTTCACTGCTAAGCGTGGTTGTGGTGGTCGAAGTCTTTTAAAGTTCAACAAAATTCTAAGGAGGTGGGTAATGGACATTCAACCATTGGCTGACAGGATCGTGGTAAAACCTTTGGACGCTCAAGAAGTCTCCAAGGGTGGCATCGTTTTGCCGGATACCGCGAAGGAAAAACCGCAGGAAGGAAAAGTGGTCGCGGTCGGTAAAGGCAAAGTGACCGAAGAAGGCAAACTCAAGGCTTTGGAAGTCCGCGTGGGTGATCGCGTTCTTTACGGGAAATACAGCGGCACGGAGATCACGACGAAGCAAGGCGACGAGCTTTTGATCATGCGCGAAGAAGACGTTTTCGCGATCGTTAAGTAAACAGATTTAAACGTAAAATCACAAACGGAGGTATTTGAAAATGGCAAAGCAACTGGTATTTAGCGATGAAGCAAGACGCGCCGTCCTTCGGGGCGTCGAGCAGCTCGCGAAAGCGGTTAAAGTGACGTTGGGCCCCAAGGGCCGCAATGTCGTTCTGGACAAAAAATTCGGTTCACCGACCGTCACCAAAGACGGTGTCACGGTGGCCAAGGA
>ORJL011888896.1_pt1 | contig 26956 bp, 29 predicted proteins | sample 1779941 | NCBI WGS metagenome assembly ORJL01 (sample SAMEA104232317, study PRJEB22302) | groundwater metagenome | biome: forest; feature: aquifer; material: groundwater | place: USA | collected 2011-08-07 | depth 5.8 m
CGCCCCGCTCAGGGCTGCCGACCGGCCGGCCGCCCCCATGCGGCTGGTCTTTCTCATCCTCCCGGGCCCTGGTGTTGGCGGGGACGGCGGAGAGCTGCAGCAGCCGGCGCCGCCGCCGAAGGCGCTCGGTGAGGGCCACCACGCGATCAGCAGTCCGCTGCCGGAGCGCCGCGAGAGGAAACCGATCGTGCCGACGCCGGTTCCGCCCGAGCCCAAACCTGCGCCGCTGCTCAAGGCCGAGCAGCTGCCGGCGGTGGTCGCGCCGCTTCCGACCGCGCCAGCCGACACTCGGAATCGCGTGGGCGTCCTGCAGGAGACGCCCGTTGCAGCCGACAGTCACGGGCCCGGCAAGGGGGGCGGCGCGGGCACCGGCACGGGCGCCGGTCTCGGCGAAGGGAACGGCAGCGGCGTCGGACCGGGATCAGGCGGCGGCACGGGCGGCGGACCCTATCGGCCCGGGAGCGGCACCGAGCCGCCGCGCCTCCTGCGCGAGATGAAAGCGGACTACACCGAAGACGCGCGCCAGCGCGGCGTGTCGGGCGACGTCGTGCTCGAAATCGTGGTGCGCACCGACGGGTCGGTGGGCGATGTGAAGATTCTGCACGGCCTCGCCAGCGGGCTGAACGAGCGCGCCGTGCAGGCCGTGCGGCAGTGGCGGTTCGCGCCCGCGCGCCGCCTGGGCGCGCCGATCGACGTCATCGTCGAGGTGGCGGTCGAGTTCAGGCTGCGGTGAAATGAGATCATGTTCTTGCTGATTGTCACGCTCGTGTCGATGCTGCTCGCCGCGATCATGAGCGTGGTCGCCTGGCGCGTCGCCGTCGAGGAGCGGCGCCGGTCGGAGGCGCGCGTGGACGCGCTCGCGGCGGAGATCCATGACGTCCCGGCGCCGGGTGTCCGCGTGTCGCCGTACCGACTGGACGATGACCTCGAGTTGCGGCCGGTGTCGGGGACGGCGACGCGATCGGAGATGTTCGCCGCGACGCGCCCCGCAGGCTCGCCCTCGCGCCTCGCCGTGGTGGTTGCGATCGGCGTGTTCGTGTTCGGCGCCGCCGTGTCGCTGGCGATCGTGTTGAGCGCCGGCTCGCGCGGCCTGGCCAATCCGCCGGCGACAGACGCGGTGGGCACCCCTCCGCTCGAGCTCGTCGTGCTCGGGCACGAACGGGACGGCGATCGGCTGACGGTGCGCGGTGTCGTCCGCAATCCGGCGACCGGCGCACGCCTGGACGACCTCAGCGCCGTCCTCATCCTGCTCACTCGCGAGGGAGGGGTGCGGGCGAGCGCACGCGCCGCCGTCCGGCCGGCGCCGCTCGGCCCCGGCGGCGAGTCCACCTTCGTCGTCACCGTTGCTGGCGCGACCGACGTCGGACGGTTTCGGGTGAGCTTCAGAACCGACGATCACGTCGTGCCGCACATTGATAGACGTCATGAAAGTTAGAAGTCTGCCGATTGCCGCTGGCGCCGTCGCGCTGCTTGTCGTGTCGCTCAGCGGGCAGCAGCGGTCGCCGGAGCACGCGCCGCAGGAGCAGGGCTTTCGCTTCAAGAGCGGCGTCGAGCTGGTCAACGTCACCGCGACGGTGTCCGACGCGAGCGGCCGCTTCGTCTCCGGCCTGCGGCAGGGAGACTTCGTCGTGTACGAAGACGACCAGCCGGTGGAGGTGACGCATTTCAGCGCCGAGCGCGTGCCGGTCAGCCTCGGCATCGCGCTGGACACGAGCGGCAGCATGGCCGGGCAGAAGATCCAGGAAGCGCAGGACGCGCTCGATCGCTTCCTCTACGAGCTGCTCGACAAACAGGATCAGATCTTCCTGTATCGCTTCAGCAACTCCCCCGTCCTGCTGCAGGACTGGACCAGGGATCGTCAGCTGCTCGCGCGCGCGCTCGGGCGCATCACGCCCAACGGCGGCACGGCGATGTACGACGCCGTGGCGGACGCGATTCCGCTCGCGCAGCGAGGCGAGAACCGGAAGAAAGCGCTGCTCGTCATCTCGGACGGGAACGACACGGCGAGCGCGACCGACATCCGCGAGGTCAAAGCCCAGATTCGTGAAAGCGAGGTGCTGGTCTACGCAATCGGCATCGACGGCGAGGCGGAGACGCTGCGCACGCCGCCGCCGCGGCGGGTGCCGATTCCGATTCCGATGCCCTTCCCCGGCGGCCGCGGCGGCCGTGGCGCACCCGGCGGCTGGCCGCCGCAACGGCCGCCCATCGGCGGCGGCACCGGCGGCGGATGGCCGCGCAGTTCGAGGAGCGACGACCGGGTGAACGTGGCGGCGCTGCGCGACATGACCGACGACAGCGGCGGCCGCACGGAAATCGTCCGCGACGCGCGCGATCTGAACCCGGCGACCGCCAGCATCGCCGACGAGCTCAGCAAGCAGTACTACCTCGGCTATCCATCCGCGGGAAAGAAGGACGGCCGGTGGCACGCCATCCGGGTCGAGGTGCGCAACCGCACGTATCGCGTCCGCGCACGCCGCGGCTACGTCGCAAGCTAGAATGGCGCGTGCGTCTGCTCGCGACGGCGCTCGGCCTCAGCCTGCTCGGCAGCTGCGGCGGGCTCCTCGTCGCCTCCTCGCTCGTGATGTTTCCGCTACGCGTGCGAGCGCGCCTGGTCCCGTGGCTGGTCAGCTACGCGGTCGGCGCGCTGCTGGGCGTCGCGCTGCTCCAGCTGCTGCCCGAAGCGTTGACGCTGCTCGTGCCGGCATCGGTCTTCGGCACGCTGCTCGCGGGCATCCTGCTGTTCTTCACGCTCGAGAAGCTCGTCCTGCTCCGCCACTGTCACACTGACGAGTGCGAGGTCCACACGGCAACGGCGCCGCTCGTGTTCATCGGCGACGCGTTTCACAATTTCATCGACGGCGCGATCATCTGCTCGGCCGTGATGTCGTCGGTGCCCCTCGGCATCAACACGGCCATCGCCGTCGCCGCGCACGAGATTCCTCAGGAAGTCGGCGACGTCGCCATCCTGCTCGCCGCCGGCTACAGCCGCGGCCGCGCCCTGCTCCTGAACGTCATCTCGGGCGGCTCCAGCATCGTCGGCGCCCTGATCGCCTTCGGCGCGGTGCAGATCATTCCGGGCATCCGGCCCTACGTGCTGGCGATGTCGGCCGCGAGCCTGCTGTACATCGCGATGTCGGACCTGATTCCCGACCTCCACCGCGGCGAGATCGATGCCAACGCGCTGCGACAGGTGCTGCTGATCGCGGCAGGCATCGCGACGATCGTGATCTTCGAACGGCTGATTGGATAGATGGCGATCGACAAGATCAACCTCGTCACGGTCGAGAAGATGTGGCGCCGCGAAGTGGAGGCGGCCGCCACCTACCGGCACCTGGCCGACCGGGAGCGCGATCTCAAGCGGAAGGACATCCTGATCCGCCTCGCGGAGCAGGAAGAGAAGCACGCGGCGCGCTGGTCCGAGCGCATCGCGCTCACGACCGGCCGCGTCCCGGATCCGCAGGAGGTCGAGCGCGGCCTGTCATGGTTCCAGCGCATCTCCGATCCGAACGTCGTCCTGCACCGCCTGGAGCAGGAGGAAAACAGGGCCGAGGCCGAGTACGACCAGCTCATGGGGCGGCTGAGCGATCCAACCGACCGCCGGATCGCCGAAGAGGCGATGCACGAGGAGCGCGATCACGCGGTGATCCTGCGGACGCTGGCCGGCGGCGGCGTCCCGACACCGCGTTCGGCGCTCGACAAGATTCTCGGCCGCGAGCGGTGGCACGTGCGCGGCACAGGATGGATCGGCGATGCAATCTACGGCGTGAACGACGGCCTGGGCGCCGTCTTCGGCATCGTCTCGGGGATGGCCGGCTACACCGGCGGCAGCGAGGTCGTGCTCGCCGCCGGTCTCGCGGGCACGCTCGCCAGCGCGCTCTCGATGGGCGCCGGCGCGTATCTCTCGTCCAAATCGCAGCGCGAGGTCTACGAGTCCGAGGTGGCGCGCGAGCGGCTGGAGATCGAGGAAGACCCGCACGAGGAACTGCTCGAGCTCGAGCTGTTCTATCAGCTCAAGGGCTTCTCCGTCGAGGAAGCGCGCTCGATGGCGGAGCGCCTGCAGCAGGAACCGACGCAGTTTCTCCGCACGCTCGTCCACGAGGAGCTCGGCCTCAACGAAGCCACCTTCCCCAATCCGTGGCGGTCGACGGTGTCCGCGAGCTTGTCGACGGCGGTCGGCGGCTTCATCCCGATCATCCCGTTCTTCTTCACCGTCGGGATGCCGGCGGTCGTCGCGTCGTTCATCATCAGCACCGTCGCGCACTTCGTCGTGGGCGCGTCCAAGTCGCTCGTCACGACCCGATCGTGGTGGGCCAGCGGCGCCGAGATGACGATGGTCGGCGTGCTCGAAGCGGCGGTCACCTACGGGTTGGGGCTGGCGTTCGCCAGGCTCTGACGAGCTGCCCGGGCCAGGCTGTCCTCAATTCTGAACATACGGAGCCATCCTTATCGCAAAGCACGTGTTTCCAATGATTTAGATAGCCCAGGTCCTGGCACTCCGTTTGCTACTTTCACAGCCGGAATGTGAGAAAGGCGGAGGTGCCACATGTTCAGAAGACTGTGTTCGTTTGCAATGGCAATGACGCTGACCGCGGGCGTCGCGCACGCCGCGCCGGTCGAAAGGACGGAGCGGAAAGACTTTCAGGTGTTCAAGGACGTCGCAACCAGCGTCGAGCGCTACACCCAGTTCACGATCTTCGACGACATCAGCGCGAACGTGAAGGACGGGGTCGTCACGCTCAGCGGCAAGGTCACGATGCCGTACAAGCGGGAGGACATCGAGAAACGCGTGGCAAAGATCGACGGCGTGCGCAAGGTGACCGATCAAATCACGGTGCTGCCGGTCTCGCAGTTCGACGATGAGTTGCGGTACAGGATTGCGCGGTCCATCTACGGCCACTCGAACTTCTGGAACTACGCGATCATGCCCAATCCCCCGATTCACATCGTCGTCGAGCGCGGCCGCGTCACGCTGACAGGTGTCGTGCAGAGCGACGTCGATCGCATGCTGGCGCGATCGCTCGCGACCGAGTTCGGCGCGTTGTCGGTGACCAACGATCTGAAGACCGATGCGGAGATGCGTGACGTCCTTGAAAAGTCCGAGTGAGCGGTCGATTCGACTGGAGGCGGGCGCCGTCACGACGGCGCTCGTCTATCCGGCGGGAGGAGCGCCGCTCGGCGCCGCGCTGATCCTGGGCCACGGCGCCGGCGCCGGGCAGCGCAGCACGTTCATGGTCGAGCTCGCCCGGGCGCTGTCGGCGCTCGGCATCGAGATCGTCACCTTCAACTTCCTGTACAGCGAACAAGGCCGGCGCATGCCCGATCGCGCGCCGGCGCTCGAGGGCTGCTATCGCGCGGTCATCGACGCCGCACGGTCGGAGCTCGAGAGCGCGCGGCGATCGCTGTTCATCGGAGGGAAATCCATGGGCGGGCGGATCGCCACGCAGGTGGCGGCGGCCGATCCCGCGCTGCCGCTGGCCGGCCTTGTGCTGCTCGGTTACCCGCTCCATCCTCCGGGCAGGCCCACCGAGCGCCGCGACAAACATCTGCCCGCCATCAGGCGCCCGATGATCTTCGTGCAGGGCAGCCGCGACGCGTTCGGCACGCCCGCCGAGTTGAGGCCGATCATCGACCTCCTGGAACCAAGGCCGGCGCTGCACGTCGTCGACAAGGGCGACCATTCCTTCAAGCTGTCGCGAAAAGACCCGGCGGCCCAGGCCGCGGTGTACTCCGAAGTTCAACAGGCCATCGCCGACTGGATCAAAGTTTGAGCTCCATGACGTCGCCTGCGTGCGTGAAGCCGTGCCGGAGGTACAGCGTGACGCTTCGGTTGGTCGGCCACAGCACGACGCGATCGATGCCGTGCGCTCGCGACCACTCGAGCGCCGCCTCGACCAGCCGCGTGCCCGTGCCGCCGCGTTCGGCCGGCTTGACGTACAGATTCGACAGGTAAGCGTGCCGCTCCGGCTCGCCGACCGGATTGGGAATCTTCTCGATGGTGCGGAGCCACGCCTGTCCGACGATGGCATTGCCGGTGACGGCGACCCAGGCCTGCCACGGGCTGCCCTCGGGCAGCTCGTGGCGCATCCAGCCCGTGCACCGCCGCACGAACGCGTCGTGGGTCTCGACAGGCGCTTCGCGTCCCGCGCGGAACTCCCATCGCAACTCAGCCAGCTGTCTGGCGTCGGCGGACGTCGCGCTCCGTATGCGAATCATGTGAGCCGCTCCCGCAGGAAGAGAGACGCCGCCTGCGGCACCGCGTCGGACCACTCGTGACCGCCATCGAAGGCGAGCGGCCGCACGTCGCTTCCCGCCTCGCGCAGGCGCCGCACGTCGCTCTCGAACGTCGCCGCCGCGTACACCGCGTCGTTCGCGCCGCGGCAGACGAGCGCCGCGGGGACGCACGCGAGGAGGTCGGCGCCCAGCTCCGGCGGCACGTCGCCACCGACGGCGATCGCACCGGCGACGGGACGCGAGGATGCCGCCGCCGCACGAAACGCCATCGCGACGCCCTGCGAAAAGCCCGCGAACACCAGAACCGGTGCAGGGGACCACTCGCGAGCGACAGCGTCCAGCACGCCCGCGACGTAGGCCAGGTTGTCGGCCATCGCGTGCTCGCGGTCCTGCCGCGTCATCCAGCTCGCGACCACGTCGCTCGTGCGGCGCTGATAGAACCGATGCATCCCCTGGATCGAGACGAGCAGCCAGCCTTCCGCGCCCTTAATCGCGCGCAGCCGCTCGAGCTGCGTCTCGGCCCCCTCCGCGTACCCGTGAAACCCGACGAGCACCGGCGCCGGACCCGGCGCCACCGGCGGCGCCACGAGATATCGGCCGTGCGTTTGGGCGGCGATCGTGCGCTCGATCACGCCATCACTCCGCCTCACCAGATGACCTTCACCGAGCCCGACGAGCGGATGTCCGCGTCCCGCGTCACGAGCGGCAGGCCGAGCGTCTGCGCCGCCGCGCAGATGAGCGCATCGAAGGGATCGCGCGTGAACCGCAGCTCGTCGGCGAGGAAGACCTGCTCGGGCGTGACGTCGAGCGGCTGATACGCGGGGTTGCTGAACAGATCGTCGAAGAACGCGCGCACCGTGCGGCGGAGATTGATGCGGGACACCCTGGCGAGGAGACTGCATTCCCACATCACCACGGTCGGGACGTACAGGATCGCCTCGCGGCGCTCGCAGCGATCGAAGAACATCGCGGCGCGGGGCCCGAGCTTTCCGCCGCCCGAGGCGTGAAACACCAGCGCGTGCGTATCGGTGACGGCCGCTCGCGAATCAGCCACGGCGCGTCTTCGTCGCGTGCACCGAGAGCCTGCGGCCGAGCGACGCGTCGAACATCCCCCGCACCGCAGCGTCGGCGCGCTCGAGGAGGGGATCGCCCGGATCCACGTCGATCGTGCCGATGACCGATCGCGAGGGGCCTACCCCGCCCGATGCCCGGGCGGCGGCGACGAGCTGGTCGAGGAGCTCGCTCACGCTCCGCAGTCCCGCGGCGCCGGCCCGCCCTTTCAGCCACGTCAGGTTGTCGGCGTCGAGGGTGACGGAAATAGCCTGCTTTGGCATCGTATGTTTATACGATATAGTCTATCACAATCAATTCAGCATGAATGCCGCTGACATCCGGCCCGTCGCCGCCGCCGCGCAGACCCAGTCCTCTGTCGATCTCTTCCTGATCTTCGTCGGCGCCAACATCGTGGCAACGACGTTCCAGGTGGGGGCGAGCCTGGCCTCGTCGTTCAGCGTGGCGCAGACGACCGGGCTCGTCGCCGTCGGCAGCATCGGTGGCGCCGCACTCGTGGCCGCGCTCGCGCCGCTCGGGCCGCGGCTGCGCGTGCCGTCAGTCGTTGCCGCGCGTGCCGCGCTCGGCGTCCGCGGGGCCGGACTCGTGGCGCTGGTCCTCTACGTCTCCAACTTCGCATGGATCGCCCTGAACAACGTGATCGCGGCGTCGGCCGCCGCGCGCGTCGCCGGCGGATCCGAGACCGCCTGGGCGATCGCGCTCGGGCTCGTGGCCACGATCGTGGTCTGGCGCGGCCCGCGCGCCGTGGCACGCGCGGATCGGATCGCGGTGCCGCTGATGCTGCTCGTCGGCGTCGCGCTCACCGTTGCCTGCCTCCGGACCTCACTGCCCTCGGCCGCCGCGCCGCTAGTCTCCATGCGCTGGTCGCGCGGGCTCGACGTGGTCGTCGGCTATCAGGTCTCGTGGATTCTGATGTTCGCCGACTACTCGCGCTACACGCGGTCGGCGCGCGGCAGCGCGATCGCGGTGTTTCTCGGGCTCGCGCTGACGAGCGCCTGGATGATGCCGCTCGGCGCGGTGGCGGCGCGGGCGGCCGGCACCAGCGATCCGGGCGCGATGCTGGGCGCCGTGGGCCTGGGCGCCGCCGGCGCGCTGCTGCTCACGCTCGCGACGGTCACGACGAACTTCGTCAACATCTACATGTCCGCGCTCGCCTGGAGGAGCCTGTTTCCGCGCGCCCGCGACGCCACGGTCGTCTGGTCGATCGGCCTCATCGGCACCGCGCTCGGCGCCGTCCCCGGCGTCTGGCTGGAGCAGTACACGAGCTTCATGGTGCTGCTCGGCGCGCTGCTCGTGCCGGTCGGCGGCGTGCTCATCGCCCACTACTACCTCCCGCGCCTGCGGGCAGACGAGGCGTTCATCGACGCGCTGTACGACGAAGCTGGCGCGTTCCGTGGCGTGTCGGCCGCAGGCGTCCTCGCGTGGGCTGCCGGCGCCGTCGCGTACGTCGCGGCGGGCTCGATCGGCGGCACGCTGCCCGCGCTCGTCGTGTCGGTCGCCGTCTACCTGACGCTGCGCTACACTCGGAGTCGATGAGAACGCTTGCCCTCGCCGCCGCGGTCGCGCTGCTCGCAACCGCCGCACCAGACGCGCAATCCCGGACGAAAGTGGTGGTGCTCGGCACGGGCACGCCCAATGCCGACCCCGATCGCCTCGGCCCGTCGGTGGCCGTCGTCGTCGACGAGACGAGCTATCTGGTGGACTTCGGCGTGGGGATCGTGCGGCGCGCGGCCGCCGCGGAACGATCCGGCATCAAGGCGCTCGCGGCGACGAACCTGAAGTACGCGTTCGCGACGCACCTGCATTCGGATCACACGCTGGGATTCGCCGACTTGATCCTGAGCCCGTGGGTGCTCGACCGCGACGCGCCCCTGGAGGTGTGGGGCCCGCGCGGCCTGCGCGCGATGACGACGCATCTCATCGCGGCCTACGCCGAGGACATCCGCGTGCGCACGACGGGCGGCGAGCCCGCCCACAAACAGGACCCGCGCAGCGTCCATGTCCACGAGATCGCGCCGGGCGTCGTGTACCGCGACGCGCGGGTGACGGTGACGGCGTTCGCGGTGACACATGGCGCGTGGCCGCAGGCGTTCGGGTACCGGTTCCAGACGCCGGATCGCACGATCGTGATTTCCGGGGACACCGGTCCGACCTCGCACCTCGAGGATCAGTGCCAGCGGTGCGACGTGCTCGTGCACGAGGTCTATTCCGAGGCGGGGTTCGCGAAGCGGCCGCCGGAGTGGCAGGCGTATCACTCGCGCTATCACACCTCGACGCGCGAGCTGGGTGCGATCGCGCAGCGCGCGCGGCCCGGCCTGCTCGTGCTGTATCACCAGTTGATCTGGAGCTCGACCGAGGAGGAGCTGCTGAAGGAAGTGCGATCGGTCTACGACGGCAAGGTCAGCTCCGCACACGACCTGGACGTTTACTGAACCGCCGCGTTCAAGGTTCAGCGTTCAGGGTTCAACGTTCGTTCTGGTTCGGGGTTCGGGGTTCGGGGTTCGGGGTTCAGCGCGCCAGAACTCCGAACGAGAACGAACCCTGAACCTTGAACGTTGAACGCGGAACCCGATCCGTGTCGGTTCGATCCGCGCGCAGCCCCGCGAACGGGTCTAGCGCCGCGGCGCCGTGTGACGACAGGACGCATTAGAGCCGTCTTCACCACCACGTAGTGGCCGGCTTCAGCCGGCCTGCGGCGGTCCGCCTAAAGGCGGACACTACACGCTCGTGAAAACGGCTCTAGACGGGTGTTCCAGCTCGTCAGTCGAGCGGATGCTGCGTGATCAGCGCTTCCTCGACGATTCGGCCGTTCACGAGATGTTCCTGGATGATTCGTTCGAGGACCGGCGGATCGCAGTGCCCGTACCACGCGCCTTCGGGATACACGACGGCGATCGGTCCGCCTTCGCAGATGCGCAGGCAGTTCACCTTGCTGCGCAGGATGCCGCCCTGCTCCGACAGCCCGAGCTCCTTCAGCCGGCGCTTCAGGTAGTCCCAGGCGGCGAGGCCGCGATCTTTGTCGCAGCACTTCGGCTCCCTCTGATCGCAGCACAGGAAGATGTGCCGCCGCGCGGCGCTCACACCAATGCTCTCCGCAATCGCGCGCTGCGCGTCGTGACCCATCAGCCCCCAGCCCTCAGCCCTCAGCCCTCAGCCCTCAGCCCTCAGCCCTCAGCCCTCAGCCCTAATGATTAGACCCCGAACTCTTCCGCGTTCCATGTGAGCCCCAGCTCGCCAGGAGGCGCCATGTAGCCGACGAGCGCCGAGGCGGCGACCACCGCGGGGCTGGCGAGATAGCCTTCGCCGCCCAGCCCCATGCGGTTCTGCCAGTTGCGGTTGAACGTCGTGATCGCGCGCTGGCCCTTCACGAGCGCATCGGGTCCCTGACCGAAGCATGGACCGCACCACGACTGGCGGATCTGTCCGCCCACCGATCGGAATACCTCGGCGATCGATTCGCCGCCCAGGCGCGCGTCGGGCCGCTCGATCTGCCGGCCCACGCCGCCCGATCCCGGGAACACGACGAGCTCGGTGGCGGCCTTGCTGGCGCCGCGGGCGCGCGCGGCGCGGACCACGAGCGCGGCGGCGAGCAGATCGAGGTAGCTGCCGTTGGTGCACGAACCGATCATCGCCTTGTCGAAGGTCAGACGCTCGCACGCGACCTCGTCGGCGGGAAACGCGTTGCCGGGGCTGAACGGCTTCGCGATCATCGGCATCACATCATCGAGGCTCATCGTTTCGTCGAGGGCGTACACCGCGTCGGCGCCGGGCGCGAACGGCGGATACGGCAGCTCGGCGATCCCTTGGTCGCGATACCACGCGTAGGTGATGTCGTCGGGCGCGAAGATGCCGTTCAGCGCTTCGGCCTCGGCCATCATGTTGGCGATCGTGTTGCGGTACGCGATCGGCAGCTGTTTGTTCGCGTCCACCAGCTCCACCGACATGCCCTGCGACTGCTTCGCGCCCCAGCGCCGCAGCAGCTCGAGCACGATGTCCTTGCCGCTGACCCACGGCTGGAGCCGCCCGCCGAACACGACGCGTCTCGCGTTGCCGACGGTGAAGTAGATGTAGCCGGTCGACCATCCGAAGCCGAGCGTCGTCGAGCCGACGCCCATGCCGACGGCGCCGTACGCGCCGTACGCGCGGCTGTGCGAGTCGGCGCCGGGGATGAACTGACCCGGCAGCACGAGCGCCTGCTCGGGGAAGTAGAAGTGGAAGATGCCGTCGCCCGGCGTCGCATAGTACGGCTTCTCGATGCCGTGCAGGCGCGCGAACTCGCGGCCGATCGCCGTCTGCTTGTCGTCGTCCGCCTTGCCGGTGAAGACGAAGTGGTCGTTGGCGATCGCGGCTTGGCGCGGATAGATCGTGGTGCCGCCCGTGATCTGGTTGAACGTATGGATCGCGAACGGGGCGGTGCCGTCCGAGGCCGGCAGCAGGTCGGCCCACACGCGCAGCGTGGCGCCCGGCGCGAAGTGGGCGGACTTGTCCACGCGGTGCGCCCACACGATCTGTTCGGTCGAGGTGAGCCGGCGCGCGAGGTCGGGATCGGGCCATTCGATGCGCGGCGTGTCCACGACCGACGCCTCGAGCTCCCGCCGCCCGGCGGCGAAGATGCCGCCGGTCTGCCGGATCTCGTCCTCCTTCGGGCTGAGCGGGACCGGTTCGTACGTCCTGTCCTGCGTCTGGTTGGTCAGGCGGCGCGATTGGGGCTCGAAGCCGAACACATCGCCGTCCTTCGCGTCCGCCACGGCTTCTGGGCTCTGCACGACCTGCAGCCCGAGGTTCAAGGCGTTTCTGCGGAAGATGTCGCCCATGTTGTGACCGCAGACGATCACCATGTCGAGACCGACCTCTTCGGCAACCGCCTTGAGGCCGGCGGGGCTCATCTCGCGCGACGAGCCGATCGCAAAGCGGTCCCCGGCGACCAGGAACGTCTCGCCGCGGTGCACGCGCGCGCGGAAGTCGGGCATCAGGTACCGGAACGAGCCGGCCTTCCAGCGCTCGTCGAGCGTGTCGAGGCTCTCCGACACGCAGTCCGCGGCCGGCGTGATCTGGTCGGTATCGATCGCGTCGAGCTTCTTCTTTTTGCCGAGGACCGTCAGATCCCAGAAGATGAGCGCCGTGCCACGGATGATCGTCGTCGACGCGGTTTTCTCGACCGCTGAGGTGGCCGACGCCACCGCCGCTGGTGACACGCCGGGCTTGAGCCGGGCTGGTTGAATCGTGTGCATGGACCTTCCGACAAGTGTAGCGTGACCACTCGATGGCGGCAGGCGGGCCTGGCCGCCCTGGCGCCAGGACGTTCGCGCCGAAACGTTGATATCATGGGTGGTCGATCCATGTCAGAGCTCAGAGACCAGCCGCTGCACGCCTCCACCTCGGAAGCCGTCACCCACAACGTGCGGGTCGAGGTGGAATCCCAGTACGCCCCCGAACATTCGCAGCCGTTTCAGAGCGAGTGGTTCTTCCATTACACCGTGCGCATCTCGAACGAAGGCGAGCACACGGTGCAGCTCCTCAGCCGCCACTGGATCGTCACCGACGCGGCCGGCCACACCGACGAGTTCAAAGGTCCCGGGGTCGTCGGCGAGCAGCCGGTGCTCCGGGCGGGCGAGTCGTTCCAGTACACGTCGGGGTGTCCGCTGAAGACGTCCACCGGCGTCATGCGCGGCACGTATCAGATGGTCACGGAGGACGGCGATCACTTCGACGCGGAAATCGCTCCCTTCGCGCTGCACGAGCCTTACACCGTCCACTAGCCGAAAGCTTCGCGCTCCGCCGGTTGGGAGAGCCGCCTTCTCTGCGACTTCCGCGGTTTCATCTGCTGGTAAGATGCCGGCCACCATGAGACGACTGCTCTGCGTCTTCGGAGCCGCCGCGATCGGCACCGTTGCTGCCGCGCAAGTCCGGCTTCCCGATCTCCCTTCGCGTGTGCCGCCGTTGTCGGCGCTGCTGCAGGGCCAGGCGCTCACCACGTCGCTCGACGACGCGGCCGGCGCCTTGCCCATGCTCGACGACTACAACCCGGCCCGCTTCGCGCCGATGATGGCGCTGCCCGCCGGCGTGGGCGGCGGCTACAGGCTCCGTCCCGGACTCTACACGCTGACGGTCGAGAGCTACTGCCTCCAGCCGGGCGCGTTTCGCCCCGGCCGCGGCGACGGGTACGTGCTCGCGCCGTTGAAGGGTGCGGGCGCCGACGCGGTGCAGACGATTCTTCGCGAAGCGGCGGCGCATCCCGAGATTCCACAAAGTGACGTGCAGTTGCTGCTCTGGGGCGTCATCGCGCGGACGCCGGTCCAGGAGATGGACGCGCCGCTGCAGACCGCCGCGCGCACGCTGATGACGCCGGCCGAGATTGCGCGCGCCAACGGCCGCGCGCTGGCGACGATTCCACAGGAGATCCGCGACCAGCTCTTCGCGCGCGCCGATCCGGTGACGCAGCGGGTGCTGGACGCCGAAGCGCAGATCCGCGAGCGCCTCGCGCAGGCCGGCGCGACGTTCGATGAGCTCGAAGAGATCGCGATGCCCGAGCGCGATGCGGGCGCGGAGCGTGGACCGCAGGTTCCGCCCGGCCGCTGGTCGTTCGACCCGCGCGGATACTTCGTGCGCTACCAGGCCGACACCTACAGTGAGATGACGATGGAGGTCTACGCGCCGGAGCCGTTCGCGATCGGGCGCGACACCAGCGGCCGGGTCACGCGCGTCGCCGACAGCAAGGGCCGGCGCATCATCGTCGAGTACGGGAACGGCACGGCCATCACGTCGGCGCGGATCGAGCGACTGGCTCGGCCATCGCATCGCGCGCGCGCGCGGAGCGAGAGCGCGACGCTGATCAACGCGGCGACGGCAGGCGACGCGGCATGGGCGCAGCAACTCAACGACTTCGGCAGTCGCTGGGCGCGGGCCGGCGGTCCACGCCTGCAGCCCGGATACGAAGCGTCCCTGGACCTGCTCCGGCTGTGGCGCGGGCTGAAGACGGCCGCGGCACGGCAACCCGGCACAGTTCCGGCGTGGGCGGTCAGCGAGATCGACATGCTCGCGAACGCGTTTCAATACGCGATCTGCCGTGCCGCCGGACGCTGCGGCGTTCCGCCCGCGCGGGCGGAACGCGCCGTGCCTCATCTGGCGCTCGTCAATTACGTGCAACCCCCCTGGCATCCGTTCGCATTTCAGGGTGGCCGCGCCGGATCCGCCGGCGGTGGCGATGTGGATCCCGCCGGCGGCGCGGCGGTGCCTGGCGGTTCGGGGAAACAGCGTCTCGGCCCGTCGCGGAAGCCGAAGAAGTGTCCGCCCCCTGAGGACATCAGCAAGCTGGAAGATCGTCTGAAGTTTGTCGAGAAGGCGGCGGAGCTGGCGCAGAGCTACGCCGACGATCCACGGACCGAGTTCGACGACGGCGACGACTTCTACGACCGGTTCGAGCGCGAGCTCGAACACGAGTTCGGTCCGATTCACGAACAGGGCGACTTCGACCCGTCAACGGGCACGTCGCGAAACAACGTGGCCGCCTGCGCGGACGACGACTACGCGTGCCAGGTGACGGCGTTGGAAACCGACGACCACGAAGATCAGCACGGGCGCAACAGTGCCGAGTGCCAGGGCGGCGGCAACAACGGCACGTGCGGCAACAGCGGACGCGACTACGCGCGCGACGAACAATCGGCGTACGACGAGAGCGCGAAACGTGTTCGCGACGCGATCGACCACGCGAAGCGCTGCACGGGCTAACCTCGCCACAACGATCAACGCAGAACACGCGGAGAAGACCATTCCCTGCGAGCTCCGCGATTTCTGCGTTGTACGCCGTCTACTCTGGCCGGCGGAACGTGCGGATCGCGTCGAGGAAGGCGTCGCCGAAGTCGGCGGCTTTCTTCGCACCGACGCCGTACACCTCGTGCAGATCGTCGACCGTCTTCGGCCGCCGCTCCACCATGTCGCGCAGCGTCGTATCGTGGAAGATGACGTAGGGCGGGACGCCGCGCTCGCGCGCCAGGCGCAGGCGCACCTCGCGCAGCACATCGAACAGATCCGAATCCACCGTGACGGTGAAGGTGTCGCGCACACCCGACCGGCTCCGCTTCCTCGACGCCGGCGGCCTCACCTCGCGATAGAGCTGGCACCCGCCGTCGCCGCGCAGCAGCGACGCGCCGGCCGTGGTCAGGCGCAGCACCGGATACGGGTCGCCTTCGCGCAGCAGCAGTCCCTCGCCGACGAGCTGCTCGATGAAGCCGCGGATCGCGGCCGGCGCTTCCTCTTTCAACAGCCCGAACGTCGACAGCTCATGATGCCTGGACGCGACGACCTTCTCCGACGCCTTCCCCGTCAGGACGTCGGTCACGTGAGCCGTGCCCCAGGTCTGCTTGACGCGCGCGACGCACGAGAGGATCTTCTGCGCGATCGTGAGCGAATCAGCGACCGCATCGAGCTCCTTCAGGCACCAGTCGCAGGCGCCGCACTCGGCTCGTTCGTACTGCTGGCCGAAGTATTCCACCAGCGTCCGATGGCGGCAGCGCGTGCCCGCGGCGTACTTCTCCATGTCGCGCAGCAGCGACCGCGCACTGTCGCTCCACTCGCCATTGGTCTCGAGCATCTGCTTCCAGCGGACGAAGTCGCCGCCCGAGTAGATCAGCACGCACTCCGAGGGCAGGCCGTCTCGCCCCGCGCGGCCTGACTCCTGCTGGTAGTGCTCCGGCGACCGCGGCGCGCCGGCGTGCACGACGAAGCGCACGTTCGATCGATCGATGCCCATCCCGAACGCCACCGTCGCGACGACGATGTCGACCCGCTCGTCGAGGAACTGCTCCTGATGCCGGCTGCGCACGTCGTCTGGCAGGCCCGCGTGGTAGGGCACCGCGGAATGACCTTCGCTCTTCAGCCAGCCGGCGAGCGCCTCGACCTCGCGGCGCGACGAGCAGTAGACGATGCCGGCTTCGTCCTCGTGCCGCGCGAGGATCTCGAGCAGCTGCGTGTGCAGGTTCCCGCGGCGCAGCACGCGATACACCAGGTTCGGGCGATCGAACGACCCGACGAGCACCAGCGGCGCCTGCAGCCGCAGCTCCGTGACGATGTCGCGTCGCACGCGCTCGGTCGCGGTCGCGGTGAAGGCGTGGAACGACACGCCGGGAAAATCCTCGCGCAGCCGTCCGAGCTGCCGGTACTCGGGACGGAAATCGTGACCCCACTGGCTGATGCAGTGCGCTTCGTCGATCGCAATGAACCGCAGGTTCGCCTGCTGCAGCATCCGCCGCAGCGGCTGGCTTCCCTCGCCGGCAATCCGCTCCGGCGACACGTAGAGCAGCCGGCAGCGGTCCTCGCGCACGCTCGCCAGCACCTCGTCGCGCTCGTGCGGCAGCAGCGTGCTGTTCAGGAACGACGCCTCGACGCCGTCGACGCGCAGGCCGTCGACCTGGTCTTTCATCAGCGAGATGAGCGGTGAAATGACGAGCGCGAGGCCGCGGCGTTCAGAGGGACCCTCCACGACCGCCGGCGCCTGGAAGCACAGCGACTTGCCGCCGCCGGTCGGGAGCACGACGACGCTGTCGCGCGACTCGAGAATCGCGTGCATCGCCTCGCGCTGGAGAGGACGGAATCCGGAAAAGCCCCAGACCCGGTGGAGCGCGTCCACGAGCCGGGCGTCAGCGTCGGGCGTAATGGTGCTCGACGTAGTCATCGACCAGACGCTGAAACGCTGCCGCGAGCTCGTCATACGAGCCGCGTAATGTGGTGACGTGCTGACCGTCGATGTACACGGGGCAGCTCGGCTCCTCGCCGGTGCCGGGCAGGCTGATGCCGATGCTCGCGGCTTTCGACTCGCCGGGGCCGTTGACGACGCAGCCCATCACCGCCAGCGTCATCGACTCGACGCCCTCGTGCGTCGTCTTCCACCCCGGCATCTTCTCGCGGATGTAGTCCTGAATCCGCTCGGCCAGCTCCTGGAACGTGCTGCTCGTCGTCCGCCCGCAGCCGGGGCACGCCGTGACGCTCGGTGAAAACGAACGCAGGCCGAGCGCCTGCAGCAGCTCGCAGGCGGCGTACACCTCCTCGCGGCGGTCGCCGCCGGGGCGCGGCGTCAGCGAGACGCGGATCGTGTCGCCGATGCCCTCGTTGAGGAGCACGCCCATCGCCGACGCCGACCACACGAGTCCTTTCGTGCCCATGCCGGCCTCGGTGAGGCCAAGGTGCAGCGGCTGATCGGTTTGCCGTGCGAGCGCGCGGTAGACATTGATGAGATCGCGCGGCCGGGACGTCTTGCAGGAGATGACGATCTGATCCGTGCAGAGCCCGCTGTCGATCGCGAGCGAGGTCGACTCGATCGCCGACAGCACCATGCACTCGTTGATGATGTCTTCCGACGACTTGCCGACAGCGTGGTCCGTGTTCTCCTGCATCTTCGCGACGACGAGCTCCTGATTGAGCGAGCCGCCGTTGACGCCGATGCGGACCGGCTTCCCGTAATCGACGGCCACCTTGCAGATCGTCGAGAACTGCTCGTCGCGCCGCCTGCCGGTGCCGACGTTGCCCGGGTTGATGCGGTACTTGTCGAGGGCGCGCGCGCACGCGGGATACCTCGTCAGCAGCAGGTGGCCGTTGTAGTGGAAGTCGCCGATGAGCGGCGCCGTGCAGCCGGCGTCGAGCATCCGCTGCTTGATCTCGGGGACGGCGGCGGCCGCCGCCGGCAGGTTCACCGTAATGCGCACCAGTTCGGATCCGGCCTCGGCCAGCTCGAGGCACTGCTGCGCCGTCGCGCGTGGATCGGCCGTATCGGTCATCGTCATCGACTGGACGACGACGGGCGCACCGCCTCCAACCTGGACGTGACCCACTTTCACGCCCACCGTCTTGTGGAGCTTCACCAGCTGCATGGAAGATCTCATGGTAGCATCCCGCGACAACAGTACGTAGTGTCCGGTGGTACGTGGTGTCCGGCTTCAGCCGGACCCTCAAGACGCCGATCGCGGTCCGCCTGAAGGCGGACACCACCTACGCTTCGTCGTGGAGACCACCAATGCGCGCGATTCGAGTCCACGAGTTCGGCGGCCCTTCGGTGTTGAAGCTCGAGGAGATTCCGGATCCCACAGCCGGGCCGGGCGAGGTCGTCGTGCGCGTTCGTGCCGCCGGCGTCAATCCGGTCGACGTGTACCTGCACAGCGGCACCTACCCGCGCAAGCCGCCGCTGCCGTATACCCCTGGACAGGACGGCGCGGGCGACGTGGAATCGGTGGGCGCGGGCGTCGCCGACTTCGAGATCGGCGATCGCGTGTACATCGCGGGCCCCGGCAATACCGTGGCGGGCGCGGGCACCTACGCGGAGCGCGCGCTGTGCATCCCGTCGCAGCTCCACCATCTCCCCGCGCGGGTGTCGTTCGGGCAGGGTGCGGCGCTCGGCGTGCCGTACGCCACCGCGTACCGTGCGCTCTTCCAGCGCGCCGGGGCGAAGCCGGGAGAGACGGTGCTGGTCCACGGCGCGACGGGCGGCGTCGGCATCGGCTGCGTGGAGCTGGCGCACGCGCGCGGCCTCACGGTGATCGGGACCGGCGGCACCGACGCCGGGCTCTCCCTCGCCGGCGCGCACGGCGCCGACATCGTCGTCAACCACCACTCGCCGAATTACACGGACGAGATCATGCGCGCGACCGGCGGACGCGGCGTCAACGTGATCACGGAGATGGCGGCGCACGTCAACCTCGATCGCGACCTCGGGCTGCTGGCGCGGGGCGGGCGTGTCGTGGTGATCGGCAACCGCGGGCGGGTCGAGATCGACGCGCGCCAGGCCATGGGCCGCGACGCCGCGATCCTCGGCATGACGCTGTACAACGCAACCGAGAGCGACCTCGCGGAAATCCACGCGGCGCTCGTCGCCGGCCTCGAGAACGGCACGCTCGATCCGGTGGTCGGCCGCGAGCTGCCGCTCGCCGACGCCCGACGCGCGCACGAAGCGGTGATGGAGCCCGGCGCGCTCGGCAAGACCGTTCTGGTCGTCTGATCTGCGCGCCCGCCACGCGGGTTTCCAGGAGCGTGTTGCAGAATTGGGTAGTGGCCGGCTTCAGCCGGCCGGCAGGTCCGCCTGAAGGCGGACACTACCAGCAATTCTGCAACGCGCTCCAAGCCAAATAAAGGGGCAGATAGTCGATGAGCATGGCTCGCTACAAGTCTGTGTCCGCGATCATCGTGACGGCCGTCATCGTCGTGGCAGGAATATTCGGGTCCACGCCGGCGCGTGTGGACGCGCAGCAGCGCGGCAGAGCCGTCTACGACGCACACTGCGTGGAATGCCACGGTCAGGCCGGCCATGGCGATGGTCCGGCGGCGATGTTTCTGACGCCGCGTCCGCGCGACTTCACGACCGGCAGATACAAGATCCGGACAACCGAAACCGGCTCCCCGCCGGCCGACGAGGACCTGATCGGGTCGGTACGCCGCGGCCTCTATGGCACCGCGATGCCCGCGTGGGACCGGATTCTGTCCGACGTCGAGATCGCCGACGTCGCGCAGTACGTCAAGTCCCTCTCCCCGCAGTTCGCGCAACCGCCGAAGCCGGTCACGATTGGGGCCGGCGTTCCCAGCTCGCCCACCAGCGTGGCGCGGGGCCAGCAGGCGTACGACAAGCTGCAGTGCGGCAAGTGCCACGGCACCGACGGCCGCGGCACCGGAGCGGTCACGACGTCGTTTGAAGACGACTGGCGGCAGCCGCTCCGCGCCGCGGACCTGACCGAGCCGTGGACGTTCCACGGCGGCGCCACGTCGCGCGACATCTACCTGCGCTTCCGCACCGGCATGATGGGCACGCCGATGCCGTCGTTTGCCGATGCCGCGAGCGAGCACGAGATGTGGGACCTCGCGAACTACGTCGTGTCGCTCGGACGAAAGCCGGTCTGGTCGATGACGGCGGACGAGATCACGCAGCTCTACGCCCGGCAGGACGCGGAGGCGAAGAACAACCCGGTCAAGCGCGGCAAGTATCTGGTGGACACGCACCTCTGTTCGATCTGCCACTCACCGATCGACGATCATGGCCGCCTGTTGCCTGGCCTGTACATGGCCGGCGGCCAGGTGCTGCACATCGTGCCGTGGGGCAAGTTCCCGACGGCAAACCTCACGTCGGATCCGGAAACGGGCATCGGCAAGTTCACCGACCAACAGTTGAAGCAGTCGATCACGCGCGGCGTCATGCACGACGGATCGCGCATGCTGCCGTTCCCCATGGACTGGGGCGCGTTTTCGGCCATGACGCCGGACGATCTCAACGCGATGGTGGCCTACCTGAGAACGATTCCGGCGGTGAAGAACCGCGTGCCGCCGCCAACGCGGCCGTGGCTGCCGGTCTACCTGTGGGGCAAGTTCCAGATGCTCATCCTGCAGAAGGATCCGCCGATCGTCATCTTCTCCGGCAACGCCGGCAGCACGGGAGGGCGGTAATGGTGAAGAAGATTCTCAAGGGGGCGGCGCTCGTATTGCTGCTCCTCGTCGTCATTGGCTTCGGCGCGTTTCTGTATCTCATTCCGCCGTTCTTCATCACCTCGCCCGAGGATCTCGCCAGGCCCATCAACGACGCCGCGCCGGCAACCTCCGACATCCCGGACCCGGCTCAGCGCGCGATGGCCGAGCGCGGCCGCTATCTCGTCGTCACGGGCGCTGCATGGGCTGCCATCAGACGCCCGGCCCGCAAGGACCCGACCTCGACAAGTACCTGGCGGGCGGTGTGCTCTTCAAGATGCACGACGGCACGTACGTGACGCGGAATCTGACGCCCGACAAGGAGACCGGCCTCGCGCGGCACACCGATGACGAGGTGAAGCGCGTGCTCAGGAGCGGCGTGCTTCCGGACGGTCGCGTGGTGTCGTACCGGATGATGCCGTGGGGCTCTTACACCAACTGGACCGAAGAGGACCGCCACGCGGTGGTTGTCTATCTCCGTCATCTCAAACCGGTCAGGCATCAGGTTCCAGAGCCGGCGCCCGCCTCGACCGTCGCGGCCGGCCGAACATCGTCGGCGACCCGGGAGCCGGCGAGCAGACCGCAAACTTGTATTGGTTCAACCCGAACACCTACGCGCCCGCAGCCGGAATTCAGCTAGGATTGAAGTTCTACTGGTAAGGAGGGCTTCATGAAGAGACTTGCGATAGTCGGGCTTGCCGCGTTGCTGACCGCGCCGCTCCTGGCGCAGCACCAGGCCGACCCCGACAAGAACGTGGCGGGCGGCGGCACGCTGCCGTCGGGCTGGAAGGGCCGGCTCGACAGCGCGGCGGCCTCGATGGCCGGCGTCAAGGCGATGCAGATGGGCGGCGGCGTCCACTTCACGACCGGACCGGCGGGCATCTACTACAAGCCCGCCGACAAGGCGACCGGCACCTACGACGCGCACGCGACGTTCACGCAGCTGGGGCCCGCGGCGCATCCGGAAGCCTACGGGCTGTTCATCGGCGGATCGGACCTCGAAGGCGCCGGCCAGAAGTACACGTATTTCCTCGTGCGGCAGGACGGCAAGTTCATGATCAAGCGGCGCGCGGGCGCCGCCACGCCGACCGTCACGGACTGGACCGACCACGCCGCAATCAAGAAGGCGGACGCGTCCGGCAGAATGACCAACATCCTTGCGATTGACGTCGGCAAGGACAAGGTGCGGTTCCTCGTCAACGGCACCGAGGTTTCGGCGGCCGACGCCGCGCAGGTGGACACGGCCGGGATCGCGGGCCTCCGCATCAACCACAATCTCAACGTTCACGTCGAAGGTTTCTCGGTCAGGACGCGCTAGTCATGGCTGAGACCATCGACTGGCCGCCCCCGCGCCCGCCGAAGCGGCGCGGCCGCCTGTTCGTCCTCGCCGTCCTCGCCGTCCTGTTCCTGGGCGCGGGGACGGCGTTGTCGTACTACGTGGACGCCCTCTGGTTCAGCTCGCTCGGCTACGCCGACGTGTTCTGGAAAACGCTCAACCTGCGGGGCGCGGTGTTCGCCGGCTTCGCCCTCGTCACGTTTCTCGTCCTGTACGGGTCGTTTCTCGCGCTCAAGCCGGCGCGGCTCGGTGAGCTCGCCGAGCTGCCGATCCTGATCAACGGTCAGCCGATCAAGCTGCCGGTGGAGCCGGTGCTGAAACTGGTGGCGCTCGCCGCGGCGGTCCTCGTCGCGCTCGCGACCGGCGCCGGCATGATGGCCGAGTGGCCGACGCTCGCGCTGTACTGGTATGCGCCGCCGGCTACGGGCGCGGTCGATTCGATTTTCGGGCGGCCGCTCACCTTCTACCTGTTCACGCTGCCGGCCTGGGCGCTCGTCAGCGGCTGGCTGCTGACGCTCGCCGTCGTGGTGGGCGCGGTGGCCGCGTTCTTCATCGTCATCGCGGGCGGCACGCGGCTCGTCGGCGGACGCCGCGACACGGGCGCCGGCGCGTGGCGCGGGCTCTCGCTCGCCTTCGCGTGCGCGCTCCTGCTGCTCGCCTTCCGCGTGTACCTCGGACGGTTCGAGCGCCTGCTCGAGGACCACACCATCTTCGCCGGCGTCACCTACACCGACGCGCACGTCAGGCTGACCGGCATGCTCGTCGTCGCGGGCGCGCTGGTCGTCGGCGCGATGATGGCGCTCGTCAACGCCGTGTCGGCGCCCCGCGTCCGGTGGCTCGTGGCCTCCGTCGCGCCCGCGGTGGCGTGCTACGTCGCGGTGGGCGTCCTCGGCTGGTACGTCACCAGCTTCATCGTCAAGCCGAACGAGCTCGTGAAAGAGGCGCCCTACATCGCGAACAACATCGAGATGACGCGAAAGGCGTACGCGCTGGACCGCGTCACCGAGCAGCCGTTCCCCGCCGACTCGGGCCTCGAGGCTGTCGACGCGGCGAACAATCAGGCGACGCTGGAGAACATCCGGCTGTGGGACTGGCGCGCGCTGCAGGACACGCTGCGGCAGATTCAGGAAATCCGCACCTACTACGACTTCCCGGACATCGACATCGACCGCTACGAGATCGGCGGATCGGTGCGCCAGGTGATGCTCGCGGCGCGCGAGCTCAACATCGAGAAGCTGCCGGAGAGCAGCCGCAACTGGATCAACGAGAAGCTGATCTACACCCACGGCTACGGCGTGACGATGACGCCGGTCAACGGCTTCACGCCGGAAGGACTGCCGACGCTCATCCTGAGCAACATGCCGGTCCAGAGCACGGTTCCGTCAATCACCGTGACCCGGCCGGAAATCTATTTCGGAGAGTTGACCAACACGGACGTCTACGTGAAGACGCGCCAGAAGGAATTCAACTACCCGCAGGGCGAGACCAACAGCCTCACGTCGTACGAGGGCACGGGCGGGATCGTGCTCGGCGGGTTCTTCCGCCGGCTCGTCATCGCGCTCGACCGCGGCGATCTCGCCAAGCTGCCGTTCAGCGACGACGTCGCGCCGGACAGCCGTCTGCTGATGCGCCGCAACATCCGCGACCGCGTCGCGACGCTCGCGCCCTTCCTCACCTTCGACGAGGACGCCTACATCGTCATCGGCGAGGACGGCCGCCTGTCATGGATGATCGACGGCTTCACGACGTCGGAGAGCTATCCCAACGCGCGGCACTTCCGGCTGGGACGCGACCGCATCAACTACATGCGCAACAGCGTGAAGGCCGTCATCGACGCGTACGACGGCACCACGACGTTCTACGTGTTCGACGCCGAGGACCCGATCATCACGGCGTATCGCGCCCTCTTCCCGAGCCTGTTCAAGGACGCGTCGGCGATGCCCCCGGACCTCCGCAAGCACGTCCGGTATCCCGAGCTGTTCCTCGCACTCCAGGCCGCCGTCTACGGGCTGTACCACATGACCGATCCCGGCGCGTTCTACAACCGTGAGGATCTGTGGAGCGTGGCGAGCGAGGTCGGCATGAACGCGCAGCGCGAGCAGTCGGCGCAGGCGATGGAGCCGAACTTCGTGCTGATGACGCTGCCGGGCGAGACAGCGACCGAGTTCATCGAGATCCTGCCGTTCACGCCGGCGAACCGCAACAACCTCATCGGCTGGATCGCGGGCAGAAGCGACGGCGAGCACTACGGCACGGCGATGGTGTACAACTTCCCGAAGACGAAGCTGGTCGACGGTCCGCTGCAGGTCGAGGCGCGCATCGATCAGAACGCGCAGCTCTCCGGTCAGCTGTCGCTGTGGAACCAGCAGGGCTCCCACGTGCGCCGCGGCAGCCTCATCGTCATCCCCGTCGGGCGCGCGCTGCTCTACGCCGAGCCGATCTACCTCCAGGCCGAGCGCAGCCCGATGCCGGAGCTGCGGCTCGTGGTGCTCGCGCTGCAGGATCGGCTGGCGTACGGACCGACGTTCGAGACGGCGATGGCGGCGCTGTTCGGCAACGGGGCATCGAGCGTCGCCGCCGCGCCATCAGCGCCCAGCGCCGCGTCCGGCGCGCCGTCGGCCGCTGCCGCGCCGTCCATGCCATTGGCACCGGGCGCCCCGATGGACGACAACGCGCTGATTGCGGCAGCGGCGCGCGACCTGTCGGACTACCAGCGGCTGACCGCCGAAGGCAAGCTGGGCGAGGCGGGGCAGAAGCTCGAGGCGCTGAAGGTGAAGCTGGAAACGTTGACCCGACTCAAACGCTGAGGGTCAACGCCGCAGCTTGATGCTCACGATCCCATCGTTCCAGATAGGAGCCTCTTTATGCCGGACATCGGCGACAACGTCCACCGCGCCAGCGGTTTCGTCGCGAATGGTCAGATCGCGCGTTCCAGCGTACATATCCGAACCTCCGAGCTCGTCAAAGGTCTTCGAGGCCGATCACGCGGCCGAGGTCGCAAGAGGAGGGCGGAAAGACGCCGTTAGAGTCGACCGGCCAGCACCAGGATCAACAGAATCAACACGATCAGACCCAGGCCACCGCTGGGACCATACCCCCAACTGCGACTGTGCGGCCACGCCGGGATGGCCCCGAGCAGCATCAGCACCGCGAGAACGATCAGAATCGTCACCATGGTTTCTCCTTAACGAATGACAGACAACGAGCGCGCGAATGCGAGAGTAACCGGCCGGCATCGACGGGCGGTGTACCGATTGCACACGCTAGCCGGTGCCCGTTGGACGCAGCACGCGCAGGCCCGAATTCGCCAGACGTCCGCGATGCCTCAGCAACCGCGCCGCCGATGCAAGCGGTTCCTCGATGTCGACCTCGAGATGGCGCCGCTGCAACCAGCCCATGAGAATTCCCGGAAGGCGCGTCTCACGTCGATTCGGATCGCCCTCGTACCGATAGACATGGGTGCGTCGGGGCAGGTCCCCTGGATCGGGTCGCGCCAGCAGCCGCGCGAACGCATCGAAACACACCGGATTGAAGGTTTGCATCATTCTCGTTGCTCCGAACACCACTGTATGGATGTGACGGCGATTCGGCTGTGCTAAACGGGACAGGCTCACTTCACGTCGTCACGCCTGCCGACTCGCCGCTCAGCTCCGACGCGATCCGCCGCTGGCACCGGTCACTGTCCTTGCCGCGTCGCGGACGTACTTCTGTGCCTCTTCAGCGCCGCGCGACACCGCGTCACGCGTCTGGCCGTACACGTCCTTGCTGCGTGCGGCCCATTCGTCTGCGGCTTCCTTGCCCTTCTCGGCCCACTGACCCGCGTTCTCCGTGACCTTGCGACAGCCTTCCCGCGCCTGGTTCGCGAGCGCGCCCGCCTGTTCGGAGAGCTGGTTGCGCAGCTTGGAGCCGGCCTTCGGGGCGAACAGCATGCCGAGGCCCACGCCCAGCACGGCGCCGGTCAACAGCCCCATCACGAAACTGCCGCCGCCTTCCTTGTTGTTGGAACGATCGCATCCGTCTGCCATGTCGCCTCCCCCAGGTTTACGTTTCGTATGCCTTGATGCCGCGAGCCCAGCATCCATTCGATCGCGACGCACAGGCCCCCATGTGCTCAGAACGGGGACGTCTCGCCGCGCGGATACCGCGCCGGCGGCGCCCCGCCTTCGTCGAGCGTGTCGGTCAACAGCTTCCAGCTTTCGTTGGCGACTCCCGCCGCCTCCTGGGCCGTGTTCCGGAAGCTCAGGAGCTCGCGCGAGAAGTCTTCGAGCACGGGCTCGATCTGTCGACGTACGCTCCGCCCACGCTCCGTGAAGAACAGGTACCCAACGACACCGCCGATGACGGCGCCCACGAGCGTAACCGCCATTTCCCGTGAGTTGTTCATCAGTCGTCCTACCAACGATGTCCCGCCGTCCAGGCCACCGAGCGGCGGCCGCTCAGCAGTCCGACGACGAACAACACGACAGCGACGACCAACAGGACGTGGACGAGCGCGCCGATCGCATACGTCCCGACGATGCCCAGCAGCCAGGCGACCAGGAGAATGACGGCGATGGTGTACAGCATGGCGATCTCTCCAATTTCTGGTTGTAACTGCATCTCGCGCCCGCCAACGCGGGCGAAGACGATTCGCGATCCTACGCATCCCAGCATGTCGCAATCGTTGGCGCGCGTCTGTGCGTTTGAGCACATGTGCACAGGGCGCAGCGCTGGCGCGCGGGCAGCCCGGCCGTGACCGGTTAATCGTGCACGATGACGGTCAGGAGGGAATGATGGACCTTGAGGCCGCCGTTGTATTCGATGAAACCGAGCTTCTTGAACTTCTTCATGAAGAAGTTCACGCGCGAGCGCGTCGTGCCGATCATTTCCGCGAGCGTCTCCTGA
>ORJL011565463.1_pt1 | contig 26933 bp, 19 predicted proteins | sample 1779941 | NCBI WGS metagenome assembly ORJL01 (sample SAMEA104232317, study PRJEB22302) | groundwater metagenome | biome: forest; feature: aquifer; material: groundwater | place: USA | collected 2011-08-07 | depth 5.8 m
AAGCCGGTGAGGCCGGCGCGCGCGCCGTTGGACAGGCCCAGCACCTCGATCGGCGCCTTCACCGCGGCCGAGGTGATGTTGACGATGCGGCCGAATTTGCGCGCCATCATGCCGTCCACCGTCGCCTTGATCAGTTCGATCGGCGTCAGCATGTTGGCGTCGATCGCCTTGATCCAGTCGTCGCGGGTCCAGTTGCGGAAATCGCCCGGCGGCGGGCCGCCGGCGTTGTTGACCAGGATATCCGGATCGGGACAGGCCTTCAGCGCGGCCGCGCGGCCCTCGGGCGTGGTGATGTCGCCGGCGACTTCGGTCACCGTGACGCCGGGGTACGCCTTGCGTATTTCGCCCGCGGTTTTCGCCAGCGCCTCGGCGCCGCGCGCCGTCAGCGTGACATGCACGCCTTCGCCGGCAAGCGCCATCGCGCAGGCGCGGCCTAAGCCCTTGCTGGATGCGCATACCAGTGCGCGGCGGCCTTTGATTCCAAGATCCACTGTCTCACTCCCGTTATGTCAGGTGTTTTTTGAGGTTCGATCCCGTCACTGTAGCGAACCCCGGCGCCCCTGATAAGACCGGATATTTGGCAGCCGAAACAGGTTTGCGATCGCAAAAATCCTCTGTATCAATCAACTTTTGCGCACCCCTCCGAGGAATTCGTCATGTCCGGCCTGTTCGACGTCAGTAAGGAAGTCATTCTTGTCACCGGCGCCTCGCAGGGGCTGGGCCGGCAGTTCGCGCGCGTGTTGTCCGCGCATGGCGCCGCGGTAGCACTTGCGGCGCGTCAGACCGCCAAGCTGAAAAGCCTCGAGGATGAAATCCGCAGCCTTGGCGGCCGCGCCGTCGCCGTGCAGATGGACGTCACCGATATCGGCTCGATCGCGAAGGCGATCGACAGCGCGGAAGCTGCGCTCGGTCCGGTCAGCGTGCTCATCAACAATGCCGGCATCGCCATTGAAAAGCTCGCGGTCGATCAAACCGAGGCGGATTGGGATTCCGTCATCAACGCCAATCTCAAGGGCGCGTATTTCGCCGCCACCGAAATGGCGCGGCGCATGATCGCGCGCAAGCAGGAAGGCAATATCGTCAACATCGCATCGGTGGTCGGCTTCGGCGTGATGAAATTTCTCTCGCCCTACGCGATTTCCAAGGCGGGAATCATCCAGGCCACCAAGGCGATGGCGCTGGAACTGGCCGGCAACCGCATCCGCGTCAACGCATTGGCGCCGGGCTACATCGACACCGAGATGAACCACGAATTCTGGGCGACGCCCGCGGGCGAGAAGCTGGCCAAGCGGATTCCGCAGCGGCGCGTGGGCACCGAGTCCGATCTCGACGGCGCGATCATGCTGCTGGCCTCAAGCGCCTCGCGCTACATGACCGGCAGCGTGGTGACGGTGGACGGCGGGTTCTTGCTGGCGTGACGACGAAGTCGTCATTCCGGGGCGATGCGAAGCATCGAACCCGGAATCTCGAGATTCCGGGTCTGGTGCTAACGCACCATCCCGGAATGACGGTGTCTAGATTGCTTCGTCGCGGAGCCTGTCATCGGGCGCGCGTTCGCGCGACCCGTTGGCCCCTCGCAATGGCGGCGCCAATCGATTACGCCCGCATCTCCGCCCTGATCATGTCGGCGGCTTTCTCGCCGATCATGATGGTCGGCGCATTGGTGTTGCCGCCGATCAGGGTCGGCATGACCGAAGCATCGACGACGCGCAGGCCTTCGAGTCCGTGGACTTTCAGCTTGGCGTCGACCACGGCCATCGCGTCGCTGCCCATTTTGGCGGTGCCGACCGGATGATAGACGGTATCGACGCGTTGGCGCAGCAGCGCGCGGATCTGGTCGTCGGTCTCGACGCCTTCCGTGTACATATCCTTCTTCTGCAAAGCGCGCAGCGCCGGCGTCTCCATCAGCCGCCGCGTGACCTTGAAGCCTGCGACCATGGTTTCCAGATCGGCCGGATCGCCGAAGAAATTCGGATCGATCAGCGGCGCCGCCAGCGGATCGGCGCTGCCGAGCGCGACGTTGCCGCGGGTCTTCGGCCGCAGCACGCAAACGTGGCAGGTGAAGCCCGTGCCGCCGTGGCGCTTGCGGCCGTGATCGTCGGCCAGCGCCATGCCGAAATGCAACTGGATGTCGGGCACGTCGAGGTCAGGGCGGGTCTTCAGGAAACCGCCGCACTCGGCGAAATTCGAGGTCATCGGCCCGCGGCGTTCGCGTCGGTACTGGCCGATGGCGCGCAACAGCCGCGGCACGGCCTTCAGCGAGATGCCGTTGAAGTTCGGATTGTCCGACATGTAGCCGAAAACGAAGTCGGGATGGTCCTGCAGGTTCTGTCCGACGCCGGGCAGATGATGCACGCTGGCGATCCCGTGTTTCCCGAGCGCGGCGGCGTCGCCGACGCCCGACAGCATCAATAGTTGCGGGGTCTGGAACGCACCGGAGGAGACGATCACCTCGCGCCGCGCGCGGATCTGCTTCAGTTCCTTGCCCTGCCGGTATTCGACGCCGACCGCGCGCTTGCCTTCGAACAGCATGCGGGTCGCCTGCGCGTGGGTTTCGACGCGCAGATTGGCGCGGCTGCCCATATGCGGATGGATATAGGCGCGCGCCGCGCTCCAGCGTTCGCCGTTTTTCTGCGTCACCTGGTAGATGCCGAGGCCCTCGTGCTCATCGGCATTGAAGTCCTCGCGCAGGCGAAACTGCGCTTCCTGCGCCGCCTGCAGGAACGTCTGCTGCACCGGATTGTCGGTGCGCAATTTGTTGACGGCGAGCGGGCCGCCCTTGCCGTGATACTCGCCGCCGAAATCGGCGTTGTCCTCGGATCGTTTGAAATAGGGCAGCACGTCGGCGAACGACCAGCCGGGATTGCCGAGCGAGGCCCATTGATCGTAGTCGCTGCGGTGGCCGCGGATATAGACCATGGCGTTGATCGCCGATGAGCCACCGAGCCCCTTGCCGCGCGGCTGATAGCCGATCCGACCGTTGAGGCCGGCCTGTGGCACGGTGTTGAAGGCCCAGTTGTTGACATTGCCGGCGACCATCAGCACTAGCGCGAACGGCGTGGTCACCACCCAATTGTCGTTCTTGCCGCCGGCGTCCAGCACCGCCACCGAGGTCTTGGGATCCTCGGAGAGGCGCCCGGCCACCGCGCAGCCGCCGGAGCCGCCACCCACCACCACGAAATCGTATGTATCCGTCACGCGTATTTCCCCCATAGTTTTGCTTTTTTGTTCGTCATTCCGGGGCGATGCGAAGCATCGAACCCGGAATCTCGAGATTCCGGGTCTGGCCCTTCGGACCATCCCGGAATGACGACTCTAATTACGACATGAATCGCAGCATCTTTTCCAGCCGCGCGATCTTGGCGCCATAGGGCGGATAGAGATCGGCGAGGCGATTGAACGGCGAGCGGTAGAACACCGGCTTCAGTTTGCTCAAGGTGTTGAAGCCCCATTCGCCGTGATAGGCGCCGGTGCCGGAGGCGCCGACGCCGCCCATCGGTTGATACGTCTGGGCAAAATGAAACAGGCAGTCGTTGACCGTGACACCGCCGGAGACGGTGCGGTTAAGCACCTCGTCGCGCGCCGCCTCGTCCTTGCCGAACCAGTACAGCGCCAGCGGCCGGTCGTGCTTGTTGATATAGGCGACCGGCTCGGCGGCGTCCCTGTAGCCCATGATCGGCAGCAGCGGACCGAAGATTTCCTCCTGCATGATGGTCATCTCGGGCGTTGCGCCGACGACGATGGTCGGGGGGAATTTGCGCTTCGATTTCCAGGCGGGATCGTCGGGTTTTGCCGCTTGCATGATCCGCCCGCCCTTGGCGGCGGCATCCGCGACAAGGCCTTCGAGCCGGGCATAATGCCGGTCCGACACGATCGAGCTGTAGTCCTTGTTGGCCGGGTCGGTACCGAACATGGCCCGCATACTGGCCTGCAGCCTGTCGGCAAAATCCTGCACCTGACCTTCCGGCACCAGCGCATAATCCGGCGCGATGCAGGTCTGGCCGGCATTGAGCAGTTTGCCGTAGGCGATACGCTGGGCGGCTTCCGCGATGTCAGCGGAGCGATCGACGATGGCGGGCGATTTGCCGCCGAGTTCGAGCGTGATCGGCGTCAGGTTGCGCCCCGCCGCCTCCGCCACGAGGCGGCCGACCCGGGTCGAGCCCGTGAAGATCAGGTGATCGAACGGCAGCGACGCAAAGGCCCTGGAGATATCATCGTCGATGCCGGTCACCATCATTTCGGCAGGCTCGAATTTGGCTGCGATCACTTCCTGCAGCAGTGCGGAAAACCGCGGCACCAGCTCGCTGGGCTTGATCATCACCCGATTTCCGGCGGCCAATGCGGCCACCGCCGGCGCCAGCGTCAGCTGCAGCGGATAATTCCAGGGCGCGATGATGCCGACGACGCCGAGCGGCTGCGGGATCAGGCGATTTTTGGCGGGAAAGAATTGCAGCGAGGTCGCAACGCGCTGCGGCGCCATCCATTTCCTGAGGGATTTGGCGGCGTGCTTGATCTCGCCGAGCACCAGCATGGTTTCCGCGATCGTGGTCTCGGTACTGCTGCGATGGCCGAAATCCGCCGAAATCGCCTGCTCGAAACGGGTTTCGTTGTCCGAGACGGCCGCGCGCAACCGCGCCAGACGGTCCAGACGCTCGGCGAGGACAGGGGCCGGCGTGGTACGGGTCAGTTCGAACATGCGGTGAAAGGCGTTCTCCAGGGCGTTTTGCCCGGGGCTTTTCAGTGGCTGGTCCATGGTATTTCCCCCGCTTCTTTAGTTCCAAGGCTGGGCCTTTGCGCAAGTTCTGGCAAGAGTGGCCTTGCGGGCCGATTTGATCAGATAATGCGTGGTTTGGCCGTCATAAAATCCCGAAAAGATGGCTCGCGGGCCTTTCCAAAGCGGGTGCGCGTTGGTACATACCGCTCGCACCCAAGGGCATTTGCCAAGGGTTGCCTTCTCAGGAAGCCTCCGGACGGGATTGATCGGCGCCCTCGGGCGTTGGGCCAGATTCGTTTCGGCATCGGTTTTTGAGAAGGCGCGCAACGGTTTATCGCGGGGTGGAGCAGCCCGGTAGCTCGTCAGGCTCATAACCTGAAGGTCATAGGTTCAAATCCTATCCCCGCAACCACTTTCGTTATAACTCACTCACCGTCCCGGTTTAACCGCCGGGACGGACTTATCACTCATCGTCGCGCTCTCCGCTCACACGCTCGCATTGAGCCCGCGCGCGATGCTCGTTCAGCATCCGCGCCATCAGGCGCGCCACTTGCTCGAGCACCTCTGGCTGGCCGGCCAAACATCCAGCCAGGAACTTCAAGGCATTGAGCGTTGCGATCCGGCGACGGGCCGCACCGGAATATCCGACCGCCGGCCTTGACGATTACTTCATGCGCGAACACCCGCTGGCCAAACCACGGGTGCCACGGATACAGAACCTCAAAGCAATCTGCCACTTGGGCTTTGCGTCGTCGCGTTGCATAACGGGATCAGAACTCACGGGTCAGAGGACAAGGACGCTCCGATCTCTCGCCCGTTTCGAGGGATAGGAAGCGTCAAATCGCTCCCTATCCCTGGCGGACTTCATCACCACTACGGCCGGGCTTTGGTTTTCGGTATACAGTCCCGGCTGTTCGCGGTCCGTACAAAAAGCAAGTGCTCAGATTTTAAAACTGAGGCACTACCCTAAAAAGGCCGGAACGCGGCAGCGGCGGGCAACACCTTGATGGTGTTCTGAAGGGCAACTTTCGATGTCGATGTGTCGACCACCACGACATCCCCCTGTTGCAAAAGAGGATCGTCAAGTTTCCCGGCCTTGATTTGGTCGATGTCGAACGTCGACGAAGAGCGAGCCCCATCGACCGTTCGAAAAATCGTCACGTCACTGGAGTAGGTGTCCTGATTCAGGCCCTCCGCCGTGGCTACCAACTGAAGGAGCGTTTTCTTCCCGCTAATGGGATAGACGCCAGGCTTCTTAACCGCGCCTTCGATCGTGACTTGCTGGCTTTTGTTCTCTTTCACGAAGACCGTGACCTGGGGATTTTTGAGATATTTCGCCCCCAATCGCGTTGTGAGTTCGCGTTCAATCTCTTGGGCGGTCTTGCCTGACGCTCGCACCTCTCCAAGCAGCGGAAGATTGATGCTCCCTGTGTCGGCGACCTGCACACTTTTCGAAAGCTCGGGAACTTTGAAGACGGAAATATCAAGAACGTCCAAAGGACCGACTTTGTACGCGGCATTTTCCGAGGCGGCGGCTGAAGCGAAAGCGCCCGACCCGCCGGTCCCGACATTATTATTGGAAGAATTCGCGCAGCCGGCCAAAAAAACCGCGGGCAGAATGATCGCGAGGCCCATTCGTGCTCTGATTCCTACGGCGAGACTGCTCATCCGTGTCATGGTTGGTTGGGGGGCCTTCACCAGGCGCTGCGGCCGGCATCGGCAGCTGAGACGGAATAACATTTTCCAAAATCCCCCTCGGTCGCGTGAGAACCATGTGTTCGGCTTCGATCGCCCCGGCGCGCCGCGCAACAATGTCTCGTGCAGCGGCCAAGATCGGAGGGCGCCGCCGATTGTCGTGGGCGTCAGTCGCCAAAATATGAACGAATCCATCGTCCAGCATCCGGCACGCCCAGTATTGCGCCGTCCGACCAAAAGCGCCAGTGAAGGAGCCGGCTGTGATCTGCATCCAGACTCCTCCCCGTACGAGTTTTTCGATGCTTTCGTAGCGCGATGAAACCCACGACAAACGTTCCGGGTGAGTGAGAACAGGAACGTAGCCTGCAACCAGCAAATTGAAGAAGAAGTCTTCCAACTGGGGTGGTGCGGTATGATGCGGGGGCTCCACCAAAACATAGCGGGAATCGGCGAGGGTCAGCAGACGCCCGGATCGAAGCCCCCCGACAAAATCCGGAACCATATGGACATCTGCCCCGGTTACGAGGCGCAGTGGAATACCCTCCAAGTCGATCACCCTCTGAAGTTCCAGAGTCGCGGCGCGTATTTGTGGACCGGTATTGTGATATAGGCCGGGCAGGATATGCGGTGTGCAAGCGACGACGGAAATACCTTGCTCGACCGAATGTCGGGCAATCTCGAGCGCGATCGCGATGTCCGCCGCCCCGTCATCAATGCCTGGCAGGATATGGCTATGAAGATCAATCATTTCACGCGAATCGCCCGCGGCTTGTGAGCCCACTTCTGGGCCACCATGCTCCAAAAATAGTAATTTACTATGTTTATGGTCGATATCGGCTGGCTGGGAAAGACCGCAAAAGATCCGTCAATGATCCTCAATTGTTGTAAATATGTCACTGTCGAGCGGTTTAATTGGTTTGGCGGCAATGTCGTTGACGCTTTCGTAGCGAAATTGGTTTAAGAATTGAATATTGTCGGGACTTGGAGCCACTGCAATGAAGATGAAGATAGGTGTGACTGTCGCCTCGCTTGCGATGCTCGCGAATATCGGAGCACAGGCCGCAACGCTCAATCAGATCACAGGGCCGGTATTTACGCGCGGCGGCAGTTCGGGCTTCCATCAGGTAACGTCCTCCACGCAAGTCAACATTGGCGATACGGTTATGGCCGGCCCGGAGGGTCGCGCTCAGATTGTGCTTAATGATGGAAGTGTGATTACCGTCGCGCCTGGACAAGTGGTCACTGTCCCAGAGTCCGGCACCGCGGGCTTAAGTCAGGGAATAGACCCGACATATGTGGTGCTAGGTGTCGGAGCCGCCGTTGGCATCGGCGTCACGGTTCTCGTCGCCAGCCAAAGAGACACTAGGCCCGCAAGCCCCTAATCGATTGGAAAGTTGCGGACCCTGAGGTTGCTTGGGGCAATCGACGCTGCAGATTCCCGCGCACGCCCGCTTCCAAAGCGCTATCCTGAGCGGGTGGGATAAGCAAAACACTAGATCATGGTGGCGTGTTAAGGTTGAAGGTCACTGGTCGATCTCTAATCACACAAGTTGCATATGTTCTATGTTCTTTCAAAGGTGATTTGGTTTGTACTCGCACCTTCCATCTTTTTGCTTCTATTGATGATTGGCACAATTGTTTGGGCGGTCTTTTATCGGTCTGCGCGGGCTAGCGGAATCGCCATAACTGCCGCGGTCGGACTTTTGACAGCAAACTCTATGCCGATAGGCTCTTGGTTGCTGGCGCCCTTGGAACAACGATTTCCCTTAGCAAGCACGCTACAGCCGCCGGACGGAATCATTGCGATTGCGGGTGAAAACGGGGAACGAACTACCGCCCTTGTAATGCTTAGCCGGATGTTTCCAGGCGCCCGCATCATCTACAGCGGGGAACCAAACAAGGACGATTTTGCGAAGCAATTCAATCTTCTCGGGGGCGACGCCTCCCACCTCATTGTAGAAACCAGTTCGCGCAACACCGAAGAAAATGCTCGTTATACTGCAGGGATAGTCGAGCCGACTCCAAACCAGAAGTGGTTGTTGATCACGTCGGCATTCCATATGCCCCGGGCCATCGGCTGTTTCAGACAAGCTGGTTTTCATGTTGAAGCCTACCCAGTTGCTTACCTGACTTCCCATTCACTCGATCTTGTCCCCGCTTTTGGCTCAAAGAGAATGGGGTTGCTTGATCTTGCTGCAAAAGAATGGGCCGGCCTTCTGGCTTATCGCCTTTTTCATAAGACTGATGCGCTGTACCCATCAGCGCTTTGAATCGGGTTGGCCCAGAATACAGACTTGTGGCAGACCGAATGCGATGGCGTCGATAACATACCGCACCCACGGCTGAAGCAACGATGTTCGTGTCAGAGAGTAATATATCTGCATGTTCACGTTAGCGCGGCGATAGGTGAGCGATCCTGAAGCTGCTCATTGATTCGAGGGCTCGCTTCAGGCGCTGAAAAGTAAGCAACGTCTGAATAAACTTCAGGGCCACCGAAGAAAATTATGTGGCCGCGTCAGCGCCCGGTCAGGTTGCCTTGCAAAGGTGTTAGCGGCGATTCGTCGGCAGATCACTCGGTCAGACACTCGAATGTCAGTGCGCAACAGAAACATTGTTAAAGCGCAAAAGAAAGATTGTTGCGGCGTAACGGATATACTCAAGCAAGACCTTGCTCGTCGACTTCAGAGCCGCCAGGCGGTGGTAGGTGTTATTGGTTTGGGATATGTTGGCCTGCCGCTCTGCATTGCGATTGCCGAATCTGGTTCGCGAGTCATTGGCTTGGACATTGATCCTACGAAAATAGTCCGGCTCGCGAAAGGCGAGAGCTATATCAAGCACATTCCGGCCGATAAAATCCGGAATACCAACGACACCACCCGCTTTATGGCAACGTCGGATTTCTCTCGGTTAAAGGAAGTCGATGCGATCCTAATCTGCGTTCCGACACCGTTGACATCACATTTCGAGCCGGATCTGTCCTTCGTTGTTTCCACGGGCGAGACCGTCGCCAAGCATCTGCGTGCCGGACAACTGATTGTGCTTGAGTCGACGACTTTTCCCGGCACCACTAGCCAGGTGCTGCGCCCGATCCTTGAAAAGAGCGGTTTGAAGAACGGCGTTGATTTCTTCTTGGCATTTTCTCCCGAACGGGAAGACCCAGGAAATCCAGACTTCAGCACGTCGCAGATTCCAAAGGTTGTCGGCGGCGATGACCCGAACGCGCGCGCTTTGGCTGTCGCGCTCTATGAGGGGTTTATTGCAAAGACGATCCCAGTCTCGTCCACGGCAACGGCTGAAGCCGTTAAGATCACCGAGAATATCTTCAGAGCTGTCAACATCGCGCTCGTGAACGAACTCAAGGTGATCTATAGGAAAATGGGCATCGATATCTGGGAGGTGATCGATGCGGCCAAAACCAAACCTTTCGGCTTCATGCCTTTCTATCCGGGACCCGGCCTCGGCGGGCATTGCATCCCCATTGACCCCTTTTATCTCAGCTGGAAGGCAAAGGAGTACGGAATCGCTACTAAATTCATTGAGTTGGCGGGTGAAATCAACTCCAACATGCCGGCCTATGTTATTGGTGAACTTGCGATTGCGCTCGACTGCCAACAGAAGAAGGGATTGAATGGATCTAGGATCCTTGTCCTGGGGGTGGCGTACAAAAAAAACATAGATGACACTCGTGAGAGCCCCTCATTGGTCTTGATCGACTTGCTTGAGGCTCGCGGTGCAGTCGTCGACTTCTACGATCCCTATGTTCATGTCGTGCCGATGACTCGCCAGCATGCCAATTTGGCCAACCGGAAATCAGTAGCGTTTGGGCCAGACGTCATTGGATCTTACGACGCGGTGTTGATTGCCACCGATCACGACGACGTCGACTATGCCCACGTCGCAAAGTGGGGGCGGCTAGTTGTGGATACGCGTAACGCCTGTGGGAGGAATGGTATCACCGGACCTCACATCATTTCGGTATGAGCCGCGCTTTTTTTTTGAGGCGATGGCGGAACGTTCGGACGCTGCGCCGGCACGATGGCGCCGACCGTTTCTGGCGTGGCTCGACGGGATTGAGCAGGGATGGGCGATCCCGGTCCTCATCGTCGGGTTCGCCGCGATCTGGCTGCTGTTTCTGATGATCGCCTATCTGAGCGGCGACCTGCATCCGGACGTGCTGGAAACCTGGTCAGTCGGCCGAATCTTTGCATGGGGCAACGCCAAGCATCCGCCGCTGATGGGGTGGGTAGCCCATGTCTGGACGCTGGTATTCCCGCTGACCGACTGGTCGTTCCGGTTGCTGGCGATGACTAACGCCGCGGTCGCGCTATGGGCGGTCGATCTGATCGCGCGCCGTTTCGTGCGGGGCGACAAGCGGGCCGTCGTGCTGTTGCTGCTAATGCTGCTGCCGGCCTATCAATTCCATGCCCAGCGATTCAACGCCAACACCGTGTTGCTCGCGATCTGGCCACTGGCCACCTATTGCTTCCTGCGTTCGTTCGAGACCCGCCAAATCAAATGGGCTGCCGCCGCCGGCGCGCTGGCCGCGGTTACGATGCTCGGCAAGTATTACTCGGTATTTCTGGTCGGCGGCTTCGTTTTTGCAGCCGTCTGTCATCCGCAGCGCCGAATTTTTTTTGGATCATGGGCACCTTGGGTTTCGACGCTCGTGGGCTTGGTCATCCTTGCGCCTCATATCTATTGGCTGGCCACAACGGGAGCTACCCCGTTCGAATATGCCATGGCGGCCCATGGCGGGAGGAACTTCTGGCCGTCGATCCTGGTAGCCTGCATGTTCCTCCTCGAGATCGCCGCAATCCTGGCAATTCCCGCGCTGTGCTGGGTATTGATAGCCGAATCCAGGCTGAAAAGGTTTGCGGCTGATTTCAGGGCTATGAATTCGGGCTTGTGGCTTCTGTTTCTCGTTTGCGCTGGGACCATTGGCTTTCCTCCAATAGTAGCCATCGCGTTCGGCACGGATATGACCTCGCTCTGGGCAATGCAGGGCCTGTTCCTGATCGGAATTCTCGTCGTCTGCGGCGCCAGCTATCCGATCGAACGGTTCTATACGGTCAATCTGGCTGTGCTTGTGATCGGTATCGCCTTGGTGGCGGTGACCGTCGCGGCGCCAGTGCACGCCTTCTATCGAAATACCTATGGCTACGAAGAGCGCCGCAACTTTTACCGACTAGCTGCGCTGGAATTAACGCGGCGATGGCACCAGGTATCTCACTCCCCGCTTCCGGCAGTCAGCGGAGATAATTCGCTGGCATTTGCGACAGCCTTCTACAGTCCGGATCATCCGCGCTACCGGCGGCCGTTTGCTTTGCAATATCAATGGCCGATTCCGCCACAGCACGCGTTCGTAAACGGATGGGCTGCGATGTGCTTTAGCGATGACGAGGTTTGCGGCGTGTGGGTCCGGAACGTACGCGCAACCGCGCCGGATGCCATCAGCTTTGACTTCGTCGTGACTGATAGCCTATGGGGTCAGCCCGGCGTTACAGCCACCATAGTAGCGCTAATGGTGCCACCCTACGATCGAGAGCCAGTTACTCCTCTTGCGCCGGTCCGTGATAGCCGTCCGGAAGATCTCGATTCTCGCCGGAGTCGCTAGGTTCTACTTTGCTGGCCGATGAGGCCTACGACGCCGACAAGCGCGTCAACGAGCGACTGCTCGCAGAAGGAAAGAAAGTGGTGATCCCGCCAAAGAGCAACCGCAAGACCCAACGCGACTACGATAAAGAGACTTCAAAGCCCGCCATCTCATCGAGAACTTCTTCTGCAAACTCAAACAATTCCGGGCCATTGCAACCCGCTATGACAAAACAGCTAGACTAGAATCCTTGCCACAATCTACCTCGCAGCCGCTATCATTTGGCTCAATTGAGGAAACGCCCGGGTTTGTGTGCTGGAAATTTCTTATTGCGGTTTCGCAACCCTGTGGGGCGCCCCAAAAAGAGCGGTTGCGGCGGTTTAGTCGATCAACCTTGGATGCGCCTGTGAGCGGCGATCTACCCAATATAAATACGAATGCTTTTCTTGGGCCGCAGCGCTGATCGCACCCTCGTTTCGCCGATCGCCTCGCAAGACGACCCAGAAGGTGCGCGCAAGGATGGAAAGGTCAAGCTTGATACTTGCGTGGCGAATGTACCAATCGTCGAGCACGTCTTTTTCTTCAGGGGTCAACAATTTACCCCCATTAATTTGCGCTAACCCGGTAAGTCCGGGCCGCACCTGCAGCCGCAACCGAATATTTTCCGGCTGATCTATGGGGAGCAACGGCCGCGGACCAATCAGCGACATATGACCGGTCAGTATGTTCACGAGTTGCGGAATTTCATCGACGCGGATCAGTCTCAAGATCCGCCCCAACCGAGAAAGTCGTGCGGAGTCCGCAATAAAGTGGCCATTGCGACTGTACGGAGCTGCCATCGTGCGGAACTTATACAAACAGAGCGGACGGCCGAGATACCCAACGCGCTGTTGCCAGAACAAGATTGGGTAGCCCACATCAATGAGCACGCATACAGCCGCGACAATCGTGAGCGGTAAAATGACAACGATTGCAGTGGCGGCAAGAGCGACGTCGAGCAGCCGTTTGATTCTCCAATAAGGTCTCCCGAACAAATCTGCGTAAGAATCGTCTGCGTAAGAATCGTCGGGTGCAATTGATGATGGAGCGCGGCAATCGTTCTCTGCAGATGTGCTTGAATAAAGCTCGAGTAGAGACTCAATTTTTATGTGTTGCTTTGAACAAACGCCGCGAACTTCATTCCATATCTCCTCCGAAACTTCCCCAGGTTGTCCTGCCAGAACCACTTTGTGAATTTGCACGCCATGGATGACGTACTCATCGATGATGCGCGTGAGGTGCAATGGAGATCCCACCACGGCATAACCATTGAGGGACCGACCATAAAAATCGGGCCTCGTATCGAGGACGGCGACAATCCGTGTCCGATGACGGGCGAATTCCTCCACCATCTTTGTGTAAAACCAGGCCAATCGTGAGGCTTGAACGATGATAATATTTTCCCGCGTTTTTGAACCGTTCTTCCTGGAAGCGGCTTGATATGCAGCGCGTTGCGTTTCAGCGAGCCGATAAACCGAGCGTTGAAGCAGCAAGCCACTTGTAAGAATAAAGAAATGAAGGATCGGAATTGAACGGGGTGAATTTCCGAGACGAACAAATGTGAAAGCGAATACTGTTGTTAGAGCGACGGCTATAAGGGTGGCTTTTGCCAACTCGATGGCGTCGTGCGCCGAAAAATAATGGGATAGCGGGGAGCTTAGTTTAAACCACTGAAAGCATATAAGAGACGCGATGAAAGCTGTGCCGCAATATAACGCGGCGCTGTAGGGTTGGCTGAGTGCGCCATCGCGAATAACAAATGCCAAAGCAGGACTGGCGCACGCCCACGCCATATCAAAAAACGCAACACGCGCAAAAAGACGGGCGCGCGAGGACGGCAATCTTAGATGAAGTTTGACCCTGTCCATGAGACCGCCAACGTTCAGGTCTTCGCCGCCGCCGACCCCATGAATTTGCGATGTGCCATGTTTCTATTGCGCACTGACATTCGAGTGTCTGACCGAGTGATTTGCCGACGAAATCGCTACTAACATCTTCGCAAAGCAACCTGACCGAGTGCTGACGCGACCACATAGTTTTCTTCGATGGCTCTGAAGTTCATTTAGATGTTGTTTATTTTTGAGCGCCTGCGGCGAGTCCTCGAATCAGTGAGCAGCTTCAGGATCGCTCACCGATCGCCGCGCTAACGTGAACATGCAGATATATTAACCTCTCCGCCACGAACATCGTGCTTCAGCTTAGGGTGCGGTAGTCGCCGCGAACAAGATCTAATATAAGTGGTTGAAGCGGATTCTGTTTTTGGCGGGTTTTCGGGTTTGAGATTGGAGCCTGCCCCTGGCTCAGCCGAACGGCACGCTGCGCAGCCGTGATCTGGCGCGGGTCACCAGACTGGGAGATGAGAAATCACTATCTATATTTAGCGTCTACGTTTGCAGATCGCGTTGGCAGAGGAATGTGTCTTAGCCGTCCTGCACCGTGCGTTCGTCGCAAACACTGTCTCCCGAAAAAGTAACAGCTCTCGGAAGCACGACTCGCACGCAACAGCCGGAAGACACTGGAACAAAGGAGACTGTTCCTCCGTGCATGCGTACAACATGGCGGACAATAGCGAGACCGAGCCCAGCTCCGGGCGAGCCTTGTACTGCCTTGCGAAATCTCTCAAAGACATGGTCTCTCTTTGCAGGCGGAACTCCAGCGCCTTCGTCCGTGACCTCCATCACAACGAAATTGTCGCCGCCATCGGAGCAAATTCCAGTTCGCAGCGTCACCCGTATGCTACCGGCGCCATGAAAGAGTGCGTTCTCAAGCAGGTTGCGCAACATGTCCCTTAGGTTATCTGGTGAGCCAAAAACCATCAGCTCGTCGCGTGCGTCTACCGTTATCTCGCGGCCTTTCTCCTCTGCCATTGGCAACATCATTGCAGTTGTCTCTCGAACGAGGCGCGGAAGACGGACTATCTCTCGTTCTGCGTGGTCAATACGGTCCTTCCGCGCCAGGTCGAGCATCTGATCCAATAGACGCCGCAGTTGTCCCATTTCTCGGGTAATGGCAGGCCAATCGATGTGTCCGTTCAGCTGCCCTCGCTGCAAGCGTAAGTTCAGGACAGCAACGGGGGTCCGCAACTCGTGAGCAGCATCGGCCGTGAGCCGACGCTCCAAATGATAAGCAGCAGCCAGACGATCGAGGGCGCCATTGAACGCCTCCACAAGCGGCATGATCTCGCCGGGGAGATCATCCGTAGTGATGCGAGTATCGTTGCTGAGAGGTCCGATTGCGGCCGCCTGCTCCGAAGCTCGCCGGAGCGAACGAAGGTTCCATCCGATGATGTACCAGATCACCGGAATTGCCAGCACCATGAGCGCCAGCCAAGCAATGAAGAAATGAAGTAGATGTGACGGGATTAAGCTACGGGTGACTGCCGATGACCCTGGGTCCCGTCGTGAAATTACAAGGACGTGTCCGCTAGGTGCTGTGACTGCAATAAATCGGTGCGCCATGGGAGTTTGCGCATTCGGCGCTTCATAAAAAAATGGAAGCGGAGCATCGATATTGGGCGAGACTGCGACCGGCCGCCCTTTCGGATCAAAAATGGTATATGCGAATGTGCCCTCTCGGTCCGTGTAGGCTTTTTCCCATTCGGGGGTTATTTTGATCTTCACGCGCCCATTCTCTGCAACGGCAAAATCTTTTAACAAAAATTGAGATTGTCGCAAAAGTGTTCGGTCTCCCAGTTGACCCGCGATCTGAGAGACCTCGAAATAGAAAAAAACCAATGAAGCAACTATGCTCGCGGATAACCCACCAGCCATCACCAAGGCCGTCTGCTTGTGGAGGCCCTTTAAACCATTCTTTCTCCCGTCACGCTTCATCGTCGAGATCCGATGAGTGTAGCATGTAGCCAATGCCGCGTTTCGTCTGGATGCTGACACCAGCGTCCGCCGCCGTCAGCCTTTTCCGCAATCGTGATATCGTTGCCTCTAGCGCGTTGTGAGAGACCTCTTCATCAAAACTGTAAATATGCTCTTCCAGTACTTCCTTGATGATGACTTTATTTTTGGACCGTACCAATTCTTCCAAGACGGCGGTCTCCCGGCGCGTTAGTGCCAGCGGCCGACCTGCGACGGTAGCCTGACGCGAGGCCGGATCTAAGTTGAGCCGGCCGCAGGTAAGAATAGGTCTGTAATGAAGACGCGGCCTTCGCAGTAGGGCGCGCAGGCGCGCTTCCAATTCATCGAGATCGAATGGCTTCACAAGGTAATCGTCAGCTCCCGCGTTTAGGCCCCGCACTCGGTCACTGAGACTATCCCGCGCTGTTATAACAAGCGTGGGGACGCTATCCGCAGTGCCTGCTTGCATCTTCGTAAGCAACTCCAACCCGTCCATTTCGGGAAGACCCAGGTCAACGATTGCTGCGTCGTATGCGATCACGGCGGCTGAGGCGAGCGCGTCTTCCGCCCGGCTCACCGCGTCCACCGCAAAGCCGCGCTCCGAAAGATGCTCGCTAATCAACTCACGCAAAGTGGTGTGATCCTCAACTAGCAAGACCCTCATAGCGATCTCCGGGCCCAGCCGGCGGGGAGATATTTACAACTGATGGCGATATTGGGGAGATATTTACAACTGATGGCGATATTGGAGCGTGGACAGTTCCAATTCAATCGTTAGCCTCCCTATCTGCGCGGCCGTGCGTCTTTACGGTGAGTTGACCGTCGCGGTCCAGAGCAATGCTGCCATGTCCCGCCAAGTCCACTGTTCGGGCGCCGAAAGGTAAACAATCTCGCAATAGACTTCAGGGCCATCGAATAAAATGAATACGTGACCACGTTACACCGCACCGTGCATTAAACGATGGGTAGTATGGGTAGAATGTTGTGGCCGTGTCAGCGTCCTGTCAGAATTCGTTGCAACGGTGCCTGCAGCGTTTCGTTTCGTTGGCAATCGTTAGGTCAAATGCTGGAATGTCAGAGCGCAACCGAAGCATTGTTCCAGTGTGCGGAACTAGTTTCGGAGCGATCCATTGGCGGAACGAAACTCGTAGACACCATTCACCCCGGATAACTACGGGTTATGCACCCCGGATAACTACAGGTTGTCGGAATAGGATCATGTGACCGCGTCAGTGTTCGGTCAGGTTGCTCTGCAACGGTGTTCGCAGCGATTCGTCGGCAAGCACTCGGTCAAACACGCGAATGTCAGACCGCAACAGAAACAGTGTTCCAGTGTGTGGCGCTAGTGTCGAAGCCATCTATTGGCGGCATGAAACTCGTAGACACCGCGTACTCCGGGTTCTGTTCGCGCGTGGGACTCCGCATATCTCAGACGTGAAGCGCCCGGGCATGCCGAGTCAGGTGGGAGATAAACCCACTTCAGAGCGCGTAAACAGTCCTGCCAAACCGTACCTGTTCGAAGCCCGAGGCATAAAAATGGCAACCAAAATTAAACAAGGGGCACTTTGTGGCAAGCATTGACCGCATCGACCGCGAGCGACGCTCCTCTCTCGATCAGTTTTCCCGAGATGCAGAACTGGAGCAGAAGCTTGAGGTGCTTATGAAAGAGAATAGCCGGTTGAAAGTCCTTGTGGCCCGGCTTTCGGAAATGATCATAAGAAACGTCATCGGCAAGAAGTAAGGCGGCCCGGTTGGCGGCCTCTCTCATTTTCAACCGAGACACTTCCCTTTGGTGATCCGATGCTTTTAGTGATCCGATGACGCTGCTTCGAACGGGGATAGTATGAGCGACGCCAACATCACCGAGGCCGCGGAGCCCTCTCGCGGGCGTCTCGTTCCGCTCGCGCAAAATGCCCCAGCGACCCAGGGCTATTACGGCCGAGGCGGATATCCCGAACAGGTTCCTGCCGATTCTGCATTCAGTCTGAAGCTCCACGAATATTGGCACATCCTTAAAAAGCGCAGGTGGCTGATCCTCAGCGTGTCGGGTGCGTTCGTAGCTCTCAGTGTCCTTATCACCCTGATGACGACGCCACTTTATACAGCAACAGCGCGTCTGCAGATCGATCGCAACGTTGGAAAGATCGTCGAAGGCGGTAACGTCACGGCCGTAGAAGGCGTCGATTTCGAATTTATGAAAACCCAGTACGAGTTGCTACTCGGCCGCACCATGGCAGAGCGGGTAGTGTCTACACTCAAGCTTGGAGAAGATCCGGATTTTATCAAGCCGAAGCAGTTTTCCGTCCTGGGTGCGATTCGCGGCCTGTTTTCGTCGAAGGCGCCCCTGGACAATGAAAGGAGCGGCAAGTCAGCTCGCGAACGCGCCGCCGCGGGTGTCGTGCTGAGCAATCGCATGGTCCGCCCATTGAGCGGCTCACGTTTGGTCGACATCAGTTACTCGGATCCCGCACCAGCCCGCGCGCAAAGAATTACTTCGGCGTTTGCCGTGGCTTTCATGACGTCAAATCTTGATAAGCGATTCCAAGCCAACGCCTATGCCAAGGTCTTTCTGGAGGATCAGCTGAAACTCCTGAAGTTGCGTTTGGAAGAATCTGAAAAGGTCCTGATCGATTTTGCTGAAAAGGAGCAGATCGTCGCGGTCACGGATAAGTCAAGCATCGCTGAGGCTAACCTCGCAAGCGCGAACACCGCCTTGGGGATACTCGTATCCGAGCGGATTAAGAACGAGCAACTGTGGAAGCAAGTGGAGTCGGCAAAAGCCATCAACTTGCAGCAGCTTCTGACCAACAGCGTCATCGACGGTTTGCGTGCCAGACGCAACGCTCTTGAGACTGAGCGTCAGGAAAAACTTGAGACATTCAAGCCGAGCTATCCCGCGATGGTGCAGATTGGTAATAAAATCGCCGAAATTGATCGGCAGCTCGCTGCCGAGGTGAACACAATTAAGGGGGCGCTCAAATCGGCCTATGAATCATCCTTTAATCAAGAAGCGGAAATGAAGAAGCGTATCGAGAGTCTGCGGGAGAAGGTTCTCGATCTTCAGAAGCGGAGCATCCAATACAATAGTCTGAAGCGCGAGGCTGATACGAACCGCTCCCTCTACGACGGTCTGCTGCAACGTTATAAAGAGGTGGACGTTGCAAGCGGGGTTGGCTCCAACAACGTTTTCATAGTGGATAAGGCCGAATTGCCTGGTGCGCCGTCCTCCCCCAACATGATGCGCGCGCTTATGATTGCATTGGCGCTCGGATTGGGCGCCGGTATTGGCGCCGCTTACGTTCTCGAACGTCTCGACGATACGGTTCGAACCGCGGACGATCTGGAGCGCGCGACCGGACTGACGACCCTCGGCATCATCCCACACAACGAAAAGGGAAAAATGCTGGAGGCAGAATTTGCAAATCCGCGGTCGCATATTTCCGAAGCGTGCCGGTCTCTTTGTACAGCTTTGCAATTCTCCACCGAAACTGGCTTGCCAAAGACCATTCTGATATCCAGCGCCGGCCCTGGAGAGGGCAAGTCGACAATGGCATTGGCGATGGCCCGGCACTTTGCCACCATCGGTCTTAAAGTAATGTTGGTCGATGCCGACCTTCGCCAACCGACGATGCATCAAAAACTCGGTTTGGATAATTCGATCGGGCTGACGAACTATCTCACTGGCGCCTTGTCGCCACCGCAGGTCATTCAAACAACCGAGGTTCCGAACTTGACCTTTTTGGCGTCGGGTCCGTTGCCGCCGAACGCCGCTGACTTGTTAGGCAGTTCGCGCATGTTGTCGTTGCTGTCGGTCGGCCTCAATGTCTTTGATTTGATCGTGCTCGACGGTCCGCCTGTGATGGGTCTGGCAGATGCGCCCCTATTGGCAAGCTCGGCCGCCGCAACCATTTTCGTGGTCAGTGCGGGCCAAGTGCGCAGAGGACTGCTGCGTACCGCAATTCAACGTCTTCAATTCGCGCGCGGCTACGTCATCGGTTCGGTCATTACGAAGTACGATGCCAAGGTCGAAGGAGGCTACGGCTACGGCTACGGCTACGGCTATGCCTATGGCGCCGAAGGGCAAGCCGAGAGTCCGGCCCTTGGCATGGCCGGGACACAGTCGCGCCTTCCGAAAACAGAAGTGACAGGATGATGCCTGAACCGCTGGCATTGAGAACTGCCATCGATCTCATGAACACCCCGTCGCGGGTATGGGCCATCCGGTCGGCACCACTGCCGAGCGGCATGAATTTACTTCTAGAGATCGCAGTTGGGGATGCGGTGGCGGAAGGCAATGCCGTCGAAATCACGGGGCGGCCCGCAGAGGTCATTCGGAGCGCCGCCGTGTTCTTTATCGAGCAGATTCTGTTCTATTCTGAGGCCGACAGTTATCGGGTTCTTGGGGTCAATCCGCAGGCGACAAGCAGTGAGCTTCGACACAACGTGGCCTTGCTCTTGAGGTGGCTGCATCCGGACATGGAACGACAAGGAACGCGATCGCTGTACGCCACCAACGTGACCAACGCCTGGAATGATTTGAAAACCGATGAACGGCGCGCGCTTTACGACAGCGCACGTCTGGTCGCAAAGAAATCGCGCGGGCGCCGACCGGGACGGGGTGGCGTTGTGACGGGAAAATCGGGACGCGCACCACGCGTGCATAATAACGCGCGACGGGGGGAGGGGCGTCAGTTCAACTGCGAAGCCCGCGTCAAAATGAGCCTTGGAGGTTCGTCTATGGCTATTCTAGTTTGGGCGACCCGGGCTTTGACGCCGAAGATCTCCCCAACACGGTTGCGCGCGATCCTCCTCGGTATTGTGGCCACGATGCTGTTGTGGGGGGTCACTTCAAACAGTCTTATCGCCTACCTCGCCGAGGTCGCGCCCGAAACCGCACTTTATTTCGATTCCCATCAACCGATCGCCTTGCTCGCTCTCGCGGATGCGGGCCTCAATGATCCCCCGGCGACGCCAGTGACATCCCAAGCGCCCGAGCAAACTGCGACGCCATCGCAAAGAGCCAGTCATCTCGATCAATCGTTCGCAGCCCTCGCGGCCGTGCCGCCAAAGCAGAGCCGGCCTCAAGCCCGCCCGTCAATCAACGCTGGTGCATCCACTTCGACAGCAGAAAAAAATGAGCGGATGCGTGACTGGACGCAGAATGCCCTGCTTCAGGATCCTACGAATGCGCAGGCTCTGCGCATTCTGGCACAGCTTGCTGAGGCCCAAGGCGACGAGGCCCGCGCGTGGCGTTTCATGCAAACTGCGGCGCAATTGTCGCTGCGCGAAAGCGCCGCGATCGATTGGCTGATGCGAAAGAGTCTGGAAAAGGCGGATTATGCCGCAGCGTTGTATTATGCGGACGCGCTTCTGCGAACCCGCCCTCAGTTTATCGACTATGTGACGCCAACCTTGGTTCGCATCGCGGAAGACAAAACCGCTAATCAGCTCCTTAAGACGCTTCTGGTCGACGATCCGCCATGGCGCGGGAGCTTTTTTTCCGTGCTTCCAAGCCGCATATCAGACGCGCGCACGCCGCTGGATCTGCTGTTAGCACTCAGAGGGGCTACGGCCCCGCCCACGACTTCGGATCTTCGCGCGTATCTCGATTTCTTGATTGCTCATAAGTTCTACGAACTCGCCTACTACACTTGGTTGCAGTTTCTTCCTCCGGACCGGTTGAGCAGTGTCGGCTTGCTATACAACGGCGATTTTGAGATCGCGCCGTCGGGGCTGCTGTTTGACTGGGTGATGACGCCGGGAGCTGGGGTCACCATCGATATCGTCGATCGCCTGGATGCGGCAGGGCGTGCGCTGGTGGTGGAATTTGAAGATGGTCGCGTGGATTTTCGCAGTGTCATGCAGCTGATCTTGTTACCTGCTGGCACCTATCGCTTCACCGGGAAATACAAGGGTGAGATTCGCGGGCCACGGGGTATGAAATGGCGCATCTCCTGCGCCGGGGGTGCCGCGCTGCCGATCGCGGAAAGCGCGATGATGACCGGGATACGTCCGCAATGGACGGAGATCGATTTTGGTTTCACGGTTCCCGCCAACGACTGTACAGCACAGTATGTGCGACTTGATCTCGACGCACGCATGGACTCCGAACAGTTTTTGTCGGGGTCGATTTGGTTAGATGAACTTGCGATTGCAGGCGAACCACGAAAATGATGGAGCTCCGATCCTGATATGAGACGACCACTGACGATGAGTCCTATTTTCGCCGTTCTCGGCCAATGCCGGACTTTGGACCTGTCCGAATTTGTCCGTGAGAAATTAGCGGTTGATGCGTCCAGGTCGCTTTTTCTGCTGTGCGCAGCCTCAATCATCTTCAGCCTTTTGCTGGGGGGAGGGACCCGCAGCGGCTTTCTGTCGGATGCACTTCTTCAGCTTCTCACCATTCCGTTATTCATCGTCGCGCTCTATCGGCTCTTTGACCTCACGTCTCAGCAGGCGATCTTAAGTCCCCAATTGACGTGCGCGCTGGCCTTCTGCGCGGCCATTATCCTCGTCCCCGTCTTGCAGTTGATCCCGCTTCCGCCGTGGATCTGGACCGCGCTGCCGGGGCGAAAACCGGAAACCGAGGTCTTTGGCCTATTGGGGCGAGAATTGCCCTGGATGCCGATCAGCGTGTCCCCCTACGCAACCTGGCAAAGTGCCATGTCGCTCATCCCCCCAAGCGCCGTGTTTGTCGGCACCCTTCTGCTCGGTCACCGCGAACGGCGGCTGTTGAGCATTGTGGTTCTCGCCTTCGGCGTGTTCAGCGTCTTCGTTGGGCTCATGCAAGTCGCTCAGGGGGAAGCAAGCCCGTTACGCTTCTTCGAGTTCACCAATCCGACCGAGGCCGTCGGATTTTTTGCCAACCGGAATCACTTTGCAGCACTGCTTTGTGTCCTCACGCTGTTTGCTGCGGCTTGGGCGGTTCATGCTGCATCGACGGCCGGGTCTTGGTGGGGCCGCAAGAACTATCAGGCGGCGGCCATCGTCCCGATCGTGACAAGTTTCACGATTCTGGTGGTGCTGGTGTCCGCGCAAGCCATGGCGCGGTCGCGTGCGGGTCTCGCCCTCACCATGATCGCGCTGTTCGGAGCGTTCGCGCTGGCTTATGTCGATCGGCGCGCAGCTTCCCGAGGAACCGCAAGGAGACTTCTTGCAGCCACGACGACGCTTGCAGTTTTATTGTCGCTCCAATTCGCGCTCTATCGCATTATGGAGCGGTTTGACTCCGATCCCCTCCAGGATGCGAGAATCCCTATCGCGCAAAACACGATCGAGGCGGTGAAGGCTTTCCTCCCATTCGGTGCGGGCGTGGGGACGTTCGTTCAGGTTTACGGGATTTACGAGAAGCCGAAAGACACGCTCGTCAACGGTTACGTTAATCATGCGCACGACGATGTTCTGGAAGTGTTGCTCGAGGCGGGAATCCCCGGAGCGATTCTGATGGGCCTGTTCGTCGCGGGATGGGGTTTGCAGTGCCTCAAACTATGGCGACGCGGGCCTGCGGAGGGGGAATACGTCGATCTTGCGCTGGCCCGCGCCGCAACCATCGTCGTGGGCCTTTTGATGGCGCACTCATTCGTTGATTACCCACTCCGCACCGGGGCCATGATGGCGATACTGGCGTTCACCTGCGCGCTTTTGATTGATCCGCCCGCGAGCGAAGTTAGGCGTGAGGCCGACAACGCGCGAAAGAGGAAGGCCATCGCGCAAGCTGCTGATCCATCGGCCGCGCCGTCCCGGCATACGGCGTTGAATATCTCCGAGGAGAGGTCATTTCATCGGCCTCAAACCATCGACTGGCCAGAAGAATGGCGTGATGCAGGACCCTCGGGGGCATCTAACAAGGCGCCGTCAAAACTAGACAAGTCAGTCAACGACTAAAACCTGCTTGCAGGGCAAGCACTGGAAAGAAGTGACAAGGTATGTGCGGCATAGTCGGCTTATTTGCTTATCACCCCGCGTCACCGGCCGTGGACCGGGACGAGTTGGTTCGCATCCGGGACCATATGGCTTCCCGCGGCCCAGATGGAAAAGGCGACTGGTATTCGCGCGACGGTCGTATCGGCCTCGGTCATCGTCGCTTGGCCATCATCGACTGCGGCGCAATGGGGGCGCAGCCCATGGCCAGTGCAGATGGCAACCTCATCATCACGTTCAATGGCGAAATTTACAATTACCGCACGCTCCGCGGCGAGCTGGAGGCCAAGGGGAGGGTCTTTCGCACCCAATCGGACACTGAAGTTCTGCTGCATCTTTACGCCGAGAAAGGTCCCGTCATGGTGGACGACCTTCGCGGCATGTTCGCGTTTTCGATTTTGGATTGTGAGCAGCAGCGGCTGTTCATGGCGCGCGATCCTTACGGCATTAAACCGCTTTATTACGCCGACGATGGCTTGATGTTTCGGTTTGCCTCCAGCGTCAAAGCGTTGCTCGCGGGACGGCAAGTCTCCCGCGAGGCGGATGCCGCGGGTGTCGTCGGTTTCTATTTGTTCGGAAGCATCCCCGAACCCTTCACCCTGTACCACAGCATTCGCGCATTGGCGGCCGGGACGTCCATGATAGTTGACCGCCACGGGTCGCGCGAGCTTGCACCCTACGCCAGTATTTCAGCGCTCTATCGCGATGCCGAGGTCCAATGTCGGCATCACACCAAGAGATATTCTGAGAGCGACATCCGAGAGGAGTTTCGTGCGGCTCTCGCGGACAGCGTCCACCATCATTTGGTCTCGGATGTTCCTGTCGGTGCTTTCCTGTCTTCGGGGGTGGATTCCGGCGCGCTGGTTGGGATGATGCGCGACGCGGGACAGAAAGACATCCGAACCGTGACGCTTGCGTTTGAGGAGTTCGAAGGAACGGCGAACGACGAGTCACCGTTGGCCGCATTGGTAGCTCATCGCTACGGGACCAAACATTCGACCCGCTGGGTCGGCGCCGCTGAGTTCCAGACTGATCTGCCCAACATTCTCGCCGCGATGGATCAACCCAGTATTGATGGGATCAACACCTGGTTTGTCAGCAAAGCGGCCCACGAACTCGGCCTGAAAGTTGCGATTTCCGGAGTGGGGGGCGACGAACTGCTCGGAGGCTACAGCACCTTCAAGACCTTGCCCTCGCGTGTCAGCTTCGTCGCAGGGACGTCTCGGCTGCCTGGCCGCGACGCCGGGCTCAATCGTCTGCTGGGCGCGGCACGCCTGCTCGGTTTTAGAATTCATCCGAAGTCGGCCGGCCTCTTGACCTACGGCGGCACTTACGCCGGCGCTTATCTTCTTTCGCGCGGGCTCTTCTTGCCTGCGGAAATCAACGATGTGGTGCAGGATGAAAATATGGTGAATGAGGGCTTGGCGCGTCTTCGCCCGCTCTCTTTCATCGACGGTGCGCTCAAGCCCGATCCGCAGACGTCCTTCGCCAAGGTGGCCACGCTCGAGTCCTGCTTCTATTTGCGCAATCAGCTGCTGCGTGATTCCGACTGGGCTGGAATGGCTCACTCCTTGGAAATCCGCACCCCCTTGGTCGATTATGAACTCCTTCGAAGAGTGGCGCCGATTCTCCTCAGCAAGAGGCGAACACGGGGAAAGACACTGCTCGCCGAGGCTCCAAAGACCAGGCTTCCGAAAGAAATTCCTCACCGTCCAAAGTCCGGTTTTGAAATTCCCGTGGCGAGATGGTTTCGCAATGTCGGCGGCCAAGACCAAGCGAACCGGGACATGAGGACTTGGAGCCGCACCTGGGCGCAGCACATTATCGCGCTGTCGAAAGACCCAGCGTTTGCATCATCAGTCGCGCCACGTACCCCGACATGAGCAATATCGTGCAAATATTAAGCGGAATTTTCAGGATAGTGTCAGCCATGAGACAGCACGACTTAGCTCGCCAAAGGCCTTTTCTCGCGATGTTTCGGTTTGCAAAGGTGCAAATCCTTACCCGGCTATTGGGTACTCCTTTGCTAGTACCCTTCGTGAACGGCACCGGCATCTACACTTGTGCGGGACGGACGGGGGCAAATGGCAACTACTATTTGGGGCTCCATGAGTGCGCAGATATGGCCTTCACGCTGCACTATCTGAGGCCGAAAGACATATTTGTGGATGTTGGTGCGAATATTGGATCCTACACACTCCTGGCCTCAGGCGGGGTAGGAGCGACCAGCATCTCGTTTGAGCCCGTCCCAGAAACTCTCACCCGCTTACATTCGAATCTTGAAGCTAATCACCTTAGTCACATGGTTGATGTCCGTCCTGTCTGTTTGGGTTGTCGCGACGGTACGGTGTCATTCACCACAGATGCAGACACCATAAACCACATTGTGGAGTCAGCAGAGCCAGACACCTCACACACCATTGAGGTTCCCATACGTAGACTCGACAATCAAATTGCCGACGTTCCCGTTCTCATCAAGATCGATGCAGAGAGTTTCGATGACGAAGTCCTTGCCGGGAGCGACAGGTTGTTATGTGGCGAAGGCCCCATGGCGCTGTTGATTGAAACGGTCGGCGAGCAAACACGAAAGCGTCTTTCGGAACTTAGGTTCAAACCTTGTTCGTACGATCCATTCAGCCGGAAAATTTCCGAATACGACGCGAGGCGACCCGGGGCTAATAATTATCTTTTTATCCGCGATGTTGCCTACGCGCAGGCGCGTGTTCTGTCTGCGCCGCATTTCGATTTGCATGGCTTTGGGTTTATCTAGGCTTGAAACGATGATGATCCGTCATGGCCAATCTTATTCGCCAGGCGGGCCGGCCGCGATAGTAGATGCTCATGGGATCGATCCTTCTTGGAGATTGGAATGATGTGCTGATGTCGTTCACTTATCCCTACCTCGTCCACTGCATTGTTGGCGCGCGGCCAAATTTCGTAAAAATCGCGCCGATCATGCGAGCGCTTAACCTCCGAGAAGGTCTTGAGCCGCGGCTGATCCACACCGGTCAGCACTACGATGTCGCCATGAACGCGGTGTTCTTCGAGGAACTCGCAATCCCAGCTCCGGACATTAATCTCGAGATCGGCTCGGGCTCCAATACGGAGCAGACCGCGCGCATGA
>ORJL010754293.1_pt1 | contig 26923 bp, 23 predicted proteins | sample 1779941 | NCBI WGS metagenome assembly ORJL01 (sample SAMEA104232317, study PRJEB22302) | groundwater metagenome | biome: forest; feature: aquifer; material: groundwater | place: USA | collected 2011-08-07 | depth 5.8 m
TGGTTATGTGGCAACAATTTTGGTAACAGATGATTCTAAATTCATGAGGCTTATGTTGAAAAGAATACTCGAAAGTAATGGACATCAAGTGATTGCTGAAGCCGAAAACGGTCGTGAGGCAATTGAACTGTATTCATTGCTTTCCCCAGAACTAGTTACGTTGGATATTACCATGCCAGAGGTGGATGGTTTAGAAGATGTTAAAGAAATTTGTTCGAGAGACCCAAAAGCAAAAGTCATTATGATTTCTTCAATGGGACAACAATGCATGATTTTAGAGGCTATGAATTATGGAGCAAGTGATTATATTGTCAAGCACTTCGATTTAGACAGGTTTTACGATGCTGTCAACCGAGTACTACGTTGAATACCCTCGTATATACATAATGTTTTTAAGATAAATTTTCTTTTGCACCTAGGCGTAAATACAGTATGAGTTGCAGGCACCTCTTACGATAGGGTAGCTAGTTATATCAGAATGAAGAAATACCCTCCCACGTTGAATAATGTTGCCGTTAGCATTATATGTGTAGTCAACTCTACGGCCTTCACCATCCGTCACTTGCGTTACAGAATTTGTACGATGCTCCAGCCGAGGCTAAGGCTGAGGGGACTCCGATCACATTAAACATTAATGGTGCGGTCGAGAGGACTTGAACCTCCATGCCCTTGCGAGCACTAGAACCTGAATCTAGGGCATCTGCTTGTGCTTGAGGAAACAAAAATAAAAAGAGGATGGTAGCGAGATTCTACCATCCTCTTAATTTAAATAAAGAGACGTTTTGTTTATTATAAACTTTATCTCAATCACTTAGCAGTTTTAAATAGTACTTCTTAGACCTTCGGCAAACTCTTCAACGCCGTATCCAAAGCCTCCTGAGGTAAGCTAAAGTCTTGGATTTGTCCTGACAAATAGTTATCATAGGCTGTCATATCAAAGTGGCCGTGTCCGCTTAACCCAAAAAGAATCGTTTTGGCTTCGCCGCTTTCCTTACAAGCTAAGGCTTCATCGATGGCACCTTTGATGGCATGTGCAGACTCTGGCGCGGGGACGATTCCCTCGGAGCGGGCAAAGGTTAAAGCGGCTTCGAAAATTCCTTTTTGATTGACGGCTTTGGCTTCAATGAGGCCATCGTGTAATAGCTGAGATACTAGAGGGGAATCTCCATGGTAGCGTAAACCACCGGCGTGGATTCCTGCTGGCATAAACTCTTTACCTAGTGTATACATCGATAAAAGTGGCGTCATTCCAGCAACATCACCGAAATCGTAGGCAAACGTACCCCTAGTTAAGGTGGGGCAAGCTTCAGGCTCAACTGCGATGACTCTGACTTTTTTGCCTTTGGTTAGATTATCGTAGACAAAGGGGAAGCCAAGTCCGGAGAAATTGCTCCCGCCACCACAACAACCGATGACAATATCTGGATAGGCATCAGCTTTTTCCATTTGGGCTTGGGCTTCTAAACCAATTACGGTTTGGTGTAGCATGACATGGTTTAGAACACTGCCCAGGGCATAATTAGTATCCTCACGACCGGCTGCATCTTCGACTGCTTCGCTGATCGCCATACCCAAGCTTCCTAGTGAATCGGGGTTTTGGGCTAGGAATTGTCGACCGGCGTTGGTACGGTCACTGGGACTAGCGATAACTTCGGCTTCGTAAATTTGCATTAAGGAGCGACGATAAGGTTTTTGCTGATAGCTGATCTTTACCATATAAACAGTACATTCTAAACCGAAAAAGTTACAAGCCATGGAAAGCGCACTTCCCCACTGTCCAGCTCCAGTTTCAGTGGCGAGCCTCTTGATGCCAGCTTGTTTATTATAATAGGCTTGGGGAATGGCAGTATTAAGTTTGTGACTGCCTGCGGGGCTTGCTCCCTCATATTTATAAAAGATTTTAGCGGGAGTACCTAAGGCTTTTTCTAACCTGTGAGCGCGGACTAGAGGCGCTGGACGCCATAATTTATATAGTTCACGGACTTCTTCGGGAATTCCGATCCAACGCTCTTGTGAAACCTCTTGCATAATTAAGTCCATGGGGAAAATGGGAGTTAAATCTGGAGGTCCGGCGGGTTGCAAAGTTTGGGGATTAAGGGGCGGTTTAGGTAAGTTGGGCATATCCGCCATGATGTTGTACCAATTTGTAGGGATTTCCTTCTCGCTGAGATAGATTTTTGTTTCGCTCATCTGGCTAAACACTCTCCTCTGCTCATTTTAATTGTTTACATGAATCAATTTTTATTATTCGAGGATTTAAGTCTAATTCCTGCTAATTAATTCGGGAAAATAGTGATTTCAATTATTTTGGTTGTTTATGAGCAAACTATACATAACCTGAAAAATACTAAATATTGACTAAGCGGGGCAAAATGTAATTGAACTAGATATGTGAGGTGACTACGTTGAGTGGTTCCAATGATGGAAGGTCATCCCCAGAACAGCGATCGAGGCTAGACCATGATTTCGGCAAGAATATGAAACCTCGTGAGTGGGCTCAGTTTAGAGAACAAGTTGTTGTCTTATCGGATGTCCTAGAGAAAATGAGATTGGCAGAATATATAGGCTACCTCAATCGTCCTGGCAGACTTCTCTGGATAAATTTCGCAGTGGGTCTAGTACGTGGCTTAGGTGCGGCCATTGGAGCCACAATTTTAGCCGGCTTAGCAATTGGGTTATTAAAATGGTTGGGGTTTCTCAACTTGCCGATTATCGGCAGCCTTATCGCGGAGTTGGTCAGAATTGTAAATTCCTATAATGGGGGGTAGTATTTCAATGCACAATGCACTTAAATCAATGCATAATTCATAATGCACAATTCATAATCAAGCACGATCTAATTTATAATTATGAATTATGAATTATGAATTATGAATTATAAAGGGGGATGGATATGAATATTAATAAAAATGAGCGATACAAGAATTTGATCGAAACACTTCATCAAGAAAAACAAGATTCTTTAGAAATGGCTTCGGAAATATTAAAGGCTGACATGCGAGAATCCCTCTCGGAATTATCTGTGATCGACAATCCCCCAGCCGATATTGGAACTGAAGTCTATGAACGGGAGAGAGATGTAGCAGAACGCGATCGACTGAAGGGCAAAATACAAGCCATTGATTCGGCTTTAGAACGGTGGGAAAAGGACGAATATGGTGTTTGCGAACATTGTGGTCAGGAAATTCCCCTAAAACGTTTAGAAGCCTTACCCTATACAACGGTTTGTCTGGCTTGTAGCCGTAAAGAAGAAACAGAGGAACAACATTCGTTTCATCGTGAACCCGTTGAAAATCAACTTTTAAATCATCCCTTTGCCCGAACGTTTAATGACCATAAAGGGAAAGCTGAGTTTGACGGAGAGGACTCCTGGCAGGCAGTAGCCCGATATGGTACTTCAGATACGCTTCAAGATTTAGGGACCAATAGGGACATAAGCGATCCCAATGGTCTTTATGAAGACTCTGATGAATGGATTGGTGCCGTTGAAGAGGTTGAAACCATTCCTACTAAAAGTGACCCGGGACGAGAAAACAGCAATCATTACGGTGTATGAGTATGATACCCATTAAGTAGAGTTGGTTGAACATGTTACACTCTTTTGTTTGCCCCTGTTAGCCCTGTGTGTTAAGATTAATTTAAAAAAACAGGGGGGTTAACTGTTGTTAGTTTGGTTAACAATGGTCGGTATTTTAATTATCGACAGGGTCATTAAAATAGTAATCATGGAGAAGTTTGTTCCAGACGAAACTAAGGTGATCATCCCCAAAGTATTGCACCTGACCTTTGTGCTTAACCCGGGAGCAGCGTTCGGTTTAATGGCTGGGCGGACTTCGATTTTTGTTATCACGGCGGTTTTAGTCTTGATAGGGGTAATTTATGCTCAGTTTCGGCTCCCTGTAGAGGATAGATTAATTCGTCTGTCTTTAGGTATGATTGGTGGAGGGGCTCTAGGGAATTTGGTCGACCGTGTTTTAACCGGAAAGGTTATCGATTACTTAGATTTTCGTATTTGGCCCTTTGTATTCAACTTTGCTGATAGCATGATAGTTTGTGGTGTTGCGTTTCTGTTGATTTGTTTTTATCGTCAAGAGAGAAAAGCAGACGGTAAAGTAGTATGAATAAAGTTAAAGGGCATCCTGTAACCGAGCTACAACAAGAAGGGAATATCCTGTTTACCGTTGAAAAGAGGTCTTTAGAACTTGAACCTGGAATGAGGATGGATGTAGGGGTCACGGAGGCTTTGGCTAAAAGTCGCTCCTTTGTCCAAAATCTGATTAGTGAAGGGCATGTTTCTGTTAATGGAGAAATCAAAAAAGCCAATTACAAAATTCGATTGGGAGATCAAGTTCAGGTAGAGATTCCTGAACCACGTTCATTAGAGGTATTACCGGAGCACATCCCTCTTGATATTGTATTCGAGGATGAGGACCTTTTAGTTGTCAATAAAGTTCAAGGGATGGTTGTACACCCCGCACCAGGGGCTTGGACAGGTACTTTGGTTAACGCCTTGTTGTATCATTGTAAGAATCTTTCGGGAATTAACGGGGTTCTTCGTCCGGGAATCGTTCATCGGATTGATAAAGATACATCCGGTCTTTTGGTTGTTGCCAAGAGTGATCTTGCCCATGGAAATTTGTCTGAACAGCTCAAAGAGCATAGTACAGCTCGGAAATACCGAGCTATTGTTCATGGACTTCTTCAAGAACCTAGTGGTACAGTTAATGCACCCATTGGTCGTGATCCTTCAGAACGCAAACAGATGGCAGTAACTTTTCAGAATTCCAAGAATGCAGTGACGCATTATACTGTCTTAGAGAGATTTCGAGAATTTTCTTACGTGGAGGTTCAACTGGAAACAGGGCGCACTCATCAGATTCGTGTCCATATGGCCTACATAGGGCATCCTGTCTTAGGAGATCCAGTATATGGACCTAAACGAAATCGTTTTAATCTCAGTGGACAAATGTTGCACGCCGCTGAAATAGGTTTTATACATCCGCGAAACGGCAATTGGCTAGAATTTACCGCCGATTTGCCAGAAAGATTTAAAGATATTCTGGCAAAATTAAATCTTTAGTAAGATGGTGAAAGCAAGTTTATCTACCTTTTTGGTTTGACTTTTAAATTTTTCTGAGGTAAACTGACAGATAAGTGATGGCCTTTAAAAGAGTCCTGTGAGACGCAGAAGGCAGACATGTAGGGATAAGTCTGTCTATTATGACAGACTTTTTTATTATCAGAAGCCATAATATTGAAATCGATATGCGTAATTTGAGATTCGAAGTCGAGCATCACGCATTGTGAATTATGCATTACGCATTATGAATTATGAATTATGAATTATGAATTATGAATTATGAATTATGAATTATGAATTATGCATTACGCATTACGCATTACGCATTATGCATTGAGAAGGGAGGTCTAAACGTGGAAGGAATCACTAAAAGCACGATTTTAGATGCTAATGGTATTCGCCGAGCTTTGACAAGAATAGCTCACGAAATTATTGAGAAGAATAAGGGGACACAGGATGTTGTCTTGATTGGGGTTCGACGCCGAGGGGTACCTTTAGCGGAGAGAATTCAGCAATTGATCCTCGAGTTCGAAGGCGTTAAACTTCCCCTGGGCATTTTAGATATAACCCTTTATCGAGATGATTTAAGCACTATTGATGTTCAGCCGATTGTTCATGAGACAGCAGTTCCTTTTAGTGTTCAGGGTAAACAAGTCATTCTGGTGGACGATGTACTTTTTACTGGTCGTACAGCGCGCGCCGCTTTGGATGCCACGATGGATTTAGGTAGACCGCAACGCATTCAATTGGCTGTCTTGGTGGATCGGGGGCATAGAGAACTTCCGATAAGAGCTGATTATGTGGGTAAAAATTTACCGACTTCCCGACGGGAGATTGTATCGGTTTGTCTGCAAGAGGTCGATGGTTCTGAGGAAGTCTTACTTTTGGAAAAGCCAGGCTGATATAGCCTTAAGATAATCTTGAACTACCCTTTAAATGCCCTCCAGAGAGATGGCCAAGGGTTGAGTAGCAGGATATGCATTTCCCTGCCTCTTACCCTTAGGTAAGAGGTTTTTTTTATCGCAATTAAAGGAGGTATTTGCAATGGTATGGCAACGCAAACATATTTTAGATATTGAAAGTTTGAGTAAGGAAGAGATTAGTCACATCTTGAAGACTGCAAAACCCATGAAAGAGGTTTTACTTCGTCCGATTAAAAAGTTACCTACTCTCCGCGGGAAATCAGTGATGCATCTATTTTATGAAGCCAGTACGCGGACGAGGACTTCCTTTGAAACAGCAGGTAAAGTTTTAGGGGCTGATACTGCAAGTATTGCAGTGGCTCAAAGCAGTATAAGTAAAGGTGAAAGTCTCTTAGATACAGCTAAAACGATAGAAGCAATGAGGGTTGACCTGGTGGTTATTCGTCATGCTGCTTCTGGAGCAGCAGCTTTTCTGGCAGAACACCTTCAGGCAGGAATTATTAATGCCGGTGATGGGCAACATGAACATCCTACCCAGGCTTTATTAGATATGTATACAATGCAAGAGGAGTTAGGTGATTTAGCCGGCAAAAAGGTTGTCATTGTGGGTGACATTTTGCATTCTCGGGTGGCTCGTAGCAATGCCTGGGGGTTAACTAAAATGGGGGCCGAAGTTACGCTAGTCGGACCACCGACTTTGCTTCCACCGGAATTGAAGTCGTTAGGAGTGAAATTATCCTATAATCTCGATGCCGAATTGCCGGGGGCAGACGTGGTCATGGCTTTGCGCCTTCAGCTAGAACGCCAACAGAGCGGGCTTTTCCCGAGCTTACGAGAGTATAGTCAAGCCTATGGATTATCCAGCCAAAGAATTGAAAAGACTGGAATAAAGACGATGGTGCTTCATCCTGGTCCTATGAATCGCGGGGTCGAGATCTCCAGTGAACTTGCTAATAGCCAACAGGCCAAAATAGAGGAGCAAGTCACGAATGGTGTCGCTGTAAGAATGGCTCTGATTTATTTACTAGTAGGAGGGACAAGCAATGTTGTGGCTTAAGAATGTGCAGGTTGTTGACCCGGGGCAAGACCTTTTAGCTTTACGTGATATTTTAGTTCATGGAGAAAGAGTCTTAGGGATCTCTACCTCGTTTACGGAAGACGAAGTCCGAGGGAAGTCTGAGGGTGAAACTCTCGAGATTGTTGACGGTGGGGGTAAGCTGCTCTTTCCGGGTTTGATTGATGTGCATACGCACTTACGTGAACCTGGGCAGGAGGAAAAAGAGGATATAGCTAGTGGAGCGGCTGCTGCTGTCCGCGGAGGTTTTACTTCGATCTTGGCTATGGCTAATACTCAACCGGTGATTGATCAACGAGCTTTGGTTGAATTTGTGCGCACTCAGGGTGAGCGTACAGCCTTAGCTAGGGTTTATCCCATTGCAACGGTTACTAAAGGCATGCAAGGTAAAGAATTAGTTGAGATGCTGGATTTAGCCAAGGGTGGAGCAGTAGGATTCTCTGATGACGGGCGTGGAATCCAAAATGCTGAAGTGATGAGGTTAGCTTTGGAGTATGCTAAACTAACCGGTTTTCCGATCATTAGCCATTGCGAAGATAGTGATCTAGCTGGAGATGGAGTCATGCACAAGGGTCTAGTCTCAGCTCGTCTGGGACTCAAAGGGATACCTTCGTGTTCGGAGAGTGTCATGGTGGCCCGAGATTTGATGCTAGCTGAGGAGACATCAGGGGTACTACATTTAGCCCATATTTCTTGTCGTCAAAGCGTTGACTTGATTAGGCAAGCTAAGAAGAAGGGTGTTAATGTGACTGCCGAAGTTAATCCGCATCATCTAATTTTTTGTGATGAAGACATCAAACTGACAGGGACATCTTTAAAAGTTAATCCTCCTTTACGAACAGCAGATGATCGGGAGGCCTTAATAGAAGCCTTGCTTGATGGGACCATTGATATGTTGGCTACTGACCATGCCCCACATACCTGGGAAGAAAAGATTCGCCCTTTTGCGGAAGCGCCTTTTGGAATTAATGGGTTAGAAACCTCACTTGCAGCAATTTGGCACTATCTTGTTGCCCCTGGTAGGCTGTCAGTCAGACGTTTAATAGAGGCCTGGAGTTTAGCGCCTGCCCAGCGTTTTAGCCTGGTTGGAGGCACTTTGAAACCTGGTCAAGTGGCCGATATGGTTTTATTTGATCCGAACTATTCCGTTAAATTTGATTCGGAGAATTTGGCTTCTAAAGCTCAAAACACTCCTTTTTTAAAGCTAGAATTAAAAGGGTATCCTATTATGACTTGGGTTGGGGGACGGCTATGTTCGAAGCTCGATGCTCGAGGCACGAAGTTCGAACTTTAAGCTTCGCGCCTCGCGCATCAAGTATTAGGAATCGAGCATCGTGCATCGAAAGGAAGGACAATTTAGGTATAGTGGAAAGTTGAAAGATTAGAATTATGCATTATGAATTATGAATTATGAATTATGCATTATGAATTGAAACGATTGGGGGTTTAAGCAGATGCCATATGTAGTATTAAGAGACGGCAAAGTTTTTGAAGGTGAGGCTTTTGGAGCTTGGCCTGAAAATGAAGAAATCCGTTCTGGTGAAGTAGTTTTTAATACTTCAATGAGTGGTTATCAGGAAATAATTACTGATTTATCGTATGCTGGGCAGATTATAGTCTTCACACATCCTCAAATCGGGAATTATGGTTGGCATGATGAAGAAAATGAAGCGGATAAGATTTTGCTTAGGGGTTTAATTGTCCGGGAGTTATCAGAAGGTGAGGGAAGCCTACATGCAGATCGGTCGTTAGAGGATTTTTGTGACCAAAATCAAATCTGGGGGCTAAAAGGGGTAGACACGAGGGCTTTGACAAAACATATCCGTCAGCAGGGTACATTACCTGGGGTGTTAGTCAGAACTGCTAAGGTTGGGCATGAGTATTGGAACAATCTCCAGGAGGAAACTCTGGAACAACAAGCACAAGGACAACAACTACAACTACAACAAGCACAACAAAAACAACTAGGACAAGAAGGACAAATAATAGATCCAAGTCAGTCACCCCTACATTGGGTTTATCAGACAACGATTCGGGAATCCTATGAAATTCCAGGTGAGGGGCCACTCTTAGCTGTTTTGGATTTTGGAGCAAAGCGCAATATCTTACGACAATTACATTTACGTGGCTTTAGGTTAAAAGTATTTCCGGCTTCGACTGGGTCTAAAGAGATCCTGCAATATCACCCACAAGGCCTTGTGTTAACAAACGGACCTGGTGATCCAAGCGAATTGCCGTTAATTGTAGAAACTATCAAGGAGCTATACCCTTTGTTACCTACTTTGGGGATTTGTTTAGGACATCAACTTTTAGCTTTAGCGGCTGGTGGTCAAACCTATAAATTGCCTTTTGGTCATCGAGGAGGGAATCACCCTGTTCAAAATGTTCTCACAAGAGAAACGACGATGACTGCCCAAAATCATGGTTATGCCGTGCGGGAGGAATCCTTGGTGGGTTCAGGGTTTGAGGTAATCTACCGCAACCTCAATGATGGTACTGTTGAAGGGTTGGAACATATTCATTATTCAGTGTTTTCTGTACAGTATCATCCAGAAGCGTCCCCGGGTCCTGAAGAAAATGCGGAGATCTTTAGCAAATTTATTGCCAAGCTTACTAAATAAGCTTAATGCTTAAGTTTATGCGGTATAGTTGGACATTATAGTATAAGAGCTTTTTGGTAGAGTGTTGTTTTGAAAATCTCGCAGAATAGAACGTTAGTCCTAGTGTAAAATGAAGTGGGGGAGAGCACAATGCCAAAGAAAGACTGGAAGAAGGTTTTAGTCATCGGTTCGGGTCCGATTATTATTGGACAAGCTGCAGAATTTGATTACGCTGGTACGCAAGCTTGTAGGGCCCTACGAGAAGAAGGGGTAGAAGTCGTTCTAATTAACTCTAACCCTGCGACGATCATGACTGATCGGGAAATGGCTGACCAAGTCTATATTGAACCGATGACTGTGGAGACCATAGAACGGATTATTGAAAAAGAAAGACCGGATGGATTGCTTCCCACAATGGGCGGCCAAACGGGCTTGAATCTGGCTTTTAAGTTAGCTAAAACCGGGGTTCTAGAACGTTGTGGAGTAGCTTTGCTGGGGACATCCTTAGCAAGTATTACCATGGCTGAAGATCGGGAAAGTTTTAGGACTTTAATGGGAGAGTTAGGAGAACCAGTACCGCCCAGTGCAATTGTTACTAACGTTGAAGATGCTTTAACGTTTGCAGAACAAACAGGGTATCCTTTAATCATCCGGCCGGCCTTTACCTTGGGTGGTACGGGCGGTGGAATTGCAAATAGTCCCGAAGAATTGCAACAATTTGCTGCGAGTGGCTTACAAGCAAGTTTTATCAATCAGATCCTAGTGGAACGGAGTGTAGCGGGTTGGAAGGAAATCGAATATGAAGTCTTGCGTGACGGTCAAGGAAATTGTATCACAGTCTGTCATATGGAAAACATGGATCCAGTCGGCGTACACACCGGGGATAGCATTGTTGTAGCACCTTGTCAGACCCTAACTGACAAAGAGGTTCAGACCTTACGAAGTTCTTCTAGGCGTATTGTAGAAGGCTTGAAAATCGAAGGGGGTTGTAATGTACAATTTGCCCTTAATCCTCATCGTTTAGAGTATGTGGTGATAGAAGTTAATCCGCGACTCAGCCGTTCCAGTGCCTTAGCCTCTAAAGCAACAGGTTATCCGATAGCTAAAGTAGCAGCCAAGATTGCGATTGGTTATAATCTACCTGAATTGTCTAACGCTGTAACAGGCAAGACTTCGGCCTGTTTCGAGCCGACCTTGGATTATGTCGTGGTGAAAATTCCGCGTTGGCCGTTTGATAAGTTTTCTGAGGCTGACCGTAGTTTAGGTACGCAAATGAAAGCTACTGGAGAAGTTATGGGTTTGGGTCGCAACTTGGAAACGGCCTTATGTAAGGCCATACGTTCTCTGGAAACTAAAGTCTACGGTGTTGTACTTCCGGAATTCGCGAAATTGACTGATGCTGAAATTGAGAGACGTTGCGCCAAACCTGATGACCAATTACTCTTCGTCTTGGCAGAAGCTTTGTTGCGTGACTGGTCTGTTGAAAAGATTTCCACACTCAGTGCTTGGAACCCCTATTTTTTGCAAGCGATAAAGCGCTTAGTGGAGATGACCCGCGCTCTCCCTCAATCGCCCTGGGATAGGGAGATTTTTCTAAAGGCCAAACGCTTGGGTTTTGCCGATTGCGAAATTGCCCGTCTTTGGCAGGTTACGGAAGATGAAGTTTATAAGTTTCGCCAAACTCTAGGTATCCTTCCAGTCTTTAAAATGGTCGATACTTGCGCAGGAGAATTTGAGGCCACAACTCCCTATTTCTATTCAAGCTACGACCTAGAAGATGAAGGGTTAGTATCAACCAGGCGTAAAGTCGTTGTACTGGGGTCTGGGCCGATCCGGATTGGACAAGGAATTGAGTTTGATTATTGTTCTGTGCATGCTGTGCTGGCTTTACGTAAAGCTGGGGTAGAGAGTATTATCATTAACAATAACCCGGAAACAGTTTCCACAGATTTTGATACAGCGGATAGGCTTTATTTTGAACCATTAACCTTGGAAGATGTTTGTGCTGTGCTTGATAAAGAAAAACCCGATGGAGTGGTAGTTCAGTTTGGGGGACAGACTGCCATTGGTTTAGCTAAGCCTTTACTGGACAGAGGTTATCGTATTCTGGGTACAACAGTTGAGGATACAAATCGGGCTGAAGAACGAGGGATTTTTGACAGTGTCCTACAAGAACTTGGCGCTAGACGTCCACGTGGTGGGTGTGCTTCAGATGTCGCACAAGCGGAAGAAGTTGTCAAGGACATCGGTTTTCCACTGGTTGTCCGTCCTTCCTACGTTTTAGGTGGACGAGCGATGGAGATTGTTTACGAAGCGCAAGAACTGCGGGGAGTAGTGGAGCGTGCTTTAGCAGAATTTCCAGGGCAAGAAATTTGGATGGATCAGTATCTCCTTGGGACAGAGGTGGAGGTTGATGCCATTTCCGATGGAGAAAATGTTTGTGTGCCGGGTATTATGGAACACTTGGAACGGGCTGGGGTTCATTCTGGTGATTCTATCACTGTTTATCCCCCTCTAATACTAACGGCAGAGATCCAAAAAAGAGTGGTTGATTTAACCGTTTCTTTGGCAAGATCCTTGAGGATCAAAGGCTTACTAAATATTCAATACGTTTTATATCAAGGAGAAATCTATGTCTTGGAGGTCAATCCCCGCTCCAGCAGGACAGTACCCTTTTTAAGTAAAATAACTTCAGTACCGATTGTGGATTTGGCAACCCAGGTCATCCTAGGAGCAACGTTGCCTGAATTAGGGATGGCTCACGGATTATGGCCGGTGGGTGAACGGGTTGCGGTCAAGGCCCCTGTTTTCTCCTTCTCCAAATTGCATCTAGTTGAGCCTTCCTTAGGTCCTGAGATGAAATCAACAGGTGAGGTTATGGGGATTGACAAAACTTATGAAAAAGCCCTGTATAAAGCACTTTTAGGCTCAGGAATGTCGATGATCGCTCATGGTACGGTTTTAGCTACTTTAGCGGATCGGGATAAAGCTGAAGGATCTGCATTAGTTCGAAGGTTTTCAGAACTGGGCTTTCGGATCATAGCCACAGAGGGAACGGCCAATGTTTTTAAGAGTACTAATCTTAAAGTAGAACGTGTCGCTAAACTTCATCAAGGTTCAACTGAAATTGTGGATGGAATCCGCACTGGTCAAATTCAATGCGTTTTAAACACCACTACTCATGGACGTGTTCAAGAGAGTGATGGGTTTTCGATTCGCCGGGCGGCAGTGGAACACGGTATTCCTTGTTTTACTAGTTTGGATACTGCTTCAGCTTGGTTGCATGTTCTAGAGACGATTTCTCCTAGTCTTACACCGCTGGAATGAAGCCTAAATCAATTCATAATGCACAATGCATAATGCACAATTAAATGAACGAATGAATAAACGAAGCATAATTCACAATCCTTAATTATGAATTATGAATTATGAATTATGCATTATTCAAGGGGTGGTGAGTTAATGCTTATTGAACAAGAAGTTATCAAACATGAAGTTCTTGGCCCAATGGACTTGGGAATGCGAAGATTAGTTTTGAAAGGGCCAATTGCCTTGGAGGCGAAGCCAGGTCAGTTTGTTCATCTTCAAGTCGGTTCGACCCAGGATCCCTTACTACGTCGTCCTATAAGTATCGCTGCAATAGACACAGAACGCCAGGAAATTACCCTTTTGTATAAAATTAAAGGTAAAGGTACAGAATTGCTATCTAAGGTTGGCAAAGGCCAAAAATTAAATCTAATGGGCCCTCTAGGTAAGGGCTTTTCTCTGCCGGAACAAGGAGAGCTATGGCTTGTAGCTGGTGGAATTGGCGCTTTTCCACTTTTTGCTTTAGCCGTTGCGGGTAGAAAGCAAGGACTCATTGTCCGCTTATTTTGGGGTGGGGAGAATCGTTCTCTAATGGAGTGTTCAGGGTTGGCTATGTGGGAAGAGCTGGAGGTGGCTTTTTACTTAAGTAGTCTCGATGGTAGTATAGGTAAAAAGGGTATAGTAACAGAACTATTTCAACAGTTTCGGCAGGTTTACTTAACCCAACCTCAACAAGATAAACCAATTCAGGTCGCTGCCTGTGGTCCGCAGGGTATGCTGCAAGCTCTGACTGAACAATGCCTTGGGACAGGTTTAGCTGTGGAGGTTTCTTTAGAAGAACGTATGGCTTGTGCTGTCGGGGCCTGTTTAGGTTGTGTAGCAACCCTAAAGGATCAAGAGGGAAATGTAAGACGAGCAAAAGTATGTCAAGACGGACCGGTTTTTAGGGGAGAGGAGGTCGTTTGGAATGCCTCTTATTGATTTCAGTACTCCACTGGCCGGTTTAAATTTACGCAATCCGCTTATTACTTCTTCAGGAACCTATGGATTTGGCGAAGAGTATAAAGACTATTGTCCGGTTGAGGCTTTAGGAGCGCTCACGGTCAAAGGAATTACTCCTGAACCTCGATTGGGAAACCCTCTTCCTCGAATAACAGAGACTCCAGGGGGAATGCTTAATGCGGTGGGCTTGGAAAACCCAGGGCTTGAGGAGTTAGTTCAGTCTTATTTGCCACGTCTGCAAAAGTTACCTACGGCAGTAATTGTTAATATCTCTGGTTTTTCGGTGGAAGATTATGTTTTGATGGCCCACGCGTTACAGAGTAATTCTGGCTTAGCTGCCATAGAGGTGAATATTTCTTGTCCTAATGTCAAGCATGGCGGGATGCATTTCGGTACCGATCCCCAAAGCGCTGAAAGGGTTATCGCCGCTGTCAAAAAGGAAACTGATCTTCCGGTTATTGCTAAACTCTCCCCGAATGTTACGGACATTGTGGAGATGGCTAAGGCTGTAGCTGCTGGCGGAGCGGACGCAATTTCGATGATTAATACTTTATTAGGGATGAGTATCGATATTGAAAAGCGACGTCCAACTTTGGCAAATATCTTTGGGGGACTTTCCGGTCCTGCTATTCGTCCGGTGGCTGTGAGAATGGTTTGGCAAGTGGCTCAGGCTGTAGATATACCGATTATAGGCATGGGTGGGATAACAACTTGGCAGGATGCCGTGGAATTTTTGCTGGCTGGAGCTAGTGCTGTAAGTATTGGCACGGGGAATTTCGTTAATCCCAAGGCTCCGATGGATATTCTGGTGGGGATTGAGCAATATTGTTTGAAAAATGGGTTTGCGGCTAGTCGAGATTTAGTGGGGTTGGCGCATAAATGTAAATCACTATAGCCCGTTTGCATGCACTACATTTGCTACTCCCTTGACGCTAAGGCTAAACGCCAAAACCTCAGGGTATTTCAGCATGTGAACCTTGGCGTTCTTAACGCCTTATCGTCTGCACTTGCTCACGCAAATTTCGCTAAATGCTCACTAAGCTATATTGATTTACGGGCTGGTGCGGGGGTTGGAAACGAGAAATTAGATTTCGATTATTCTGAAGGTGATTAACGCCATATAATCCGCACTCGCTTACGTAAATTACGCTAAACATGCTCACTAAGCAATAGTGATTTACGGGCTTGGTACGGGGAAGTAGAATAAAGGTGAAGGGGGTTGGGGAATTGGATAAAGAGTTAAACAAGAGGGTTATGGTGGCTTTAGATGTGGAAGGGAAAGAGAAGGCTCTAGATTTGGCCCGGAAGTTACAAGGAAGCGGCTGTTGGCTAAAGGTGGGCTTAGAGCTTTACTCTTTTGAAGGCCCCACAATTTTGCGGGAATTAAAAGCATTGGGATTTCCAATTTTCCTTGATCTTAAACTTCAGGATATTCCTACTACAGTTGAACGCGCGATTCGAGGGCTCATTTCTTGGGGAGTCGACATTATAAATGTTCATTGTAGTGGCGGCTATGAGATGATGGCTCGGGCAGCGGAGACAGTCCGCAAGGTCGAACATAATAACGGACAACAAACGAAGCTAATTGGAGTTACTGTTTTGACGAGTATGTCTGAAAAGGAACTTCAGGAGGACTTAGGAATCAGTCGAAGTTTAGAGGATCAGGTACTTGGTTTGGCAAAGCTTGCCCAAAGGGCAGGACTTGACGGAGTTGTGGCCTCTGCTAAAGAAGCAACGGCTTTGCGTCAAGTATGTGGTCCGGAGTTTCTCTTGGTTACACCAGGAATTCGTCCTGCCTGGAGTGAGCAAAATGATCAAGTTCGGGTACTAACGCCTCAAGAGGCTATTCAAGCGGGCAGTTCATATCTAGTTGTTGGTCGACCGATTACCCGAGCTGTTGATCCCTTAGAAGCACTAAACCGTTTATGGGAGAATGAAAACAAATTATCTTCGGAGGTACAGGAATTATAGGTTCAGATATCGAAGCTGTGTTGACTCGCTAATAGTAGTTTGTGTTTGTTAATAAGAAAGGGGGAAAAATAGATGACCTGCGATAATACTAAAGGTTGCCAATGTCAGGAAGAAGAACAAGGAAAACCCTTAGATGTTCTAGAAATATTTAAACAAAGTGGGGCTTTGTTACAAGGTCATTTTCGGCTTACTTCTGGGAAACATAGTGCTCAGTATATGCAATGCGCTCAGGTTTTACAATACCCGCATTTAGCCTCTCAACTTGGGGTAGAGTTAGCTGAATCTTGGCAGGGACAAGGGATACAGACGGTTATTGGACCAGCAATGGGTGGAATTATTGTGGCCTACGAGGTAGCAAAGGCTCTGGGGGTTCGAGCCTTGTTTACCGAACGGGAAAACGGAGCAATGAGCCTAAGGCGCGGCTTTAAATTAACCCCAGGAGAAAAGGTTTTAGTTGTTGAAGATGTGATAACGACTGGAGGTTCAGTTCGGGAGGTATTAGCCGTGGTTCAAGAGCTTGGGGCTAATCCTATCGGAGTGGGGGTACTGGTTGACCGCAGTGGGGGCAGAGAAAGTTTTGGGATTCCCTTTGCGAGTTTATTGCAATTAACCATTGAAGCTTATGAACCTACCGAGTGTCACTTATGTGCTGAAGGAATACCCTGTATTAAGCCTGGAAGTAGAACTTAATCGATGCACGATGCACGATGCACGATTTTATCCGCTTCCAAGACTCCCACTCCTTTAAGGGAGTGGGAATTCCGTGCTCTGCTTCGATGGGATCGTTATAAGCAACCCATCCTTGAACCTCGAACTTCGAGTCTCGCATTTCAGATCTGACATCTGATTTGACATAGTAATCTCGGTTATCCTAAATCTAATCTCGAGCCTCGTGCATCGAGCCTCGAATTTTGGGGGTGAGTTAGTAATAAAAAAAATCATCCTATTTGTTATTGACTCTCTTCACCCTGTGGTTTTTGAAAGGGTGCTTTCGGAAGGAAATGCTCGGGCTCTGAAGTTTTTGGCTAACAATGGCAAGCTTCGGAGCGATGTTGTATCCTCTTTTCCCACGATGACTCCAGTAGCAACAAGTTCTATAATGACTGGTGTCGGGCCTGATAAGCATCTTGTACCCGGATTTATTTGGTATAACGAAGAACTTCGCAGGATCGTGGACTATGGAGGGACCTGGCAGAGTATTCTAAAGCTTGGACCGGAAAGAGTATTGCGTAATATCTTACTGAAGCTTAATGGTGAACATTTAAATCCTCGCACCCTGACTTTATACGAAAAGTTAGAAGCAAGTGGCTTGACAACGGGTAGTATCAATTTCTTTATTCATAGGGCGACCCAGACTTATCAAGCTAAGATGCCTATCTTGATGGAATGGGCTACCCGATTTCGAATGACCAGGGAAACAATTAAAGGACCTGGTTTTTTAACATTGGGTCAATTAATTCACCCCAAATTCACGGGAGGGACATTTGCCTTTCCACGGGGAATTTTCAATAGGTTTGGTTTCAATGATTCTTTTTCGGGTCAAACCGCAGTCAAAATTATTCAAGAAGGTCAGCAACCTGATTTTTTAGTTATTTATTTACCAGATAACGATAGATACTCGCACAAACATGGTCCTCTGAGGACAGGACCTTCGCTTGAGAGAGCTGATCAGCAAGTAGGTACTGTTTTAGATGCTTTAGGTCCTTGGGAAAAAATACTCGAGGAAAACATAATCATTGTGACCGGTGACCATTCTCAGACCACGGTTGGCTTAGGAAATGAATATTTAATTGATCTTGATCGATCCTTACGAAAGTTTAAGCGCTTAAGATCAGTAGAATGTAACGTCGAAGATCAGGAAATTGCCATTTGTCCTAATGAGAGGATGGCTTTCATTTATATATTTCAGCGTAAAAAGGATATCTTAGCCGAAGTGGTGGGAATTCTCGCGTTGGACTTTAGAAACGCTCAAATTGCTTGGAAAGTTCGGAACAATAAATACTGTGTTATTCAGGGAGGAAGCGAAAAGAAATTATTCTTTTCCCGCCGTGGTCCCTACTGGGATATTTATGGCCAGAGTTGGAATTTCGAAGGAGATTTAGACGTGGTTGATGCGAAAATTGATGCAGATGATTTGAAACTAAAATTTGGACATTATCCTGATGCTTTCACACGGCTGAGCTCTGCTTTAGAGGGGCGGAACTCAACGAGGGTCGTTGTTTCGGCAGCCTCAGGTTATGAATATCTTGCCGAAGGAGGTCCCATACATCCTGGAGGTGGTAGCCATGGATCTTTGGAACAGGAAGATTCTGTAGTGCCTATGATAATCGCTGGTTCAACTCAAACTTTGCATAATCCTCGCATCATTGACTTATTTGCTTTTATTTTAGAGCATTTTAAGTTGAGTGAAAGTTACTCTGAAACTTAGACGTGATATCAATTGGACAAAAACTTCCATTGTGTTAAAATAAAGGAAGTAGTAAGAGTACATTGCTGAATTAATGGATGAACAGGGACGTTGGAGAGAAGATACCCAACGTTGGTTCGAGTGTAAAATAATATTTGCAAGCAGAAGTAGGGATTTGTAAATGTTTAGAGCAGAATTATTGGAGATTATCCGCAATGGTGAGGGTTCTGGAATTGAGTTCAAACGAGCGGATATTAGAGCAGAGACCTTGGCTAAAGAGATTGTGGCTTTAGCCGATTTTAAAGGTGGAAGGGTTATTCTTGGAGTGGAAGACAATGGCGAGATATCAGGTATTGCTAAACCTGATTTGGAAGAGTGGGTAATGAACATCTGCGCCAATAATGTCCACCCGCGAATAATTCCATATTACGAAGAAATTGAGATAGGAGAACGTAAAGTAGCTGTAATTTCACTTGATATGGGAATTTCCAAACCCTATGTTGTCAGGCACAATAATAGAGAAGATATCTATATGCGAATAGACTCGACATCTAGGTTAGCAACAAGGGAGGAGCAAGCAAGGTTGTTTCAAACTGGAGGGATTCTCCATGTTGAAACACTTCCAGTTCCACGTACAACCCTTGCAAACTTAGATAAAAGGAGATTGGAAGATTATTTCGGGAGGGTTCGTGGTCTTAGTGATCTACCGACCCAGGACGAAGAATGGGTACAACTCCTGATTAATATGGAATTTATGGTTGAGACGGAGTATGCGGAAGAGGTATGTACTATTGCTGGGCTTATTCTCTTTGGAAGGGAACCAAAAAGGTTTTTGCCGCAAGCGGGCTTGGAATGGGTTGTTTTTCCTAGCTTTGAAAAAGATTATGATACGAGGGATAGAGCGACACTTGACGCTCCTTTAGTTGCGTTGTGGAACAGAAAAGGGGAACAAATCGAAGGTGGTTTGCTTGACATTTTGATGAGCAAGATTCGCCAACACGCTTCGCGAGAGGTACTGGCGGAAAATCAGCTCACCAGAAAAATTCAGTGGGATTTTGCCCCTGAGGCAGTGCGCGAAGGAATCATTAACGCCTTTGTGCATCGAGATTGGACTCGACCCACAGATAATGAAGTTTGCCTTTATAAGGACAGATTGGAGATTATCAGCGCAGGACCATTGCCCAACAATGTTACCGTAGAGAGAATGAAGTTAGGTTTACGGGTTCCGCGCAATCCCATCTTAATACAGACTCTGCGTGACTACGGCTATGTAGAACATATGGGAATGGGAGTACGGAATAAAATTATTAAAGGAATGCTCGAACATAATGGGAAGGAACCGACTTTTATTGCTAATGAGGACAGTCTTGCAGTCAAGCTTTGGCGCTAACCCCAAATGTATTTTTAGATTCCGTTTTTGGAGGAATAGTAATAGATCACAGAACTCTAACAAAGGATATTCCGCCAACTTCTTTATAATGATCCCCTCTTTAATCTACCAATATTTCCCTGATAGTACTTTTCACGTTGAGTATATCCTCGGTATTCAGGTTTCTGATTTTTTCGCAAAACCTTGCTTTGTCAATGGTCCGAATCTGGTCCAATACAATCCACCCACTCACATCATCAACTGTAATTCTAATACGAGTAGGATATCCTTCCCTACCCCGACTGGTAACAGGAGCGATCATAACCGTACGAAGATAATCATTCATTTCTGAAGGTGAAATAACCACACATGGCCTTGTTTTATTAATTTCTGCTCCTTTAGTAGGATTTAGATCAACCCAATATAAAGAATACTGCTCAATGCTTTGATTCATCCCATGCCTCCAACATTTCATTGTCAAGTTCCTCAGAGATTAACAAAACATCATCGTTATTTTTGTGCATAAGTTCCAATGCTTCAGCCCAGCCTTGGCGAGGAGTGTTTACTGGTTTTATGATGATACAATTATCCTCGACTTCCAATTCCACTTTTGAATCTATCCCACATTGCTTTAAAACCGCAAGAGGAATCCGAATTCCTTTAGAATTACCAATTTTTATAATATCCATTTGCATTGCAACTTCTCCTTATCTGGTGATTACTTTGTAATTACATATTATCAGTTACCTGATGCATATACAAGAAATCTTTGCACGCTGATGATATGATATTGCCTTATTGATTCGTCGCCTTTTTTCGCTGGCGCAACACAATTATCGTGGCATGCCACTGACGCTTTAATCATTCTTGAAAAACAATAGAGCAGGGAAAGCGGGTGCTTTCTCTGCTCTATTGTTCATGGGAAGAAAAATAAATTTCCTCACTGGAAAGTAGATTTTCCAAAATATTTTGTTTGGGAGTTAAGTAAAGTGTCCAGTTTTTTTCATAGATTACCATACCGGGTTTGGCCCCATATGGTTTTTTGATGTGTTTGACATGGGTATAATCTACTGGGACAAGGCTAGAGCCACGGGCTTGGCTATAATAGATCGCTAGGGCGGCCGCTTGTTCAAGTGTATTATCGTCTGGAAACTCTTCAGCTTCACTGAGTGGAACCAGAACGTGAGCTCCAGGTGTATTTTTGACATGTAGCCAAAGGTCAGTTGGCTTACCTCTTCTTAAAGTGAGCCAATCATTTTGGCGATTGTTCTTACCAACAAGAATAATCCTTCCTTCACTGGAGAGGAAGGTTCGAGGTTTAGGACTTTCTAATTTTGTGACCTTTTTACTGCGCAGGCCTTTCTTCGTGATCAGTTTACCTGCTACATATTCCTGCTCGACTAATTCAGCATAGATGTCATCAAGTTCTACAGGATTTATAGCCTGCTCTATACTGACTAATAATGATTCTAAATAGTTTAGTTCTAGTAAGGTTCCAGTTTTTAAGGGTTCGGTCTTTTGAATTGTAGCTTTGGCTTTATTATAAAGATGATAATAACGTTGGGCATTTTCATTGGCAGTTAAGGTTGGGTCAAGAGGGATAGTGAGTGCAGAAGAATCGGGTTGGTAATAATCTTCAACGATCACTTCGCCTGCTCCGGCAGGAATACGGTAAAGGTTAGCAGTTACGAATTCTCCCCACTTCTGATAGTTCAAGGATTTTTCGGAGGAAACGATAGATTCTTCATAGAGATTAAGCTTTTTACTCATATGTTTAGAGTAATCTTGAACAATCTTTCTTAAGGAACCCCGTTTAGCTTCTAAGGCGTTATTGTTCGTTTTCAAGCGGTAGAAACGTTGAATAGCCTCGTTGAGTGTTGGAACAGAAACGGTAGTTAAGCCTAAGTATTGTTGAAAAGGTACAAACGTAAAGGCTATAGGGCTAGTATCTGTTCGTGTTTGGGTTACGTCTTTGAAGGAAGCGAGTGTAAAGGTTTCTGTGGGTGGTAAGTGTACATTATTTTGGTCGGATTCCAAGTCTTGTGGTTTTTTTAGATTTTTGAAGTCTGCTTTATCGCCATAGTATAAACAGGGTTGAATTTGCGATATCCCCAGTGGGGTAGCTAAGCGTAAATAGCATTGAAAAAGGCGGGCTAGATCAATCTCGCCACATTCCTGTAGCCGAGTACTATCTTCTAATCCAGCCTGAAGTACAAGTTCTCTGGCTAATTCCGGACTGATACCAGAGAATTTGCTAACTAAAATGCTGGTAACCGGGTTTCCTATGGTTTCAGTGTATAGTTGTTCACGCCACAGCGCTTCATCCGTTAAAGGGTCAAATTTTCCTTGGGAGGGAGGAGGAACAAAATTGCGTCCAGGCAAGACTTCCCGATGACGACTTAGGTTGTGGCTATAACGTTTAATACCATCCAGAATAGTATTTGTCGTAGGATCAACTAAGAGGAGATTGCTATGTTTACCCATGATTTCAAGATGAAGGTCTAAGGAAACCTGATCGCCAGATTCATTGCGGTTTTGAATTACTAAAGTTGCTACTCTTTCCAAACCTACCTGAAGTAAAGCAACAATTTTGCCTCCTTCGATGTGCTTGCGTAAGATCATACAGAACATCGGTGGGCTTTGTGGATTTTTCTTGTTTTCATCAGTAATGTTAAGACGGGCCGAGGTAGCATTAACATTTAATAAAAGACGAAATTGCTGACCTGAATTTCTAAGTAATAGATGAATTTCTTCCTTTTCCGGTTGATAAACTTTATCGATACGAGCCCCAACGAGTTGGGGTGCAAGTTCTTTAACTAGATGTGCGAGGGTAACTCCGTCCAGAGCCATGCAGACTCCTCCTCTCAATTAATTCATAATGCATAATTCATAATGCACAATTAGGAAACAATGATGCACAATGCATAATGCTTTATACATTTGTTTTATGTAATTATCCTCAAAAATAATAAAGAAAAAGCTGTTAAGACGTCGGTTCTTAGAGGAACGGCTACCTATAATTATTGTCTGTAGCTTCGCTGCGGTATAAAATATGCAATTTTGATTCTTAATTATGCATTATGCATTATGCATTATGAATTGTGCATTGTATTTTCCCATTATAGCATATTTTAAAGTCATTTTTTTAACGGTTACGGAATAAGGATGGACTAGCTATATTGAGATTGATAAGGGAGGAGAACTTTATGCGGCAAAGGGCCTGGCACGTTTTACCTTGGTTAGAAGTGGCCAAGGTATTGGATGTTCATCCGGAAAAAGGGCTTGGTTTGAGAGAGGTTAAGCGACGGATTACTGAGGTTGGGAGAAATGTCTTAACAGTTAAGAAACAGGTTAACCCTGTGTTTTTGTTCCTAGGTCAATTTAAGGATTTTATGGTCCTGGTGTTATTAGCTGCTACAGTAGTTTCTGGATTATTAGGTGAAATCGCGGATGCCGTGACCATTATGGCTATTCTCATTATTAATGCAGTTTTAGGCTTTATTCAGGAATATAGGGCAGAGCGCTCTATGGAGTCCTTGCGTTCACTGACAGCACCGGAAGCGCGTGTTTTGAGGGAAGGCGTCGAGGAACGTATACCGGCCGCTGAACTTGTACCTGGAGATATCGTTCTACTGGAGGCCGGAGATCGCATTCCGGCAGATTTGCGTTGGATTCAAGCTGTCAGTTTAGGAGTGGAGGAATCTGCTCTTACTGGTGAATCTCAGGCTGTGACCAAAACAATAGCTCCAATTTTGGATGAGTTGACACCTATGGCTGACCGACGGAATCTAGGTTATATGGGTACAGTTGTGGTTAATGGTAAGGGTGCGGGAGTAGTCATTGCCACTGGGATGAGTACAGAAATGGGTGTCATTGCGGAGATGATTCAAGATGTACAAGAGGAAGAGACCCCCCTTCAGAAACGTTTGGATCAACTGGGTAAATGGCTAGTCTTAATTAGTTTGGTAGTTTGTATCATAGTGGTAATCACCGGGATTTTACGGGGGGAAGGTTTCTATAAAATGTTTTTTGCTGGTGTTTCTTTAGCAGTCGCTGCAATACCTGAGGGATTACCGGCAATCGTAACAGTTGCTTTAGCTATTGGTGTTCAACGGATGGTTAAGAGGCAAGCGATCATTCGTAAACTACCGGCGGTGGAGACCTTGGGTTGTGCTACGGTTATTTGCTCAGATAAGACCGGAACTCTAACCCAAAATGAAATGACTGTTCGGCAGATTTATTCTGATGGACGAATGATTGGATTGAGCGGTTATGGGTATGATCCTAAAGGGGAATTTCACGGGGCAGATCCTGGGCAAGAGAAAGATCCTTTAAGAAACAGTTTGATAATTGCAGCTCTTTGCAATAATTCGGTACTCACTAAAAAAGGTGTACAAGTCGCTGGCTTATTTCGTTCTTCAAGTAAAGAAGCACCTTGGGGAATAGAGGGAGATCCTACTGAAGGGGCACTGCTTGTAGCTGCGGCTAAAGCCGGAATTTGGCGCGAAACCCTTGAACGTAAGGAGAAGCGAATTGGAGAAATTCCTTTTGACTCAGATCGTAAACGAATGAGTGTTGTTTATCAAACAAAACAAGGTAAAAAGGCTTACATTAAGGGTGCCCCAGATATGGTCTTAAAATTATGTCAACGAGAATTAACTTCACAGGGTTTGTTAGAGCTGACGGAGTTACGTAGACGTCAGATCCTCCAGGCTAATGATAAAATGGCCGGACAGGCCTTACGTGTTTTAGCCCTTGCGGAAAAACAGCTGACTGGGGAGGAGGGACTTAATGAGCATATTGAAGAAGGTCTTACTTTTGTAGGACTCGCTGGGATGATTGACCCACCTAGAGCTAGTGCGGGAAAGGCGATCCAAGTTTGCCGCAGAGCAGGAATTAAGCCTGTCATGATTACAGGCGATCATCGATTGACTGCAGAGGCGGTTGCCCATGAACTGGGAATTGTAAGGGGAGGTTCGTCTAGAATCTTAACAGGGGTAGAAATTCAACAGATGGACGATGAAGAATTAGCCCAATCAGTCCTGGACGTTTCAGTTTATGCTAGGGTTACTCCTAAAGATAAGTTGCGGATTGTCAGGGCGTATAAAAAGCGTGGTCAAGTTGTGGCTATGACGGGTGATGGGGTAAACGATGCTCCTGCGCTCAAAGAGGCCGACATTGGAGTAGCCATGGGCAAAACGGGTACGGATGTGACTAAGGAAGCTTCAGCTATGGTCTTGGGTGATGATAATTTCGCGACAATTGTGGCAGCAGTAGAGGAAGGTAGAGCGATCTATGATAATATCCGAAAATTTATTCGTTACCTGCTTTCCTGTAATTTAGGAGAAGTTTTAACGATGTTTCTAGCTACTTTAGTTGGGTTACCCTTACCTTTGCTACCTATTCAGATTCTTTGGGTTAATCTAGTCACCGATGGGCTACCGGCTATGGCGTTAGGTGTTGATGGAGCCGAACCAGGGATTATGAACCGTCCTCCGCGGACACCCGGAGAAAGTATCTTTGCTCGTGGTCTAGCCGCCAAGATAGGGATTCGTGGAACCATTATTGGTCTAGGTACACTCAGCGTTTTCGTAGCAGCGCTCTTTTTGGGTGTAAATATGCTGGGTGCTCGGACCATGGCCTTCTCTACTTTAGTGTTTTCCCAGTTGTTCCATGTGTTTGATTGTCGCTCAGAAGAACGTGGAATCTTTGAAGTGGGTATTTTTAATAATCCATATATTGTGGCAGCTGTAGCAACTTCAATTAGCATGCAATTAGCGGTGATCTATACGCCTGTATTACAAGTGATCTTCAAGACGACTCCTTTAGTAGGGTGGCAATGGGGTTTGATTCTGGTTGTAGCAGGAGGTCCGTCAGTTTTAATGGGCTTCGTTCGCCTCATTAAGAATACTTGGCTGGCCAATACTTCAGTAGCCCAGCGTTAAGTTAATCAGTGAGTTTGTGAATAGGTTCAACTTCTCTCGTGTATACTTGCTTTAGACTTGCACAAATGGTTGACCTGCTGAATTCGAGGCACGATGCGCGATGCCCGAAGTTCGAACGGAAGACCGCTAATCGAGGATCGATGTTGAGGTTCAAAGTATAAAAAATCGCGCCTCGCGCCTCGCGCCTCGCGCATCGAATATCGAACATCGAAAACATCGAAATAAACGATTGACCCATTGCTCGGGGCGTAGTATGCTAAATTAATGACGCGATGCGCGATGCTCGAAGTTCGAACGGATGACCGCTAATCGAGGTTCGATGTTGAGAAAAAAATCGCGCATTGCGCCTTGCGCCTCGCGCATCAAAAAAATGAGGTCTCGTCGCGCCTCGCGCTTCGAAAGAAGGTGTAACATGGAGTTTTGGAAAATGCATGGTCTAGGGAATGACTTTGTTTTCCTAGACCATTTTTCTATGACCGAAAATGGGTTTGATTATCCGACCTTGGCTCAGCAAATCTGTCACCGCCAGTTGGGTATTGGAGGAGATGGACTGGTCATAGTGCTCCCTTCAACTGTTGCAGATGCTAGGATGCGTATTTTTAATCCTGACGGTTCGGAACCGGAGATGTGTGGTAATGGTATACGTTGTTTTGCCCGCTTCGTTTTCGAAAACGGTTATGTAACTCATAATCCATTAACCGTGGAGACCTTAGCAGGAGTCTTAACACTTCAACTTACGCTTGAAGGGAACAGGGTTAGTGCTGTAAGAGTGGATATGGGACTACCTATTTTAAAACCGTCGGTTATTCCTGTTAATGCTCTTTTGGAGCCGGTGATTGGAGCTTCCCTAGAAGTTGAGGGAATAAGCCTTCGATATTCTGCAGTTTCTATGGGTAATCCTCATTGTATAATTTTCTGGGATGATTTCGTAACTTTAGATCTTGAACGGCTCGGACCGGCCATCGAAAAACATCCTTTGTTTCCGAGAAAAACAAATGTTGAATTTATACGGGTTGATTCTTCCAAGGAAATAACCATAAAGGTTTGGGAACGTGGTGCTGGGCTTACCTTGGCATGTGGGACTGGAGCCTGTGCAGCAACTGTTGCTTCTATACTCAATGGTTTAACTGAACGGGCTGTTACAGTACATTTGCCCGGAGGTGATCTTCAGATTGAATGGGGCGAAAATAATCACGTCTACATGAATGGACCTGCAGTTTACACTTTCCGCGGTATATGGGTTAA
>ORJL011082133.1_pt1 | contig 26893 bp, 23 predicted proteins | sample 1779941 | NCBI WGS metagenome assembly ORJL01 (sample SAMEA104232317, study PRJEB22302) | groundwater metagenome | biome: forest; feature: aquifer; material: groundwater | place: USA | collected 2011-08-07 | depth 5.8 m
ATTGCGCGCCGACGTTCTCGCAACCGCCGCCTTTGAGGATAAGTCGAACTCGGACTTCCGGAGAGTTGTGCTGATGGAAGTGCAGGGTGGGGGCACCGGGGCCCACGTTCGTGCCGTCGTTGGCGCCGGTGATCGAGTCCACGGAGTTCTGCCGCAAGTAGCCCTTTTTGGTGGCCTGGCGTACGGCCTCTCTCGCCGCTTCACCGAACGCGATCTGGTCAAACCCTTTTGGGCAGTCCACGTAGAAGAGAACGCTCCCGGTATCCTGGCAGATGGGCTGGGATTTCTGGCGGGCCATCTCGATGTTCCGCTGGATGATCTGGAGGGCGGACTGGGCTATGGTGCCTTTCTTCTCCTGTTCCAGGGAGGCGAGGATGGCTTGCTGGACATCGTCGGGTATTTCAGCCGAAGTGCGGCGTATTAGTTCGATCAGTGAATTCAGCAGATCATTCATATCAAACCGAACCTATCGTCCGGCGTGCGGGGTGTCAACGCGGCGATGCGGGTTGTGGGCAATTCAGAACCGTCGCGGGCGCATGTCACCGGTTCGAACAGGCTGAGGCAAGATCGAGCAGGTTGTCCAATGTGTGCCCCGCCCTGAACAGGGCGGTAATGGCATGATATGGGCCGTGTTTTACGGGGTTCATATGTGGCTGTGGCAGATGCGCGATAGGGGCATGCACATGATGTTTTCCCTATGAGCTTTTCAGTGAGGAGCCTAAAGAACAATGCCTAACGAGCCCAAGCTCAAAGGGCACGCAATCGTGTTGCCTGGTCAGTCCATCTCCAGCGTGAAAATGCGCTTCGGGGCGTCGCGCCGCAACTCCAGGTGCCCATCGAGAAAAACGGCATTTGCCCGACGCTTGTTTCCCTTCTGGCCCACCACCCCGCGTTCGGTGGCGGAGCTTCTCTCGTTGCCGCCGCTGTGTCGGTAGCAGACGTTCGCCGAGGGGTCGCCGTCTGGATAGAGGCAGGCATCCCAACCATCGGTATCAGCATACAGCACCGTACCTGGCGCATCCTGGACCTGGGGCGACCCGATGTCACGGCGACCACCGTTAATGTAGCAGTTCTGGGCGTAGGCCAGGTAGCCCCAAACACCGCCCTCCCGGAGACCGGCGCCAATGCCCTCACCCTGTTGCGCCTTCTGAAGGCTCGACGGGCAGATGAACACACCTTGGCCGGACACGTTGGCCTTTCGGCCCAGATAAGGCTGGAGTTGCCGGTACCAAATGGGAAATAAAGTTCCAGTAAATCCGTCCGCAGGTGGCCAGCCGATGGGATACACTCGGTGGTCCTCATCATACATCATTGCTGCCAAGCCAAGCTGGCGAAGATTGCTCTGGCACTTGACCGCTTTACCTTTGTCTCTCGCGCGCGCGAGAACCGGCAGGAGCAGGCTCGCCAGAATGGCGATAATTGCAACGACGACAAGCAGTTCAATCAGCGTAAATGCACTCCTGCCGCAGCGACAACGAGGTCGCCCAACGAGCACCTGAGAGGCTGACGTCATCGGTTTGAGGCAATAGTAATTGCCGCCTGCAAACTGCCACTACACTTCGGGGAGGTCAAGCCGACATCGACACAGCCGTGATCGAGTGAGGATTCAACTCCTAGGTTCTTGCGATCGACTCCTCGCAGGGCTATGGCAGGTGTCCGAGAAGGATCGCCCGCCAAGGCCTGTGAGTGATGACTGTCCGCGTCTCACCGACATCCTGCTCAGCGACGCACTACCCGGTAGAATCGGGCCGTACCAGTCGTATTGGCGTGCGTGAAGCTGGTCGTGGTCCCGGCGCCAAGCTCGTCGGAACCCACGGATGTCCAAGGCGACCCGAGAGCCGTCGTGGATTCGACACCGTAGGAGACGCCAGTCTCTGATTGCCACGGTCAGCAACTCGTCTCCGGTGTGGAAATAACGGACATCCACGCCAGTCGGTGAACGTTGTCCCAACGGTTTGACCTGTGGCGCCATTGTGAAGCGCATCGGTCGCTATGCGCTTCCCCCCGGAGTTCATCAGCCCGACACGAATCGCACGGGTGACATAGCCCGCGAGGTTGTCCTGGGCCATTCGGAACTCCACTTTCAGTGAATCCCCGATCCCGAGAGTCATGAAGATCGTCAATATTCAGGCCGCTAAGACTCATCTCTCGCGGTTGGTTGAGCAGGCTGCTTCTGGAGAGGACATTGTTCTCGCGAAAGCTGGCCGACCGTTGGTGCGTCTTACTCCCTTCAATCCTCATCCTGGTCCTCGCCAACTGGGGATACTGAGGGGACGAGTGCGTGAAGACGCGCGGTGCTGGGATCGGGACACGGCGCTAGAAGTGGGTGGTTGATGAGGGATTCCTGGAGGCTATCACTGAGACCCGCCTGGTTGAACTGCCGGTGCGTGCCAAGCACGCGTGGGCGGTCTGGTCGCTTCCGCCGATCCACGCCGATCCTTTCGACCGCATCCTTGTGGCCGAAGCACGGGCTGAACGCCTGACCTTGGTGACACGGGACCAATTCCTCGATCAATATGACTTCCCCATCCTCGCCGCCTAACGGAGAGCCCAGGGCGATGATGCCCGCCGTCACGGAATAGTCCGTTTCCGGCTGCCACCCTCCCGCCATGGCGTGAAGCCCCCCGCGAGCCAGGAGCGATTTTCGTGGAAACCGATCCCAGACTGAGAGACGATTGACGGGAGACTGAGATGACTGCGACTCGTCGTGAATTCTTGAAGCGCGCCGCCTCGTTTGCCGTCGGGACTGCGATGGTGTGTCCGGCCAACGAAGCGTCAGCCGCCACCAGCCCGCCGGTGCCCCAACTGCCGCGGCGCACGCTGGGGAAGACGGGCGTGGAGGTCGCCATCCTGGGGCTGGGCGCGGACGGCATTGTCACCGACAGCACCAACTCCGAGGACGTGGCTCGCTTTCTCCATGAGGCGCTCGATGCCGGTATCACGTTCTTTGATACGGCCTACATTTATGGGAACGACGGCCAATCCGAAAAGAACCTTGGCCTGCTCATGGGGACGAAGCGCCGCGGCGAGGCCTTCTTGGCAACCAAGACCGGCAGCCGGACCTACGATGGCGCCATGAGGCAGGTGACCGAGAGCCTGCGTCGGTTACGCACCAACTACCTGGACCTGATCCAGTTGCATCACTTAACCGCCAAGGACAATGTTAAGGCGCTGGGCCGGAAGGACGGCGTGTTGGCGGCGTTGCACCGGTTGCGCGATCAGAAGGTCGTACGGTTCGTGGGCCTTACCGGGCATCCCCAAGATCCGCAGGTCCTGGAGGCGCTCCGACTCTACGAGTGGGATACGTTCATGGGCTTTGTCAACCCGGCCCGGTTCTCGGAACTGTCACTTCGACAGCAGGTGCCCTTGGCGCGGAGCAAAGGCATGGGGGTCATTGCCATGAAGACGTTCGGTGGCCGGCCTGGTCCGCTAGCAGGCAGCGCCCCCGGGCAGGCGGAAGCGGCCATGTTGCTGAGGTTTGCCTGGAGTCAGCCCATTGCAGTCGCCATTCCAGGTGTGACCTCGCGTCAGCAGCTCGAGGCGAACCTCGACGCGGCGCGGCGTTTCCAACCCATGACGGCGGCCGAGATGCAAGCGCTTGTGGCCCGAGTCAACTCGGGACCGAAGCTGTGGCAGCGGTAGATTGGTTGGCGCAGTCGAACATTGCGCGAGGAGGAACCCGGAGCTGACGTGAAGGGGTCTTATGAACGACAATCACCAGGTTGGCAGCCGCAAAGGACATTGCCAATTATAAGAACTGACCCCTTGACGGTTTCCGCATAACCAGTTTGTCGCTCGATCGGCAGCTTATTCAATCGTATTATTTCAATAAAACTTATCGCTTTCGCACTTGGCAAGCGATTAGAATTCATCCCAGTCTATCGAGAGAACCCAAGTATGCCTACAGTTCTGGAAGCCTTGGACAAGGCGGCAGCCATCCGTTTGAGTCGGTTCTGGCAAGCGCCCGCGTTGAAACAGTTCATCACAACTGGAGACGTAAAGCATCTGAGGAGCCTAGCCAAGCCTTCGATGTTCGACTACCTGCCATCCGGGCTTCTTGAGGCTCTCGGCATGCCGAAGACAGTGGACGAGCATGGCAAACGCTTGCTGCAAGCATGTCTGGCGGTGGGATTTGAGAGTTCACTCGGCCAATGGCTAGCGAGCGCAGTTGCTCATGACCAACCTTTGGACGAGCAGTTTGATGAAGCATGCCAGGTGCTCCGAGATCTTGGCTGCTCGGTTTGCCTGCTTGCCGCCCAAATCGCAAAACGAGAGATGCCGTTAATGCGCGAGGACGGCGTTGTGAGCAAAGCGGGCCGATTCATCATCGGCCTGTCAGACGCCGACCTCCGGGGGCTGCTTGACTCGCGGGAATTAGGTGCCACTGAGCGTTGTGGAATCGGGAGGCTCTTGGCGGTGCACGATGCCGCTCGATTCTCCGAACTCCTGTGGCGGATGCTCGATGACAAGGAGGTGACGAACCTGGACCCGGAGTTCTGGACGGTTCTGGTCCAGCGGAATGCAAAGCATTTTGTGGTGCTCGCGGAACGCGCCCTGGATGGGCTGAAGTTCTCACATGACCGGCTTCAGTTGGCCGGCGCCCTCGAGGAAATCGACGCCGCGAGGTACGGACCCCTGGCCGAGCGACTGTGCCGCGACATCCTCAAGAGGGCCGGTCGTGATCTCTGGATGGAAGCACGAGATGCGGCACTGTGGCTTGTTGTGAAAAGAGGTTCCGAAGCTTTTATGGATCTAAAACACTATTTGGCAGCTCCTGTAGAGAGCGACCCATGGCGGCGGAAGAACCAATCGGAGATGAAGAACGAGGTGCTGGACGAGGTCGTCAAACGCATGGGCCGACAGGCAATTCCGTTGCTGGAGGCCTGCTTCGAAACCGACCAGCCCGAGGTTCATTACCACGCGCTCCAGCTTTGGACCGGGTTCAAGGATGACTCTGACGTCGCGGCCATTATGCTTCGGTTGCGTGGTGCGTTCAGTGGAGCCGACCCCGCCACGGTGGCTCGCTGCGTCCGCCTGGCGGGGGATTGGAATCCAGCGGCCGTTGAACCCGATCTCTGGCCGTTGTTCGGACACAAGTCTCGCCCGGTGCGCCAAGCGGTTGCAGCTTGCGCCGCGAGACTGGGAGACTCGCGAGTTTCCAAGGCGACGGAACTCTGGGCCGCCCGCCGTGCGGATGCGCGCCTGGCCGCTGTCCACTGGCTCAAGGCCTTGGCCACACCAGCAGCAGTCGCGGAGCTAGAGGCTCGACTTGATGTTGAGGAAGACGACGATGTCCGCGATGGCATCTTGCTGGCGCTCGAATCGCTGGGTGGGGGAACAGCGGCATCCTCACTTGATGAACTACGCCGACGGATCCGGAAGACGCTTGCCAAGCTGGACGGGCCGCCCGTCGCTTGGCTCGATCCGAGGAAGCTCCCAGCGCCGAAACTCAAGGACGGGACCAAGCTGCGCCCTGACTGGCTTCTTTATCTCCTACACCGCCAATCCCGGGTCAAAGAAATGCGCCCCGACATCGAAGCCAGACCGCTTTACGCGCAGATCGACCGCAAGACCAGCGGGGATCTGGCGCTGGCGGTCGCGAAAGCGTTCTTCGGATCGAAGCTGGACGCCGCCGACCGCTGGACGATGGCATTCGCGGCTCTGGTAGGCGACGATCGCTTGGTGCCACTCCTGACCAGGCAAATCAAAGAATGGGCGGAGGGCGTACGGGGCAAGCTGGCCGAATACGCCGTTCAAGCACTCGCGCTCCTGGGCACGGACAGCGCACTTCTGGCGGTGGACGCAATGGCCATCCGGTATCGCTCGAAGAACAAGAACATTGGTAAAGCAGCCACCGAGGCCTTTGCGGCAGCGGCGGAGGCCCGCGGTCTGACGACAGAGGAGTTGGGCGACTTGGTCGTGCCGTGGCTCGGATTTGAGCCTGGCCAACCGCGCCGAGTGGACACCGGCAAAGCGCAGATCGAGGTCCGCATCGATAACGGCCTCAAGCTTGCGTTTCGCGAGACGGCGACCAACAAGAAGCTCACCAAACTGCCGGACAGCGCCCCTGCTGAGGTCAAGGCGGAGTTCAAGGAAGTCGCCGCCAGTCTGAAAGAGGCGGTAAAGTCTCAACTCCTGCGGCTGGAGAATCTCATGGTGCGCCAGTTCCATTGGACGGTCGGACGTTGGAGCGAGCTGTACCTGCGGCATCCGCTGCTGATCCCGTTTGCGCAGCGACTGGTGTGGGGTCTCTACGACTGCAGCGGCAAGCTGTCCGCGACCTTCCGGGCCCTTGAAGACCGTTCGTTGACTGACGCTCTCGATGAACCGTTCACGCTTCCGGCGGAAGGAGCCGTCGGGATTGTGCATCCCCTCGAACTGACACCCGAGGCACGACAGGGGTGGCTCAAGCACCTGGCCGATTACGACATCATGCCGCCATTTGCCCAGATCGAGCGTCCGGTGGTGACCGTGAGGACCGATCAGCGCGATCTCAAGTACGGAGACGGAGTCTCTGGCACGGAGCTGAACGCCATGACTTTCAAGGGCCGCGCCGAGCGTTTGGGCTGGACGCGCGGATCGGTGTGTGACGCAGGGGGCATCGACCACTACCTCAAGCGGTTTCCTACCGCGGGAGTGGATGCGTTCGTCGGGGTTGAAGGCATGTTCATCGGCATCGACATGTATTCAGATATCACCCTCGGCGACATCTTTTTCGTGAAGCACGGGAGCGTGGAAATTGGGAGCTACATCTACGACGCGCCTGAGGGCCTGAACGATCCACGCCTTGTGGCCTTTGGGGATGTCCCCGCCATCGCATTTTCAGAAGCGATGAGCGATCTGGCGAAGATCGCAGCCAAGTCTCAAACTGCTGGACAGGCCATGGAGGATTAGGGCTATGGCTGAAGGGGAAAGGAAGACGTCACGCCAGGAGGCAAACGACTTATGACCAATAATCAAGACCCAGCCGCGCCGCGCCGCATTGTCCGAGCGCCGGCCGAAATCGTTTATGCCGACGAGCTGGCGGCGCTGGAGGCGAACGACCGCGAGATACGCCCGGCGGGCTGGAAGCTGTCGCCGCGCACGGTGCGTCAATTCATCCTTGGCAGCGATGGTTCCCCGCTTGCGCATATTCGTGACGGCAAGAAAGTCAAGACGGTCATCGCCCAGAAGTTCTACGGCGACAATGCGCTGGTGGAGCGGTGCATTGTGACGCTCCTGGGTAATCGCGGCCTGCTGCTGGTTGGCGAACCAGGCACTGCGAAGTCCATGTTATCCGAGCTCTTGGCCGCGGCGATTTCAGGCAACTCGCTCCTCACCATCCAAGGGACCGCCGGCACGACCGATGACCAGATCAAGTATTCATGGAATTACGCGTTGCTGCTTACAGAGGGTCCAACGCTGCGGGCGCTCGTTCCTTCGCCCCTTTACAGCGGAATGAGCGCTGGCGCGCTCGTCCGTTTCGAAGAGATCACCCGGTGCCAGCCGGAGATTCAGGATACGCTGGTCAGCCTGCTCTCCGACAAGTCCTTGCAGGTGCCGGAACTCGGCGGCTCCGATGCTGTGCTCTTCGCGCAACAAGGCTTCAATATCATTGGCACCGCCAACCTTCGTGACCGGGGCGTGCATGAGATGTCCAGCGCGCTCAAGCGCCGCTTCAACTTCGAAACCGTCGCGCCGTTGGCGGACAAGGCAATGGAACTGCGCCTCGTCAAGGACCAGACCGAGGTGTTGCTGCGTGAATCCGCGGTCCAGGTGGAATGTCCGCCGGATGTCCTTGAACTTCTCGTCACCACCTTCAACGATTTGCGCCACGGACGAACGGAGGAGGGCACGGTCGTGGAAAAGCCCTCCACGGTCATGTCCACCGCCGAGGCGGTGGCGGTGAGCCATTCGGCCGCGCTGGATGCGGCGTATTTCGGGACCGCCCGGCTCGAGAGCTCGCACATCGCTCGGCAACTTCTCGGCACGGTGCTGAAGGATAACCCGGACGACCTGAAGAAGTTGAAGCACTATTTCGACGTCGTGGTTAAAGCGCGCGGGAAAGGCAGCAAGACATGGCAGCAGTTCTACGAGGCAAGAAGGTGGCTGCGCGCCTGAGCGAACCGGCGTTGACTGCCCGGCTCGACACGCTGGCGACGGATCGGATTGTCTATTTCCCCATCCGCCATCACAGCCCGGCCTGCGCATGGCATCTGGAGCAGTTGCTTCGTGCGCGAAAACCGCAAGCGATCCTCATCGAAGGCCCCGCAAGTTTCACGACGCTGATTCCGCTCATCCTCCACTCGAAGACCAGGGCGCCGTTTGCGGTCTATACCAGCTTCGTCGGCGCCGGCAAAGCCGAAGAGTCGGAGGATTCTGGACCGCAGGTTGCAGCGCGCTTCGGGCCGCCGCGTCATGCTGCCTATTATCCGTTTTGCGATTACTCGCCTGAACTGGTCGCATTGCGCGTCGGTCAGGAGCTTGGAGCCACCCTTCGGTTTGTTGATCTCGACTACCCGGATCAGCTCCTTGCCGAGCAAACGCCGGGAGAGGAGTCGGGCGCCCCACGGGTTGAGTCGTTGCTCGCAGAACGGCACTTCAAGCACAGCCGGTTTCTCCAGGCCCTGGCCCGTCGTGCGGGTTGCCGGGATCACAATGATTTGTGGGATCACCTCTTCGAAACGCGCATGGCGAAGGACGTTTCTTCCGAGCAATTCATCCGGGACGTGGCAGCCTGGTGCCACTATGCCCGCGCCGACGCCACACCGCAGGAGTTGGAGGCGGATGGGACCTTGGCACACGAGGCAGCCATGGCCGCGGCCATTCGGGAGGAACTCGCCAAGGGTACTGCACGCATCATGGTCGTGACGGGGGGCTTTCACACCGTCGCACTGCCGGAGCTCGTCGAGGGGAAGTCCAAGCCTCCTCCGCTCATGGCCGATCGCGAGAAGGATGGGACTCTCGCCTGCCTCGTTCGTTACAGCTTTGAACAGTTGGACGCGCTGAATGGTTACGCCGCCGGCATGCCTTCACCGTTTTATTACGACCAGCTCTGGCGTACGACTCAGGATCATGGGAGTGAGGGAGCGCTAACCAGCTTGGCTGCGAAGGTGTTGGTTGACCTGGGCCAGCTCACGCGGCGTAAGAAGCTCGCGGTCGCGCTGTCACCCGCTGATGAAATTGCGGCTTTGGAACAATCTCGGCGCCTGGCGGGTTTGCGCGGCCATCCCGGTCCGACCCGCGAGGATCTGCTCGATGGCATCCGCAGTTGTTTCGTCAAGGGCGCAATGGATGCCGAGGGCGAGGTGGTTCTCGGTCTCGCGCGCCACATCCTTGGAGGTACCAGCATTGGGGAAGTGCCGCCGGAGGCGGGTGTGCCGCCGATTGTCGAGGACTTCCGGGTTGTCGCGCGCAGACTGCGCCTCAACATCAACGATTCCGTGCGGCGCAAGACTTCTTTCGATCTCTACCGCAAGACAACGCACCGCCAGGCAAGCCGGTTCCTGCACAGCTTGAGCTTTCTCAGGGTGCCATTCGCTGAGCTCGTTGCCGGACCCGACTTCGTCAAGGGAGTGGACTTGGAGCGCTTGCACGAACACTGGAACTACCAATGGACGCCCGACGTTGAGAGCAGATTGGTTGAGGCGAGCGTGTATGGCGCGACGGTGGAGGAAGCCGCCGCCAGCCGGCTTGTTCGAGCCATTGCCGAGCTGGAGGCAACCGGGCGGGGGCGAGGCGCCGCCGAGGCGGTGCGGATGCTGGTTCACGCATGCCGCATGGGTCTGCATCGTTACGTGACCCGGCTGTTGGGTCTCATCGGCGCGGAGGTGAGCGAGGACCCAGCGCTTGGGTCACTGGCCGCGGCGCTGCGTCAACTTGTCTTGCTTTGGGAATCGCGCGAGCCGCTCGAGGCTCACCGTCTCCCGGAGATCCCGCGCCTGATCCAAACCGCATACGAGCGAGCCTGTTTTCTCCTGCATAATCTGGCCGACACGCCCCCTGAGGCGGCGAAGAACGCAATCGAGTCACTCGTCGTTGTCCGCGAGGTCCTGCGCCCGGGCGCTGGGGAGGATGAGCTCGATTCGAACTTGTTCTGGGAGCCGCTCGCCGACGCCATCGCGCAACCGAGGTGCCCGGCGCTGCTTGCGGGCGGCGCGGTCGGGCTGCTCTACGGTGACGGGCGTCTGCTCGAAGCGGAGCTGCTCAAGCTCTTCGCCGGCTCGCTTAATGCCGCCGCCGGTAAGGCCGGCGACCAGACCCAGTTTTTGATCGGCCTGCTTCGCACGTGCCGCGAACTGGCCTGGCGTCAGCCAGCGCTGGTTGACGCCGTGGACAAGCTGCTCGGCACCTGGAGTGAAGACGAATTCATCGAGCGAATTCCGCACCTGCGCATGGCGTTTGCCGACCTGACGCCGAAGGAGACGGACCAGGTGGCCGCAGTGGTGGCGGCGTCGCACGATGGAGAAAAAGTCGGTTCACTCCAGCCGACCGAGGCGACCGAGGCCGAGATGCTGCTCGCCGTCCGCATCAATGCCGCTGTGGGGCGGTCGCTGGCCGAGGATGAACTCGGCGGTTGGATCGAAGGCGAGGTGGAGGGATGAACACGCTTGCCCGCTGGAGGCTTGTCCTCGGTCGTTTCGCCGAAAACCGTCTTGCGGTACCACTCTCCTCGCGCGAGGGGCGCATGGAGGCGACGTTGGACTTCCTGTATTCCCGGGAATACAAAGGGCGCAACATACGCGAACACCAACAGACCGGCACGCTTGACCCGTCGCAATTGAACGTCCCGACATGGCTGGGAGAGGTGCGTGAACTCTTTCCTCGTGAGGTCGTCGAGGTGATCGAAAAGCACGCCCTCGACCGCTATGGACTAACGGAGTTGGTCACAGACAAGGAGACTCTCGAACGGCTGGAGCCAAACATGGACCTGCTCAAAACGCTCCTCACGTTCCGCGGTCATTTGCAGGGCGAGGTGCTCCACACGGCTCGGCGCATCATCCGACAGGTAGTGGAGGAGACCAAGCGCAAGCTGGAAGCGGAAGTGCGCCGCGCTCTCTCCGGCCGGCTGAATCGCTTTCTCCACAGCCCCCAAAAGGCGGCGCGGAACTTTGACTGGCGGGGGACCATCCGCGACAACCTCAAGAACTATGATCCGCGGCGCCGCCAACTCGTCTTGCAGGAACCGCGCTTCTTTGCCCGCAACACGAGACTCCTTCCGTGGAACGTGATTCTCTGCGTCGATCAGAGCGGCAGCATGGGAGATTCCGTTATCCATAGCGCTGTCATGGCAGGCATTCTCGCCGGCCTGCCCCTTCTGCGCGTCAAGCTGGTGGTGTTCGACACCGCCGTGGTGGATTTGTCCGAGCACGTGGAGGATCCGGTCGAAATCCTGATGAGCGTGCAGCTTGGAGGCGGCACCAACATCGGGCAGGCCCTCGGCTACTGCGAGAGCCTGATCGAGAATCCGCACCGCACTGTCCTGGCGCTGGTCAGCGATTTCTGCGAAGGGGCGCAGCCGAGCGTGCTGTTGAATACCTGCCGCCGTCTGCGGGAAGGCGGCGTCAGACTCCTCGGCCTCGCGTCGCTCGACCAGACTGCCACGCCCACCTACGATCACCAGATGGCCGAGCGGCTCGCCGAAACGGGAATGGAGATTGCCGCCCTCACACCGAGGCACTTCGCTGAGTGGCTGGCCAAGGTGGTCAACTCGAGATGACGCCCATTGAGATCAGACTCCGCCAGTTGGCCGCTACGCTGGACAAAACGGCGCTCGAAGCGCTCGCCAGCAAAGGGCTGCTGCGCCGCGCGCAGAAGGACATCGAGCGAGGGACCCCGATTGCTGTCGAGGACGCTGGATCATCACTTCGCATTCGTGTGGGTGAGCATCAGGTGACCTTCCCAGAGTGCGGCCCGGCCAAGGCCACGTGCTCGTGTCCGGCTGCGGGCGTCTGCCAGCATATTCTAGCCGCGGTTCTGTTCCTAAGAATTGCGGCGCCTCCAATCGACCAAGCGGAGCCGGTGGCAACAGCACAGGGCGCCGCCGAAGAAACCACGCGAGAGTTGGTGCGGCTTACATCGGAGCAACTCGAACAATGGGCGGGGAGAGCCGCATTCCGCGCCGGGGTCAAGATTGAGACTCAGTCCCCCGGGGTGGTTGTGATCGGGCGCGGCCTCCGCGTGCACTTCCCTTCGATCAATGCTGAGTGCCATGTCGTTCCCGGCGGCGGATTGGACGGGATGATTGTATCTGGCGGAACCGGGGATGACCGCCAGATCGTTGTCGCCGCCGTCATCACGGTTCAACGCGCGAACGGTGTGGCGTGGGCGGCGTCGGCCGAGGCCGGTGGGTTGGAGGCCTCCCGAGGCGCGCCTCGAAGCCGCGCCGAGGTTTTGGAAGCGTGCCCGTCTCTGCTGGAAGAGACCCTGACCAACGGGCTGTCACGCCTTTCCTCGGCCAACCAGCAGCGATGGGCTACCCTTGCTGTATCCGCGCTCGGTGTAAACTTGCCTCGCCTCGCGCTCGTGTTGCGCGGTGTTTCGGACGAAGCAGCACTGGCTTTGGCCCGGGACGCCCGAGCCGACCTTGGCCGCATGCTCCATCGGATGGCGCAGGCTCACGCCCTCTGTACCGCGCTGCAGAAGGGAGGAAACAGTCCGCGCGCGGATCTGGTGGGGTGGCATCGGACTCAGTACGCTGAGATCGGCAATGTGGACCTGGTAGGTGCCGCGGCATGGCGTTGGCGGACTGCCGCGGGTTACGAAGGGCTGACCGTACTATTCTGGGATCCGTCCGCGAAACGATGGAACTCGTGGACCGAGTCCCGTCCGCGTTATCAGCTCGGTGATTTCAAGCCGGCGGCGCGTTACAGCCAGCCAGGCCCATGGGAGGGCGCCGACTCGCCGCAGCAACTGGCTCGGAGTTCGTTCCGCCTGATGAACGCGCGGCGCAACTCCGGACAGCGGCTATCGTCCTCGAGCAAGACCCGCGTGCTCGTCACCGGGCCGGCCAAACTGACTGAACAAGGCGTGACTGCAATCGAGCATTGGTCACAACTCCAGCAGAGCCTGAGCTCGCAGCTCGCCCTTGGACTGAAAGAACCCAATCCCCTCGATTCCATTTTTGCCGTGAAACCTGCGGTCTGGGGCGAACGCGGTTACGACGAGGTAGCACAAGTCTTCTCGTGGATGATGGCGGACCTGCACGATCAACCTTTGCGCATGGAACTCAGCTTTGACGACCTTTCCGCCCCCGCCATCACTTACCTGGAAAGCGTGTCCATCGGTGCTCTCGACGGTGCTATGGTCATCGGACGCGTTCAGCAGACTCCCAGCGGGCTCTCGTTGTATCCTTACTCTGTTCATCAGCGGGACGGTCGGATCGCGTACCCCTTCCTTGATAATCTTACGCCGACTCCTGCCCCGCAAAGTGACGCCGGCGCCGAACACGAAGACGACGGGCAGTGGGAGGACGGTCAGCAAGACGATCCCGAGGTCGGCTCGACTCCGATGATCAGCGGTATCTTGGATGAGGTGGATGATAGCCTACTCGCCATGGCCGAGGCAGGATTCGCAGCCCTGAACCCAATGCGAGTCGAACGGTTCAGGCCGATTGCGCCGCGAGCAGAACGTCTCGGATTGGAGCGGCTTGCGAACTGTCTAGGTCAACTTATTTGTGGCCCACGGCCGCGCATGGCACTGCGCTGCGCCTACCTCAGCCGACTTCACCGGCAGGCGGTGGCGCGCTCAATCGAGCGCTGACCTGACAACGTAGCATCCGGCGTGAGCCGGATCATTCTCCTCTGGAGAGGTCGGACGTCTGGTTCGGGGGAAGGAAGCTAGAGCCGACTCACGTCGGCTGGTACATAGTTCAATACGGTGGCGCGAGCCGGCGCAGGCCGTGCATGAGTACGGCCAGCAGGAATACCGCGTTGCGCAGGCGGAGCCCCGGCCAGAAATAGCGGACTGGCCCGAGCGTTCTGCCAGATGCTTTCTGGCGCGCCAACCGCTCCGAAACTTGTGTTAGCAGCTTGACGGACCGCGGCCAGTCGCAAATGCCTTCAATCCAGCCGCTGGGTATGCCCTCCGGACCAAGCGTGACGCCCATCAACCCGCCGACGATGGCGCCGACCGTGTCTGGTTGAGGCGGGGTTCCCCGGAGCTGCGCCTTGCCGGCCTTCCAAGTTGCGGACTACGGCATACCCACGTGCGGAATGCGTGGAGATCGTTCCGACCGCGAATACTTGATGGTAATTTCGTCAGTGACACATGCGTTTAGTGGAAGCAGGTAAAGTCGACCTCGACGCCCCAGTCAATCGTTACCTAAAGCGATGGCAGATTCGTTCGACCAAGTTCGACCCAAATGATGTGACACCTCGCCGTCTCGTGAGTCACACGGCGGGTCTGACGGATTGGTCCAGCACTGCCTCGTAAAGGTGCTGGAGCTGCGAGAGCGTAAACTTGGGCGGCAATAACTCGAATCCGATCGGCTCGTAGCGCACCTTGGCTTTTAGCCGCGCCAGCGCCATCCCAAGGATTTCCGCCTGGTCAAAGGCGAGTTTTGGCACTTTCAAGATAGGAAACCACTTCGCGTCCGCGGCGTCCGTGGCTGCCTTGGCGCTGAAGTCCGCCAGTTTTACCAACGCGTAGTAGGCCACGCTGACGACACGCTCGCGTGGGTCTCGATCCACAGCGCCGAACGTGTAGAGCTGTTCCAGGAAAACATCCCTGAGTTCGGCTTCCTCGGCAAGTTCGCGCCGCGCCGCCTCATCCAGGGTCTCCTCCACGCGAACGAAACTGCCGGGCAACGCCCCACGTCCCTTGAAGGGCTCCAGCGCCCATTCGATGAGCAGCACGTTGAGTTCGCCGTCGTCAAACCCAAAGACCACGCAATCCACTGTCAGGCCCGCACGGGGGTATCGGTATGCGTGCGGCAAGGGCGGGGGGTGGGTTATGGATTCACCGAGTCAGCCAGCAACCTGAGCGGGCTGGCGCACTTGGGGAAAGCACATCGATTCCGAGAGAGCGGTGTTTCGGTTGGACATTGCGGGTCGCCCTGGCGTAGGTTGTCTGGACAATAAGAAGAATCCCGAACGTGAACGAATCGCCACAACAGGAGAGCGGGGCAACGGAACCTGAAGGTGAACCGACAGGATCGGCACCAGCGTCCACGAGCGCGGCGTGGATCACGTATTCGGTCATTGCCGTCTGTGGCGCGATCTTTGCCTATCTGAACCTCGCCATCGCATTGCCGTCCTACAAGCATGTCGCGGGAAACCTGGTTCCCTCCGCCGCCAGAATATGGTCAGGGGCGTATTGGGGACTCCTCACCTCCGCGTTTGTCCATCTGGCCTTCTGGCACGTCCTGTTCAACATGTGGTGGGCCAAGGATTTTGGCCGCCTGCTCGAGCCGACCCTGGGCCGAGCCAAATATCTCCTATTCATCGCCTCGGCGGCGATCGTGAGTTCCGGAGCCCAACTGGCCATCTCGAACCAGACCGGCATCGGGTTTTCCGGCGTCGTCTATGCCATGTTCGGCTACGCCCTGGCGGCACGGCATGTGGAGCCCTGCTATCAGCGGATCCTCAACAAACAGACGATTCAATGGCTCTTGGGCTGGCTGGTTATCTGCATAGTGCTGAGCGCCACCAAAATGTGGAACGTGGCCAATGGGGCGCACGTGGCGGGTTTCTTATTCGGCTTTTGCGTCGGCAACGTGTTTGCGGCACGGGTCTGGGTCGTGCCCAGCCGGGTCGGCTTGACCGTCTTGGTCGGTTTGGCGGTGATGTCCGCCGTGTACATGCCCTGGTCGGAGATGTGGAGATTTCGCGACACCGTTGCCGAGCTGATGACCGTGGCCGACAAGGCCGCGCAGGGTGATTGCGAAGCGCAATACCTGCATGGCGGCGTCTTGACACAACTGGATGGGATGAGGCCCGAGGGCGTTTCCTGGTTGAGAAAATCGGCGAACCAAGGCCACGTTCCCGCCATGAATGCGGTGGCTTGGGTACTGGCTACTGATCGGGACGATCGTTTGCGCGACGGGGCCGAAGCGGTGAAATGGGCTGAGGCCGCGTGTGAGAAGGACAATCGGAAGACGGCGGCGTACTTGGATACGTTGGCCGCCGCCTACGCGGAAGTGGAGAGGTGGGAGGCGGCTGTGGCTACCCAGAAACTGGCGATCAGTAAGTTGACAGGCGTGGCTGCGAACGAAAGGTCATCCATCGAGTCCCGACTGCCGCAATACCTCAAGCGGGAGAAGACACGCCAGTGAACCTCGAAGAGGCAGTCGAGTTAACCACAAAGAGCACGAAGCTCACAGAGAGAACGGATTTTGACACAAGTTGTCGCATCGAACGCTCACCCGCTCGGTGACTACAAAACTCGGCCGGATACGAAGCCATTCCATTCTCTTTGAGATCTTTGCGATCTTTTGCGGCCATTCCATCTGCGGTTTCCGGGGTGAAGTCTCTTGCAGAAGCAGGCCCAACAAGCCGGACGCGGCGAACCCCGCGATGGCGTCCTGGTTCCATACGAGGCATCATCGGCGCGGGGAGAGTCCGCACATCCTCGCCGGTGGCCGACTCCATGGCCCGGTCGCCCAAAAGGCGAGCCAGCCGCCAAGCCCAACCCGATACGCCTACTCCGCCCGCCGCGCAGACCGACGTAGCCGTGTCCGCTGGATGAGGCGATGCTCCCAGTCTGGCAGCCCCAGGTCCAAGCGCCCCAGCGACGGCACGTCCTTCAACTCCGCTCCCCCCCGCCTCACAACCTGTCGGAGAAGCAAGTTCGTCGCCCCCTTCCATTCCTGGTCTGGTGGGCTGGAGCTTCGATGGGCTGGCGCTCGGCTCTCCAGCCCACAAATCCTGCCACTCGCGTCAAAAGTGGGCTAATACGCGTCAGATTCCTCCATTCTGGTCCATTTTCTAACCTTTTGGTGATTGCGCTTGCTATTGGCGGGCGGTCCCATTAGATTCCCAAAAAATGAATGGTAATCGCCCCATAGTCGGCTCTGTCATTGGTTGGCGACTGTGTCACCTTCTATACTGCTGGCCGTAGGAAGCGCGATGGCTACGACGAGCGATCTCCAACTTGTTTGCCTCCTCGATGTTCTCGGCTTCGAGAGCCAGTTGAGGACGCTCGGGCTTTTAGGTATTCAGGCGAAATACACGAGGCTGATCGAATACGTCAAGGCGCAGAAGGGTGGAATCGACGTCGTGCCGACTCCTGACGGGCACGTTGCGGTTGGATGGCTTGTCATTGGCAATGCGTATTTCAGCGATTCTCTGCTCTTCTGGACGCGCTACAGCAAGATGTCGTTGCCGAGTTTCACTCACTGCATCTCCGAGGCGATTTCCTTTGGCCTGGATATCGAGTTGCCGTTGCGGGGAGCTATTGCAGTAGGCGAGTCCATCCTCGACGCAGACAATGGTATCTTCCTGGGTGATCCGCTTGTTGAGGTCGAGCGAACGGAACGTAGTCAGCAATGGATAGGAGCGTCGTTTGGCCCGTCATTCGCCAAGCCGGGTTTCAACGATGGGTTTCATTTGCACACGATTATGCCGTACAAGAGCCACTACAAGGACCGCGAAAGCGAGTACGCAACCGGAATGACAGTCGACTGGCCCCGCCGTTGGCGTGAAGGGCGCAAGACCGATCCTCGTCCAGTACTCGAGAGCCTTGATCGTGATCCGGTGTTCTCTGCCTACTATTCGCGCACAGAAAACTTCATTGGCTTCTCGGAAAAGAATCATGACTGGTTTCGCAAACAAGGTCGGCTCGACTACGGCTAACGAGGTCCGTCCAGCGAACGCGGAGCAGCCGTTCACGTTTCGGTTTCATGCCGAATGTCAGCCGCGGCTGCTCCCTGTCGCTCACCTTTGTCGCTGGGCGACCATCACGCCCGCAAGACCGCCACCGCATGGATAATACTCAAGCAATCCAAATTGGAGCCGCTTTAGTGGGCGGCGGAGCGATGGGCTCGGTGATTATGGCGGCCGTGACGCACTTCAGGAGTCGCGTCCAACCAATCGGCTACCGAGTCCAGTACCTGAAAGTATTCCAGGGCACAATGGGTAGTTCCTCCCTGCAGACGTATTTGAAGATCTCCGATGGACAGCACGTGTCCAACTTCGATAACCTCTTCATCGCTGAGATTGACGTCGATAACAAGGGAAACAAGGATTTTGACGCGTTCAGTTTCGGCATGACGCTGTCCAGAACCAATCGTGCGTTCTTCGTCGAGACAAAGTCTCCCGACCGCCACCACACAGTTCAGCACGACTCACCGGTCCAGTTACAGTCGCCGCTTTCAGATCTCGATTTCACTCTTAAGCCATTCAACCGAGGTGATCGATATTCGTTTAAGGTTTTTGTCACTGTCACTTCCATCCGGGATGCTCCCGGACCGCCAAAACTGAGCTCGCGGCATTCTGTGAAGCTTGTCGAGATCCCAACGATGAAAGAGGTCTTGATGGATGTTGCGCTTGAGACAATTAAGCATGTCAGTATACGTTGAGAAGCGAGACCTCAGTGATTTGGCGCCCAAGAAGGCGCTCGACCGGATGACGGTAAAGGTGCCAGCCCATAGTGTGGTCCGCTTTGTGCTCGACTGCGGACTTCAACGGGACCTAATAGGGCGCGTATGCGGCGAAAGAGAGAGAGCGAACCAAACTACTGTCTGACACCCTTTCCAGTGTAGCCATGAGAATTGGCATCACATTTACGGACATTGACCTGTTGGGCAAGCGATTGAGCCTGGCTGACGCTAAAGCACTGCTGTCGCCCTTGAATCAGATTGAGGCTCTCCGGTTTTGTGCTTTCTTGAGTGCCATGAATGAAACTGGCTTGGGACCGGGTATCGCTTGGAACATACCTGTCGATGGACAGCGTCTTCGTGCGCTTCTCCACGACCTCTTACCAGCAGTTCATCATGCCAAGGCGTTGCGACTTGCAGCATCGCCACGACCGTTCGTACCGCTCGTTACGTCTGCATTACGGGCGCTCATAAAGCTGGCTTGTCAGTGGTGTCCTCCGCAGGGAGGAAAGAACCTCGAAAATATTCGCTACCGGCAAAACGTGGCCAAGGTGTTGTTTGGGCTTCAAGGGGCCCTCGTAGACAGAAGACCTATTGGAAATGCTGATTTGAATTGGATCTACGAGGTTTTCCCAGGAATGACGCGCTACGTTATGTCCAACGCTCGTTTGCATATGAGCCGCGACATCGGTCGGCTATATGGCATTGTGTCGCGTCCGGCGATCGGCGCGTTGCTTGAGCAACGGCAAGGTGGCATGACTGTGGATGCATGGTTCAACCGAGAATGTGGTATTTCGGGTAGAACCTATTGGAAAATCGCTCAGGCTTTGACAGGCTATGCGGGGCGATTCACCGCTCGACTTGAAAACCTGAACGAGTTATGGCTGGATTTAGTTGCCTTCCAAAAGTTCTTCCCAGGATCGGAACAACAGGTGTGGCGCATCCTGCAGCTCGCCGTGAGCACTGTGGGCGAGGTAGCTGGCAGCCAGAATGTGTCTGACGGCACTACTCTTTCGGACGTGGTGTATGACCCAAATGACATTCTGGTGGTACGTCCACTACTGCGAGTTGGTGACCGCTATCTCGTCACATCTTTTGACGCGGTGTTCAGTAAGTTCGTTCGCGGGTTTCCCTACCTCGCTCATGCCGCTGCGCAAAACGCAGGCGTGACAGGTGACCGGTTACACAAGGGTGCCAGAAATCCGACGGGGTTGATTTTCGAGGGATACGCCAGATGGCTCACGCGCGAGTGGTTCCGCGAGAGCGACGTGAAAGTATTTTGCGGATACCAAATGGATATTGAACATGCTCGAAAGGAGAAAATGGAAGCCGAACGCGATGTGCTCGTCGTCGTCGGCGATCTCGCATTCCCGATTGAAGTGAAGGCGAAAGTGCCAACTTTGGCAGCCCGCGCTTCTGGCGATGTGATCAGTTTGACAACCCTTATCTCCCATTTGAGCCTGCAGGCAACTACTGCGGCTGATGCCTTGGTGAGTGGCAAGTGTCGCTCGGAAGACGGCACTCCACTTCCTGGAATACGCAAAGCATATCCCTGTGTGTTGATCTTTGAGCGCTTCCCGGTTCGATTCCCACTGTCTGACGCCTTTGAGGCAGAACTGAGAAAAAAATTGAACAGAGCGCCTTTCAAGGATTCTTCAACTGTTGGTCCGCTCCAAATATTCGACATTGACTCCTACGAAGAATGGGACATGGCATTTCATTTGCCGTCCGAAATCGGACTCCTGACGCGTGCCCTTCAAAAGAGGGCAACGACCCCCGAGTTGCGATACAAATCCCTCTGTGAAATCCGAAATGGGGAAGACGGACTTCAACCGAGTTGGAAATCCGTGCTCGATACGCTTTGCGATGAATCCGAAGCGGAACTCACGGCCAGCGCAGGTGTCCATCCATAGTTTGGGTTGAGACCTGTAGCGCGTCCCACCTGCCACGGGCCGAGTCGCGGAGGCCGGCGGGAGGACGTTTTGCTTGATGATGCGGGCCGGCGCGGTTTTCTCAAGACTCCGGCCTGATTCTGCAGCGTTCGAAAGTGCTTGAAGCAGGGACTTGGGGGTGGGAGATTCCTACCATGACAGTCGTGGCCGACAACAAAAAGCGGGTTACCCTGCGCCTGGCGAAGCCCGGTGACAGATTCGATGTCAAGGTGTCCGGCGAGGGAAGATACGTTTTGACCAGGCTGGAGCCTGTTCAGCAATCGCGTCCAGCCAAGGTCCGAATTGAGAAACGCGGACGGTACCACGTGGGTGTGCTGGACCGCCCGATCAACGAGGAAGCCCTCAACGAGGCGCTTGCCGAGTTTCCATGAACCCCTCCCCCGCGATCTCAGCGGGTTCTCCGAAGTACCTGCTGGACGTGAACGTTCTGCTGGCGGCCATCTGGGCCAACCATCCCCAACACGCCAGGGCATTCACATGGCTGTCCGGTAAAAGCGTGCTTCTTTACTCACTGTGCGAGCTTGGGTTTCTGCGGATCTCCACCAACAAGAAGGCCATCAACGCACCTATGAAGGAAGCCAGGGGGCTGCTCGATCAGTTCGCCACGGACCGGAAAGCAGACAGAATCGCGGACGACCTGGCTGCGATGGACTCTCACCCCAGGAAATCCGAGGAAGTCACGGACATGTACCTGGCGGACCTTGCCGTCAAGCATGGTGCCAGGTTTGGAACCTTTGACCAGGGCATCACCCACCCTGCTGCGGACGTCATTTTCTGAAATACCTATCCGGCAATGACCCTGGGAAGTTTGAATCACATTCTGGTGCCCCTGCTGGCGCTGATCGGCTCGGTTGCGTTTTTCGTGTGGTGCGCCTGTCGTGAAGTCCCCGGGGAGCGGGAGCGCGCCAAGCAGGCCTTCATGGCGATGTGCGCTTGCCTGATCCTCGGGGGCCTGCTGCGAGTTGTTCCCCAGCTCGAGTTGATGCGGGGCGAAGCCCTCGATCATGTGAGACGGTCGATGGCGGTTTACGGCACCTTCGTGGGAGGGGTGGGCACCGGCATGGCGATCGCGCTCGCCCTCACCGGGGCCTTCAGAACCTTTCGGCGAGGGGCAACTGACAACACCGATGCCGCTGCGATCGAAGGGTCCCGGCAAAACGGGGGCCTCGCCACCTCCGATCCAAAGCGGCGCAGCAGCGACGGCACTCCATGACGCTAGAGCGACTGCGATCGCGCTACTCGCGGTTTCCGCATACGAACCTCCGCCAGGTCCTGGACTGCGCCTGTCCTCTGGCGCTTTGACCGCGCGCGTGCGACGAACAAAGGGCAAGACATGGTTGCGAGCCTCACCCCGCTCGATGCAAAAGCGGTAGAGGACTAACCGCACTCCATGACGCTAGCGCGCCTGCGAACGCCTTGCTTGCGAGTTGCGCTCTCGAACCTCCGCCAGGTTTTGGAGCGCGCTCGCCGCCGCGGCGCTTTTGCTCCGAACGCGAGAGGCGGTTGTCATAACAACCGATCGAGCCCGGCTTGGGTCTGCTGCCGTTTTGCCTGCCAGTCGATCAAACGTCGTTGGTGTTCTTCCAGGACTGCGGGCGGCACTTTCGCCACGAACGCCGGGTTGTTGAGCTTTTGCTGTACGCGCTCGATTTCGGCATCGCACTTGGTCAACTCCTTGCCCAGTCGCGATCGCTCGGCCGCCACGTCGATCAGGCCCTCGAGCGGGAGGTAGAGTTCCCCGAGCACGGACCGAGCCGTGGGCGTGCCCTTCGAGGGTTGGAACGCCGGGTCCACTTCCAGTGGTTCAGCATTGAGCAGAATGCGGATCACTTCGGCGTCGTGGGGAGTCAGCGACCCGGCGGGCTTGAAGACGAACCGGACCCTCTTGCTCGATGGGATACTTCCTTCGCGCCGCAGGTTGCGGCCCTGGCCCACCAGCTCATACTTGGCGGCGGCATACTGCTCGTCGCTTGGGTCCAGTCCATAGTGTTCCTTGAACGCTTCGTCGAGGCCTTTGGGCCAGTTAGCGAGCATGATGGTGGTGCCGCCCTGGTCCGCCGGCAGGTCCTGGTGATACCCCAGTCCGTGCCAGAGTTCCTCAGTGATGAACGGGAGGAAGGGATGGAAGAGACGCAATGTGTGGGAGAGGACGAAGTCGATCACCGCCACCGTGTTTGCCTTGCGCGCCGTGTCTGGTCCCTGGAGTTCAGCCTTGCTGGCCTCGATGTACCAGTCGCAATACTCGTTCCAAAAGAAGCGGTAAAGCGCCTGCGTGGCCTCGTTGAATTTGTAGTCCCGGAAGGCCTCCGAGATCTCGCGTATGGCTCCGTCGAGCTTGAGCAGGATCCACTTGTCGTCGCTGGTCAGCAAGGCGGGATCGATTTCCTCCTCGCTCTGGCCGCCCTGCATTTGACGGAAACGGCACGCGTTCCAAAGCTTGTTGCAGAAGTTGCGGCCCAGTTCGACCTGTTGCTCGTCGAAGAGCACATCCTGGCCCAGCGGCGCCGACCGCATCACGCCGAAGCGGAGCGCGTCCGCGCCGTACTTTGCGATCAGCTCCAGCGGATCGGGCGAGTTGCCGAGGCTCTTGGACATCTTGCGGCCCAGCTTGTCCCGGATGATACCGGTGAAATAGACGTTCGCAAAGGGCTTCTCACCCATGTACTCGAAGCCGGCCATGATCATCCGCGCCACCCAGAAGAAAATGATGTCCGGTCCGGTCACCAGGTCGGTCGTCGGATAGAATTTGCGCAGAGTCGGGTTCGATTCCGGCCATCCCATGGTGGCGAACGGCCACAGCCAGGAGCTGAACCAGGTGTCCAGCACGTCGGGGTCCTGGTCCCAGTTCTCCGGGCCCTGGGGCGCCTCGATTCCACAGAAGACCTCTTCGGTTGTTTTGTGATACCAGACGGGGATGCGATGGCCCCACCAGACTTGTCGTGAGATGCACCAGTCGCGAAGGTTCTGCATCCAGTGCGTATAGGTCTTGGCCCAACGGTCCGGATAGAACTTGATGTCCCCGCGTTCGACGGCCTCCGTCGCGCGGGGCACGGAAGGATACCGGAGGAACCATTGTTCGCTCAGGTATGGCTCAATCGGGACGTGGCTCCGCTCGCTGTAACCCACGTTGTGGGTGTAGGGCTCCACTTTCAGGAGGAACCCTTGCTCCTCCAATTCCTCCACCACGGCCGTCCTTGCCTCCAGGCGGTCCAGGCCCGCGAAGTCCTCTCCGGCCTCATCGGTCATCGCCCCGTCGGGTCCGATCACGATGGGGAAGGGGAGGGCATGACGCAACCCCATCTCATAGTCCGCCGGATCGTGAGCGGGGGTCACCTTGACACAGCCGGTCCCAAACTTCGGATCCACCGCTTCATCTCCGATGATCGGAATCTTTTTGTTGCGTAGCGGCAGCAAAACGCGGCGGCCAATGAGCGCTTGGAACCGGTCGTCTTTTGGGTTCACCGCCACGGCCTCGTCGCCCAGCATCGTCTCCGGACGCGTGGTGGCCACAACAACGAACTTGCCCGCGTCCGGCTCGCCGCGCCCATCGAGCAGCGGGTACTTGATGTGCCAGAGGCTGCCCTGCTCCTCGGTCATGATCACCTCTTCATCCGAGAGGGCGGTGCGCGCGGCGGGGTCCCAGTTGACCATGCGCTTGCCGCGGTAAATCATGCCTTTCTTGTAGAGGTCCACGAACACCGACTGCACACATCGGGAGTAGCTCTGGTCCATGGTGAAGCGTTCGCGCGTCCAATCGCACGAAGCTCCCAGGCGTTTGAGCTGCTCGATGATGATGCCGCCGTGCTTCTCCTTCCACTCCCAGACTTTCTCCAGGAACTTGTCCCGCCCAAGGTCGTCGCGGTGCCTGATCACGCCTTGCTTTCGCAGTGTTCGCTCCACCACGGCTTGGGTGGCAATGCCCGCATGATCCGTCCCGGGCAGCCAGAGCACTTCCTTTCCGTCCATGCGCGCCTTGCGCGCAAGAATGTCCTGGATCGTGTTATTGAGCACGTGGCCCAGGGTGAGCACGCCAGTCACATTGGGTGGTGGGATGACGATCGAGAAGGCGGCCTTTGGAGAGGCGGGGGCGGCGACAAAACATTTCTTGTCCAGCCAGTATTGGTACCACTTGGCCTCGACAGCCTGAGGCTCGTACGCTTTTGGGATTTCAGCCATATGCGGGATGAGTAAAGGACTTCGAATTCGCCTTAGGAGTTCTGGAGCCGGTTCTTCCCGGACTGTCGCATCAGGGCGAACTCGATGCTGTCCACGAGGGCTTGCAGACTTGCCTCGATGATATTGCCGCTGACTCCCACGGTGCCCCACTGGGTGGTGCCGTCGCTTGACTCGATCAGAACCCGGGTCTTGGCTGCCGTGCCGGTGCTCGACTCAAGGATGCGAACCTTGTAATCGGTGAGCCGCACTCGCTTAAGTTGTGGATAGAACCGGATCAAGGCGGCGCGCAGGGCGGAATCGAGGGCGTTCACGGGACCATCCCCTTCCGCGACGGTGTGGGCAACCTCGTCTCCGACACGCACCTTGATCGTTGCCTCGCAGATCGAGGCATTCCCATCACGGCGCATGGACACGTGGTACACTTCCACGGAGAAGAGCGGCTCCTGGTGTTGGAGGGTTTTGCGGATTAGTAGCGCCAGGGAGGCCTCGGCGGCCTCGAATTCATAGCCTCCATGTTCGAGCTCTTTGATGCGGCTGAGCATGGTCTTCAGCTCGGGCGTGTCATTGGTGAGATCGAAACCCAACTCCTGCGCCTTGAAGACGATGTTGCTGCGCCCGGCCAGGTCGCTCACGAGGACGCGCCGGGTGTTGCCGACCAGGGCGGGGTCGATGTGTTCATAGCAGAGGGCGCTCCGCTGGACGGCGCTCACGTGCACCCCGCCTTTGTGGGCGAAGGCCGCCGAGCCCACCCAGGGCTGCCGGGGGTCGTGACGCAAATTGGCGATCTCGTCCACGAACTGCGAGAGCTCGCGCAACTGTTGAACCGACGCGGGAGGGACGCAGCGCAGGTTCAGCTTGATGGCGATGATCGGAATTATGCTGGTGAGGTTGCAGTTACCTGTGCGCTCTCCGTAGCCGTTGATGGTTCCCTGGACATGCGCGGCGCCCTGATCGAGGGCGGCAAGGGCGTTCGCCACGCCCAAGCCGATGTCGTTGTGGGTGTGAATGCCAAGGCCGACGTTCAACTTGCCGCGCGCCAGTTGCACGATCCTGGCCACCTCCGACGGCAGCGAACCGCCGTTGGTGTCACAGAGCACCACCAGGTCCGCTCCAGCCTTCTCGGCGGCCTGCCACGTGGCCAACGCGTAATCTGGATCGTCTTTGCACCCATCGAAGCCATGCTCGGCATCATAGATAACGAACCGTCCGTGGTCTTTGAGATACCGTACGGTGTCGCCGATCATTCCCAGGTTCTCCTCCGGGGTCGTTCTCAAGGCCTCCTTTACGTGCAGGAGCCAGGTCTTCCCGAAGATCGTTACGACAGGGGTCTCCGCATCGAGCAGCAACCGGACCTGCTCATCACTCTCCACAGCCACGTTTCGGCGTCGCGTTGAGCCGAAGGCCGCCAGGCGGGCGCGTTTGAACTTGCGCCTCTTGGCTTCCGCGAAGAACTCGATGTCCTTCGGGTTGGACCCCGGCCAGCCGCCCTCAATGTAATGAACCCCAAAGGCGTCCAGACGCTCGGCAATCCGCAGTTTGTCGGCCACGGAGAAGTTGATGCCTTCGCCCTGGCTGCCATCGCGCAGGGTCGTATCGTATATCTCGACTTGAGGTTTCATAAAGCCCGCCGGAGCGGAAGCGGATTTGTACGCGAAACCGGGCGCCGATGCAAAGGCCAAAGCGGGTGGTGGAGAAATGGTCCCTTGGCCCCGGGCGGCAAGCTGCGGGAAGGCAAACCGGTGAAGGTGCGGTACTACCGGTGACGGGCGGGCGGCCATTGAGAAGCTCCGTCCGCCTCGTCCCTTGATGTCAGCGTGAGCCTCGATGGCGACCCCAGGCTCCTGGAATCGTGGCTGACGTGGAGGCGGCCTTCCTGGAAGCAAGCGACCGTGGGTGACTGGGTGCGGACGCCGGTCCTGGGCCAGTATGGCGCCACAGCTCTAGCATCCGCCTTCCTCATTAGCCCCGACGGCAAACTGCCCGCGCGTGACCTCACCGGCCCACAGATTGAGGCAGCGGTTCGCAAAACGCTGGATTAGGCTTGCGCCGCGCGTGAGCAATCGCTGCGGTCGGGTGGAATCTGCCCGGAAAGCAACGTCGTTGCGATGGGGTACCGGCTACTACCTCAACAGGCCCGGCTGGCACCTATCGGACTGACCCCGGACCGGGAGCGCCGGCATCCTGCCGGCGAGTGGATTAAGAGGCGCGCTCCACGCCGGCAAGATGCCGGCGTTTCCAGTGAAAGGGCCCG
>ORJL011080092.1_pt1 | contig 26879 bp, 23 predicted proteins | sample 1779941 | NCBI WGS metagenome assembly ORJL01 (sample SAMEA104232317, study PRJEB22302) | groundwater metagenome | biome: forest; feature: aquifer; material: groundwater | place: USA | collected 2011-08-07 | depth 5.8 m
TCCCGCGGATTCACACCGTCATTTTTGAGCGACGCCTCCATTTCTTTTACTTCTTTTAAATCAACCCGAGTGGCCAAGGTAAAATAATCAACAATGGCGCTATCAGGCAGAGACATTATTTGACCAAACTGTTCCCGAGCTCCGGCGTTTATGGAAATATAGTTGTTTAAACTCTTACCCATTTTTTTGGTGCCGTCCAAGCCCACCAAAATTCCAATAGCCACGATATCTTGTGGTTCTTGGCTGTATTTTTTTTGAAGTTCCCGCCCGAAGTTTTCATTGAAAATTTGATCGGTGCCTATCACCGTTAGATCGCTTTTTAGCATAACCGAATCGTAACCCTGTAAAACAGGATAAACCGTTTCGTGCAGACGGATGGGCATTTTTTTATTTTTTCGTTCTTGGAACATATCGCGCGCCAAAACCTGATCTACCGTAAAATGCGCCAGCAGTTTTATGAACTCTTCGGCCGACATTTTATCATACCACTCGCTGTTGGTGCGCAGTTCCATTTCTTTTACATTCAGTATCTTTGAAATCTGATTAACATAGTCGCGGGCGTTGGCCTCGGCCTCTTCTTTTGATTTTAAGGCGCGGGATTCCAGTTTTTCGGTGGGATCGCCGAAGCGGCCGGTAAAACCGCCGATCAAAAAGACGATCTTATGGCCCATATCCTGCAGGTCGCGCAGTTTTAAGTAGACCGAGGCGTGCCCCAAGTGCAGATCTTGACCGGAAGGGTCAATACCGTGTTTAATACGCAAGACCCGGCCCGAAGAGAGTTTGCGCAAAACACTCTCTGGGGTGGTTACTTCTTTTACGCCCCTTTCCAGGAAATCATTTATTTTTTGAGATGAGGTGTCTACCGTGATCATTTTGATTATATTAGTTATGTTAGTATTACAATAACAGATAATTAAGCCATTAATCAAAGTTATTATTGAATTTTATTTTCTACTTTCTATTTTATAGATTCTAATTATTATGCCCCACCGAGAATTTCATCGCCGTAAGACCTACAAACTGATCAGATTTTTTATAGGTGTTGTAATTATACTTGTTATTTTTGGCCTAGCGGGTGTCTTTACCGTCTTTATTATTTTTGGCAGGAATCTGCCCGATCCTTCCAATCTGGAAGACCGCACTATAACCGAATCCACTAAGATTTACGACCGCGCCGGCAAGATTATTCTATATGATATTCATGCCGAAGAAAGACGCACTGTCGTGCCTTTTTCGGAAATCCCCCAAGTGATTAAAGATGCCACTGTGGTGTCCGAGGATCGTAATTTTTACACTCATGGCGGGCTGGATTTTATGGCTATTTTGAGAGCCGGCTGGGAGGATCTTCGCGGCAACAAGTTGCAGGGCGGTTCCACCATCACCCAGCAGTTTATTAAAAAGTCCATTCTGTCCGACGAACGGACCATAACCCGAAAAATAAAAGAAGCTATTCTAGCCCTAGAATTGGAACGGCGTTATTCCAAGGACGAAATTCTTAACTTTTATTTAAACCAAATTCCCTACGGCGCCAACGCTTACGGTATTGAAGCCGCCGCCCAAACCTATTTTTCTAAACACGCCGTTGATTTAACTTTGGCCGAGTCGGCTGTGTTGGTGGCTTTACCGCGGGCGCCCAGTTATTATTCGCCCTGGGGCGAACATCTGCCCGAACTCCTGGCCCGTCAAAAAGATATTTTAAATAAAATGTCGGAATTGGGTTATATTTCTGAAAGCGATTTTAAAAAAGCCCAAGGGCAAAGCATTAATTTTTCAAAAACACGCGCCAGCATCAAAGCGCCCCATTTTGTTTTTTATATTAAAGATATTCTAGAGAAAAAATACGGCGAGGATTATATCGCCACGGCCGGGTTAAAAATAATAACCACGTTGGATTGGGATCTTCAGCAAATTGCTGAAAATGTAGTGGCTGAAGGGGCTAAAAGAAACGAAGCGCTGGGCGCTTATAATTCCGCGTTGACGGCTATAGATCCCAAAACCGGTCAGATACTGGCGATGGTGGGTTCGCGCGATTATTGGAAAGATCCGTTGCCCGAGGGTTGTGATCCGGGAATCAACTGCAAGTTTGAAGGCAATGTTAATGTGACCACGCGCAACCGCCAGCCCGGTTCGGCTTTCAAACCCTTTGTGTACGCCACCGCTTTTAAGAAGGGCTATACCGATAAAACAATGTTGTTTGATATTCCCACGCAGTTTGACACCGGCTGCAACGCCGCGGGAGTTCCGGTTTATCAGGGATCGCAATGCTATTCGCCCAAGAATTTTGATTTAAAATACCGCGGTCCGGTAACCGTCCGCCAGGCCCTGGCTAATTCTTTAAACATTCCTTCAGTGCAGATGCTTTATCTGGCCGGCGTGGATGATTCCATAAACACCGCCGAAGACATGGGCATCTCCACGCTTAAAGATCGCTCGCGTTTTGGGTTGTCTTTAGTTTTAGGCGGCGGCGAGGTAAAACTTTTGGAGATGACCTCGGCTTTTGGCGTCTTGGCCACCGAGGGCGTGAAGCATTCGCCCACGGCTATATTAAGAATAGAAGACAGCAAGGGCAAAGTTCTGGAAGAATTTAGCGATGAGCCGGTTTCTGTTTTGGATTCGGAAATAACTCGAATGGTTTCTGATATACTTTCTGATAATGTCGCCCGCGCGCCGGTTTTTGGCTCCCGTAGCGCGCTTTATTTTCCCGACCGTCCGATAGCGGCGAAAACCGGAACCACCAACGAATTTCGCGACGGTTGGACTATCGGTTACACGCCTTCGCTGGCGGTGGGGGTGTGGACTGGAAACAACGACAATACGCCCATCAAACAGGAGCCGGGCGTTTATGTGGCCGCGCCCATCTGGCGCGCTTTTTTCCAACAGGCCTTTGAAAAATTAAATTTGCCGCCGGAAAGTTTTACCCCGCCGGAAAAGAAAATTGTTACCAAGCCAATCTTAAACGGAGAATATATTGTCAACGGCGCCATTCATTCCACTTTGTATTATATTGATCGTGATGACCCCGCCGGCCCGCCGCCAACTAACCCCGCCAATGATCCCATGTTTAACAATTGGGAATCCGCCGTGCGCGCCTGGTTCGGCGCGGCTACTCCAACTTCTCCCAAACAAATTTCTTCGCCACCTTCTTCTCCACCCGCTACTCCAACCACTCTCACTCCCTAAACACTTTCTTACTTTAAAGTAAGAAAGTGTTTTTTATCTATTAAATATTAAAGAAAAGATTTATTAAGATTATATCTTTTCTTTACATATATCTATTTAATATGTTAAGTTTTGGGCGTTCTTTAATGTTCCTTAAAAAGTAAAAAAATCAATCAACGCTACACAAATCTAAGGAGGTTGTGCCATGAAGCGTTATGGTCTCTTTTCAGGCATTGTCGGGGTGATTTTGTTTGTTGCAGTTAGTGTTCAAGCCCAGACCGTCAAAGGTCGGGTGGCTTACACTACTGTTGATAACAATCAAACATCCATTCAGATTATTAATCTGGGTGGCGCGACCGGTCCGGGTGGATCAACTAATGGTTCCGGGCCAACTTGGTCGCCCGATGGCGCCAAGATTGCTTTTTCGTCACGCCGAGATGGAGGTACTCACAGGGTTTATATTCTTGATCTAACAACAGGCGCAACAACTCGTTTAGCTATCAGCGATGATGGCGATGAACGGGATCCTAGTTGGTCGCCGGACGGAACGCGGATTGTTTTTTGGTCAACCAGGAATAATCCTCAAGGCAATTCCGAGATATATTCGGTAAAAGCCGACGGGATAGATTTAAGGCGGTTGACTAATAACGATTACGCGGACATGTCTCCGGTTTTTTCGCCGGATGGTTCGCGGCTAGCTTTTGAATCAGGCCGGGATTCGGGCGAGGGTAATATTTATGTGATGGGCGCCAACGGCGGCAATGAAAGGCGTGTTACTAATCACCTCGCTTCTGACAGGTATCCATCCTGGTCGCCCGACGGCGCCAAAATCGCTTTTTCTTCTAACCGCGGCGGTGACTACGATATTTATACTGTGGATGCCGGCGGCGGAAGCGAGAGATTGTTGGTCTCAAGACCGGGTCACGACACTTGTCCTGCTTGGTCGCCGGATGGATCAAAAATTGTCTTCTCGGGGTCAGGCGGGTTGTTTATGGTTAGCGCCATAGACGGCAGTGGCTTAACTAGTATTGCCGGTTATGGAGAGGATCCCGAATGGGCTCCACTCTTGCCCGAGATTACGGTTTCAACTCCAACTATTGGTCTGGGCAATGTTAACATCAGTTCTTCCGGAACTGCGACATTTTCCATCACCAACACCGGCGGAAAAGTTCTGACGGTGTCCAGTATTGTTTCTAGTAACACTCGTTTCACCGTTGCGCCATCAACCGCCGATCTCACTGGCAATACCAGCGGAGTTATCACTATCACCTTTAATCCTGCCTCATCGGGATTGGATATTGGAACCTTGACCATAAACCACAATGTTATTTCTTCTGGTCCGGTTGTGGTTTCGGTTTCTGGAAACGGCATTGTGCCGCCTCCACTCCCACCGCCCGCGGCGCCGATAGTTTCTTTGTCTACCAACTCACTGGCTTTTGGCAATGCTAATCTGGGGCAATCGGTACAGTTGCCGGTTATTCTAAAAAATACCGGTACTGGATTACTGATTGTTTCCAGCATGTCTACCGGATCGGGCGAATTCACTTTTTCGCCCAATACATTTCCGGTAAATATTGTGGCCGGTGATAGCGTAGTAGTTGTGGTTACTTTTGTTCCCTCTTCGGCGGGAGCCAAGGTCTTAAATCTAACCATCAACCACAACGCTTCGGGCAGTCCCACACCTGTTGTTTTATCGGGAGTGGGTCATGTTGCGCCGATAGTTCCACCGCCCTCGGTTCCAATCATCAACGCCCCGATTTCTTTAGTTATGGATACCACTTTCATCGGCTCGTTCTCGCAGAAGACGCTAGTCGTCTCCAACACGGGATTGTCCAACATGGTGGTGTCCAACATCACTCGGAGCGGCGCTGATTCCACCCAGTTCGCCGTCTCACCGACGGCCTTCACAATCAGTCCTGGCATCAGTCAGACAGTTACGGTCAACTTTGTGCCGGCCTCAGCCGGCGGCAAAGCGACAATTCTTGGCATTTATCACAATGCATCTGGATCGCCGAGGCAAGTGGTGGTTTCTGGAGTGGGTAGAATTTCTGCTTCACCGCCACCATCAACCGCCCCGGCAATTTTATTGCCGGATTCGCTAACCATGGATTCAACCGCAGTTGGTTCATCATCCCAAAAGACGGTGATGATAGCCAATATCGGCACGGCCAGTTTGGCTGTAACATCAATCGCTGTTGTCGGAACGAATGCCAGCATGTTCAATGTCTCGCCGACCAATGCGGCTGTGGCAACTGGAGCAAGCCAAGGGTTAACCATCGGGTTTACCCCGATTTCAACCGGAGCCAAATTAGCCTTGTTGATTGTTAGCCATAATGCTGCCGGCAGTCCGGACACAGTTAGGATAATTGGTGTCGGCAAAGCGCCGCCGCCCACTCCTTTATTTAGTGTGTTCCCGATTTCACTAGCGTTGGATTCGGTGCTTATAGGTTCCACATCCCAGAGGATTTTTACAGTTTCAAACCCGGGCGTGCTAATACTGAATGTATCCTCGGTTACGGTTTCAGGAACCGATAGGTCGCAGTTTTCAGTTTTACCGGTTTCAGCTTCAATCGGAGTTGGATCAAGTCAGATTTTCATCGTGACTTTTGCTCCAACCTCGGCTGGCGCCAAATTGGCTTCTCTGAAACTGGCGCATAATGCGGCCAGCAGTCCCGATTCGGTTGGGGTGACTGGTATCGGCAAAGCGCCGCCGCCGGTTCCTCTTTTTGGTGTCGCGCCAATAGCGCTAGTTATGGATTCCACCAATGTCGGTTTGACTTCCCAGAAAACCGTAACAGTTACAAATTCTGGGGCGATCGCGTTGGTTGTTTCCTTAGTCGCCATTAGTGGTATTAACACCTCCCGATTCTCGGTTCTGCCGACTTCAGCTTCAATTGGAGTTGGATCAAGTCAGATTTTCATCGTGACTTTTGCTCCGGATTCGGCCGGAACCAAATCGGCCTCGCTGGTATTTACGCACAACGCCACCGGCAGTCCTAGTAGTGTCGTGTTAAGCGGGGTGGGAAAATCAACAACTCCTGCGCCGCCGCCGCCCAGTCCTGCTATATCTGTCACCCCAACTTCGTTGGCTATGGATTCCACTCTAGTCGGTTCGTTCTCGCAAAAGACATTTACAGTGTCTAATGCGGGCACAGCCAACCTGGTGATATTCGGCATTACTCGGAGTGGCGCTGATTCCACCCAGTTCACCGTCTCGCCGACGGCCTTCACAGTTAGCCCGAGTGGCAGCCAAGCGGTAGTAGTTAATTTCGCGCCTGTTTCATCGGGTCCGAAACCAACCATTCTCAACATCGTTCACAACGCCGCTGGATCGCCAACGCAAGTGGTGGTGTCTGGGGTAGGAAAAATATCTTCACCTCCGGTCCAACCGCCAATTCAGCCACCACCAACAGCAACAGTTTCTGACGAAATGCTCAAAATTGATTTCGCTCTGACTAGCCAGAAAGGCGTCGCGCCGCTGAATGTGAAATTCACCGTGAATTTCACACCCTCGTCCGGAGCCCCTCTTCGCCGGCTTATTTTTTATCCCGGTAACGGTGACAGTTTGGTCAACAATGCCTACGACAGTATTGTTTATCAGAAGCCAGGGATTTATACTCCCTCGGTGATTGCCTATTTTGAGGATGGTAGAGTTCGTTCGGCTGTAAAGCCGAATTATGTGACCGTAGTTGAACCGGCGCCGGTTATTGATTTTACGGCCTCACCCTTAAGCGGTGTTGTGCCGTTGAGTGTGATTTTCAAAGCCAGAAATATCGGCGGGCCTGTAACCAGTTATACATGGAATCTGGGCGACACGACTGTTGCGGCCACAGCCGACAGCTTGTTTCATCGCTATGTGAAAGGAGGGACTTACACGATTATTCTGATAGCGACCGGTCCTGGTGGAACCGATACCAAGACCAAGAACGGTTACATTGTTCTTTCTGAACCGCCTCCTCCTCCGCCCACACCCTTGCCGCCATCAGCCGACTTTAATGGTAGCGGCGGCAAGATTGGTTTTGATGATTTCTTTTTGTTCGCCGAGGTTTTCGGTCAACCGCTTACCGCGGCCAACAAAAAGTTTGATCTTAACAACGATGGTGTGATTGACCTCAATGATTTTTTTATTTTTGCCGAAAAATTCGGCACTTAACTTTATTCCCGCCCCGATTTTAGATCGGGGCGGCTTTTTTTGTCCAGCGCTTTTTTATAAAAAGATGCTGAACTTATATTAGCGTAGATGTCTTGGGCGTTGGAATGTTTAGGTGTTCGTAAGCCGCCGCGGTGGCTTCGCGGCCGCGGGGGGTGCGGTTGATAAAACCCAATTGCATTAAGTAGGGTTCGTACACTTCTAAAATAGTATTTTCTTCTTCGCCAATGGAGGCGGCCAGGGCTTGCAGGCCCACCGGTCCGCCCCGGAATTTTTTCATGATCGTTTCCAATATCTTTCTATCCACATTTTCCAGTCCCAAATGATCCACCGTGAGCATGTCTAAGGCCTTGTGAGCCAACGCCGGGGTTATAACGCCATCGGCTTTTACTTGGGCGTAGTCCCGCACTCTTTTTAAGAGGCGATTGGCCACGCGCGGCGTTTGGCGGCTACGCGAGGCCACCAGATTCAGGCCGGCGGCGTCTGATTTTACTTTTAGTATTCGGGCCGAACGCTGTAAAATTTTTTCTATATCTTCGTTTTTATAAAATTCCAAACGATAGGTCGCGCCGAAACGGCTGCGGAAGGGCGAGCCCAAACTGCCGATGTTGGTGGTGGCGCCGATCAAAGTAAAATGAGGCAAGTTGAGTTGGATGGTTCGGGCCGATGGGCCTTTGCCAATAACAATATCAAAAACAAAATCCTCCATGGCGGGATAAAGCATTTCTTCCACGACTTTATTTAAGCGATGGACTTCGTCTATAAATAAAATATCGCCGTCTTTAAGGTTGGTGAGTATGGCGCCCAGATCGCCGGCTTTTTCCAGGGCCGGTCCGGAAGTAACTCTGATGCCTCGCCCGAGTTCATGGGCGATAATATGGGCTAGGGTGGTTTTTCCCAGACCAGCCGGGCCGTGCAACAAAATATGTTCCACCGGTTCTTTTCTTTTTTGGGCGGCGCTTAAAAGTATTTTCAGGTTTTCTTTAATTTGATTTTGACCGATGTATTCGCCCAGATTATCGGGCCTCAAGGTCTGATCCAGAACTTGGTCTTCGGGTGTGGTTTGCTGGTGGGTTATCATTGTTTTATCTACAACTTATCTTACCTTTTTTCAATAACTTATGTACAATTTTTACACAGCTTTTCCAGATATTAGACACATTATTTGACACTATGGGGGTTGACATGACAATTATTAGGATCTAAAATAGGAGTAGATTCATTTTAATTTGGCTAAGAGACCTGTAGGCAAAGGGCGTCCTATCTAGATTTTAGGATGGTTTGGTTGGTTTGCTCCGGCATTTTGGCTGAACCTCTCCTCGGTAGGTCGCTTTCCCTGTGTTTCCCAAGATTCGGGGGTTACCCTTCGGGGTTTGCCTGCAGATCTTTTCGCCAAAACGCGATGCTAATCTACAAACCTGCCTACCGGCAGGCAGGTGACATGCGAATTATACAAATAAGACATTCAACAACTTGGACATCAAATGTCCAAGTGGACATTTGATGTCTTAAAATTATCTAATAAATTCGCATATTAGCATCGCGTTAAGTTTCTTGGCTGGTCACTCGGCTAACTTCTTTTAAAGTTGTTTCTCCGGTCAGCACTCTCATCAGGCCGTCCTGGTACATGGTTATAAAATCCTGTTTTTTGGCTTCCGCTAAAATTTGTTGGTGCGATGGATTTTGGCCGATTAATTTTTCCAGACCTTCGTTCACAAACAGCATTTCAAAAACCCCGATCCGGCCTTTGTAACCGGTCTGGCCGCAGTTGTCGCAACCAACCGCTTCATATATTTTAATCTCGTCCGACCAAGATTTTATTTCATCTTTTACATCGGCGAGATCTTTTTTGATTTTTTCAATCAAAGTTGGGTCCGATACTATTTTTTTGCAGTCAGAACAAAGTTTTCTGACCAGCCGTTGAGCCACGGCCGCGTTAAGGGCCGAGGCCAAAATTTGCGGCTTGGCGTTCAAATCCAAAAATCGGGGGATGGCGCCAATGGCATCGTTAGTATGCAAAGTGGAAAAAACCAAGTGGCCGGTTAAAGCCGCGTGCAGAGCCACATCGGCCGTTTCCTCGTCTCTGATTTCGCCCACTAAAATTACATTAGGGTCTTGCCTTAAAACCGATCTTAACCCTTGGGCAAACGAATAACCCTTTTCCGGTTCAATTTGCGATTGATCCACACCCTGCAAATGATATTCTATTGGATCTTCCAATGTAATTATTTTCACGCCGGGCTTGTTTAGATATTTCAAAAAAGCGTAGAGCGTGGTGGTTTTGCCCGAGCCCGTCGGCCCGGTTACTAAAATTATGCCGCTGGGTTTTTTAATTTCTTTTTCCAGCGCTTGCCATAAATAATCGCGCAAACCCAAGTCCTTAATTTCCAATTTGATGGCGTTGGGATTTAGAATTCTTAACACAATATATTCGCCGTAAGCGCCCGGTAAAACTGAAGTCCTTATCTCCACTTCCAATCCGCTTTCTTTGATTGTAAAACGGCCGTCTTGAGGAATGTTTTGGACATTTAATTGCAAACCCGACAGCAGTTTGATGCGCGACAAAACGGATTGATAAGTTGTAGCGGTGATTGTTCCGGCGTCCTGCAAAACGCCGTCCAAACGAAAGCGAATTTGCACTTGATTTTGCTGGGGCTCCACATGAATATCGGAAGCGTCCAAATTTAGCGCGCTGCTTAAAAATAGTTCCAAAAGAATACTGGTTTCGCCCGTGGAAATCCGGCCCAGTTTTTCTTTTAAGGCCGCGAAACTGGTGATTTCTTTTTTTAACGCTTCCACTTGTTCCAGCGAAACCTGCCCCGATGTGGCCGCGCCTTTTATTTGAGTTGGAATAAACTTAAATTGGCCCAGCGCCTTTTTAAAAGACGAGTGTGAAATTAAAAAAATATTAATTTTAAAACCTTGCGCTTTAAGTCGTTCTATTATTTGAACTGTTTCTTTATTATCCGAATCCAGCGCGCCCACTTTTAAGGTCTGGCCGGATTGCTGAATTACAACAACCCCGGCGCGCTCGGCTTCATCCTGGGGAATAAAGTGAAGCGAATCGCGTTGGACCGGCACCTTGGCCAAGTTAATGTAGTGGGCGCCAGTTTTTTCGGCCAAGGCCTCGGCGCGCTGTTCTTCTTCTTGGCGATGCACATCTTCTAATTTTTCCTCACGAGTTTCTTCTAGTGTAGGCATGACTTTATTGTATTATATTTCTCATTTTCCCCACCTATTGACAAATATATATCTATCGTGTATTATGGTGTAATCATTGCCTTTTATCTGCAGTTATCTATATTGTGTAATTCATCCTTTTGAAGGAGGGTACGGCGATGCGGTTCTTTAAAATCTTGGCAGTTGTGGGGGTGTTTGCGACCATGTCGGGCTGCGCTTATCAGATCCGCCTGAATCCTCCATCAAAAGAGGAAAAGAAAGATTTGGAAAATCTCCCGATCCAGCCGCTCAAGAAATTTCCAGAGACCCATATCTCCACGGCGCTGTTTGTGAACAGAACGGTAGGGGTCTGGCAGAAGTGTCTGGTTTTTCAGGGCTATTATAGCCGTGACCAATTACTGGTCTACGGCTACGACGGCATGGCCAAGTTAAATGTGGACCCGATTGGATATTTCCAAGTGGGTCCGGCTCTAGAAAACTACGGCGCGCCGGCAGGCGAGAAACTGGTGGGCTTCTTTCTTCCGGGAAACGACTACACTATCCTCACGATCTCGGAAGGATTTGATGGGATGGTGTTGGACATCAGCACCAGCTATCTTGTTCTGCCGCGATCGCCGTTTGGGAACAAATACAGCTATTTCACGATCACCGGTCAGCAGGCCTGGCGGTATGTCAATTATGTAGTACACTTGCCTCAAGTTTATGCGGGTAATTACCACAACGGCAACAATTTCACCGTTCGGCTGAACATCAACGATCTGCTCCGCCGGACAATCCGCGCCGCCACCGGCAAGTAAATCCCTGAAGGCCATTCCTTCAGAAGGAGCGTTCAAATGAACGCTCCTTTTTTATGCACACGAATAGCGCTCGCTCGCGCTTCGCACTCGCGAAACACGAAAGCGCCCACACGAATTTAATTGGAAATTCACTACCGGGTCTGCTAACATTCAAGCTAATGGAATTGGTGGTTAAAAATCTCAAAGACACTCAAAAACTGGCGCAAAAAGTGGCCAAGGAAATTGTTACGAAGGGTTACCCTTCGGTGATTGCGTTATATGGCGATTTGGGCGCGGGGAAGACAACCTTTGTTCAATTTCTGGCCAAGGCGCTGGGCATCAAAGAGAGAATTTTAAGCCCGACCTTTACGATAATTAAAATGTTTTATCTTCCGCGCGGTCGGCGTATGGTCAGCGGCTTCAGCGTCTTGATTCATATAGACACCTATCGCCTAAAATCAGCTAAAGATTTATTAGCGCTGGGATTAAAAGACATTATAAAAGACAAAGAGAATATTGTGGTTATAGAATGGCCCGAAAAAATAGAAAAATATCTGCCGAAAAATACCAAAAAAATTTATTTTAAAACAATTGGAATCACCACCAGAAAAATAACTATCAAATGAAAAAAGAAAAACTGGTTATTTTAGACAGCCACGCTTTAATCCACCGCGCTTATCACGCCGTGCCGCCGTTAACTTCGCCCAAAGGCGAGAATGTCGGCGCGGTTTATGGTTTCGCCAGCATTTTGATGCGGGTGATTAAAGAACTAAAACCGGATTATCTTTTGGCGGCTTTTGATTCGGCCGGGCCGACTTTTCGGCATAAAGAGTTTGAGGCCTACAAAGCCAATCGGCCCGATGTGGATATTGATTTGGTGAATCAGTTTGATCTGGTCAAAGAAATCGTGAACGCCTTCGGCATTCCGGTTTTGGCCAAGACCGGTTTTGAAGCCGATGATATTGTGGGCACGGTGGTAGAACGGTTGAAAAACAAAAACGATCTGGAAAAAATTATTGTAACCGGCGATATGGATACCTTGCAGTTGATAGACAACGATACTATCAAGGTCTACACCTTGCGGAAAGGCGTGACCGACACGGTTATTTATGATGAATCAGCCGTCAAGGAAAGATTTGAGGGCTTGGCGCCGAATCAAATGATTGATTACAAGGGCTTGAAGGGCGACCCGTCCGATAATATTCCCGGCGTGCCGGGTATAGGCGAGAAAACTGCGATTGTGTTGTTAAAAGAATATGGAAGTTTGGAGAATATTTATAAGGCCGCTGGTAAAATCAAAAATCAACCTTCGTCCCGAGCTCAGGTCGAGGGAAAATCAAATCTCAAAATTACAAATAAAAATTCAAAACTTTTTGATAAATTATTAGAATTCAAAGACCAGGCCTTCTTAAGCCGACAGTTAGCCACCATCAGCCGCGATGTGCCGGTGGAGTTTGATTTGGAAGAGTCCCAGTTGGTTATAGACGCGGAAAAAGTTAAAAATGTTTTTAATCGGTTTGGTTTCCGGAGCTTGATCAATCGGCTGGATGGTATTTTGGGAATAGCCCAGTCCGCCCCAGAAATTCAGGGTCAATTAATGGCCAGCGCCGAAGATGATCTGAAAGATTATTTGGATAGAAAAATATTTTCCCAAAAAATTTATGAACTGGAAAAAAAATTAACTCCGGTTTTAAGAAAAATAGAACGGCATGGTTTTTTGATTGATAGCGGCGTGCTAAAAAATTTAAGCCAGAAAATAGCTCAAGAATTGGTTCAAATAAAAATCAAGGTAAAAGAATTATCCGGCGAGGATTTTAATTTAAATTCCACCCAAGAGTTAGGCCGAGTCATTTTTGAAAAATTAAATTTGGGCGTGGGTTCCAGAATTAAAAAAACCAAGAAAGGCGCGTTCTCCACCGCTTTTGAGGCCTTAGAAAAACTAAAAGGCGCTCATCCCATAATTCCGCTAATGTTGCGCTGGCGGGAACTTTCTAAATTGCAGTCCACCTATGTGGAGGCCCTGCCTCGGCTGGTTAGCCCCACCGATGGCCGGATTCACACCACCTTTAAACAACTGGGCGCGGTTACGGGGCGGTTGGCTTCGGAAAATCCCAATTTACAAAATATTCCCACCAAAGGCGCATACGGCACAGAAATCAGGAAGGCCTTTATCGCTCCGCCGGGATTTTTAATTTTGGCCGTGGATTATTCTCAAATAGAATTGCGGGTGGCGGCGGCCATGTCGGGCGACGAAAAAATGATTGAAACATTCCGGCGCGATGAAGATATTCACACTCGCACCGCCGCCGAGGTTTTTAATATTCAGCCCGCCGAAGTTACCAAAGAAATGCGCCGCGAAGCCAAGGCGCTTAATTTTGGAATTTTGTACGGCATGGGCACTAAGGCCTTCGCTCAATCAACTGGTTTGGGACTGGCCGAAGCCAAAGAATTTTTTCAGAAATATAGGGATAATTTTCCGGGGCTGATTTTGTTTATGGAAGATATGAAGCGCCTCGGCCGCAGCCGCGGTTATGTGGAAACGATATGGGGCCGGCGGCGTTATTTGGACGATCTTAAATCGCCCAATCCGATGTTGCGGGCCAGCGCCGAAAGAATGGCCATCAATATGCCTGTGCAAGGCACGGCCACGGGTGATGTGGTTAAAGCGGCTATGGTAGAACTGGACGACAAGTTTTCCCAAGCGGATGACATCGCTATGATTTTGCAGGTGCATGATGAAATTGTTTTTGAAGTTAAAAAGGAATCGGTTAACAAGTACGCGCCGGTTATCAAAAAAATAATGGAAAATATTATTGATTTGCCCGTGCCTCTGGTGGTGGAAATGGAAGCCGGGCCTAATTGGGGCGAGCTTAAAAAATTATAGGACAGATATATCCTATACGACCCATATGCCAGAATTGCCGGAGGTTGAAACTATAACCCAAGATTTAAAACAACGCTTGATCGGCTGGAAGATTGTTAGTGTTTGGACCGATTGGCCGAAGTACTTTTTGGTCAGCGGCGGTGTTAATAAGAGTCGGAAGATGCTAGTTGGTCGTAAGATTTTAAAGATTGAACGCCGAGGCAAAAACATCCTTTTTTATTTGTCGGATGATTACATTCTGGCGGTTCATTTAAAGATGACGGGGCATTTTTTGTTTCAAAGACCAGTTAAATCAAACCATATTCATTTAATACTGGATCTGAAAAGGGGCCATAAAAAATCAAGATTATACTTTTCCGATGTTCGCAAATTCGGGCGGGTGATGGTCGGAAAAGAAAGCGAGGTTATGGCTCGGCCCGAAATAAAAAAACTCGGTCCCGACCCTCTGAAAATTAGGGCCTTGGATTTTTTGAATTTAATTTTTCAGCGCCGTGGCCGCATCAAGACCGTGTTAATGAATCAGGAATTTCTGGCGGGTGTGGGCAATATCTATTCCGATGAGGCGCTATATTTATCCAAGGTCCACCCTTTGAGCCGCGCCGAAAAAATTCCTCCAGACAAACTAAAACTGCTTTTTCAAAAATTGGTCGGGGTGCTCAAAAAATCATTAAAATTAAGAGGCGCCACTCGCCAGGATTATCGCGACACTTACGGCCAAAGAGGTGATTATTTTAACCAACGCTTGGTTTATGCCAGAAAGGGCTCAAAATGCGCCTGCCTGACAGGCAGGCGGGATTGTGGCGGAATTATATCAACCGTCAAAATCGGCTCCCGCACCGCTCACTTTTGCCCCAAGTGCCAAAAGATGTATACTTAGTTTTATCTTGCGGTCGCGGATATTCGTTCCTTATAACTCAAACAAGGAGGTAGGTGATGAGAGTCGTAATATGCGGCAGTATGGCGTTTGCTGGAAAAATGCTGGCGGTCAAACAGTCGCTTGAAGATAAGGGTCATGTTTGCATAACCCCTATCGGTACGGGAGAATATGCTTCGGGTGTTAGATCATCGTCGGGTGGTAGCGAAGGTGCGGACAGAAAAATTCACGGCAACTTGATTAAGAACTATTTTGCCGAGATAGCTAGGAGTGATGCGATTTTGGTTTTGAATTATACCAAGAAAGGTGTTGCCAATTATATTGGTGGTAACACTTTTCTAGAAATGGGTTTTGCCCACGTGTTAAACAGGAAAATTTTCCTCATGAATGATATTCCTGATATATTTTGGTGTCATGAGGAAATCTTGGCAATGCAGCCCGTCGTGATAAATGGCGACTTCGCCAAGATAATTTAGGAAACAGTTCAAAAAGCTTTCCTCCGGCCCCCTCATCTATTTGTAGATGAGGGGTTTTTATTTTGTTTAATAATATGCTAATTTATAGTTATGTTAAAAGAGTTTATAGACGAAAAAATTACAAAGGCCAAATTTGAGGTTTTAGAAGATGGAACTTATTATGGCGAGATCCCGGGCTATCGCGGAGTTTGGGCTAATGATAAAACCTTGAAAGCGTGTAAAGAAGAACTCAAGAGCGTTTTTGAGGAATGGATTTTACTTACCTTAAGAGACGGTGGCGATGTTCGCGGCTTAAGGGTTGGAAAGAAAATTGCTTTCAGTATTAACACTAGGGAGTTTGCTAGACATGCCTAGGAACATATCTTGGAGGAAGCTGGTTCAAAAATTAAATAAATTAGGTTTCTACGGCCCCTTTTCAGGTGGCCGTCATTTGTTTATGGAAAAGAATGGTTTAAAAGTTCACATACCCAATCCACATGGTAGTGATATTTCAGCGCGATTAGTTGCTATGATTATCAAGCAAGCTGGAATTTTTTTAGAGGATTGGGATAAAATATGATCTATTTATTTTACGGTGAAAATTCGTTTATGTTGCAGGAGAAACTGGCCGAATTAAAGGCCAGATATTCGGCTAAGTTTTCGAGCGGGCTTAATTTTTGGAAAGTGGATTTGGAAGAGAACTTTGATCAATTGGAAAGTATTGTGGGGGCGCAATCCATGTTCGCCGAAAAAAAACTGGCCTTTTTGCGGGGCGTTTTTTCCATTAACCCCAGCGAGTGGGACAGGGTTGAAAAAATACTGGTTAAGCCAAAGGTAAAAGATGACCAAGAAGTTATTTTGGTTTTCTACGACTTTATTTCTCCAGATAAAAAATCGCTGGAACAAATTAAAAAGATAAAGGACTTTTTCAAAAAGAACGGCAAGACAGAAGAATTTAAAAATCTGGATCGCCCGCATATGGTCAAATGGGCGGCGCGGGAGGCCGAAAAAATCGGATTAAAAATAAACACAACCAACCTGGCTTATTTAATTGATAACGCCGGATCGGATTGCTACCGAATCAGTAATGAACTTAAAAAATTGGCCTTGTTCAAACTCCAACAAGAAATATCAATGTCGGATGTGGACATTTTGGTTGAAAAGGAAGTGGAGGCCAATGTTTTTAGAACCACTGACGCTTTGGCTCAAAAGAATCTGCCGGCGGCCTTAAAATGTCTAAGTGAGCATTGGCGCAATAATGAAGATCCCTTGATGATTCTAAATATGCTGGTGTGGCAATTTCGCGGCTTAATAAAAACAAGTGATTTGGTTTCTCAAAAATTATCCAAAGATACCATCGCCCAAAAATTGGGAATAAAACCCTGGCTGGCGGAAAAAAATATCAGAACCGCTAAGAATTTTTCCATGGCCAAACTAAAAAGTATCTATCAAGAACTAGCCGAGGCCGATGTGGCCATCAAAACCGGTCAGAAAGACGGCCGCGAGGCCTTAGAGGATTTTGTTTACAGCTTTCTGGAGGCGTGATTTTTGCCTCGCGGCGGTATTTTTATTTAGTACCTTAACTTTGGCGGCTTTGTCCAAAACCTGGGCCACCTTAGGCATAAGTTCCCTAACGGCTTTTTTATCTTTAGCCGCCAGTTTCTTTTCCAGTTCTTTGATGGTTTTTTTAACGCCAATTTTAACCGATTGATTTTTGGCTGTTCTCCTTTTGGTTTGTCTTAACGCCTTTTCGGCGGATCGCTTGATTGGCATTTTGATATTTAGTATTTAATTTAAGCCATAAACATAGCAAAATAAGTTATTCTTGGCAAGGTTGCCCCATTTTTATTTTTGCTCACTGTTCACTATATCCAGTTACTGTATCCAAATCAACTCACTTAACCCAACTTCTAATAATAATGCGATCGCATTATTATTAGAAACTACTTGTTTGAAGGATTATTGTTTAAGGATTTAAGATAATCCCTCAACAAAATCGCTTTTTCAAAGTCCCAATCGGCGATGGCGGTTTTTAACTCGCGCTCCAGTTCTTTTTTGGTTTTGGTCTGCAACCAGATTTTTTCTGGTTCGGGCACGACTTCTTTAACTTTTAATTCTTTGATAATGGTTTTCGGCGTCAGATTATTTTTACGATTAAACTCGGCTTGATAATTTCGGCGCCGATCGGTCTCCCGAATAGCCGCGCGCATGGAGCCGGTTATTTTATCGGCGTACATAATTACTTTGCCCTCAATGTGCCGCGCCGCGCGGCCGATGGTTTGCACCATGGTGGTTTCGTTTCTTAAAAAACCCTCTTTGTCGGCGTCAAAAATCAATATCAGCGAAACCTCGGGCAGATCCAAACCCTCCCGCAACAAATTTACGCCCACCAAGGCGTCAATTTTACCGCTCCGCAGGTCGTTTAAAATTTCGGGCCGATTTAGGGTTTTGATTTCGGAGTGAAGATAGGCCGCTTTAATGCCGGCGCCGGCCAAATGTTCGGCCAAATCTTCGGCGAGGCGCTTGGTGACCACAGTTATCAAAACCCTCTGATTGATTTTGACGCGTTGGTTTATTTCTTTAATAGCATTGTGGATTTGATGTTCCGTTGGCCGCACTTCCACCGCCGGATCTAGAATATGAGTGGGCCGGATCAATTGTTCGGCCACCCCAGTAGTAGAGCCAAACTCACTACGGGGCTTCGCTCCGGTCTTGTGTCTATTCCGCGAATGCAACATTTCATAATCATTCGGTGTGGCCGAAGAAAAAATTATCTGGCCGATTTTTTCTTCCCATTCTTCAAATTTTAACGGCCGGTTATCCAGAGCCGAAGACAGGCGAAAACCGTGCTCCACCAAAGTTGTTTTACGGGCGCGATCGCCATTATACATGCCTCGTATTTGGGGCAGAGTCATGTGTGATTCGTCCACTATAGTCAAAAAACCTGCCGAACCAGAAGGTTCAACCTTCTGCGAAGGTTGAACCTTCCTGAAAAAGTCTATAAGCGAAAAAGGCGAATCACCGGGTTCTTTGAAAGATAACTGCCGCGAATAATTTTCTATGCCCGAACAATAGCCCGTTTCCAAAAGCATTTCCAGGTCGTATTTAGTCCGTTGTTCCAACCGCGCCGCTTCCAAAATTTTATTTTCTTTTTTTAATATCTTAAGTCGGTTATTCAGTTCGGATTCTATATTGGCTAACGCCAATTTTAATTTGGTTTCTTCGGTAATAAAATGTTTGGCCGGAAATAAAGTTAGCGAACTCATGCCGCCGTTTTTGGAACTCCAGATTTTTTCTATGATTGAGCCCGAAAAACTTACGCGAATAATTTCTTCGCCGGTGGGCAAGTTTATTTCCACGGTTTCGCCTTTCATTCGGAAAGTTCCGGCCAGCTGTGAGTATTCGTTTCGGGAAAATCGCATCAGCGTCAGCTGTTTCATTAAATCCCGCCGCGTCAGAATTGAATCCACCGCCACATCAATAGCGATTTTTTGATATTCATTAGGATCGCCGATGTTGTAGATGCACGAAACCGAAGAGACAATAATAGTATCGGGCCGGGTTAAAATCGCCTGGGTGGCGGCGTGGCGAAGTTTATCAATAACTTCGTTTATTTTGGCGTCTTTTTCAATGTAAGTATCGGTTTGGGGCAGATAGGCCTCGGGTTGGTAATAATCGTAATATGACACAAAATAATGAACTTCGTTTTCCGGAAAAAAGTCCTTAAATTCCTGATATAACTGCCAGGCCAGGGTCTTGTTGTGCGAAATTACCAAGGTCGGTTTTTGAACATTGTTAATCACATTGGCCAGAGTAAAGGTCTTGCCCGAGCCGGTTACGCCCAGCAGTGTTTGGGCTTTTGCGCCGCCCAAAACTCCAGCCGATAGTTGTCGGATGGCTTCTGGTTGATCTCCTGTTGGCTTAAACGGCGATTTTAATTTGAATTTATACTGGTCTTGACTAAAATTCATAAGTGATATATTATCATTATAAACAATTAAAGGAAAGTACCTTATATCAAATTATCAAAAGGAGGGAGTAATGAAAATCAAATTGACGATGATGGAAATGGGCGGGTTTCATTTATTGTTGGAGCCATTCTCGAAGAATCCTAATTTTGTGGAGTTTAGTCCAAAAATTGAAAGCGCTAAGGGAAAGCTTCGGGGCGCGTTGGAACGCGCTGGCGCTCGGATGGACGACTTGGGCTGGCGGTTTTTGAAATCAAAAGCCGATATGCCGGTTGAAGTTAAACTGGAGAAGTTAGAAGCAATAATTCTCCGACGGTTGGCCAAAATTGCTGCGATGAAAATTGTAGAAAATCCTGTGGCCCAATCTTTATGGTCAACGCACGAGAAACTTTCTGCCCAGCTAGAAAAAGTAGGCGTCGCGCTTAAACTCTAGAATTTGTTTAGCCCGCCCCGATCAAAAAAGATCGGGGCGGTTTTTCTTTTTCCGGCAAGTTAGTATGATACACTAAAATCATGATTGGCTACTTGGAAGGCGAAATAATCAAAAAATACGATCGGCGCTGTATCTTAAAGTGCGGGGCTTTGGGTTACCGCGTGTTTATTGGCAATAACGCGCTTAGTAAAGTCGGGGAAAACAGCGCGGCCGTCAAGGTTTTTACTTATCCCTATCAGCGCGAAAACACCCAAGAACTTTACGGTTTTTTATCGCCCGAAGAATTGGAACTTTTTGAAATGTTGATTACCGTTTCGGGTGTGGGGCCCAAGAGCGCTCTTTTGTTAACCGACGAAGTGCCGTTTGATGTTTTGGTGGCCTCCATCGCCCGCGGCGAGGAAAATATTTTGCGGCGCGTTTCGGGTGTGGGCCAAAAAATCGCGCAAAAAATAATTATTGATTTAAAGAAAAATATTTTGGCGCTGTATAATCCCGCCAGCGGTGTCTCGGCTAATTTAACTGAAGACAGCGATATCTTGGAAGCGCTTAAAAATTTGGGCTATTCGGCTTATCAGGCCCGCGAGGCCTTGCGCCAGATACCCCGCGAGATTACAGGCGTGGAAAGAAGAATAGAAGAAGCGCTTAAACTTTTGTCTAAGTAATTTTAAGACATCAAATGTCCACTTGGACATTTGATGTCCAAGTTAAAATGATTGATAAAGCACGCTGGAATGAACTAGTTTTAGAAAATGGCCGGGAATTTTTGCAGAGCTGGGAGTGGGGCGAGTTTCAGGAATCATTGGGGCGAAAAGTGATTCGGTTTTTTGATGAAAAACTGGGCTTGGCCCAAATAATAATTATTCAACTGCCCCTAGGTTTAGCCCGCGCCTATATTCCCCGAGGGCCGATTTTTTTTGATATAAAACCTGTGAAATTGATAAATAAAATCACAGAACTTTTGCCTCAGAATATAATTTTTTGTTCTTTGGAGCCGGCTCAATTTGCGCCGGGAATTATTTTTGATACCAATAAGGCCAAACAACCTATTGAAACAACAATTCTTGATATATCTGGAACTGAAGCAGAACTTTTGCAGAAAATGCATTCCAAGACCCGCTACAGCATCAGAATCGGATTAAAGAGCGGGTTAGAGTTTAGAGAAATTAGTGTGGATGAATTTTATAATTTGCTTTCTTTGACCTCTCGTCGTCAAAAATTCAGAACTTATCCTAAAGAATATTTTATTTGTCTGGAAAAAACGATAGATAAATCACATCTAAGGTTTTTAGGTGTTTTCCAAGATTCATATTTGGTGGCGACCGGGGTTTTTTATATTTTTGATTCAACCGCCACTTATCTTCATGGCGGTTCGGATTATGAACAACGCGCTTTGATGGGGCCACATTTGTTGCATTGGGAGGCGATCCAACTTTTTAAAAAAGAGAACTGTCAGAGCTACGATTTTTGGGGCATAGATAAAGAAAAATGGCCTGGTCTAACCCGTTTTAAGATGGGTTGGGGCGGGGTAGTTAAAAAATATCCCGGGGCTTATGTTAAAATTCTAAAACCATTATGGTATCGGCTTTATCGCTTAGTTAAAAGATGACTTTTTTAAAAAATTTAATCAAAAAAATTGTCCCGAGACCGGTTTGGGACACGGCTCATTGGTTAATTGCTCTCGCTGGAGCCGTAAAATATAAATTTCCTTCTCGGGATTTAATTGTAATCGGCGTTACCGGCACCAATGGCAAGTCCACCGTGGTGCAATTACTGCATGATATTTTTTCCGGGTTTGGTTTGAATGTGGCTTCAACTTCCACCATCAGGTTTCGCATTAAAGACAAGGTCGTGGATAACAAACTTAAAATGACCATGCCTGGCCGTCTGGCTTTGCAAAAGTTTTTGCGCGAGGCCGCTTCGGCTGGTTGCCAGTACGCTATTTTGGAAGTGACTTCGGAGGGTTTAAAACAGCACCGCGCCGATTTTATAAATTTTGATTGCGCAGTTTTAACCAATGTCCGCCCGGAACATATTGAGAGTCATGGTTCGTTTGAAAAGTATCGCGCCGCCAAAGAAATACTCTTTGGCAAACTTAAATCAAAAAAAGATAAAACCAAAAAAATCAGCGTGGTTAATCTGGACGATCCCTCGGTGTTTTATTATTCCCGTTACTCGGCCGATCAAAAAATTGGCTACGGTTTATTTAAAGAAAATCATCGGTTGGAAATTAAAAAAAATTTTATTCCAGAAAATATCAAATTTTCAAAAAATGGCGCGGCTTTTATTGTGGAAGGCGAAGAGTATACCAGTCCGCTATTGGGCGATTTTAATCTGTACAATGTGCTGGCGGCGATAGCCGTGGCTCGGGCTTTTGAAATTCAGGCTAAAGTGATTAAGGAATCAATCGCCAATTTTAAGGGCGCGCCGGGGCGGTTGGAAATTTTACAAAAAGATCCGTTTTTGGCGGCGATTGATTATGCCCATACACCCGACGCTTTGGAAGCTGTTTACCGGGTGGCTAAATCTTTTTGGATCGGTAATGGTCGTAAACTAATTGGTGTTTTGGGCGCGACCGGCGGCGGCCGCGATAAATGGAAGCGGCCGCAGATGGGCGCCATCGCCGAGCGCTTTTGCGACCAGATATTTTTAACCGACGAAGATCCTTACCGCGAAGATCCGGAACATATTGTTAAAGATGTTAGTCGTGGCATCAAAAATAAAAGTTATAAAATTATTATGGACCGGCGTTTGGCTATTCGCGAAGCGCTCCAATCAGCGAAAGCCGGCGATGTGGTGCTAATCACCGGCAAAGGCGCGGAAAAAACCATGATGACCCGCTTCGGCCCGATGGATTGGGACGAGCGCGCGGTGGTTTTGGAGGAGTTGGAAAAATTAAGTAAAAGTGATAAAGTTAAGCCATGAACCAAAAAGGATTTGTTAAAGATTTAGTTATAATAATTCTGGGGGTTATTATTTTAGTCGGCGGGTATTTTTATTTTTTCAAAAAACCAGCCAACGCGCCGGCGGAATCAAGCAAGAATATTGTTGCGAGTCAAAATGAAACAGCCAATTGGAAAATTTATAGAAGTGATAAATATGGGTTTGAGTTTAAGTATCCTGCCGATTGGAGTGTTGAAGAACAAAAAGTTTACAATAATGGTGTTAATATACTTGCACCTAGTAGTTTACAAAAAGGAAAAGAACCCCTATTGATTAGAGTAGATCCTATAGATGTTGGGAGAGATAGTGTGTTTGATCCCGGAAAGGAGAGTTTCGTTCCAGGGTGTAAGATAAAAATGATTATTTTTGCATCAAAAGAAGCCAAGGATTGTACAGTTGAAACGGTATTGGGTTTTTCAAGATATATCCGCGTTTTGGATTTGGTTGGCACAAGCTGGGGTCCAAAAAATGAAATTAGTTTATCGCTAAGCCCGGGAGAGCAAAAGTTGGTGGGGGAATCTTTTAGTCAGATTCTCACAACTTTCAAATTCACAAAATAAAAACATGTCCCGAGTAAAAGAAATAATTTTGGCGTTGGCGATTGTGGTGGTGTTGAATTTGTTTTTTAATTACGGCGTTACTACTTTTTACAAATCGCCCGATTACGAAAAATTCTGCCCGGTGGAATTAAACCAAAAGGCCTACACCGACAAAAATTCGTGCGAAGCGGTGGGCGGCCGGTGGTTTGAAAGTAATGTAAATTCCAAATATTATCGGGGTGAAGTTCCGATTCCGGTAGAACCGCAGACCGATCAAAAGGGCTGGTGCGATGCCACGGCTAAGTGTCGCGAGGGTTACGAAGCCGTCCGCGAAATGTATGACCGCAATGTTTTCATAATTTTAGTGGTTTTGGGTTTGATTGCTTTGGCTTTAGGATTTTTGGTTATTGATGTGGGGGCGGTGGCCAACGGCTTTTTGGGCGGTGGTTTGCTTTCGCTTATCATCGGCACAGTTCGCTATTGGTCGGATATGAACGACTATCTACGCTTTATTATTTTGGGTTTTGCTTTAGCGCTACTCATTTTTTTGGGTTACAAAAAATTCTCGTCTAAATAAAGTTTTCTTTTTTGTTCTCTTGAATTTTACATCTCAAACTGATATTTTATCTTAATGAATAAGTTAGTTTTTGATGTTGAAACCAAAAAAGAATTTGCCGAAGTGGGCGGTTATCGCAACATCCATATGTTGGGCGTGTCCATCGCCGGCGCTTATGATTACGCTCAAGATAAATTTTGGGCCTTTGAAGAAAGCGAACTGGGACAATTGGAAGATCTGATGGCGAAGGCCGAATTGATTATCGGTTTTAATATCAAGCATTTTGATTACCCGGTCTTACAGCCCTATTTTAAAAAAATAAATTTGGCCGGTCTGCCCACGCTGGACATTATGGCCGAACTAGAACAGGTTTTGGGTTTTCGCATTGGTCTGGATGCTTTGGGCCAAAGCACTTTGGGCGAACAAAAAAGTTCGCATGGTTTGGAGGCGCTGCAATGGTTTCGCGAAGGCAAAATAGAAGAAATAAAAAAATATTGTATTCAGGATGTTAAACTAACTCGTGATCTTTATGAGTACGGTCTTCGGCATGGCTCGCTGATGGTGGATACCCGAAATAACGGCTTAAAAGCGGTGCCGGCCAGTTGGGGCGCCCCAGAGTCGGTTGGCAATATACGCGCTATTTTGAGCCAGGCCTTTCACAATAAAGAAGTTGTTCAGATTGATTATGTTTCCACTAAACCCGAAGATGGCGAGACGGCCCGAAAAATCCGCAACATAGAGATATATTCCATAAAAGGCGATACTGTGGAGGCCTATTGCCACACGCGCCAAGACATGCGACATTTTAAGCTATACCGAATTTTAGACGCTAAGGTGATTGGTTTTAATCATCAGCGCCCCACATTATTTTGATCAACTTTAATAGCCCAACCAAAGGTCGGATGAACGCCGACGAAGTTATCGCCGATATAAAAAACTATGTTCAGGCCGATATAAAAAGAAGTTACAACATAGTTATTGGCACCGATTCGCAGGTTTATACCCGCACCGATTTTATAACGGCCATTGTGGTGCATCGGGTCGGCGCCGGCGGCCGCTATTTTTGGGCGCGCGACCAGCGCGATAATTTTAAATCGTTGCGTGATAGAATTTATACCGAAACCTTAAAATCATTAGAAGTGGCCGGCGCATTTTCGGGCCAGCTTTATAAGGCCTTAGAAAAAAACAAATTTAATTTTGAAATTCATGTGGATGTGGGCGAGAACGGCGATACTCGGGCTATGATTAAAGAAGTTACCGGCATGGTGCGCGGCAACGGCTACGAAGTCAAAATAAAACCCTTTAGTTTCGGCGCTTTTGTTGTGGCCGACCGCCACACTTAATATTTATCTAGCCCTTGTAGTTGAACTGGATACAATGCCTCCCTCCGAAGGAGGTGGTAGAGGTTCGAGTCCTCTCGAGGGCACTATCAGACAATATTACTAAATCAGGCGATCGCCTAAAATAGTAATGTTCTCAAAAAATGGCGTAAATACACCGTTTTTTAGTGGTTTTGGAGGTATTTCTACTTTGGCACTTGACAAGCTATATGAACAGTGTATAATGGAGATATACAGTCATAGATGACACTTTCTCCGAGTCCAGACATTGCTGCGAAGTACGCAGATCAAAAGCGTATTTACGCAAAAATGATGGATTTAGAGAAGGAGATTGTTCTTAAACATAAACTATTTTTCCTCCCCGAAGGGTAACCCTTCGGGGATTTTTTTTGATATATTTTGGCAAGTTTTTGTTTTCTGGCTCCGGAACTCGCCCTCGTAAAACTCGGGATTCAAACAATCCTCGCTGGCGAAAACTAAAACTTGTCTCCATGATATATAATACTGGTATGTCTGATCTAGTCCTTGGAATAGACGAAGCCGGGCGGGGGTGCGTGATCGGCCCGCTTTTTTTGGCCGGTTTTTTAATAGCCGAAGAAGAACACTTGATAGATCGGTTAAATGATTTGGGGGTTAATGATTCCAAATTGTTGCTTTCAAAAAAAAGGGACGAATTGGCGATTAAAATTAAAAAAATATCCCACGGACACAAAATTCTGAAGGTCGTTCCTTCAGAAATAGATAAATATTCCATAAACGATTTGGAGATTAAATTCTCGGCCCAGTTGATAAATAAATTTTTGCCGAATCGAGTTTATATAGATGTGCCCGCCAGCGGCCGGGGTATAAAAAATTATTGCAATTCTATAGCGTCGCTCTGCGTCAGTCAGACAAAGTTAATCGGCGCCAATAAAATGGATAGCCACAATGTGTTGGTGGCGGCCGCTTCCATTTTGGCCAAAACAGAACGGGAAAAATATGTTAAAATTTTAAAAAAGAGATACGGCGACTTCGGCTCGGGCTACCCATCAGATCCCAAAACAATAAAATGGCTCGCCGACTGGAAAAAATCAAACAAAAAATGGCCGAGCATAGTTCGGATAAAATGGTCAACTTTGGAAAAAATATAGTAGACCAGATGGATATATTCTCTCGCTACGCAAGAATTCCCAGCGATAATTCTTGCTGGCGCATCGGCCTCGCTCGTCCCTCGCAAACTCGGGACACCCTGCCCGCTCGGCCGCTGAGCCAGCTCGAAAACATATCCATCTTTTTATAGTATTATGAAATTATATTTCTACGGCGGGGCGGGCGAGGTTACCGGCGCCAATTATGTTATAGAGTGCGCCGGTACTAAAATAATGGTGGACTGCGGTTTGGCGCAGGGCGGCCGTTTGGCGGAAAAAGAAAACTATAAGCCGTTTCCTTATAATCCGGTCGAAATCAAAGCGCTTTTTATCACCCACGCTCATTTAGATCATATCGGCCGTATTCCCAAACTCTATCACGATGGTTTTCGGGGCGATATTTTTGCCACTCACGCCACTTTGGATTTGGCCCGGATTTCTTTAGACGACAGCGTCCGCATTCTAAAAGACGAAGCCGAGGACTTAAAACAACAACCA
>ORJL010118789.1_pt1 | contig 26853 bp, 22 predicted proteins | sample 1779941 | NCBI WGS metagenome assembly ORJL01 (sample SAMEA104232317, study PRJEB22302) | groundwater metagenome | biome: forest; feature: aquifer; material: groundwater | place: USA | collected 2011-08-07 | depth 5.8 m
AGCACCGAAACGGCCAGCAGGGCGCCCAAGCCACCAACCATGAAGTCCTGGGGCGAAAGCCTCACCATGGCCAGGGCCTGGTCTCCAGCGGGGAACAACCGCCCGGTTAGCCATACCAGGCCACGGGCCAGGAACGGCCCGGCAACCGTGGCCGGGACGGCTATGAGTAAGCCCTCCATCAGCACTACCTGTCCCACTTGCCAGGAGGATGCCCCGCGACTGCGGTATACCGCCACCTCTGAGGTGCGTAGCCGCCCCATCAATCCCGCAACCAGGAACAGGTAATACAATAGAATGCCCATCACTAGGAAGACCACCAGAAACAGTGGGACTCTGGCCAAGGTGAGGAGTGTGGAGTACTGACTCAGGATGACGTCCAGCTTGGTATCCCAACGAGAGCTAGGCACACGAGCTTTTACGTTGCTCTCCGCACTCATGACGGCTAGCCTCGCGGAGTTGGCCTGTGTGGCCCGCAGGTCATCACTACGTAGAGTGAAGTGCCATGTGAAGTCGACAGGCAGGCCAGGTATTACGGTACCTACCCTATCCAGCAGAGAGTCCATGTCGACATAGAGCGGCGCGGCTATCCATCGGGTCTGCCCACCCACAGAGTAGTAGTAGCGGTTGCCCAGTTGCCAGTAGTTGTCCCCAGTGTTCAGAGGCTCCACAATGCCCACCACACGCAAGGGTACCGAGACTTGCTGGTCACCTTTGGACGCCGAGAAGGCATAGACTCTCTGACCTATGGAGAGGCCAAGGGTCGTAGCACCCAGTGGGTCCAGTGCGATTTCCATCTCTCCCCTGGCTAGCCCAGGCAGGCGGCCTTCCAGCACGCGCACCTCTTCTCGCAGATCAGGGACCGCTTGCAGGTCTCCTCTGGGCCTCTCTGCTTCCGGTAGGACCAGGGTAGGCTGCGGAGAGAGATACATGGTGGATGAGTTGATCAAGAAGGAGCCGTACTTCACGTAGGAAGCAAGGGGCTGGCGCACTGTCTCGTCTATCACCTGCTGAGTGAAGATGAAGGTTGCCCGTTCCAGAGGCTGGTACGCCGTGACCGTGACGTCCATGTCCTGTGGCTGGGCATTGGCCAGTGTGTATCGCAGCGCCGTCTCAGCCAAGGCCTTGGAGTAGATGATGCCCGCCGCCATCAATACCACGGCCAAGAGTACACCGAAGGCTACCAACGCCTGCATGCGCCAGTCGGCACGGCTACGCCTCACCGCCACCAGGGCTGCAAACCGCATTAAACCCGCCAGCTTCATCTCACTCCTCGGTCCTCAGGACCTCATGCACCGGCAATCGAGCCGCCAGAGGGTGTGCCAGCACTATGGCTACTGCAGTCGCTACCATGGTCCCACCGACAGTCAGCAGCACCAGTCCAGTGTTAAAGACCAACTCCATGGGTGGCGTGACAGGGTGTCCCTGAGACGTAAGGCCCATATAGCTCAGGACCCAGCGGCTAACCCATGTCCCCATTCCTAAGCCCCACGCAAGGCCCACCAATCCAACCGTTCCAGCCTCCACTGCCAGCAACCAACCAGTTTGATAGCGAGACAGTCCTATAGCCCGCAGTATTGCAAGCTCCAGCACGGCGCGCCTGAAACCTATCACCGTGTAAAGCATGAATCCAATCAGCATGATCACCAGCAAGGAGTTTTGGGTCACCGCCGCCAGTCTGGGCCATGACCCTCCGGACAGAGGGTCGCCTACAACCTGGGCTACAATCACCTGACGATCCTTGAGGATGGTCTGAGGCGGCAAGAGGCCCTTGATCTCTTTCAGTACTTGCTCTCTCTGACTGTCCTCGCTGACTTTAATCCATAGCTCTCTGGCGTCCAGAGGTCTTGGCAGGAGCATAGCGAGCCTGTAGCGCTGCAACTGGTCCCAGTTCACCACTAGAAAGGCTCCAGAGTCTGGGTAAAGAGTGGGGAAGTACGGCACTGTCTCCTTCACCGAGAATGCCACAGCCTGTGTATCCAGTCTTCCCACCAGCGTCTGACCTGTGGCGAAGTGGCTGCTTCCCACTGCCGGGATAGGCATGGGCCCCGGAGGTATGAATATTCCTTGAGGGGCGTCGCTGATAGGCTTTGTCCAGGAATAGAGGGCGCCCGCTCCACCCGAATGGGCCGCCTCAGCGGTGAAGGCGAGCGTAAGCTGGCTATCTCCATCGTATGGAAGAGTGACCCACCCACCGGAGCTTTCGAACCCGGCGACTAGCTCCTCTTGACCGTGAACGACGGCGCTCACGTCGTCCAGCGCCAGCCATCCGCTGCCGTAGCCGCTACTGGGCACACCACTGATGAAGGCCGCCATTACCTCCAGAGGCGCGACCATCTGAGGCACTGGGGCTTCCAGGTATGCCCAGGAAAAGCTTCCCAGATTCCCCAAGGGCACGTTTTCGTAGTTGCCTTTGGCGTCCCTCAGACGCAAGTACAGGTTATAACCAGGGTGGCTGCTGGACGGGCGCACCCACAGACCTATAGCTTGTGTTTCACTGGGCAAAGCCACCCCTCTGGCCGGGCCGCCGGAACTGTTGAGGGGCGACAGCACCTGCTGCATGTCTTTGCCCGCCAGATCTTGTCTGAACCAGGCGGTAGGAGCCAGATCGGCGGGTTCCACAGCCAGGAGATCATAGGCTACGACCCCTCCGCCAGGAGGGAACATCTTCCCCCTATAGACCAGGGAAACGGCGTCCACCCCTGGCAAGGCCCTTAGTTTCCGCGACATATCTTCCACAGAAACAGCCTGTGGAGCGCTACGCCCCTCTGGAAACTCTGTTACCACATCTCCACCTACTAAGTAGCCGGCCCGGTCGGCGACACTTTTCGCCAATGTAGTCCCAAATACGGCGCCAAAGACCCCCAGGGCCACAGCCTGCATGACCAGCACCGCCAACGACGCATGAATTAATGGGTCACGAGCCATGCGCCTGAATGCGTGAACGACCCAGGCCGTACCCAGGGCGCTGGCCAGGATCGCCAAGAGTCGTAGCAGCCAGGGATACAGCCTCAGACCCAGGATCCCGGCCGCCAGAAGCATCAAGGCGGGAGCCATGACAAGGCTCAAGTCAGCCTGGACGCCTGCGCCAAGGAGTCGTTCAGTGACGAAGCCACCACGGCCTCGTATCTGCCACCAGAGCAGCCCCAGCAAAACAAGGGCCATCAGCTCTATCCCGTAGCGCTGGATAACAGGCGTCCCTCCGGGGCGCCCCCTTTCCTGTAAGAACTGCGCGATTCCTCTCCGGGCGACCCAAAGTCCAGCAGCCAGGAACACCATGATACAGGTAGCCGAGGCCAGGACTGCTGGCAAGAAAACCATTGGGGAAAGCCCCACCGAGCACTGCGCACAGGAGTAGCCTGGGGTCAAGAGAGAGTTCAAGCCCCAGGCCAGAAGCGGGCCTGCCACTGCTGCGGGCACTACCATCACGAAGGCTTCCCCCAGCGCAGTGAGAATGGCGACCTGCAGCGTAGTGGCCCCGCGACTGCGCAGCATCACCGCCTCCGTCCCGCGTTCCGGAGCCACCATCAAGGCCATCAGCGCCAGATAGCACAGAACCACCGTCACCACAAGGAATGCAAAGACGTAAAGAGGCAATCGGGACAGGGCCAGGTCTCGATCATAGGTCTGGAGAAAGCCGTCCAGTCTCGTCAGCAAAAGGGAGCGGGGAAAGACAAGGTTGACGTCTGTCTCCAGAGAAGCCAGCGACTCTTGCAGGCTGTGCGCTGTGCCGGCAGTGAGGTTATCCAGGCCCAGGAAAACGTACCACCAGTAGGTGCCCAAGAGCATGGGATACCGCTCTCCAAACCCGTGGAAGAAGACATCCTGGGTGGTGTAAAGGGGGGCTTCTACGGAGTCCCCATCGGAGAGATTGAATGGCGAAAGGTTCCCCAGCCAGTAGGACTCTTCAGCGTCCAATGGCTGCATTATCCCTACTATCACCACTTCCACCCTTTCCCCTGAGGTTGCACCTGGCGGCACCAGGAACAGCCGCTTACCCGTGCTCCAGCCCATGCGCGTGGCCACCGACTCGCCAATCGCCACTTCCAGCGTCGCCGGCGACTCTGTGGAGTGGATGGGCCACCGGCCCGCTATGATGCGAGCGTGTTCTTCAAAACTCTCCCTGAAGTAGAGGTACGCCCTGGGCGGCCCCAGTGCAGGAGGAACGTCTTCTGGTTGGTTGACGAAGGGCAGGCTTTGGGCTTGCCCACCAGGATATGCCTTCAACGGAAGCCAGCCCAGGCGCTTTTCCATGGCCTTCTGTACTGCCACGCTCAGGTCATGGTAGTCCTGGTACCCCAGAGGGCGGCCTTGCACCACCATCTGCACTGCTCGTTCCTGTTCCGATAGGCGGGTATCCAGTGCGTAGTGAAGCCCAGCCTCCGCCATGGTTCGGGAACGGAGAGCCACCAGCGAGGTGACGGTCACAACGGCCAACACTCCCATACCCAGCGCCAATGCAACCAGCCACGAGGCGAGAAGCCTCCTGCGAGTCAGCCACATCATTAACCGCAAGGCGTGCATCAACTGCCCGCTTCTGTTGACATGGGCGCTATTCTCGCGGTTTGCGGTGGCCGGGTCAACTCCATTCTAAAGTGGCCTATAGCGGCTCAAGTATGCCAGTCCCCTGTCTGATAGCCAGCCCCCACGTGGTTTTGGTGTCTACATCATTATGTCCTGCCGGAGTACCGCGATATCCTGGCATATCCCCCGCGATCGGACACCGCCGAAAGCAGCTTGATATACCCGACGGGCCGATAGTGGCCGGTTGCAGGCAGAGGCGTGCCGTGAGAACCCTGGAGAGACCGAAACCCAATCAACGTACGAACACCGATGCCACCGGCATGCGGATAACCCTGTGCCGCAGGTGCGGAAGCTCTGATGTTGTGAAGTATGGCATTTGCAAGGGGCAGCAGCGGTACTTCTGCATGTCCTGCCAGCGGAAGTTTGCCGACAGCAATGCCTTGCTATACAAGAGGTTTCCTGTGGAGCAAGTGGGGGCTGCTCTTTCTATGTTCTACAGTGGGTTCTCCACCAGAGAGATAGGCCAAAATCTGACCCAGCAATATCAGGTGCCGGCTCCCTCCAAGTCCACTATCTACCGTTGGGTTGCCGCTTACACCAGCGCAGCCCTTCAGTGCAGCCCTGGCGTTCAAGCCATTACGGGTGACGCTTAGGTTGCAGACTCGACCGCAATCACGCTAGGGGGCAAGCGGTACTGGCTTTGGGATGTCATGGATGCCGATACCTGCTACCTGTTAGCTTCTAGGTTGTCTACCACTTGGCAGAGCAGAGATGCGGAGATAGTCTTCCGCCAAGCGCTGGAACTGGCTTGCCACTTGCCCACTACCATCACCTGGGAAAACCAGCGATGCTACAAAGATAGTGTAGAAATGGTCGTTGGTTCCAAGGATAGCTATGTACAATTCCAGGGCGCCGTAGGAGCCACCGGCAGGAATCTCCTGGAGCGCCTCAGAGGGAGCGTCAAGCCGCGTGCGAAACTGGTCCAGCGCCTCCAGAACAGCGGGATGGCCCGGCTTATCGTTGATGGTTGGGCGCTCCACTACAACAACTTCAAGGCCCATGAATCCCTAAACGGGCAAACCCCGGCTGATGCCGCCAAGGCTAAGAGCCCATTCACAAACTGGGAGTCCGTAGCGGCGCGAGGCCCGGGGTGGGATCCTCAATCCATGGAATGCTCATAAGCCGGAGGCGGTGGGCGCATCGGAAACGTAGGTTTTGATTGTTCTCCTCTGGGGAACGATCGCTTTAGCAAACAATGCGGCTACGGCCAAGTACAAGAAACCGCCAAAAGGCCAAAGCTGGGGCCTGAGTGTTTTCCATCGATTACTCCTCGCTGGCCCGACCTTGTAAGATACGGGCTTCCTTAGCCCAGGCAACTGATCAGGCTCCTGTAGTATGGGGTGTGACGGCCTTGCTGAACCACGGTCTCTTCCAACCCAGGGCGAACCTGCCTGTCACACCCATATCCAAGATACAAGGGCGAACGTAGGCTACCCTAATCAAACTGAACCGAAGCCGAAAAGCAGAGGCGTCCCAGGCAAGCTATCCCAACCGCCGACATTGCTGAACGTGGAACGGAAAGCTTACAATAGTTGGATTCAGGCAAAAGAAAGAAAGCAATGCCCAACGAGCCAGAACCCCTCAAGCCCAGCCCTGCAGTCTCCACAAGGGCAAACGGCAGAGGTACTATCAATCCCGCCCCTCCGGCGTCACCCAGAATTGTGGGGAACGGGGCCCCTGCAAACGCAGTGACAGATAGGCCTACTGCTGGCACCAAGGTGGGAACCTTCTACTCCCTGCGATTTCTAAACTACCGATTGCTATGGATCGGGACTCTGTTCACCAGCGCCGGCCTCTGGATCCAGCAGACCACGCTGGGGTGGGTTGTATACGACATGACCGGCTCAAGCACACTTTTGGGAGCCATCAGTGCTGCGGGAGCCGTTCCCATGTTGCTTTTGATGCCTCTTGCGGGAGTAGCAGCCGACCGCCTGAACCGCAAGCTTATCATGCTGGTCAGCCAACTAGCCCTCTTCCTGTTCACTGTCATCCTGGGCGTGATGCTTGCCATGGACCTCGTTTCGACCTGGCATCTTTTCGTATTCATCTTTCTGGTCAGCCTAGCCCAGGTGTTTAACCAGCCAGTGCGACAGACGGTAGTCTTTGACCTGGTGCCTCGTGTGGCGATCCCAAATGCTGTTGCCCTGAACAGCGCAGGGTTCAACGCCACCAGGGCCCTGGGACCTAGCGTCGCGGGATTCCTAATCTTGCTGTTCGGGCCGGCTGGAAACTTTTTCGTTCAGAGTGTCGCCTACTTTGCAGTGGTCGTCGTTGTCTTGCTCATGACCTTTCCCCCAACCAGAGGAAACACCGGCAGGGTCTCCGTAGCAACAAACCTTGCAGAGGGCTTTCAATACGTAGCCCGTGAGCCCACCGTGCGAATGCTCATGCTATTGGCCTTTATCCCGCCGATACTGGTTATGCCAGCCTTCATGACCCTGATGCCTGTGTTTGCCAAAGATGTTTTCCACAGCGGGCCGGCAGGGTTGGGACTGCTTCTGTCCGCCAACGGAGTCGGCGGGCTACTGGGAGCCCTGTTCACAGCGTCGCTGGGGCGTTTCGAGAACCGAGGGATGCTGTTGCTTTTCGCGCTGCTGGGCGTCGGCCTGTCCGGGATAGGATTTGCTTTCTCATCGTCGATGGAGATAGCGTTGCCGCTGCTGGCGGTGTCAGGCTTTTGCGGCATGGTCTACATGACCACCAACCAGACTGTACTTCAGTTGTTGGTCCCCGACCATATCCGCGGCAGAGTGACCAGCATTCTCATGTTGGGTATGGGCCTCATGCCTCTGGGCGGCCTCCTGGCCGGAGCCGGAGCGGATGTCACCGGGGCACCCGAGATGGTGGCCTTGCTCTCAAGCGCCACGGTGTTGCTGGTAGCGTTGATGGCCGTGTTCATGCCTCGCGTGCGGGCTCTACGCCTGAGTGAGCTAAACCAAAGCACTTCAGGCCAACGCCCAACGGCTGGCGCGTAACCCCACAACACGTTCATATCCACTGTGAACTGACCTCCAAGTCAGCCACAGTCTTGCCTTGGAAAACACAGGCGGCTATAGTACCTCCATTATGATTCCGACAGGGGCATTAGAAGACATCCGGGTCCTGGACCTGAGCCAGGGAATAGCGGGGCCGTTGTGCGCCAAGATACTGGGGGACTTCGGCGCAGAAGTCATCAAAGTGGAGCCGCTGGCCGGCGAGCCAGGCAGGCGGATGGGCCCCTTCTTCCACGACGACCCAGACCCGGAGAAAAGCGCCTTCTTCCTCTTGCTGAACTTGAACAAGAGGGGCGTCACCCTCAACCTGGAGACGCCCAAAGGCGGAAGCATGTTCAAAGAGCTGGTGAAGAAGGCGCAGGTGGTGGTGGAGAGCTTCCCGCCGGACTATCTGGCGTCCCTGGGCCTGGACTACGAAAACCTGGAGAAAATCAATCCGGGCATAGTAGTGACCTCCATCACCCCATTCGGACAGAGCGGTCCGTACAGCCACTACAAGAGCGAGGAGATAGTCGCATATGCCACGAGTGGACTCATGAGCGTCAGCGGCACAGCGAACCAGGAACCGCTGAAGCACGGCGGGTTCCAGTCGCAGTACGAGGCCGGCCTCAACGGCGCCCTAGCCACTGCTTACACGCTGTTGCTGCGGGACATGACAGGCCAGGGCCAGCACGTGGACGTCTCCATTCAAGAGGTGGTGGCCTCCACCCTGGTGACAGACCACTATTTCTATAGCTGGGCAGGCGACGTCCGGGGACGCCAGCCTGCGGGCGGATCCAGCGTGGGTTACATCACGCCGTGCAAGGACGGCTACTTCGTCATGCAAATGGGCGGACAACGGACCACATGGGACGACATAGTGGAATTTCTGGGCAGGGAAGAGCTGAAAGAGCCTCGCTTTTCCGATCCCAACCAGCGCATTATCAACTCTGCGGAGATGGACAAGATAGTCCTAGAAGCTGTGAAGGACCGCACCAAGGCTGATCTGTTTCGCTCAGGCGCAGGGGAGCACCGCCTACTCTTGGGCATAGACCAGACGCCGGAGGACCTGGCCAACTGTCCACAACTGGAGTCCAGAGAGTTTTTCCAGGAAATTGAGCACCCTATCATAGGTAAGACAAGGGTGCCATTCCGCCTGTTCGGCATGACAGCGACGCCAGCCAGCTACCGGACGCCTGCCCCGCTCCTGGGCCAGCACAACGCTGAGGTCTATGGACGACTCCTGGGCTACTCTAAAGAAGGCCTGGTGAGGCTCAAGGAGACTGGCATCATCTAGAGTCGCGGGGAAGGAGAAGGGAAGCACCTCATGGCAAAGCTGCCGCTGGAAGGCATCCGGGTCGTGGACTCCACCTACATTGTTGCTCTGCCATACGCCGCCAGCCTTCTGGCGGACATGGGAGCCGAGGTCATCAAACTGGAAGGGCCCAGCCATCCCGATGGGACGCGCGGGGGCGGTGGAGGTGCCAGCACTTTCGCCGACAACGATCCTGGTGAGAAGCCATGGAACCGTGCCACCCTCTATCACTCCGTCAACCGAGGAAAGAAGTCGCTTACCCTAGACTTGAACACGCCGGAAGGCCTTGAGGCATTGAAAGACCTCCTCAAGGTCAGCGACATCTTCATGGAGAACTTCACGCCCAGGGTCACGCGCCGGTGGGGGCTGGACTACCCCAACTTGAAAAAGCTCAAGCCAGACATCATCATGGTATCCAACACCGGCTTTGGCCACGGCAATGGTCCCTACTCGGAGTATCCGGCGCAGGCTAACTCGCTGGAGGCCACGCACGGCCTGACTCATATCACCAGCTACATTGGTAGCCCACCCATGAAAGCGGCATCGTCGTACTACGCCGACTTCCTGGCTTGTTGGGCTGCGTTGCTGGGGGTAGCGTTGGCCCTGCGCTACAGGAACCGCACAGGAAAGGGCCAGTGGATTGACGTCGGCATGTACCAACTCGGGTGCTTCTGCACGAGCGAGTTCATCATGGACTGGATTGCCAACAGCCGCTTGCCGGAGCGCATCGGCAACCGGCACCCATGGCGAGCGCCGCAAGGATGCTACCCCTGCGCCGGGCAAGACCAGTGGTGCGTGGTCTCCTGCGGCGACGATGAGGAGTGGGCGGCCCTGTGCCAGGCTATGGGACAGCCGGCGCTGGCCCAGGACCCGCGCTTCAGCAATGTGCTGGGCCGGCAACAGCACCACGACGAGTTGGATGGCATCATCGCCGAGTGGACACGAGGCTTGGACAAGTTTGAGATCACGGAGCGCCTTCAAGGGGCGGGCGTGCCTTCCGGCCCAGTGATGGATGGCAGAGACCTGTCCCTGAACAAGCACCTGTGGGCCCACGGCTTTTTTGAGCCTGTCCGCTTTCCTCCCGAGAGCGGCATGGGAGAAAGGGTCTACATAGGACGTCCGTGGCATCTGAGCAAGACGCCAGTCTCCATTCAGAGGCCGTCCGCCAACCTGGGCGCCCACAATCGGGAAGTCCTGGCTGATATCCTGGGATACACGGAAGAGCAACTACGAACCCTGGAGGAGAAGAGCATCATAGGCGAAAAGCCTCTGGTTGAACGTGCAGGCTCCACTCTATCCCCCCAGGAACTGGTGCGCCTGGGCCGCCTGGCCTACTACGATCCCGACTACCAAGAGAAGATGCAGTCCATGCTGTCCCAGCATGAGGGCAGCCTTGACGAGAAGAAAGGCATCCCTTAGTCTGAAGTCTGTATCGTCCGCCCATGAGGGCCCGTAGCTCAGTGGTAGAGCGGTCGGCTCATAACCGATTGGTCGCAGGTTCGATCCCTGCCGGGCCCACCACCTTAGAATTACCCACTAAGGCTGTTTGGCAGAGCAGTTGTACCTGGATACGTTTTTAACTACGCGGCACAGTCAGGTGGGATTCGTTTCTGCCGTTATGTCTATCTATTGAAGCTAGGCCATAGCTGAGCGAAGTATTTTTTCTGAAGAAACGAATCCGAAGTTCGTCGTGGGAGAAGCCTGGCGTGGATTGCACGGCCTAGAGAAGCGGGATATTGCAATGTGAAGGTCACGACAAGATGATAGGCGCATGGGAAGGGCTTGGGATAGGGGGAGGTGGCAGGGTAAGGCATATCCGAGGCCAGGGACGGCCTGATAGGGAACTCCAAAGATAGCGTAAGCATGAGAACAGATAGCGTTACCGAGTTCACTGAGGGGATGAGACATTGCTGCCTCCGTGCCGCCACTCCACCACCCAAAAAGCGGCTGACACTGGTGAAGCCCAAGCCTTGACAATGGAGTGCTAAGATGAGGATAATACGTCTACGATGCGTCTTAGTAGTAGTGTTGGCTACATACACCCAGCACAAGTGGAGTCTGGACGATCACCCAGAAACCTGGAGGCGCCAAAGCTGTGATTGCGCTCCCTGATGGTGCGCTTGGGCCTCTGGAAACTGAGATCATGGAGGCCGTCTGGGCCGGTGAGTCCGTCACCACGCGAGATGTTCATCAACATCTCCTCCTGCGCCGAGACATCGCCTACACCACTGTAATGACCGTCATGGGAATCCTGACGCGCAAGGGTTTGCTGGAGCGGCGTATGGAGGGTAGGGCATACCTTTACCGGGCAACCATGACCCAAGAGGAAGTTACGCGTTCACACGTGGCAAAGGTGATAGGCCCTCTGCTGGACCGGTTCACAGAACCAGCCATCAGCTATCTACTCGGCAAGCTGAACACCATTGACAGCGAGAAGCTGGTTGAGTTGGAGGCAGAGGTGGCAAGATTACGGCACCGTGCTACCCATTCAGAGCCTTCCACAGTGAAGGGCCTGACTGATGGAGAGGATGACCCTCATGAGCCAAGTGCTGGGTAACGTTCCTGCCATCGTGACGGAAAGTGCGGTTGAGTCCGCACTGCTGTGGGTACTGGTGCTGGCATACATTCGCTGCTTCAATGTCAAATACCCCGCCATTCGTGCGGCGGCGTTTCTCCTTCCGCTCATTATCCCTGTGGCGCTGACCACCACGTTTCATGTGCTTCTTCCTCAGCGGCCAAGTGAAGTGAATTATTTCAAGTTCTTGGAAACCCCGATAGATGGCTATACGGCAGGGCCATTCTCCATATGGCTTCTTTTCCTTGTGGCCGAAGCAGTAGGAGTAGCAGCCTCTGTCGTCCTTTTGTGCCGGCAGTGGCGGACCTGGACGCAAGCGCGTTCAATGTGGCAGCAGCAACAACAGCAAGAGACGCCGTTGCATCGCAGGTGTAACGCCGTGCTGAAGCACCTAGTCGCAAGGTTCGACTGTCCCGCTCCAAGGCTTGTCTTGACGGACAGTGGCAATCCTGGAAGCCTGGCACTTGGCAGGTGTGGCTATATCTTTGTGCCAGTGACCATAGCGGTGCAACTGGACAACGAGGAGCTAGAGGCGCTGTTTGCGCACGAAATTGGCCACATAGCCAAGAGAGATGGGCTTGTAGGGCTAGTAGCCAAGATATGCCGCAACTTGATGCTATTCAATCCACTGGCTTACATAGTGTTATCCAAGTTAGAGAATGAGCAAGAGAAGGCGGCGGACGAGCTTGCTCTGAAGCTGGGATGTACTCGACTGGGCTTAGCCTCTTGTCTGCTGAAGTCGTATCGGTTGGGAGACCAGCGCATAGGCTTGCCAGTGACCGCCTTGCTCAACCGTGAGATTGAGATCGAAAGGCGGATACGTAGGTTGCTAGATGGCGGGAAGGAGCAAACGCCGGCTAGGTTTTCCTGGCCAGCGTTAGGTATTCTTGCCGGCGTGGCCACCTCAGGCCTGGCCCTGCTGGTATGAGCTTTTTTTGTGACACTACCTACTAATCACATTAGTACAGGAGGAGAATAGTGAGTACCAAAGTCCGGTGCAAATGGATAGCTTTGGCTTCGTTGTTTCTGGTGGTGGGGATGCTGGCAGCAGCCTGTAGTGGGGCTACGGGTCCCCAGGGTCCAGCGGGAGAGCGTGGAGCGGCAGGTCCTCAGGGTCCAACAGGCCCAGCGGGGGAGCGCGGAGCCACTGGCCCTCAAGGTCCAGCCGGCTCAGCGGGAGAGCGTGGAGCTACTGGCCCTCAAGGCACTCAGGGGGCAACCGGCGTAGCGGGTGCCCAGGGGCCTGCGGGCGCAGTGGTTGAGACCAACAACCTGGTAGCGGCCAAAGTCTCGGTGCCGCCGGTGATCGACGGTTCCATTGACCCCGTCTGGCTAACGGCACAGCCGCTAGTGCTCCGAGTGGAGAATGGAGACCACTTGAACGCTGGGGCCACCACGATGGAGATTCGCGCTCTGCACACCACAGACTCCGTTTACTTCCTTACTCGCTGGGTGGATCCCACCGAGTCGAATCGGAGGGCGCCATGGCAAAAGCAGGCAGACGGCTCCTGGAAAAAGCTGTCCACCAGCACCACTCACCAGGAAAACGTCTACTACGAAGACAAGATGGCCTGGATATGGAGCTTCATTGAGCCCGGCAAGGCCATCACCGGCTTCGACAAGGTTGGCTGCACCGCCACATGCCACGCTGGCGAGAGCCCAGCCAACAGTGGCTACGGCAGCAAATACACTCCCAAAGAAGGGGAGATGGGAGACCTATGGCATTGGAAAGGCGTTCGGACGAACCCAGTGGGGCAGTCCGACGACCAGTATGTGGACAGCGCCCGGTACGACGCAACCAAGGCAGTGGAGGCCGGACGGCACTCCGACCCGAAGACTGGTGGCGGCTACACCGATAACCAGACTGCGGACAAGAAGTTGCCGGCGTTCGGGCTGGCCAGCAACAAGCCTGCCCCTCCCTACTGGATACAAGATAGCGAGAAAGTAGCGTTCGACGACAGCAAGTACAAAGCTAGCGACGAGATACCAGGAATAGTCGTTGCGCCATTCACAGGAGACCGGGCAAACATTGCCGCCAAAGGTGTGTGGAAAGACGGAGCATGGACGGTGGAGTGGTCCAGGAAACTCACCACCGGCTCTGCATTCGACGTACAGTTCTCTGACATCACCAAGGCCTACTACTTTGGCGTAGCGGTGTTCGACAACACCCAGGTAAACCACGCGTGGAGTCCAGGGGCGTATAAGCTGACTTTTGGGCCGGCGCTGGCAGCTCCAAAGTCGCCTCCAACGATTCCCGCAAACCACGCAGGGCGGACTACCTGCGCCATGTGCCACAGCACCGGAGTAGGTGGAGCGCCGAAGTTCCCGACGGCGCCTGACCACGCCATCATTGTTGACTCCCTGAAAGCTTGCTCAGCCTGCCACAAACCAGGCTTCTAGCGCCAATCACACAATCTGCCCCAGGGAGTCGTTTGCCAATGGGCGCGATAGCTGTCGCGCCCATTGGCGCATTCTGCGAGCAGCGCTCAGGAAAAGGGAAGCAGACCCGCCTGGCTTCCGTCAGTCCACGCATCACCCCGTCCGCCAAGTGAGCAAGCCCATACGGCGTACTGGCGCTCCACCGAGAAGGAAGCCGTCGGACGTCTCCTCCAAGAGGTCGCGCATAACTGCCTCCAGACGTTGGTCTTGCGGCGTGCCTGGATTGACGTAGAGGCGGCGTCGGAACTCGTCCAGGGCGTTATCCCAGGTCTCGTAGTCGTAGCGTGCAGAGGCCTCCAGCATCTCAAGGTCGGGGTATATGTCCATCTCCCAGAGGATGGGGAGAAGCTCGCGAAGGCCAGGCAGGTTGATGCGCTCCTCCTGATGCACCCGCTGCCAAAGGGGAGCCAGATGGGACTGGGGCGAGTCCATGTACATCAGGATAAAAACGCGCTGCGTGGCGTGGGCGTGCAGCTTGCGAACGAATTGTCCCACGTCTTCGACGCCGTAGAGGACGTGAGAGCAGAGGACCAGGTCGGCTGGAGGGACGTCGGCCTCCTCCCAAGTGGAGTGGACGATGACTATGTTGCGGATGCCCGCAGCCCTGGCACCCTGGCGAAGCACGTCCACCATGCTGGAAGAAGGCTCAACGACTGTGACCTGCCGGCAATGAAAGGCCAAGGGAAGAGCATATCGCCCACCCCCGCCACCGACGTCCAGGATGGTGGCCTCGGGTTGAACCTCCCGCGCCAGGCGATTGAGCACAGCATCGTCTGTGCGGCGAGGGTCGGCCTGGAAACTGGGTGCGAAGGGCCGCCAGAAGTCGGCGGGCTCACGGCCACCCTGGGCGCGAATGGACTGGGCGTGGTGGGATTTGACCTGGCGTTTCCAGAGTTCGATGGCGGACATGCGGACTCTCCTAGCGTGCTAATGGGTTGTTAATCCCGTTCACTTCCTTCGACAAGCTCAGGATGAACGGGCCTCAGCACAGGCCTGATCTCGGCTACGGGCCGTAGCGGGTGAGTTTGCCGGCGTGGGCCAGGGCCAGGAGCATGAGGTGCATGGCGGGAAAGGTGCCCAGGGAGCCGGCGGCACAAGCGCGCTCGTTGAAGGCGGAGACGCCGTCGCCCCTGGTGAGCTTGGAACGCAGGAGCACGGGCACAGGCTGCCAGCCGTGGGATGCCATGATGGCGGGAGTGGCGTGGTCTCCAGCTACGATGAAGACGTCCGGGTCAAGCTCCAGCAACCTGGGGATACGGGCGTCCAGGTCCTCCAGGGTCTTGACCTTGGCTTCGAAATTGCCGTCCTCACCTGCGGCGTCGGCGGGCTTGTAGTGGATGTAGAAGAAGTCGTGCTCCTGGTAGTGCTTTTCCAGGGTCGTTATTTCGTCGTCGAAAGTAGCGCCTGTGGGGATGACCTTCATGCCAACCACGTGGGAGAGACCGCGGTACATGGGGTACGCAGCGATGGCGGCGGGATTCAGCTTGTAGGCGTCCGCCATAGAAGGAAAATCGGGGAGCTTGGAAAAGCCGCGGAGCATGAGCATGTTGGCGCGCGGCTGGTCGCTGAGCAGTTTCCGGGCCTGGGCGATGAACTGGTTGGTAGCGTCGGCGGCCTTTTGGGCGTCTGGAGCGATAGCATTCACGGTCATGGGCGCAGCGCCCACGCGCTGTGGGTCGGTCTCGGTGAGCTGGTCGCTGAGGCCTTTGCCCCGCATGATGAGGACAAAGCGGTAGTCGCGGACGGGCAGCACGGAAAGCTCTACGCCAGGCACCTTGATGGTATCGAGAAGCTGGCACAGGGGACGGCTTTCATTGGAGGGGATGCGCCCTGCGCGGCGGTCGGTCAGGAGGCCGTTGGCGTCCACGGTGCAGAAGTTGCCGCGGGCAGCGACGTCGCCATCCTTGATGGGCGCGTCTATGCCGAGGGCTTCGAGTACGCCGCGGCCAATGAAGTATTTGAGGGGGTCATAGCCGAAGAGGGCGAGGTGCCCAGGGCCGCTGCCGGGAGCGATGCCGGGAAGGACAGGGACAGTCCTGCCGCCGGAGGACTCGCGGGCCAGGCGGTCGAGGTTGGGCAGGTGCGCGGTCTCCAGTTCTGAGCGGCCAGTATCAGGGTGAGGCGCACCGCCAAGGCCGTCGGAGACCAGCATAACGATCTTGGATGGGGTAGGTTCGACGATATCGGCCAGGGCTGGGAAGTCGATCATGCACGATCCTTGCTGAGGAGAGTGGCGATGCCGGGCAGTTCGCGACCTTCCAGGAACTCCAGGGAAGCGCCACCGCCCATGGAGACGTGGTTCATGCTATTGGCCAGGCCCATTTCCTGGACGGCCTCCGCTGTGGAGCCACCGCCCACGACGGTGATGGCGCCATTGAGGTCGGCAAGGGTCTCGGCGACAGCCCTGGTGCCGGCGGAGAAAGGCTCGTACTCGTAGACGCCCATGGGACCGTTCCACAGGACCGTGCGGCACTCGTGGAGCCCTTCCGCGAAGGCGGCTACAGTGGCGGGGCCGATGTCCATGATGTAGGCACCGTTCGGCACCCTGTCCGCAGGCACGGTCTTATGAGGAGCGTGAGCGGCAAAGGCGTCGGTCACCACGACGTCCAGAGGGAGATAGGCTGCAACGCCAAGGGAACGAGCGTTGTCCAGGATGTCGCGCGCGAGGCCGATGCGCTCCTCCTCCACCATGGAGCGCCCAGTGCCGTAGCCCTGGGCCCGCAGGAACGTGGTAGCCATGCCGCCACCTATGAACAGGCGATTCACCAGTTGGAGGAGGTTCTTGAGAGCTTGTATCTTGTCGCTCACCTTGGCGCCGCCCATTACTGCGCCCAGGGGGCGGGCCGGGTTATCCAGCGTAGCGCTCAGCATCTTGAGCTCACGCTCCATCTGAAGGCCAGCGACGGCGGGGAGGTAATGGGCGATGGCCTCGACAGAGGCATGGGCTCGGTGAGACACCCCGAAGGCGTCGTTGACATACACGTCGCCCAGAGACGCCAGGGCCTTGGCAAACTCGTGGTCGTTCTTCTCTTCGCGTGGATCGAAACGCAGGTTCTCCAGAAGGAGCACCTCGCCGGGCTCCAGTTCGGCGGCAGCCTCCTGAACCTGAGGGCCAACACAGCTCCTCACGTAGACGATGGGCTCTCCGAGAAGCTCCTGGAGGCGGAGCGCCACCGGCGCCAGGCGAAGCTCCTTCACCACTTTGCCATTGGGCCTGTCCAGGTGAGAGCAGAGCACAATGCGCGCGCCTCGCTTCTTGAGATACCTCAAGGTGGGGAGCACAGCCTGGATACGGCTATCGTCGGAGATAACAGGGGTACTAGGAACAGAAGTCGTGGGAACGAAAGGAACGTTGAGATCGGCCCGAACTACTACCCGCTTCCCCGAGACGTCTATGTCCCGAAGAGTCTTCTTTTTCCTCAAGAGAGTGCTCCTTATTCAGGATTGTGATGCGGCCTTAACGGGCCTTGACGATGCCCAACTCTGTTTCCGTGGGAGGTAGGCACGGCGGACAGTTTACGACGTCTGCTCCCGTAATGCCAGCCACCTAGCCACTCCGGCCAAGCCGGCTCGGCCCTGGGGCGTCAATTCAGCCCCGTCCAGACATCCGACTGCCTCGTCGAAGAGATGCTGAGCAGTAGCCTGAGCGCTGGCCCTGGCGTCCATACAATCCAGGATGGCAACCACCCGCTCCAGGTCCGGCGCCTCCAGCACGCGCTTGAAGAAAAGCGCGCCCAGTTCCCGCTTCAAGGCCGTTGTCCCGTGGGCAAGAGTATAGATTACAGGAAAACCCTTCTTTTTGTTAAGAGCGTCCAGGCCCTGGGCTTTGCCAGAAAAAGGCTGACCCCACAACATCTGGATGTCCTCCTGTAGTTGGAAGGCCGTGCCCAGATTCTCCCCGAATCGGCGGAAGCATTCCTCAGTATTTTTAGAAGAGGAAGCGCCCGTTGCCGCTCCCACCTCACAGGCACACCCCAACAGAGCACCCACCTTAGCCCGGCACATGTCTACGTAGTCGCCTGGAGTTATGTCTAGTCGTTCCTGGTACACCATCTCCTGATGAAGTCCCTCCAGCATGCGCAGGCAAGCCGTGTCCAGAGCCTGGAGAGCCTTCAAGGAACCGGCAGGAGGCATCCCCTGAGAGTCTCCGAGCATCAGAGCCAGCCGACCCAGGGCGTGGAAGCCGTCGCCCGCGTTGATGGCCTGGGCAGGTCCCCATACCCACCATACTGTGGGGCGACCATGCCGCTCCTGGACGCCTTCCTGGATGTCCACGTGGACCTGCGTGAACTGGTACAACAACTCCACGGCTGCTGCTGCAGGGACTGCCCTAAGTGCATCGCCTCCGGCAGCCTGGGCGGCCAGGAGACACAGGCCAGCGTGCAACCGCGCATGTCGCAGCGGCTCTTCCAAGGGAGCGCCTCTCTCGTCCCGCCAGCCAAGCTGGTACTCCATCAGGCGGTACAGAGGCGAGGTGTGACTAGAGAACAAACTACGCAGGAACGTGTCCACTTTTGGGAGGTCACTATGAATAGAATTGGGCTCCATGATCCCTCTCAACGCCTCTGCTTTAGAAGACATGTCCGCCGGAGCGGTCCTCCACCATTCCAGGGTAAACGCTACGGATGGAATCGACGGAAACCGCACCTTGACGCAGCACCATGACCACGGGCCCAGTAGCATCCACGATAGTAGACTGAACGCCATGTGGTATGCCGCCGCCTTTTATTACCAGGTCAACGTCGTCGCCAAGCTGGCGCCAGACTTCCTGGGCAGTGGAAGCCGGAGGCTGGCCGGAGCGGTTGGCGCTGGTGCCCGTTATGGGGCGCCCCAGCCCGCGAGCCAGCGCGATGGGCACAGGATGGTCTGGGACGCGCAGGGCCACAGTGTCACGGCCTCCTGTCACCAGGTCTGGGACCGCACGGGAGCGGAGCACGACTATAGTGAGCGCGCCGGGCCAGAAGCGGTTGGCCAGAAGCATGACGTCATCTGTAACATTGCGCGACACCTGGGAAAGGTCGGAAACGCCAGCCATGAGAAGGGGCAGCCCCATTTCCTGTGGTCTGCCTTTGATGTCTATCACGCGCTGGACTGCGGAAAGGGATGAAAAGTCGGCACCCAGGCCATACAAGGTATCGGTTGGGAAGGCGACTACGCCGCCTTTGCAGAGCAAGGCCACTCCAGCCTCCACCTGCTGCCGCAACCTAGTGGGTAGATGAGAAGCAGCGCTCATGGTTATTGGAACGGCTCTGGAATCAGACCTGGCCATCTCCGACCGTTGGCGACTTTCTCTCAAGTCTAGTTTGTAGCCGTTGGAAAGGTGGAATCTATCTCGTCCGCCTCACCACCCAAAAGCAAAGAGAACCCTTCTTCCGAACCTTGACTGAGTATACCATAGGTGCTACGCTCGACCCATCGAACGCCTATGAGTCAAGAGGGAGGCTCAACCGGCATGGAAAAGGACATCTCTCCAGCAAGCCGGAGGGTGGCCACCAGCGACGACGTAGAGGTTTCCACATATCTTGAAATAGCCAAGGAGAAGGGCGGGCAACAGCCTCTGCCAGCAGAAGCCGGCAAGGCCGAAGCGGAGGCGGTGGTCATCATAGATTTTGGATCGCAGTACAGCCGGCTTATCGCGCGTAGAGTGCGCGAGTGCCAGGTCTACTGCGAGATAGTTCCTCCCACGGCATCGTGGGAAAGCGTATCCCACCTCAAGCCCAAAGGGGTCATCCTTTCCGGCGGGCCTGCCAGTGTGTATGAGCCTAACGCTCCTCTGGCGCCCATGTGGGTATACGAACGCCACCTGCCGGTGCTGGGCATATGCTATGGGATGCAGGTGCTAGCCCACCAGCTCGGCGGCAAGGTAGTTCCAGCCGCCAGCAGGGAGTACGGGCACGCCATCCTGAACCAGAACGCCCAGGGGCATCCTATCTTCGCTGGGTTGCCAGCCAGCATTCCCGTCTGGATGAGCCATGGGGATCGCATCGCCGAGCTTCCCGCCGGGTTCCGGTCTCTGGCGTATACAGACAATTCACCAGTTGCCGCTATGGGCAGCGACGGGGTAATCGGTCTCCAGTTCCACCCTGAAGTAGCGCACACGCCCCAAGGAAAGGAGTTGCTGGCCAACTTCCTGCTCAAGATATGCGGCTGCCAGGGCACTTGGACTCCAGAGAACTTCGTAAGCCAGACCATAGCTCGCATCCGGGAGCAGGTGGGCAGCGGGAAAGTCATATGCGCCCTCTCCGGTGGCGTGGACTCCGCTGTGGCAGCAGTGCTGATCCACCAGGCCATTGGAAGCCAGCTCACGTGCATCTTCGTCAATAACGGCCTGCTGCGGCGGGAAGAGCCAGAGCGAGTGCTAGACGTTTTTGGCCGCAACCTCCAACTGAACCTGTTGTATGTGGATGCACAGGATAGGTTCCTGCGCCGTTTGAAGAGCGTCACCGACCCGGAGGAGAAGCGGAAGATCATAGGAGAGGAGTTCATACGGGTATTCGAGGACGAAGCTGCCGAACGCCTGGGACACGTGGACTTCCTGGCCCAGGGGACGCTGTACCCCGATGTCATCGAGAGTCAGACTGCCGAAAACCCCGCGTCGGCCAAGATCAAGACGCACCATAACGTGGGTGGACTACCTACGAATATGGCCCTCAAGCTGGTGGAACCCCTGCGGTACCTGTTCAAGGATGAGGTACGCAACGTGGGCCTTGCCTTGGGACTGCCAGAAGACATGGTATTCCGCCAGCCTTTCCCAGGGCCTGGGCTAGCCATCCGCATCCTGGGTGAGATCACGCCGGAGAAGCTGGATGTACTGCGGGCATGCGACTGGATAGTGATGGACGAGATAAAGTCGGCCAACCTGTACCGCCAGTTATGGCAGAGTTTTGCCGTCCTCACCGACGCCCGGAGCGTAGGCGTCATGGGCGACTTCAGGACGTACGGGTACGTAGTAGCTGTACGCGCCGTAACCAGCCAAGACGCCATGACAGCAGACTGGGCACGGCTCCCATACGAAGTACTGGAAAAGATATCCAGCCGTATCGTCAACGAGGTGCCTCAAGTCAACCGAGTTGTGTATGACATCACCAGCAAACCTCCAGGCACAATCGAGTGGGAGTAAGCAGACGTAATAAAGAGCCCACCTGGCCTATCCTGAGCGAAAAACAGTACACACTACAGCGTATCCCCCTTGACGGGGAAAGGAAAAAGGTATATGTTGTAGTATACAACAACAAGGCATGAGGTAAACGTGTCAGAGGACGTAGAGGGACACATAACAGTCAACGAAGCGGCCAAAAAGATTGGCCGATCCACGGAGCAGGTGCGCCGCTATCTGCGGGAGGGAAAACTCCCAGGCAAACGCGTTGGCGGCCAATGGTTCATCCGTGAGACGGCAGTATTGTACCTGACTAGGCGGGACGAGATGAGCCATATGATCGGAAGCGAGTCCAGTAACACAGGAGATTTCTCTGGCGCAGATGCCATAGAGCGCATGGAACTCTTTGAACGCATCAATCGCAGGCGCGAAGACATACGCAGGCGTTGGGAAGCAAGGGGCATTGCGGTAGACGCGGCAGAGCTTGTGCGTGAAATCAGAGAAGAGGAACGCTAGCTGTGTCACTCCACTGCGTAGATGCCAGCGTAGTGGTGGCCTGGCTGGTACCCAGCCAGCGCTCTGCACCGGTGGAAGACATCTGGCTGGGATACACTAAAGGCAAAGAGGAGTTCGTGGCTCCGCCCTTGCTCCCTGCGGAAGCCCTCTCCGCCATCAGACGACTGGAGTCACGGGGCTTGCTGTCCCAAGAGGAAGCCACAGGCCTAGTGGAAGATTTCCTATCGTTGCCAATATTCATGCCGTCGCCTGCAGGGCTGTACGAGCGCGCATATGACCTTGCTGCACAGTACCGTCGTTCGACGGTGTACGACACATGCTACTTGGCCCTGGCGGAAATGCTGGGTTGCGAACTCCTGACCCTGGACCATGGGCTATATAATGCGGCAAAGAGCGATTTTGCCACTGTCAAATTGGTAGAGTGATGAACGTCCTCGTAGTAGGGTCCGGCGCCAGAGAGCACGCCATAGCCTGGAAGCTCAAACAGAGCCCCAAGGTAAGCGCCTTGTACGTGGCACCGGGCAACGCCGGCACTGCATCGCTGGCTACCAACCTGCCAATCGACGCTACAGACATTCCAGGCCTGGTTTCCGCCGCACGCCAAAACCACATAGATCTGACCTTTGTAGGACCGGAGATTCCACTGGCCCAAGGCATTGTAGACCAGTTCACGCGAGAGAAGCTGCCGATCTTCGGCCCCAGCCAGGCTGCCGCTCAGATCGAAGCCAGCAAAGCCTTCGCCAAAGAGTTCATGCGACGCCACGGCATTCCTTGTGCTCGGAGTACGACCTTCGACTCCTTCGACGAAGCCAAGCGCTTCCTGCAACGTCAGGATATGCCCGTAGTGGTCAAAGCCGACGGCTTGGCTGCGGGTAAAGGTGTGACCGTAGCACACACGCGAGCAGAGGCTCTGGCCGCCATAGAGGCGTGCATGGTAGAACGCGCCTTTGGGGAATCGGGAAACAAGGTGGTGTTGGAGGAGTTCCTGGAAGGTCAGGAAGTAAGCGTCTTTGCATTCACCGACGGCGCTAACCTATCGCCTCTGGTCGCCGCCTGCGACTACAAGCGCGTGGGTGACGGCGACCAAGGCCCGAACACAGGAGGCATGGGTAGCTACAGCCCGCCGGAGTTCTGGAACCCTGCAATGGCCGAGGAGGCGGAGGCAAGGATATTCCGTCCAACCGTCTTGGGCCTGGCTGAAGAAGGTAGACCTTACCGTGGCGTGCTGTACGGCGGACTGATGCTCACACGCCAAGGTCTAAAGGTGATCGAGTTCAACGCCAGGCTGGGCGATCCGGAGACGCAGGTGATCCTGCCCCGTCTGCAAACGGACCTTATGGATATAGTGCAGGCTGTGCTTGAAGGAGACGTAACCAAGGCACAGGTACGTTGGGGCAGAGACGCGTGCGTAGGTATAGTAATGGCCTCGGGGGGCTACCCAGGACACTACGCCACCGGATTTCCAATCCAAGGCCTGGACGGAGTGGGAGATGAAGCCCTGGTTTTCCACGGTGGAACCAAGGTATCGGACTCTAAGGCGACCACCAGCGGTGGCCGCGTGCTTACAGTGGTGGGCAGAGCGAGTAATATAGCCCAGGCCAGGGAGAATGCGTACGCCTCCGCAGAGCGCATTCATTTCGAGGGGGCTTTCTACCGCCGCGATATTGCGCTCCGCCCTATCAAGGTCGGAGCAACGAGAGCATAATAATGACGGTTGGGGAACTTGCGCTGCAAGCCTCCAACATTGTACAAAGAGGTCGTTGACAGGGAGACTAAAGATGATGCCTTCACCCTCTGTTCCGTCCTTCCCGAAGGAGGTCAAGCTCTCCGACGGCACCTCCGTTGTCCTGCGGCCCATGGCCCGTGGCGACGATACTCCTCTACTGGAGTTCTTCCAGCGTATACCAGAAGGCGACCGGTACTACCTGAAAGACAACGTTACCTCCGCCAAGGTAATCAAAGGCTGGACAGAAAGCCTGGACTACGACAAAGTCCTACCCCTACTGGCTCTCAAGGGCGACAGAGTGGTCGGCGATGGCAGCCTACACTTCGGGTATGGTGCACGCCGACACCAGGCCGAGGTACGTATAGCAGTGGACCCGGAGTACAGGAACCGCGGCCTGGGAAGGGTCATGATGCGGGAGCTTGTTCAGGTAGCCAGAAGGAAGGGACTACAGAGGCTGATCATGGAGGTGGTGCCTCCAAGAGAAGAGGCCGCAGTAAGGGCCACCGCTCTGATGGGCTTCACGCCCATGGTGGTGCTGCCTGACTTTGCCATAGACAGGTCTGGGCTGCTGGCCCTAGACATGATCATCTTGAAGCTTGACCTGGAGGACGCCTACAACTAGGGTGTGGTGCTCCTCGTTCATTCACTTCGATAGTATGCCAAGCGCAGGGATGTCGGCATTGTTTCTTCGCTGGAACGATTCAACTGGAGGCCTCCAATGCCCCTGGTAGGGGTAGTCATCGGCAGCAAGTCGGATGAAGCGCAAATACAGGACACCCTGAGAGTCCTGGATGAGTTGGGTGTCTCCCACGAACTTCACGTTATGTCGGCCCACAGGACGCCTCAAAAGGTGTCCGACTACGCGCAGGCGGCCCAGGGACGCGGCATCGAAGTGATCATAGCCGCTGCAGGGGGTGCCGCCGCGTTGCCCGGCGCGATAGCGGCATGGACGGAGGTGCCTGTCATCGGCGTGCCGCTGCCCTCCAGCGAACTGAAGGGTATCGACGCGTTGTACTCCATAGCCCAGATGCCGCCCGGCGTGCCTGTGGCCACGGTAGCCGTAGGGGCGTGGGGCGCTCGTAATGCCGCGTACCTAGCGGCAGCCATCCTGGGACTGAAGCATGATGACATACGCAAGGCGTACGCCGCCTACCGCCAGCGGCTGCGGGAGGGGTAAACTAGGCGTGCAATGCTATGAACATCGCCGTACTGTGTGACTTCGACGACACCATAACGCACGAGAACGTGGCACACCTGTTGCTGGACAGGTTCGCCGACGGCTCGTGGCGAGAGACCCGCCAGAAGTACCTGGCAGGCGCCATACCGCCGCAGGACTACTTCGAGAAGCCGTTCGTGGCTATGCAGGCCAGCCGGAGAGAGTTGCAAGCGTATGCCAGCGAGAAGGGCCACATGCGCGACGGCTTTGCAGACTTGGCCAACTACTGCCGACGCAGGGACATAGAGCTGGCGGTGATCACCACGGGCCTGGACTTCTACGTGGAGGCGGTGCTGAGGAAACAAGGGCTGGAATGGGTGCCTGTGTACTCCGTGGGCACTCGGTTTGGTGAGCAGGGACTACAATTCGATTTCCCGTACGCACGCCAGGAGTGCCGTAGCTGGGGAATATGCAAGTGCTCGGTGGTGGAACGGTACCACCAGCAGGGGCAACGGGTGCTATACATCGGCGATGGGCGCAACGACCTGTGTCCCGCCAAGAAGTCGGACATCGTGTTCGCCAAAGACGAGTTGTTAACGTTATGTAAACAAGAAGATGTACCCTGCCGAGAACTACGCGAGTTTGGGGATGTGATTGCAGAGCTGGGTAGGTACGTAGGAGGCGTCCATGATTGACAGATATGCCAGGCCCAAGATGAAAAAGGTCTGGTCGGAGGAGAACAAGTACGACAAGTGGATGGCGGTGGAACTGGCCGTCTGCGAAGCGTGGGCCGAGGCAGGCGTCATACCCCAGAAGGACATAGAGAAGCTACGAGGTGCCAAGTACAATCTTAAACGCCTGAATGAGATATTCCAGCGCACCCGCCACGATATGACCGCGTTCACCCGCTCCATCACCGAGACGCTGGGCGAAGAAGGGCGATGGATCCACCTGGGCCTGACCTCCAGCGACGTGATGGACACCGCGCAAGCGCTGCAGATGGTGGAGGCAGCCGACCTTCTGCTGGAGGACGTGGACGCCCTGCGGGAAGTGCTGAAGGCCAGGGCGCTGGAGTTCAAGGGTACCCTGATGATGGGACGGACCCACGGCATCCACGCCGAACCCATCACCTTCGGGCTGAAGCTGGCGCTGTGGTGGGACGAGATGAACAGGCAACGGGAGCGGCTGGTGGCGGCCAGGGAGCAGATCGCCGTCGGCAAGATATCGGGCGCAGTGGGCACCCATGCCACGATACCGCCATCAGTGGAGGAGAAGGTATGCGCCCACCTTGGGCTAAAGGTCGCGCCGGTCTCCAACCAGATCATCCAGCGTGACCGGTACGCCCACTACGTCACCACACTGGCACTGGTAGGCGCATCGTTGGAGAAGTTCGCCACGGAGATAAGGCACCTGCAACGCACCGAGGTGCGAGAGGCAGAAGAGCCGTTCGGCGAGGGGCAGACGGGGTCGTCGGCCATGCCACACAAGCGAAACCCGGAGCTATCGGAGCGGATGTGCGGGCTGGCGCGGCTGATCCGCGGCCACGCCGTGACAGCCATGGAAAACGTGGCGTTGTGGCACGAGCGGGACATCAGCCACTCCTCGGCGGAACGCATCATTCTGCCAGACTCGTGCATGGCGCTGGACTACATCCTTGACCTGTTCACGCAGATCATGCGTGGGCTGAAAGTGTACTCGCAGCGCATGTTGGACAACGTGGAGTCAACCCGCGGCCTGGTGTTCTCGCAGCGGGTGCTGCTAGCGCTGATCGAGGGCGGGATGAGCAGAGAGAAGGCGTACGAGATAGTACAGCGAAACGCCATGAAGGCATGGGATGAGGGCGCGGACTTCCGAGAGCTTATCCGCAGCGAACCAGAGGTGCAAGACGTGATACCAGGCTACGCCATAGAGGAACTGTTCGACTACGGCTACTATCTTCACTACGTGGATGAGACATTCCAGAGAGCCAACCTGGTATAATCCTCGCTGAGGTTTTTCGTCGTGGTCATCTTACACACCAACCTGCCTAACCTTTTGCACCGGGGCAAGGTACGGGACACGTACGACCTGGGAAGCGGCCTGCTGCTCATGGTGGCGACGGACCGCATCTCCGCCTTTGACGTGGTGATGCCCAACGGCGTGCCGGACAAGGGCTTGATCCTGTCTCGTATGTCGGCGTTCTGGTTCCGCAAGACCGCGCATCTCATTCCCAACCACTTCCTAGGAATGGCCGAGGACGTAGCCGGCACGTATCCACAACTGCAAAAGGTACCGCGAGAGGTGGCGCAGCGGGCCATGGTGGTCCGTAGGGCGCAGCGCATAGACATCGAGTGCATCGTGCGGGGATACCTGGCAGGATCGGCGTGGGCCGAGTACAAGGCGTCTGGAACAATCTTCGGAAAGCCAGCCCCCAAAGGCCTGCGAGAAGGAGAGCGGCTCGCCCCCCCCCCATTCACCCCCACCCACAACGCGGGGGC